>JAAUYH010234736.1_pt1 | contig 11429 bp, 8 predicted proteins | sample 7278061 | NCBI WGS metagenome assembly JAAUYH01 (sample SAMN14350203, study PRJNA611818) | marine sediment metagenome | isolation source: surface marine sediment (0.6m) | place: French Polynesia: Moorea | collected 2018-08 | reverse complement strand
GGCAATCACTGCCGGAATGGCGACCAAGAGCCCCACTGCGGTGGCCACGAGGGCCTCGGAAATTCCCGACATCACCACTTCGGCGCCGCCCTGGCTGTTTTCACTCAGGTCGTTAAAGGCCTTGATAATGCCGAGCACGGTGCCGAAGAGACCGATGAAGGGCGCGTTATTGCCCAGGGTACCCAAGATAACTAAATTGCGCTCATATTCGCGACGACTGCGGGTTTTGGCACTGTTCATGGCTTCGGCCACCGCATCGACGCCGCGATCGCGCTCGGCCATACCGCGCATGGCCATCCGCGCCGCCATCGACGGCGAGCCGCGATAGCTCTCCAGCTCGTCGGTATCGCCCGAGGCCAGGGATGCCTTGATGGCCCGTCCCAGAGCATCGGCGCTGACGCGGCGGGCGCGCATAAACAGCGCCCGTTCGATCATCACACCGACCGACAGGATCGACAGCACGACCAGAAGCCACAGCACCCATTCAGCGCCGAGCAAGGTGAAATTGAGAAATTGTTCCGTCAGATTCATGGCTCATCTCGAAGTTGCGTTCATGTCTTTGACTACTTCGCGCAGCACAGCTGTTGCATAGGCGCCAGCGGGCAAGGTGAAAGATACCTCGATTGCTCGCTCGGCGACCGTGATCGCTGCAATATCGCGAATCGAGACGCCGATCACACGACGGGTGCCCACGCCCAACTTACCGACCCGGGCAAAGTCTTCGCGGCTGAGGCCACTGTCGGCCAAAACTTGGGTTTCGCGCTCCCTGGCGGCGCTGTCTGGTGGCGGCTCGCGCAGACGATGGCCGTACATGGGCCCGGTGGGCGCGATGTCGCCAGCACCGAGACGCGCCTGATCGGTATCGACATCGTCGCAGACAAAGAGGCCGCCGCTGTCGCGCTTTTGCATGATATCGCCGGCCAGCGCTTGGCGATAGACCCCATCGACGATGCGGCGGCGCAGGTATTCGTTAAACAATTGCGCCTGCAGCGCCGAGACATACATGCGTTTTTGTCGACCGCGGGGGCTGCGTCCGCGCGGCATTGGTTCGCCGGCCACCAGCGCCCGGCCGATGTCGGCATTATCACCTTGGGCGCCGAATCGTTGGCTGCCAAACCAATTGGGGCTGCCGGGACTGCGGGCCAAATGCGCCAGGACCGCGCTGGCGCGCTCGGCAGCGACCTCGGCGGCGACCTCGGTTTGTCGCAGGCGGATGACAAACCGATTGCCGCGCAAGTGCCCGGTACGCAACTTATGGCGATGGCGGCTGGCGCTGACGATGTGCAGATCGTCCCAGTCGAGTTCGCGGACCGCTTCGGGGGTGGCCGGCGGTGGCAACGAAAGATATTGCCGGGTAACGGCGTGGCGATCCTTCATTCCTGCCCAGCCGACATCGCGGACTGGGACATCGGCGGCCTCGGCGATGCGCGAGGCCGCGGCCGGGGTGGTGAGACCGCGTTTTTCGATGCAGATAAACACGTGATCGCCACTACCGACCGGTTCGTAGGCCGGGATCTCGTCGACGCGGAAATCGTCATCGGTAGTTCGCAATACACCGCCAATACCGGGTATATCGGCGGTTAGATAGGGCAAAGCCATGGGGTCGAAGCACATAGGGCTGCTCTGGTAATGAGAGGTTTGCTAGGTTTGACAAGGACGCAATCTACACCACTACGCACACCATTGACTAAAGAGAGCCGAGATGTCTGATTCGCAAGCGCCCATGTCGTGGGCCCCTGCACACGGATTGCCCGCCACGGCGGTGCCCCCCATGCCTCGCCGATTGAACGCAAATGCGGCCCAAACAATATTGGAAACCTCGTCGCCGCCCACGAGCGGGCAACGGAGGATGGGCACACGGCTCGGATCGGCGAGCGCGTCTGCTGCCTTTGCCGTCGCCTTTGCTTTCGTCCTTGGGGGCAGCATCGGTTGCGGTGGTCGGCAAGGCGCGGGCGCCACCATGCCGCAGAGTGGCACCAGCGACGCGTCCCAGCCTGCCGGTGCCAACGCGGGGCAAAGTGCAGGCGAAAGCGACCACGACATGGTGGTCAAAGCGGCACTGCCGTATCGAGTGCTGCGCGCCGACGGCGGTCAAGAGATCGACGAGGGCACATTTTGGCGCGAGCTGGCCGACGCCGATGCGGTGTGCATTGGCGAGACCCATCGCAACCCCCACCATCACTGGGCCCAGTTGCACATTGTCGATACAATGAGCGAGTCTGCGGCGGATCGCACCATGGCCTTAGGTATGGAGATGTTTCAGCGCCCGTTCCAGGGCGTGCTCGACGACTATGCCGGCGGGCGCATTGATGAGGACGCCATGCTGTCGCGCACCGGCTGGGAGGATCGATGGGGCTATGATTTTGCCCTGTACCGGCCCATTATCGAACTCGCCGTGGTGCGCCAGCTCGCGCTCCTGGCCCTCAACATCTCAGACGAAGTGCGGCAAAAAGTGTCGAAGAAGGGTCTTGAGGGCCTCAGTGAAGCCGAGCGCCAGCGGGTCCCCGACATGGATTTGGACAACGAGCAGCACCAGGCTTGGTTTGACGACATCATGGCCGCCATGGGCGGCGCCCACGGTCATGGCGGCGGCGGCCACGGCGGGGCCCACGGCGACGACGGCGGCGAGCGCGCGCGCCGCATCTACACCGTGCAAGTATTGTGGGACGAAACCATGGCCGACAGTGCGGCCACGTGGCTGGCTGCCGGCGATAGCGCGGGGCAGCGGCGCCAGATATTGATATTGGCCGGCAACGGCCATTGCCACGATAGCGCTATGATCTCGCGCATGCAGCGCCGGGGCGTGGAGCGCGTGGTGTCGGTGCGCCCCATCGTCGAGGGCGGCGACCGCGAGAGCGTGGCGGCCGAACTCGCCGAGCCGATTTCCGATTATTTATTTGTCATGTCGTATTGACGTCTGACGAATCTGCTTTGTAGAGCTGTCTGAGATAACGCCCGACGCCCGCGATCGGTAATGGCATACGCGGGTCGGCGCGCGTCGGCGCGCGTCGGCGCGCGTCGGCGCGCGTCGGTAGGCCCCTACCAGTTGTGCATGCTGGCGGGCAATACATTCACGTTGCCAAGCGCAAAAAATCACTGTCCTGCGTGGCGAACCCGGTATTTTCGCCGTGTCTTCCATTGAGCCCGCAACGACGCGGCCGGATGCGCCGGCCCGCGGCGGCGCGGTTTAACACCATCAGTCAAAGGAAACACAACATGTCGAAAGCCAAATGGCTCCTCATCGCCAGCGCCACCCTGTCCATCGCCCTCGCCTCCGTGGTCTCCGCTGCAACCGACCGCAAAACCCTGCCCGGCATCGCTTGTCAGCCGCTGAATCAAAGCGCCGCGATTACGCGCAGTTCGACAACGAGCCGTATGTTCAACAACTCGGATGGCACCCAGACCTGGGTATGCCCGGTGGTGCGCGACTTCCCCAAGAAATCGATCAACGCTGGTAGCGTCTTCGTGGTGGACAACCACTTTAACGTCAACGTCCGATGTCGGCTCCACGCCCGAGACGAGTTCACGTCCAGTGGATTTGTCTCGGCTTGGAAGTACAGCAGCGGCACCAATCCCAACGCCCAGAAATTGACGTTTGGCTCCCTGAGCCATTACAATTTAGGCGCAGCTCATTATCAGTGTGAAGTGCCGGGAAAATATAGTGGCGTCAAGTCGGGCATCCAGGTATATGAAGTCTCTGAAAACACGTAATCTTCATTACGGGCGCGTCTACTGACTCATTTAACTATACGTCTACTGACACATTTGAGGATACCGAATCATGTCTGCAGCACGTTATGTCATCGCGGCGGTCTTGCTCGCGGCAACCACGGCCTGGCTCGTCCATTCTCGCGGCCCTTCCCAAACAACCAGTGAAACATCGAAGAGGGACACCGGCGCCCAAGCAACGCGCGCCGGCTTTGCAGAGTTGCGTCGCGAACTCCTGCGCTCTAACCAGCGGTATCGCCAGCTCGCGGGCCAGCAGGAGGTATTGCAACGGCAACTTGACTACCTTGGCAAGGCCGAGGACCTGACTGCCTACGCGCAGTATGAGTCAGAGCAGCAACTCGCTCAAGGCGATGATGCAGGCCGGCATCCAGAGGATGTGCCGAGTGACGACGAACGACTCGCAGCGCTGGTCACGCGCCTCGAACATCACCTTGAGGGGCAAGACATGGACCCTTCGTGGAGCGAGGATGCCGCCGAGCAGGTGAGCGACTATTTTGCCAGAGGTGCACTCGACCATTCGCAGCTATTGTCGGTGGAGTGCCGCTGGTCTTCGTGCCGCATGGAGGTGGTCCACGACGAGCAGCAGGGAGTTACGCATTTCGCGGAGACCCTGCCAGATTCGCTGCCGTGGAACGGCGAGGCGTTTTTCTACACCTTCACCGAGTGGGGTGAGACGCACACGGTAGTGTTCCTGTCCCGCGAAGACTACGCGCTCAGCGATGCGTCCCATTCGGGCTGATGGCGTTCCCATGACCCTGGGGCGACCGTTCCCATGACCTTAGGTCGACGGGTACGAAAAACTCGCAGAAATCTGCGAGTTTTTCGCATAGTATGACCTAAGGTCGTGCGGCTGGCAGGCATCTGCAAACCGACCACCACCACGCCCCCACAGGCTCCCAGCGCACCGTGGGTCGTAATCAAGGTAATCCCGTTTAGCCGTCCGAGATCGAGCCAGCCACCATGCGGATGCGAATGGGGCCGAGCGCCAAGGCTGCATCGACGACGTTGCCGCGCTGGGTAGCCTCGACGAGGCCACGATGAGCGAGGCGGTTGCCCGCGTAGCGGGCCGCCTTCATGAGCTTGCGAAAAGATGCGCCACCAACGGCTCGTGCGGCCTCCGACGGGCAGATCGTCTTGTGCGGCCCGCGCTGCCGAGTCAGCTCGATAATGGCTTGCTCTAGCATTTTGTCAACGGGCCTGATGCGGGCGCGACGACAACGTTGCGAGCAGTAGCGCATGTGACCCCAGCTGGACGCCCACCGCCGCTGCCAGTGAAACGGCCGGCCGCATCGCGCACATGTCTTGGCCTGGACATATGCGCCTGCTGTTTCGGGCCCAGTCGCTCGGTTCTTCGGTCGTCGTGGCATGCGCAGAATTTAGCAGTAAAACGACCATCACATCGGCGATTTCCTCGAAAATCGACCCATTTCACCGTGACAAACAGTCGTTTCAGTCGTATTATCACCTTCGGTATCATGAGCATGCTCACCCAAGTGCTGTCCAACACATCGGACGGTCCCCGCTCCGACTGGATCTATGTCCCGTACGATCAGCTCTATGATTGCATCGGGCCACAGTCGCGGTTTTCCCCAGAACAGTGTGGCATCGTCCTCATGAAGCCACGGGCCAAGGCGGACAGGCCTCGCTATCGCAGGTTAAAGCTCGCGCTCGTTCTCAGTAACATGCGACACATTGCCTCGGAGCAGGCTCGCCGTGGCACCGCGAGTCGTTATTGCCTTACTGAGCGGTCCTACGCCACTACATTAGCCGCGCGTGTCGCAAAATCGGGACCCTTATATATAGTAGAGGCAGCTGAGCATGAGCTGCGAGTTGAATTGGCGCTACTGGCGGGCGATGGCCTCGTCGAGCCCTGTAATGGCTGGTTGAGCAGTAATACAAATGTCCTTCCTTCCCCATGAGTTGCTCATGATACACTGGATCTTCATTGCTATTCTCCTCTTTGCCTTCCTGATCATCGCAGTGCGAGGTCGGCGCCCTCAGTCCATCACCGCCGGACGCATTCCCCGCGCACTCCGGCTGTTGGTCACGGCGGTTTCAGCTGGCGCAGGTGTGGCGATGAGTCATATCCTCCAGTTCTTATCGCCCGCGCGCAAGCGACAGGCAGTACGCGAGGCTCAGCAACATCGCGCCGCTCAGCAGGCAGTTAAAACCATGGGGTCGATGAAGGGTGTGGCCATGAAAATGGGCCAAATCGTATCGTTTCTCGACGACGTGGTGCCGCCAGCGGTGGCCCAGAGTCTGCGACCGCTGCAGAAGCAGGCCCCAGCCCTCGATTTTGACATTGTCTGCGCGGTCCTAGAAAACGAGCTCGGTGCGCCACCCGAGCACATCTTCGCCCAGTTATCGCCTACACCGTTAGCGGCGGCCTCCATCGGTCAGGTGCACTCTGCAGTGCGCCGCGATGATGGTCGCGCGGTTGCGGTCAAAGTGCAGTACCCCGGCGTCGCAGACGCCATTCGGGCCGACCTCGCCAACGTGGGCACTCTCGCGCGCATGATTGGCTTATTCACCCCAGCCATTGACGCCAATGCTATGGCGAGCGAGTTACGCGAACGCATACTCGAAGAGCTCGACTATGCCAAGGAAGCGCGCAATCAGGAGCATTTTTGCAAGCTATATATTGAGGATGCGGACCTCGTCATTCCCCGGGTCCACGCGGATCTCAGCACCGAGCGGGTGTTGACCAGCGATCTCTGTAGTGGCAGGGATTTTTACGATTTCTGCCGCGAGGCGTCGGAACCTGCCAAACAGCGCGCCGGTCTGGCCCTGCATCGCTTTGTCTTTGAGTCCATTTGGCACCACCAGGTCTTTAATGCCGATCCGCATCCAGGCAATTTCTTATTTGCCGACGATGGCCGAGTGGTTTGCCTGGATTTCGGCAGCGTCAAACACTTTTCGGACGATTTTCTATCCAACATGAGCGCTATGACGGGCTGCTATCTCGACAGCGACCGCGACGGATTTTACGAGCAGGCCAGGCGCATGCGCTTCATTCTCCCAGGGCAAGAGCATCGCGTCGATAAAGAATGGCTGTGGGAGTATGTGCAGTGGTATCACGAGCCGATTTTGCGTGACGAGCCGTTCACCTATAGCCGCGACTACACCCGACAGGCGACGAGCAAGATGTTTGGCGATAATATGCGCAAGGTCAATATGCCGGCTGAATATGTCATGCTCACCCGCATTACGTTTGGCGTCAATTCGCTTCTCGTCCACCTCGGCGCACGCCACAACTGGCATCGGCTCGCCCGAGGTTATCTCACCGCGCGGAGAAAACCCGCAATGGCTATGACGATGGCGTAATTTGTAACGGCGATGGGAATATGACGAGGACAATATGACAACGGGGATCGTTTGGTTTCGCACCGACCTGCGTGTTGCCGACCATGCACCGCTAGCTCGGCTGGCGGCGAGCTGCCGGGCACTCCTGCCGGTGTATTGTGTTGACCCAGGGGAGTTTATGCCGACGCGCTGGGGCTTTGGCCGCACCGGAGGCAACCGAGCGCGCTTCCTGTTTGCTACCGTGGCCGCGCTGCGTGACCAGTTGCGCCAACGCGGCAGCGACCTCGTGGTTCGCGTCGGCCGCGCCCGGGACATTTTACCCGAAATCGCCCAGCAAAGTGGCGCCAAGCTGCTGGCCTATCATCAGGAAGCCGCCATTGATGAGCGAGTGGAGGAGCAAGCCATCGTCGCTGCTGCTGCACAATGCGGCATGACGGCCATTGCACTCTGGGAACACACGCTCGTCCCCATTGAGTCCCTGCCCTTCGCAGTCGACGCTTTACCCACCACGTTTACGCCGTTTCGCAAGGCTGTCGAGAGCCGGATCTCGATTCCCAGTGCCAAGCCAGTACCACCCAAGCTGCCACCACTGCCCCAAGGCATCGAGCCCGGTTCCGTACCAACCTTAGCGGAACTCGGCGTCGAATCGCCAGCGACCGACCCCCGCACACTCTTTCACTTTGTCGGCGGAGAGGCTGGGGGCCATGAGCGCATGTGCGATTATGTCTGGCGCCGTGACCGGCTGCGTGTGTACAAGGAAACCCGCAATGGTATGCTGCAGCCAGACGATGTCTCTCGATTGTCACCGTGGCTCGCACTCGGCGCCCTGAGTCCGCGCCAGGTCCACGACGAGATCATCCGCTACGAGGTCGAACGGGTGCAAAATCAATCCACGTATTGGCTCAAGTTCGAATTGCTGTGGCGCGATTATTTTCGCTTTGTCGCCCTGCGCGCCGGCTCATCGCTGTTTCAAAGGTGGGGGCCGATGCGGCGAAATAAGCGCTGGCGCTGGGACGAGGCACTGTTTCGGGCTTGGTGCCGCGGCGAAACCGGATATCCCCTGGTCGACGCCAACATGCAAGAGCTGGCCGCGACGGGCTATATGTCCAATCGCGGCCGGCAAATTGTCGCCAGTTTCCTGCTCAACGACCTCGAAATCGACTGGCGAGCCGGCGCAGCCTGGTTTGAGGCCATGCTCCTCGATTACGACCCATGTAGTAACTACGGCAACTGGGCCTATGCTGCTGGAGTCGGCAACGATCCGCGACCGGCCCGGTATTTTGCGCTGTCCAAGCAGGCGAAGAACTACGACCCGGACGGCGCGTACGTCAAACACTGGCTGCCGGCCCTGCGCGACTTGCCGGCCGCGGAGGCACATGCCCCCTGGCTGGCCCAGGTGCCAGTCGCGTATCCGCCGCGTATCACTGCCCTGCGTGCTAAACCGGCCGGCAAAACCAGCGCGCCGAGCCGGTGGCCGGCGCAATTGGACCTGTTGGCCAGCTCCAGCAGCCGCTCGCCGTAGAAAAAAGGACACCTCCCGGGCCTAAGGACGGCCGTATCAGCGGACAAAGACGTGGAGGCGGTTGAAGTTGCGCACGTAGAACTCGCCCGCCGGCCAAGTTTCTACTGTGGGGGCGAGATTGGTGTTGATGCCGCCAGAAACGTCATCGAAGGGGCAGCTGTTGTTGTTAATGGATTGCCATATGAACCCTACGGCGACATTGCCAAAGCCGTTAGCATCCGAGTCAGGCGATATGAGCCGCATGTTGAGGGAGCCGCACTCGAAAAACCAGCTGCCGGCAACCACGCTGACGGCAAAGCTGCCCACGGTTTGGTTGGTGGCAGGATAGCGCTCGCGCAGTCTTTGGAAGCGCAGAATCGAATCGTAGCGCAGGAATTTGTCATCGAGGTTGTCGGCCTTGAACAGGATCTGATAGCCGGGCAAGTCGTGCCAGGCGCGGCCGTGGAAATCGTCAGTGAGGGCGCTGGCCAAGGTCCCGGTCACGGACTCGCCGTCGCGCAGGCGTCCGCGGTTGGCGTAGGTCCAGTAGTGGTTGTCGTTATTGTCGATGGTGCCCACCAGGGTCCAGCCGCCGTCGCCGGCATTCATGTCGCAATGGACTTGGAAGGGGCCACCTCCGTCTTGCGGAGTTTGGGGATCGATGGTGTAGATGCCAGTGGTGGCGCTGGGGTCGCGACCGAGGATGTCGCGGCAACTCTTGGCCACGGCCACGGGCTCGGGTTCGAATACCGCGGTATCATCGGTGGCAATGGGAGTGTAGACGTTGGTGGTGAGGCCGTGGCCAAGGCGTCCGCTGCCGCCGTCGCCCCAGCAGCGCACGGAACCGTTGCCGCGCAGGGCGCAGGTGTGGGCAGCGCCCGCGGTAATGCCGTAGGCCGAGAGTCCCTGCAGATCAACGCCGACGTTGGCGGGTACTCCGAGGTTGGTTTCGTCGCCGTAGCCAAGGCGTCCGCTGGTGCCGAGGCCCCAGCAGCGGACTTGGCCGTCACTCGATATCGCGCAGGTATGGGCGTCACCGGCGGCGATGTCGGTGACTTGGATGCTGGGCTCGGCGCTGATTGCGATGTCGGGCAGAGCCACTGGGGTCTCGCTGCTTTGGTCGCCGTAGTTGGGGTTGCCGCTGCTGCGGAAGCCGTAGCCGAGGCGGCCGTCTCGGCCGTGGCCCCAGCAGCGCAGGGTGCCAGCGTCCATGAGGGCGCAGGTATGGGCGGCGCCAGCTGCCACGGTGCGCACTGTCCCGGGTAAATCAACGTCGGGCAGTCCAGTGAGGGATTCGTCGTCGCCTCGGTGCTGGGCGTCGCCGTAGCCGAGCTGGCCAGAGTCGTTGCGGCCCCAGCAGCGCATGGCGCCGCTGTCGAGGATGGCGCAGGTGTGGAAGCTGCCGGCAAAAATGTCGACGACGTTGCCGCCGACGTCGACGTTGCCGGCAGTGAGAACTTGTTCGTTATCGCCAATGGGCTGGGTGTGGCCGTGGCCGAGTTGGCCAAAGTCGTTGCGACCCCAGCAGCGCATGGGGCCGGTTTCTAAAAGGGCACAGGCGTGGTCGCCACCTGCGGCAATGGCCACGGCAATGCCGCCGAGGGGCACGTAGCCGGCTTCTGCGATGGGTTCACCGTCGCCGATGGCGTCGGTATGGCCGTAGCCGAGCTGGCCGAAATCATTATTGCCAAAACAGCGGACCAGGCCGGTTTCTAGCAGGGCACATGTGTGCTGGTCGCCAACGGCGAGTTGGCTGATTTGTTCGCCGGTCAAGAGCGGCACGTTGCCAGCGGTATAGGGCAAGCGACGGGGGACGTCGCCGATGTCGAGGGCGTCGCCGTGGCCGAGCTGGCCGTGTTGGGCGTCGCCCCAGCAGCGCAGTTGGCCGGCGTTGTCGCCGAGGCTGGGGCCAGCGCCGAGGCGGGCGCAAGTGTGGGCGCCGCCGGCATGGAGGCTGGCGACTCCGGCAACGACGTCGTGGTCGATGATGTCGGCGAATTGCTCGGGGACGAGGTCGTAATGCAAGGTCGTGGTACCGCCGTCTTCGTCGGTGACGGCGAGGGTGATTTGGCCTTGGACGTCGAGGGCGTAGTTTTGTAGGACGGCGGGGTTGGTGTCGGCGTCGCCGGCAAAGGTGGCGGCCGGGGTACCGGGGGCGGGTTCAAAGGTCCAGGCGTAGAGCAGGGTCTCGGGGTCGCCGCTATCGCTGATGTCGGCGAATAGGGATACTTCGCCAAAGGTCTCGGTGCCGTTGGCGGTGAGAGCCAGGACTACGGGGTTGAAGTGGATACTGGGGCGGGCGTTGTCGACGCCGTCGGCGCCCTCGGGGCGGGGTTCGAGGTGGAGGTCGAAGGTGGTGGCGACGGTGACGGCGGATAGTGAATCGGCAGAGGTGATGGCGACTTGGTAGCCGATGTCGGTGGCCTCGGTGACATCGGGGACGGTATAGACGGTGATAAAGTCGGCGACGGTGCTGGTGAGGGTGACGGTGCCGGTGCGAGGGGCAAAGGCGGCGGCTGGTGCGGGGTCGCCGTCATCTCCCGTGATGGTGTAGTCGATACGTTCGCCGGCATTGCCTTCGACGGTGAAGACCAGCTGGACTTCTTGGCCGGAGATGACGGTATCGGGGTAGGCGATGCGGACCATGCGCGGCATGTCGAAGGTTTGTTGGTCTTGGATGGGCGCTAGGGGGATTTCGACGGTTTGTCCGTCGAGGGTGAGGGTGGCGACGGTGGCGCCGGCGAAGATGGTGTCGCTTTCGGCGTTGTCGGCGCGAGCGCTCAGGCGCAGGGGGGTGTCGCTGGGGAGGAAGGGGATGTTGGTTTCCCAACGGTCGTCGGCGATGCGGTTGAGGGGCAGGCCGAGCATGAAGGGTTCGTCGGTTTGGTTGTCGTGG
>JAAUYH010053100.1_pt1 | contig 11429 bp, 10 predicted proteins | sample 7278061 | NCBI WGS metagenome assembly JAAUYH01 (sample SAMN14350203, study PRJNA611818) | marine sediment metagenome | isolation source: surface marine sediment (0.6m) | place: French Polynesia: Moorea | collected 2018-08 | reverse complement strand
CCCATCGCCTGAATGAGCGCGCGGATTTCGGCGTGTGCATGGTCGGTGACTTCCCGATGCGGAGTGGAGACAGTGTCGCTTGCCCGTTTGCCGACGCCAAACAACATCGACAAGGTGCCCATAATCAGTGCGCCCCAACCAACACCCGCCATGCCCCAATTGTCAGATGAATAGCCTGAATAAATGCCGTAAGCACCCGCCAAGATGAGGAGAATTCCTGTAATAATAATGCCCATAAGAGATTTACCGCTTAAAGAATTGTCGCCCGCTTGAAATTAACAGACCCAGAGCGTAAACGGTACTCTGATTTTTTCAACATTTCTTTCTGACCCTTGGAGTGTCCACCAGATGGCCCGTCAATTTATTTATCACATGTCCGGTCTTTCAAAGTCTTACGGCTCAAAGAAAGTGCTGGAGGACATTCACTTGTCTTTCTACCCTGATGCGAAGATTGGCATTCTTGGTCCAAACGGTGCGGGTAAATCCACCGTCCTGCGCATCATGGCTGGGCTGGACAACGAATTCTCTGGCGAAGCCTGGCTTGCGGAAGGTGCGACTTGCGGATACCTACCGCAGGAGCCGCAACTCGACCCATCCAAGACCGTGGCTGAAAACGTGATGGAAGGCGTTGCCGAGAAGAAAGCGATCCTCGACCGTTACAATGAGTTGATGATGAACTATTCCGATGAGACAGCGGAAGAAGGCGCGAAACTTCAGGACATCATCGACAGTCAAAACCTTTGGGATCTGGACAGTCAGGTTGAAATGGCGATGGAAGCACTGCGCTGCCCGCCGGGTGATGCCTCAGTGGACAATCTTTCCGGTGGTGAGATCCGCCGAGTAGCGTTGTGTCGTCTGCTGCTCTCACAGCCGGATCTTCTGCTGCTCGACGAACCGACCAACCATCTGGATGCGGAAACCATTGCGTGGCTTGAAAAGCACCTGCGCGAATATCCGGGCTCTGTGCTGATGATTACCCACGACCGTTACTTCCTTGACAATGTGACCGGCTGGATTTTGGAACTCGATCGCGGTCGCGGTATTCCGTATGAGGGCAATTACACGGCTTATCTTGATGCCAAGGCGAAGCGCATGGCGCAAGAAGGCCGCGAGGAGGCTTCCCGCCAGAAAGCGATTGCTGCAGAGGCTGGCTGGATCAACTCTTCACCAAAGGCTCGTCAAGCAAAGTCAAAGGCTCGTATCAAGGCCTATGATGAGCTTGTCAAAGCAGCGAATGATCGTACACCGCAAAATGCGCAGATTGTCATTCCGGTGGGTGAGCGCTTGGGCGATGTGGTGATTGAGGCGGATGATCTAACGAAGGGCTTCGAAGACAAGCTGCTGATCGATGATCTGGAGTTCAAACTTCCTCCCGGTGGCATTGTGGGTGTAATCGGGCCCAATGGTGCGGGTAAGTCAACGCTCTTCAAAATGATCACAGGGCAGGAACAGCCAGATGCCGGCTCCATCCGCGTTGGGGATACGGTTGATCTTGGATATGTGGATCAAAGCCGCGATGCACTGGATGGCAACAAGACCGTCTGGGAAGAAATTTCCGAGGGTAATGACATCATCAAGCTTGGCAAGCATGAGGTGAATTCCCGTGCCTATTGCTCGTCGTTCAATTTCAAGGGCGGTGACCAGCAACAAAAGGTTGGCACGCTTTCCGGTGGTCAACGCAACCGCGTGCACCTTGCCAAGATGCTCAAGTCCGGTGGTAATGTGATCCTGCTCGACGAACCAACCAACGACCTCGACACAGAGACACTTGCAGCACTCGAAGACGCGCTAGAAGCATTTGCGGGCTGTGCCGTGATCATCTCGCACGACCGGATGTTCCTTGACCGCCTTGCTACACACATCCTCGCGTTTGAGGGTGATAGCCATGTGGAGTGGTTTGAAGGCAATTTCGAGGATTACGAGCAAGACAAGATCAGACGCTTGGGACCAGAGGCAGTAAATCCGAAACGGGTGACATACAAGAGACTGACGCGGTAAGTGCAGTTATTGTTGGCGGCATATCGACGGCTAGTTAGAGGCCAAAATTACGCTGTGCAACGGTATGCTTTGAGTAGTCTTGCGAACCTGCAGAGAAATTCAAAGTGAAGATTTCGTATATGGGAATGACCGTCAACGAGCGTCTCGTCGTAAGTGGGCTACTGGATACCTACGAGCAGGCGATTAATCGCAGAGACTTTGCCAAGGTTGCAGAAATTTTGGAAAAAGTTGAGATCGGAGAAGGGAACATCAAAGCGATTATCGACAAAGCGGCAAAGAAGAAGCCTTGGTCCAGAGGCGGTTAATCCAAAACGGGTGACGTACAAGCGTTTGACTAGGTAAGGATCAGATGGTCGAAATTTCGATAGCTGGTTTAGAGTCCAAAATACTGAACGCTGCCATGAACATGGATGTCTGCTAACACAAACGGTCATAAAACATCCAATACCCGCTTAGATTTAATTTCTTAAACTTGCAGCGATTAATAAGGCCTTTACATTCTATACTCATGACTAACCAGCTGCGCCGTTTAGAGTTTTCTTGAAGCTTCGTGATTTATGACGGGCGCACTCGAATTTGGATCAGGGAACTGCTTATTATGAGTATGCGCTTTCAGTTGATTGCTATCAATCATCAAGACATAGAGAAGTTGTCAGTTGGAGAAACAATAGAAGAATTGTTGGATGAGCACTTTGAAGCACAGAACGATTATGCACTTGACCTCGATAAGAACTGGGATGGTGTCGACTTTCTGTTTCATCAAGCAAATCACTTATCGTTTCCTCGCAATTGGTTGACTGAGTCGGGTGGGCAAATTGACGAGGACCTAGGATATGGCCCTGCTCGCGTTTGGTCCAGTGAGGTCGTAACTTTAATTGCCGAAAAGACGGAATTGTGTGAAGCTGATTCACTCAACGTTGCCTTTGATTTTAAGTTGTTTGAGCAAGCGGATGTGTATCCCAACATTTGGGATCGACAAGACCCTCAAGATAAAGATATCGTCTTGTCTGCGTGCTTCCATCTTCAACGGATGTTGCGGGCTACTGCAAACCGAGGAGACGCCCTTTTGACAGCCCTAGTTTAACGTTTATCACCTCTAAGCGGTTATTGGCGGAACTGTTGCGTAGGGCTTAAAAATACGCACACCGGATATTATAGGGGGCGTCAGGAAAGCTTGCCTAATACGCGATTGCAAACCGGTTCTGTTAAACACTCATCGCCAAAACACGGCTGATCTCGGTCAACCCGCGGCCGGATTGATCCATCCATGTGTTGAAGGCTTGTTGCACTTGGGTGAGGGCTTTTTTGGATATCGGGTTTTTGTCGACAATGCCCTCGGCAATCAGCCGAGCGGTGACGTCTCGTGAGAGAATGAAACTGTCCTTGCCCATCATGCGCAGGAAATATTGACCCGTATTTCCGCCAAGGCCTGAACCATGTTTTTCATCATTTCCGGCAAACACCGGTAAATTAATCCATGACGCACCTGATAAACGGTCAAAATGATTGTTTATCCGGAAGCAATGACTGAATTGGCAGATTTAGATTTTGTGACGCGCTAAAGTCGCGCCAACACCTCAACCGGTTTTTCACGACCTTTAATCGAAACCTGACCTAAAGACGTTAGTGCTTGTGTATCGATCCCAGCGAATTCAGCAATGTTCTGAGACATGACAAGCGTGCAGTCTCGATCTTTTGCCAATTCCTCCAATCGCGCTGTTGTATTGATGGTGTCGCCGATGGCGGTGAATTCCAGCCGTCGATCATCTCCAATTGCTCCAATTACAGCCGGTCCGGCGTGAAGGCCAATGGCAAGCCGAATGCTATCGAATTCTGGTTTCAATGGAGTTTCGTCCCAATTGTTTGTGGCAAGTAACAATTCTTCGGCTGCATGAATTGCGTCTTTGCAAGCATGATTGAACTCACTGTGCAGACCGAAAATAATTAGCGCACCATCCCCGATAAATTTATCAACCACGCCATTGTTTCGTATTGCGGCATCGGTCACGACTGATCTGTATCGGTTCAGCAGCTCTGCGGTTCGTTGAGCTCCAATCTTTTCAGAGATGCTGGTGAAACCACGAATGTCTGCAAACAACACGGCAATATCTCGTTCTCTGCCCAATCGAAGTTCACTCAAATTTTCATCGCTCATGTTGCCGGCGATCTCGTTTGGTAAAAAGCGTTTTCTGTTTTCTGAAACCTCTGTTTCTCTTGCCACGGTTTCGACAAGGCGTTTGGATCTGTAGATTGCTGTTCCGATCAGCATCGCCAATGCAGTTAACATGAGCAAGCGCATGATGTTTGGCGGCACGCTGTAGAGGAGTTGAAGTTCTTGAGAAGCTGGCGCCGAAAGTTCACTGCCTATTTGCGGATCATGAAACATGATGACAGCGCATAATCCGACGAGCAACAGCGTCGAGAAAACATGCAGCTTGATTTGGAATCGAAGAACTTGAACGCAGATTACCAAAACGGCGACAAGCAAAACAGGGCTTGCAAAAGTCAAAAGTGACGGCGTGTTGGGATCGGCTACGTCGATATATAGTTGAGCTGATACCAGAGTGACCTCAGCCACGTTAAAGACCCAACACATCCAAGGTTTCATTCGGTCTTTCGTAGCAAAATAGAAGTTCAGGACACCAATCGCAAAATAGCCTGCAGCACCCGCAAGCAACCAACGCAACTCAAATTGCCGCATTTCCAGCCCGGCTGACTGTGATTGCGAAAGGACAAAAGAAACCCCCAAAAAAAGCATCGCGGCGAGGGTCATGCGTAATACCGCAATCAGACGTTCTGCCTTAATATCGGATTCTGAAATAACTCTTTCGGCCAGTGTTTCCGTTTTTGTAACCATAATGAACCCTAAGCAAATCGCGTGAGAAGCTCCAGTATTATAAGTCACTGGACAATTTTCGAGAACAAAGCCTAGGTGGTTTTATGAAGCGAAAGTCACTTTGTAGCAGACTGAACTTTGTGAGTTTGTTTCGAGATGCTGCCAAAATTTTTTGATTTCTGTCAAACACTCATCGCCAATACGCGGCTGATTTCGGTCAGGCCTCTACTGGATTGATCCATCCATGTGTTGAAGGCATGTTGCACTTGGGTGAGGGCTTTTTTGGATTTCGGGTTTTTGTCTATAATCCCTTCTGCAATCAGCCGGGCGGTGACATCTCGTGAGAGAATGAAACTGTCCTTGCCCATCATGCGCAGGAAATATTGACCCGTATTTCCGCCAAGGCGGGAGCCGCGTTTTTTCATCAATTCAAGCAGACCGATGTAATCGTCTGATGGCCACTTGCCAAAGGCCTTGCCAGCACTGCCATGTTCATTGATCAAATCAATCAAAAAGACTGCATTTTCCTGCACAGACCTAATCTTCGCGCCGTAGCGTACGATGCGTGTGTCACTGACCAGCCGGTCAAAATCTTCGTCATGCAGCATGGCGCAGCGGCCAAGGTCAAACCCTTCAAAGGCTGCTTCGAAGCCCGGCCACATGCTCTCCACAACTTTCCAGTTAAAGCCTGCTTGAAATACGCGCTTGGTCATGTCTGAGAGCCATCGATCGTCAGGAATTTTCGCAAGTTCGACAGCAAGAAGTGCGGGTGAGATTTGCTTCTCAAGTGCTTCTGCTCCGCCTTTTCGTGCTGCGGCGATCTCATAAATTTCGTCAAACGTGCGCATGGCGTTTCCTTGTGAAGTTGTCAACCACACTAGCATCAACTTGGGACGCGTTGTCATTTTTCGTTTTTTTGTTAAGATGTAAGGTATAGGGGCGGCCTCTTTTGTGGAGATGCCGACATGGGGAAGAAAAGCGCAAGCTATGCATCAGATGATGGTGTACATAAACCCGTTTCCTATCCGTCGAACGAAACCGTAGACTGGTCCAAGCCAGCTAATGCGGGCGAACAGCATTACGAAGAACGAGCTTCTGATCTTTCCAGCAAGGACAAGCTTTATTCGCTCCCGTTCACGTATGTTTTCAACTATGAATGGCAGGCGATTGAAAAACGCCGCGAGGCGCTGGGCATTGCTGCACTTGCTTCATACAATGACCTAAGCATGCTCGAAACCAAAAGCGCTTACGATGTAAGTGAAGATGTTCCACATCTGGGCTTAAAGGGATTGGCGTTATCTGGTGGTGGAATACGGTCTGCCGCTTTTTGTATCGGTGTCACGCAGGCAATGGATGCTGTGTTGGTGGGGAATGGCGACGACGAGGACGGCGAAGTTCGGTCCTTCTATCAGCACATGGATTATGTCTCTTCCGTCTCTGGCGGTGGCTACGCTGGCGCTGCGCTATTGAACGCGCAAAAGCTGGAGGAAAACGCAAGTGGCGGTATCAACGAGGCACGATTTGCCTTCCCCAGCCGTTTGGCGCGCAATGAGTCTGCCATGTTGCGGCATATTCGCGATCATTCAAACTACCTGTTCCCGGAAGGTGGTTTCTTTGAAAAACTTCGGGTGCTCGCGTCTTACTTAAGGGGTATCGCGGCCAATATTCCGGTTGTTGTTATTGTTCTTGCGTTGGCTCTAATGCTGACAACTTTGACAAATGATCAGTTGAGTGATCTCAAAGAGTCGTTCTTTGATTTTTCTAAGATTCCTGTCTCCGAGACTAGCAGTTGGGCAAGCCGTATCGTGAACATGCTGGGTAATCTCCAGCCGGGTGGCGGATTTTTCGGGCTCTCCATGCTTTTGGCGCTGATGGTTCCCGTATTGTTTCTGGTCTGGAGTATCGCGCGCTCCTTTCTTTCGCGGCCCAAGTTTGAGACAGATACCGGTGGTACGCGTTTAGCTTCGTACCTGATTTTCATTTTACTCGTGGTATTTGCTGTAGAATTGCAGCCCCGAATGATCAGTGGCCTTTATTCCAATCACTGCAAGCATTTGGTTGAACGAGGAATTTATGTTGATGCCGATGAGGTGGATGGCGTTTATACAGATTTTGTCGCTGCTTCGTGTGGAAGGATAGATTTTGCATGGGAAGACGTTCTGAAAGCGAGAACTAAACTGGCGACTGAGAAAGCCAAGAACGGCGACGCTGACAAGGAAGAAGCCGCCAAACCTGATCTGGACAAGTCCGCATTCGCGACCATTGTTGACTGGATACAGACGCTCACTGTCTACATCGCTGCATTCACCGGCTTCTTTGCGGCATTGCGAGGGGTTTTTGGATCAAGTGAGGGACATCAAAACCAGACGCAAGGGCTCGCGGGTGTTTTTGCAAATTTCAGCAGCATGCTCTCTCAATTGATTGCAGGCCTGTTGCTGCCACTCGGTCTTTGGATTGGATATCTCTATCTCGCATTCTGGAGTATCCCGGGTAACACATTCAAGGGAAGTCAAACAGCATTTGCCCATGCGCCGGACTGGTATGCTGCAATCATGATGTCGATGCGGAACTGGTTCGAACCTGTTATTGGCAAAGCTGAATGGTTGCCCCAATTTCTCAGTATTTTGAAGCCTGGCATTCTGGCGGGTAGCATATTCTTCACGATTGCCCTTGTTGCAGGCATTGTAGCGCTGTTCTTGCGCCCCAACAGCAATTCACCACATAATTTGTATCGAGACAGTCTTGCTAAGGCGTTCATCAAGCAACCAATGAATGGCAATGGTGCGCCGGCTAATCCGGATGGCCATCAGATCAGGTTGAGTGATACGCGGCAAAACCCGCAAACACCCATTCACCTTTTCAATGCTGCATTGAACGTGCAAGGCTCTGACAATGTAAATGGGCGGGGTCGGAATGCCAGCTTCTTCACTTTCTCGGATGCTTATTGCGGGAGTGTCGAAACCGGATATGTCGCAACCAAGGATCTTGAAACGGTAGAGAAAGGCAAGTTCACGCTCTCAAGTGCTATGGCGATAAGCGCTGCAGCGGCGTCTTCTGCCATGGGAAGCATGACCATGCGCCCGCTCGCGGCAACCTTTGCGCTGTTGAACGTGCGGCTTGGATATTGGTTGCCCAATCCGAGACAAATTGCAGAATGTATTTTCAATGCAAAGCATAATTCCGGCCGGGTTTCGGAAGGTGAAACTTCCCGACCTGAGCATGATGTAGATGTCGGTTCGCTCTATATCGTCAACCGGTTCTTCAACAATTCACTGGTGGTTTTCTTCAAGGAGCTGTTTGGTTTCATGGAGGAAAAACGCCAGCTGGTCTATTTGTCAGACGGCGGGCACATTGAAAATCTTGGTGTTTATGAGTTGCTCAAACGCCGGTGTAAATTCATTGTGGTTGTTGATGCAGAGGCTGATCCACAGCTTACCTTCTCCTCATTTGCAGCAGTCCAACGCTATGCTCGCATTGACCTCGGGACGCTGATCGATGTTTCCACCGAAAAGATCAGAGAAGCTACCATGGCAACCAAGGCCAACTGGCATCCTCCTGTTACGAAAGCCGCAGCAGCGCGGGCCAGTGGAACGCCATTGGGACAGCCATCATGGGAGGAATTGAAGAATAGGCCGCACGCAGCCATCGGTACAATCCATTATCCTGACGACAAGCTTGGGAACCCTCAGATCGGTGTGATGCTTTATATCAAACTGTCAGTGACAGGTGATGAGAATGATTATGTCCAGGAATATGCCCGAAAATACCGGAAGTTTCCTCATGAAACGACCGGTGACCAATTCTTCTCAGAAGAACAGTTCGAAGCTTATCGGGCTTTGGGATTTCATGCGATGTTCAAGACGCTTCTCGGAGCCCAAGGCGTGCAACATTGGGGCGATGTGGTGAGTCTTTCAGACAATTTTTACGGCACACCTGATGCAGTTTGGCGTTTTCAGGAAATGTTCCCCCATCTCCACAAGCGCTAAGGTTGCTGTGATTTGGATGCTCTGAGAAAGACAAAGGTTTGGTCGAGGGCTGCTTTATCTTTCAGAGAAACCGCAATGTCTGCGCCGTTGATTGTATAAGTTCTAAGGTCGTAAAAATCAGGGTGATTTACATCTTGATCGTCTTGCGGAACTTCACCTTGATCGATTGCAAGTGAGATGAGTTTATTAAGGCGTCTCAAATGCTCTGTGGCACTTGTTGATCTATAGTCAAACTGCCAGAAGCAGATCAATTCTTTGCCGCCTGACAATTGCAATGCCAATTGACAGTTGTTAGCGGTCGGCAAGAGCTTTGTTCCATCAACAAGTTGCATAACATCCGCAACATTTACGAAGCCTCGCTGTGCATGCGTGAGAAGCACTTCGATATCACTTTTGGTTTGTGCAGTTGCAGAAAGGGAAGAAGTGGCAAGGAACCAAGCCATTGCTTTCAATCTTGTCGTGATCATCCGGCTATTCTGTCGTTAAGTTGAATGGAAATCAAACGCTTCTGTCTTCGCTTGTTCAGCTTGGCGGTTTGCATGTACAAGTACGCTGACTTTGCGCGGAGGAATATTCAAATGTCTCTATATTCTCAGCTTCTTGCTCGTCAGGTCGCACAAAACCCAATCCGTGTGGGCGTAATCGGTGCCGGAAAATTTGGATCAATGTTTTTATCACAGGCTATCCGAATACCCGGGGTGCATGTGGTCGGGATAGCTGACTTGAACGTGGAACAGGCGAAGTCCAATCTCTTGAATGTGCACTGGGAAGCTGAGCGTTTTGCGGCGACTTCGCTAGACGAGGCTTTGCGTAATGAAACTACCTACATTGGGGAAAATTATTCTGAACTTGTCAGCGATCCGGCGATAGACATTGTCGTTGAAGCAACAGGAAATCCTGTTGTGGCGGCGGATCATGTCCTGGCTGCCTTTGCCAATGGCAAACACGTGGTGAGCGCCACTGTTGAGCTCGATTCTTTTGCTGGTTTGGCAGTGGCTCGGGAAGCGCAATCGGCAGGTGTACTCTACTCCATGGCATTTGGTGATCAGCCTGCCATGACATGTGATCTGGTTGATTGGGCAAGAACATGCGGTTTCAAGGTTGCTGCTGCTGGCAGGGGGCATAAGTGGAAGCCGGAATACCGTTTCTCTACACCGGATACAATTTGGGATCATTGGGGCGTTCCGCGTGATGTGGCCAAGCGCGGTCGCATGAACCCCAAAATGTTCAATTCGTTTCTCGATGGTACCAAGCCAGCCATTGAAAGTGCGGCAATTGCAAATGCCTGCGGTCTCGATGCTCCTTCTAATGGATTAAGCTATCCTTTGGGGGCCATAGATGACATTCCGAACTTGATGCGGCCACACGACATCGGTGGAGCGCTTGAACGATCCGGCATGGTGGAGGTGGTCAATGGCCTGAAACCCAATGGAACCGAGTTCGATCACAATATCCGCATGGGTGTTTTCGTGGTGGTTGAAGCGGAAACGGATTACCAGAAAAAATGCCTTGAAGAATACAAGGTCAAGACTGATGATACGGGCCGTTTCATGTGTCTCTACAAGCAGTGGCACCTGATTGGACTGGAACTTGGCATGTCGGTTGCCTCTGTTGCCTTGCGTGGTGAGGCAACAGGTGTAGCGAACGAGTTCAGGGCCGATGTGATTGCAGTTGCAAAACGAGACCTGAAGGCGGGTGAGGTTCTTGATGGCGAAGGGGGCTACACAGTGGCTGGGCAGTTGAGACCAGCGTCAACATCACTAGATGGCAAGATGTTACCTCTCGGGCTTACTGGCGGATTAAAAATGCTGCGAGATGTGTCGATGGATCAGGTTCTGACCTATGATGATGTGGTGATGGATGAATCGTTAGGCGCAGTAAAATTGCGGCGGAGTTTGGAAACATGACAAGAATACTGATTACAGGGGCTGGACGTGGCATCGGCTTCGAACTGGCAAAACAGTCGATAGAAAAAGGATGGGATGTCGTCGGTTCAGTCCGGTCGGTTGATGCTCAACGGAAGCTCGCGCAGGAATTGCCGCAGATGGCAGTCCTCAATTTTGATGTAACAGATTACCCTGCTCTTGAGAAAATTGCCAATGCGTTTCATTCACCCATTGATATTCTGGTCAATTGTGCCGGAATTATAACACCTGACCGGCAATCGACACTTGATATGGATTTTGAAGGCTTTGCGAAGACGCTAGAAGTTAATGTACTGGCGCCGCTCAAGGTAGCGCAGGTGTTTTTGCCATTGATACGGGAAAGCCAAAACGGCAGGATCATCAATATTTCTTCCCAGATGGGCAGAATGGAATTTTCTGCTTCAGACAGAATTGCCTATCGTGCCTCAAAAGCGGCACTCAACAAGGTGACCCAGGGGCTCGCGACTGACCTCCAAGGGAAGGGAGTTAGCGTAATTGCAATGCACCCAGGCTGGGTGAGTACCGACATGGGTGGGGCGCAAGCCCCTGTAACTCCACAGGAAAGCGCTGCGGGTATTTTGAAGGTGGCTGAGGGGCTTGGAATTGAAGAGACCGGCAAGTTTATCGACTGGGACGGCACACCGCGCAGTTGGTGAGCGGCAAGGCACAGTCTTTCATTGAGAT
>JAAUYH010023411.1_pt1 | contig 11432 bp, 4 predicted proteins | sample 7278061 | NCBI WGS metagenome assembly JAAUYH01 (sample SAMN14350203, study PRJNA611818) | marine sediment metagenome | isolation source: surface marine sediment (0.6m) | place: French Polynesia: Moorea | collected 2018-08 | reverse complement strand
GGTCTAAATAATACCGATGATGTTCCAAACATACTAATAGAGCTGTGCTCGACTCAATCATCCATCGATCCATGAAGAAGTGGATGTTCGGTAGTTAGAAAGTGTCGATATGGTTCATGAATTAGTCGACAATACATTTGGTTGTCATCCGCAAAAAAACCCTGGATTCAACTTGAACAGAAGGCAAGGATTGTCTGCTCAATTTCTGATTTTCCGAAGACGTAGTTCAGCATACCTGATAAAGCAAGGGCTCAGAATAAAACAAATAAAAATCGAAAGCTCATTTCACGTTTGTCAGTCCAAGCACGTCACCAAATATTTAATACTTGATATTTCGAAGTTCATGATTCGCTAATGCTGTCCGAAACGTACAAATAGTAAGTAATCTAGAAATCAGATTTTTTCGAATGGTTACTTAAACCATTGGAATAGTCGGCTTTGTACCGGTTGTGCTCTTCAGCATTCCACAACAACTGCGCTAGCTATTGCTGTAGGTCACCTTGCCTGCGCGAAAAACTCTCACACAGCCGCTCGAAGGCTCAACTACTCAGAATTTTCTTGCACATTCTCAAACAACTGAAGGCGTCCGTAAATGGACGCGCTGATCATTGTGGCGGCGGGCCTTGCGGTGGCTATCGGTATCGGACTAGGAATAGCAATATTGTGCAGAATTCTTCGTTGATTGCTAATGCAGCTGGTATAGCGACGGTACTTTAGTAAAGAAGTTCCTTACTTGCTTTCTGTTCGCTGCTTTAATTGCCTTTCACTCCGCAATTTGATTTCTAACTTCCATTTTCGGTTCCCTTCCCGTCGCAGTAACTCGACAAATTGCACAGAAGGAACAAATGGGTTTGATCTAGACTACCTCTTCGAACCGTTGGCAGTGTATATGCTGGAAGTGAACTATCATGTGTTCGACTTCTGATGAAGCTGGCATAGCAGTTAGACCGTCTCTCAAACACAGTTTACTGTTTTCGGTTTCTATAAGCCCTTGGGAAGTAGAGCAATCATCAGACCCTATCAGGGTTTGCATTCCGTTGTAAAGGAAGTAAAATTAGAACGGTTTGATTTTCTGTGACATGGCTCTCCTACATTGCGAACATAAGCCCATTGTAGATGCAAAGCCTCCAATATCTCGACTGATCGATGATCCCAGCTGATCAGAAGCAATGATAGGATAAAGATCATTCGAATAGAGATCACTGTTTGTAAGGCATGGTTATTCCATAGAGTCTAAAACGGCAGCCTTCTTCGTAGTGTACGGGTTTGTGAAATGCAATGCTCTGGCCACCGCGAACCGCCTAATGTAGTGATACCCTAATGCAGCACTCGTATTCATCCAGTTGGAACTTGCTTTACATATCTGTGAATCAATGAAGCATGCAGCAAAACGCGAAATGTCTACCTCTGTAGCGATAGTGTGGAAGTCTAAGCGTGTTTTGAGATTAGCGAATAGCCAACATTGCCAGCCATGCGAGAAACTTGTTACTCGATGTTGAGATAGGCTAGAATGCTGAACAAGCATGATTCTTCGAGATATCAAAATTCTGCGCAGTCCGAGCATCGTTGCCCTCAGAATCGTAAATCCCGTGTATAGGATGGGATTTTCAGTTGATGAACGACATTACTGTAAGTACATCGCGAATGAACCTGACATTTGTCCTCAACCCTGAGCTCCTCCTTACATTCCATCTCCCTCACCACACCTCCCATGACGCAGGCGTTTTGTTCTTCTGTGCCCACGGGCTCGTTCACCGCAGTACGAGCGCCGATTCTGCGAGTCGATCATCGACGTGCCAATGTGATAGCACGATCGAAGCGCCGTTTCCGTCTGACGATGAGCACCACGCCTGAAACGCCAGGCGATGAAAAAACGAGTACGACAGAAAGCGACTCCAGCGGGGTGCGTCAATTGCTGGGTTTGAAGGGGGCTACCGAAACTACATCAAAGTGGCGGCTCCGCCTTCAACTTATGAAGCCCGTAACCTGGGTGGCCCTAATTTGGGGTGTGACCTGTGGCGCCGCTGCTTCGGGCAATTTTCACTGGAGTGACCCAGTCGACATTGCAAAGTCGCTCGCTTGTATGGTTCTGGCGGGTCCCTTACTTACTGGATACACGCAGACAATCAACGATTGGTTTGACCGTGAAATCGACGCCATCAACGAACCCTACCGTCCCATTCCGTCGGGTCGTATCACGGGCACCGACGTCGCGGTGCAAGTGGGCGTTCTGTTGTCTGGCGGACTAGGCCTAGCATATGCGCTGGATGTGTGGGCGAACCACACCTCGCCCGTGATTCTGTACCTGACCTTATTCGGCGCGTTTATCGCGTACATCTACTCCGCCCCGCCATTGAAACTGAAACAAAACGGGTGGTTCGGCACGTATGCATTGGGCGCCTCCTACATTTCACTGCCGTGGTGGGCCGGGCAAGCGCTGTTCGGAACACTGGACTGGAAGACTATGGCGCTCACTTTATTGTACTCATTCGCCGGCCTTGGAATCGCGATTATCAACGATTTCAAGAGTGTGGAGGGCGACCGCGCGACAGGTATGCAAAGCCTTCCCGTAATGTTCGGGATAGACACTGCGAAGTGGATAACCGTTGGAATGATTGACGGGTTCCAATTGCTCGTCGCCGCGGTGTTGTATTCAGTGGGCGAGCAACCATACGCCGCGGGCATTGTAGGGCTGACAATCCCACAAATGATCCTCCAGCAGCAGTACTTGCTGAAGGACCCGGTCAAGTACGACGTGAAGTACCAAGCGTCTGCACAGCCGTTCCTAGTGCTCGGAATCCTCGTGGCGGGCCTGGCAATCGGGCATCACGGCCCACTTTAGCGAGACTATTTCGTATTTATTGTACAACACGATTCTGAATTCTGCAAAAGTTCACTTTAAGCGAGATAGGTCCAGTTTTGGGTTCACTAGCACGTAAATCGCGTCATGCTCGCTCACTACTGTGTACGGTTCGGGGTTGGTGTAGACGTATGGCAGTACATTGAATCCGTTTGAATGGACACGATACCGCACCGTGTAGTCGTTCGTGACGAACTCGTAGGTCCCATATTGCTCTCCGTCTGCGTCGCCCAACCGCAGCACGTCTTCCTTCCCTATCGCCCCGTAGCTCCCCGAAGCTGCTCTCCCCTCGTTTACAAAATCACCGCTACCGTCCGGAAACGGGCCAACCGACGGCGACAGATGCCTGTCCGGATACATAGGCGAACTTTCTGGATGGTTCCGCGGAGGTGACGGGGTCGGGGACCGCGACGAACGCTCTTGCTCGCTGTTTCTCGTTTGATTGATATCTCGATAGCTCGGCAAGTCCTCACCAAAAGCATAGTCAAAAAGACCCATCGACTCCCCTTCGGAAGGACTGAAAACGCGAATAGGCGCCGCACCACATCGATACAACCCCAACGGAACACACGAGTGTTCCAAAAGCTTCTCACAGAGATCCCGATACGCTAGTGGTTTCGCGTCTTCGCCTTTCGGAATCCATGACTTGGGTACAGGTATAGATCGAACCCAACATGGTTGCGTTTCTAGTCGGGTGCCGAAAAGCGAGCCTACGACTTTTGTCAGTCCGGGCATCGAAAACTCACGGATGAGCAAGGCGATAAACATCGACGATATCATCATTTCACCAGACGCGTAACGTTCTTTCTCGAATGCGTTGTCACGGCTTTGTTTCGGGATAAACTTTTGCGGGCCACGTTCATTTCGATTGCTGCTCATGTTCGCCAGGGTGGGCGAAGTAAACATCCAATTCTTCTTGCTCACAGTCGACAAACTTGTGAGTAACGGCGCTCCGTTAAAAGACTGATGTCGAGGAAGGGGTTGGTCGCCAGCGTCTCTAAAGTCCATTCTGGAGGGCCTTCGGTCAAGGCGAAAGTCACCAGCCGGAGTAGTTCGCTGCGGTCTCAAACTAGGCGACACGAACGACCTCGACTGTCGGATCCCTCTCATCTCTCTGTGCGACAAACTCGCCATACTCGACGTCCGCTGCAAGTCGTGCACGCTAAACCCACGGGGAATTCTTGATGATGCCATACTTCTCATGCTGTACTGTGACCGAAAATTGCCCAGTATTCGCATAGAACGGAAACTCTTTTTTCGCATCAGCATGGAAGCATCCGGCGCGGCGCCCAAATCTCCAATACGAAGGCGCAGTCGTTGGGGTGCGCGTAGCAAATGAAGCGACTCTTCGGAGTCAATCATGGAACAAACGAAAATGTTGGCATTCTCTTCGATGAGATGGTCCAGCGTCATGATTGTGTATATCGTTCTCGAGTCGATACAACTTTCGACCGACTTATCCTCGCATGCCAAAATGATGATCGTGCTCGCGGTTTCGTACTGCGCACTTCGCAACGAGGTAATACTCAGCGTATTGCCTTGGACCAGACTGATTTTCGGGTTTTCCAACTCTTCGAGTTCTTGAATTGACTCCTCCGTAACCACCGGGCATATGGCCACCACTTGCAGCTCACGCGTTGAATCACGTCGAGCAACCCGTAAACTTAACAGAAATCTCTTCAAGTTCATCATGCCCATTTGTCCGATGACACAAACCACGATATGGTTCTTGAAGTTTACTGGGAATGCTTGATCACCGTAGCAGACGTGGACCTTGTTCTCGGACGACTTCGTGGAATAATCGCTACCGCTCGGTGCTTTCCTCAAGCTTCCTTCATCCAAACTGCTTCCTAAACCAGCTTGGCCGGGGTACAAAACACGTTCGCCGCCACTGTTGCTTCTCCGGTGGAATCGTAATGTTTTCGGTTCTTGCCCGGTTTCACTAGGGGTACGATTATTTTTAGCCCGCCGTTCATCATCGGCTCCCGCACTCGATTCCTGGAACGCTGCTAATGATGCTGAAACATCTGGTAGAATTTCAGCAACCTGCACTTGACGATGTGGATTCGGTGTTTCCTCCTGCTTCTCCTCTTCATCATCATCGTCGTCCATTCTTGGTATCCGTGGCAATTCATGCGCCGATATCGAACGCCCGTCTTTAGCAATTTTTGACGACGAGTCGGTCAGACCGTGGTAGCCATGGGTGAATGACGGACTTCGTACAACAATCCGAGATTCTCTTTCGCCAGCCCCCAGCAATCGCGAGCCAGAAATTCTCGAACTACCAGCACGATTTCCCGAGTCACGACGCAATGCGGAACGACTCGGACTAGTAGATGCTTGCCAAGCTCGGGTCGGATACTCAATTATTTCTGCATCCAGCATATCATCCGAGTTCTCTTCGAAAGCCAGTTGAGAGGCAACTGGAGGCACCGGCTCGTCTTGGTTCCCATTTTGCCCATCATTTTCATCTTCGGATTGACTTGTACCTTCTTGAACATGAGTTTCGACACCAAACTCTCCACCTGCAGCAGGTGGCAAATCAAAAGCAGGCGTCTCTGTAGCGGTGTAGGAACGTCGATAAGACGGAGACAACACGAACATATTCTCCTGCTCTTCAGGCATTTCGTCATTCGCATACTCGTTAAATCCACCTACTTCATCGTCATCAAAGTAAAGCTTGTGGCCATCACCCGCCAAGATTCCACCGGCAATCTCATGGTACGAAGAGGTTCGATGGGACATCTGGTCAAACGTCAACTGGCGGTCGCTGTCGGACATTGCTGTCGTGGCCGGCTCCCAATTCTCCGCGATGTTGTTGATGAGGCTACGAAGGTCGATTCTGGCGAGAAACGTGATGACCAGCGCAATAGAGCTATGTTGGAACTTTGTATCCGGCGTGATAGGGTCCCAATTCTTTCCGAAGTACGACTTGGTCGCTAGCAGTACGACGCCATGGTCGTACAGCTTCAACGCAATTTCTTTGTACATGGTCCCTTCCAACCCGCCAGGAATTTTCACGAAATGGAAGCAGTTCTCAGTTCCCGCTTTGTACTCTTTCAGCCATGGCTCTTCGTCGTCGGCGGGATCTTTGGTTGGAACTGTTAGTAGCAATAGATTGGATAGGAGCGTCGACATTCCGTTACAAAACACATTAACCGCAAGCATCGACATTTCTAAATCCTGCATACATATCGCTTCCGATTTCGGCGCCGTAGGCCCTTCATACAATGGCAGCACCATTCCGTCGCTTTCATCGTCGTCCAAGGAATGTCCACTTGTTGACTGTGACTCAAGAACGGACTCCTCCTCTTCGTTCACACCTGAATGCTCGAGCGCGTATCCAATCTGAAACATGGAATCGTGCAATGCACACATAGAAAAAATAGGCGTCTCTGGGGAGTAGCTACGAATCGTCAATATGCGCTTGAGTGTTTCAGAATCTTCCGCGTAGATGTTTGGATTGTGCTGATTATTCAGCACGAACACTGCCAGGGAAGTTTTCACTTTCGCCCTGGCCAAGTCCTCTTCGTTCATACACGAGCCCTTGAAGACATGAACGCGTGAATCTTCTGCGAGGAATTTGTCGTGTTCTTGTCGCTCATCCCCAGAAATGGTCATCACCACAAGTTCCTTTTCCTTGTTCCCATGGTCCGAGTAAAATTCTTGGATAAATGCTTTCAAGTACTCCCACTTGATATTGCCACAAATGACACAATGATTAATGCCGTCCTGCTTGACATAGGCGCCTTCCCCGTTCCAGTACGCAAGAGATTTCTCGTGGAACTTGGATATCTTGTACGTCACCAACAGAACACCAAACATGACAACGAACACCATCCAAGTCCGGCCTAGCAACGTATACGGAATGAAGTCCCCGTATCCAACAGTGAACACGGTGACAAACGTGAAATAGAGTGCGTTCCACATGGTAAGTTCCAGCGAAGTGGAGCGAAACACGGAAAAAGGGTCGCCCAAACGCTCGAAAAGCTGTAACCCCGAGGCGAAGATGTAGACCAGCGAAAGGAATATGGCGGACAGGCGGATTTTCTGTTCCAAATGTTGCTCGGGTTTTTTCCAGAACAACGCCGTCAGCACGGGTAGCACAGCCAGAAATCGCGACAAGACGATTTGCGCCTGCAAGAACGAAAAGTTGAGAAAATAATGGCCGCGCGAGAGCACGAGCGACACCAGTGAAATGACCTCCACGACGGTTTCATAACTTGTAACGAATCCCCACGGTCGCCCACTCACGGGAATTTGGATAAAGGTAAAAATGAGCATAAGAACGCCAAAAGTTGCGAGAAACACATACGACGTCGTCGAGATGTTGCCGGTGTAAGTGTTGACGACGTAAATGACGCACACGATGAGCGACGGGAATATGCGGATGAACGCGGTGTCGGTTCCGAGCTGCGTGTTGTACAGCTTGAAGCGCTGAAATATCACCGAATCGAGCATGTTTTCGAGCGGCGAGTATATTTCCGCGCCTTGGCTGCCGTGCGCTGCGTACATGCCCTCGACGCACAGCGCCACCAGCAGCATGAAGCCGTACACCACGGCCGAGACCGACAGCACGAACACATTGTGCGCCCACCCGCTCTCGTCGTACGTGCCCACCATGCCCGCCTTGGTCCCGCAGCCGCCCGCGCCTAAGCGCAATCACTCGCAGGCGTGTCTGCAATGCAAATATACTCGCGTAGTGGTGCGCGAGTGCGCAATGACAAGCAATTATGTTGAAAACACTCAATCAGGTGCAGATCACTGTCAGCGCCTATTCTTATCATTAAATAAAACGTCAGAAACTCTACACCTGTAGGGTTCGCCTCGATGGAAAATCGCCTGCGACTTGCCCTCGATTCTAACTCAACGTTTGTAGGTTATTCTTTACATCTTGTTCTGTCTAACCTGTGATTTAAGACGATTCGAGTGCCCCCGTTGAAAGATTGACTAGCCAATGGTACAGTCTTGCATCCGTCTATTTTTATCAATAAATTAGGCCGTTAGGTTTACTATATTCTCAGGTCGCGCCGCAGTAGACCAATCCCGTAGCTCAGAACAACTTCTAAAATGGGTCCAGACAATAATTAATCTCAAATATTTTTCGCAGGTCCGTACTGAGGGTACTGTAAAATTTATTGATTGTGAGGCCCGTTCGTGCAGCATAGTCTGCGGGGGCTGCAAAAAGCTGTGCAGGATTTCAGATTGAGTAAAATCCCCCCAATCGGTAGAATCTAACGATCCTCACGTGAGATAGATTACAACTATCCCGAATCATCGACAGAAAAGAAAGAGATCGAGGTGGCACTTCCGAAAAGTGTGCATGTAAAATTTGTGGACGAACCCCAGAAGTAAACCGTGTACGGTGCTGTATCCTTCAGGTACAGGGACGTCCTGTTTTAGACATTTCCCGCAACTGATCTATCTTCCTCCCATGTAATGTAAATTTAGGGTTTTAGGCAAGAGAGCTCTTCGAACGACTTGATGTAGATAGGTGTGACCTCTCCCTCAAAATCCTTCTTTCTGAGATTGCATTCAATAGATGGCGAACACGTTTCAAAATTTGACGTAGAAGCTTCGATAATTTATTTCCTTCCTAGGAAGTATCTTTATTCGGATTAGCGTTCTGTAAAAATTTCCCCAACACTAAGTTAAAACTTGAATTAAATTTTCTTTCTTAAATACAGTACAGTACGGTATAAGATTGTATGTTAGTGGCACAGTATAACCATCGAAATTATCCGAGGCACTTGGGCCCGATCTCGTCGCTCGATCTTTCAGGGCTCTTTGACGCAAAACCCTTGATTTTCCTTGATCGCTAAGAATGTTGTAACAAAATTAACGGATCTAAACTAAATTTTTGAGCGGCCTAAGGTTATTGAGGCCACCATCAGTTGCATAGAATAATATTACCACTACATTACAAGATTGAGGCAATGGGCAATGGAGTAACCGTGGACAGACTGCGTAGCATCGCATGCAAAAATCGAGGCATTTTTCGTTTGGTCTAATCGGATATCATTGTGATCAGTATCCAAGTAAAAGGTCGGAATGGATATATCATTAAATTTAACGTTCGAAATATCACTAAACGAGGCACCTTCTTAAGACTTTCTGCGGATTCATTAAACTTCATTATACCCTTGACTACTCATCAAAATCAAATGCTATACAGAAGAATTATCTGGCAGGTATAACGTCCGAGAAAGATAGTAGGTTAGAAATGATAATATTCACATAGGAATGGTTAATTTGTGAAGCAGCCGTCAATACAGTAACACCAACCATAAATTAACACCAAACTATTCTGAATGTGGAAGAGAATTAGGGCCAAATCTAAAAAATAAAAAAAGAAGGCCAGGTTACAAGGTAGGTCCCCAGAAAGTTGTCGTCAACAATGGGAATAAAGAACAGCAATCAATATAACGCAAATAAGTCGCTATTCATCGAATCAACCAACTTCAACGGGATGCCTTGATGTATGATGAATTCAAGAGATACGAAATGACCTCTAACAGTCAAACTTAAGAATAAAAATAACAGTGAGAAATATTTACATATGTAGATGAGAAAGGGAACGAATTCTCCATAAATCGCTTCAATAAAGGGAAAGAATAATATTCGTAAATTAAAAGTTCGTCCATGATACTGCAGAATCAAAAAACGTCTCTAACTCTCGCAAAGATAGCCATTTCTCAGTTATCGGCTCTTATATTACCATAAACCGAACGATTGAAAATTTTCAGAAACTGTCACATTTTGCGCTGCAATAACTTTTGAGCTGATGAATAACATCATTCGATCAAAAAATCATACTCCGAAATGCAATACAGCAATATTTCAGTACTGTAGCGCGAAAGCACATAACGCATAATATAGAATGAGGTTGCAATTTTGTCTGAACAGCTCATGGAATACATTGAGGAATCATAAAGTTTCTGTCCGGGACAGAAATAAAAAAGAAGATTTTCCTCCGTGCTTGTGTTTCGCTTTGTGACTCTCTTTATTCACTTAATTTACCGTCAATGACAAAGAATAACACTACCGATTCAGAAGGACTGCACCAAAAGACAATGAATCATAAGCGTTATTCTATGAATAGTGAAAGTTTTAGGGATAGCATAACGATTCCGCGATTAGATTTTCTTCAACCGAAAAAGAGTGATATGTTGATCCCTACAAATGCATAACTGTGAGCAAAAACAACAAGCGAAGAAATGTTGGCGACGATTTTAGAGGGAATTGACGGAAGATCATGAGGAGCTCCGTGCCATTATCCAGTGGCTGTATTACATAGGGTTAGAAAACCAGCGATGTGGAAGCGCGTTGAGGTTGAAGAAGGGGACCAGTGGAGGAGAGCAATAGATCCGATGGTGAGAGAGAAAGGCCAAACGTCCATACCAATGCGAGAGTGAAGGTTCTTGTGGCGGTCAGCGAATGATTTCACTTGAGACTTCTCGGTTTGGAGCTAGTAGAAACATTACAGAGCGACTCTGGGCCAAAACCTTACTCTTTGCACCAATACAGTCTACGCTGTGAAGCATAGGCGACAATATCAAGCACACGAGACAACTTTATTGCGGCCATCCTACAACAAATATTCTGTGATTGTGCTGGAGAAGAAATCAAGTGACCCTAATCTCGAAGTTATAAAGGAGAAAATGGAAGCTTGACTCGAACTGCGAAAAATTCTTGAGTTAGGCAGAGGGTTTTCAATCTTTCTACGTGTCGATATATCGTGTAAGATTTCGATCGTATGTTCACGTGATGGAAAAGGGAGTTACTTAGCAGAAATCGGACATCAGTAAAGCATTTTGTGTGAGCTTGGAATACATATGCGAACGAATGAGTCTAATTATGTTCGGCTATTTTCTTAAATAGTTTCATATTAATGTGACTTATGGATATTATCATAATAATTCTATAAGGCTGTTGCGGATATAATTTTTAAAAAGCTACGGTGCATGCCGAATATGATAATGGTCACTCACATTCCAACTGTTTCGGCTTTTCAAATCCAAAATAAAAATCCAGTCAGGTATGAACTACATCGCACACAAATTTCCAAACGTATTCCTAATGGCAGAACTAATTCTTATCTATAATTGACTAAGCGCATCAGTGACAAATGAAAAAGAGTGCCGATTTCATGCACAGAGACTTAAAAACTATTGAATTGCTTGGAACCTTGAAAATATAGTAAATTCTTCGATCAAAATCTGTAAACATAATTAAAAACAAATGAGAGATCAACTAATCTGCGGCTGAGAGAAGTTAGACAATTCTATGTGATTGACTATCACATTGAAATTTTATTGTAGTACGACACTAGAATAAATTTAGTTATAGCCGAGCAACTATTTCATGCGGTTTCATGTCAGTAAATCCCAGAGCAATTGCGAAAAGTGGACAAATATTCCGCACGAAGGGAGTAGATTGTTTGAATTAATCTTGCATTCGGAAGTCATCAGTGGTGTCGCAAGACCTGCGAGGGCCTTGGTTGCAACCCGATATGGAGTGCGGTGTGTAGCAGCGAGTCGACGGACCAGGCGACTTCTACACAGTTGCATCG
>JAAUYH010015155.1_pt1 | contig 11433 bp, 12 predicted proteins | sample 7278061 | NCBI WGS metagenome assembly JAAUYH01 (sample SAMN14350203, study PRJNA611818) | marine sediment metagenome | isolation source: surface marine sediment (0.6m) | place: French Polynesia: Moorea | collected 2018-08 | reverse complement strand
CGAGCGGGTGATGGCCGCGGCCTACGACGCCGAAGACCCGGCCGGCAACGAGGCCTGGGTCGAGGCGGCCCTGGCGCGCTACGGTCGCATCGACGCCCTGGTCAACAACGCCGGGATCGTCACCCCGGCCCGACTCGAGGACGGCGAGGAGGCCTTCGACCGGCTGTGGGCGGTCAACGTCAAGGCGCCGCTGCGCATGATCCGCCTGTGCCTGCCGCACCTCAAACGCAGCGGCAGCGGCCGGATCGTCAATGTCGCCTCGCTCTCCGGCAAACGCGTCATCAACGACAACGCCGGCTACGCCATGAGCAAGTTCGCGGTCATGGCCCTGACCGACGCGGCGCGGCGGGTCGCCTGGGACGAGGGACTGCGCGCCACCGCGATCTGTCCCGGACTGGTCGCCACGGATATGACCGCCGCGGTCGACTCCGTGGCGGCCGCGGACATGACCCAGCCGGAGGACGTGGCCGAGCTGGTGGCGCTGGCCATCGCCCTGCCGAACAACGCGGTGATGGCGGAGCTTCTGGTCAACTGCCGCTTGGAATCCCTGCTCGCCTGAGCCCCGGGCGTTTGCCGTCCGGGCCAGGGGGCTGCCGCTCGCCTCCTCGTCCTGCCAGGCTCGATTGTGCCTCGACGGTTTTCGTCTTCCTTTGGGCGAACTTGCGCTGAGTGCTGGCTATTGTAGTACAGGCCGCAAAGGGGCAAAAATGGGGCGAAAGCGGCCGTTTTCCTTTTTGAGCAGTATTTCGTGTGGACAATATTTGCAATAAGTATTATATCGTGATTATTGACATCGGGCAGGGAACCTAAAACTCGGGAGGATAGATATGGCGCGGAGACCATCGAACGCGCAGACTTCAGCCGTAAATGAAATCAAATCTGCGGAATCCGATACTGCTGCGGTTGCCCATGACGAGTTGATTCAGAACACGACCGAAATCGTTTCGAGCTTTGTTGCCAACAACAGTGTGCCGGCGAGCGAATTACCGGCCTTGATCAAATCGGTTGCTGAGACTTTTCGCGGGCTCGAGACGCCCCACGCGGCGCCGGAGCCGAAGAAGCCGGCGGTTCCCGTCAAGAAATCCGTGCAGCCCGACTTCATCATCTGCCTCGAGGACGGCAAGAAGCTGAAGATGCTGAAGCGCCACCTGCGCACTGCCTACGACATGTCGCCCGACGAGTACCGCGAGCGTTGGGGCCTGCCCTCGAACTACCCGATGGTGGCGCCCAACTACGCCAAGCAGCGCTCGAAGCTGGCCAAGAAGATCGGTCTCGGGCGGCGCTAGCTTCGGCGGCGGGACGGCCGTGGGCCCGGGGCGGCGACACCCTTGTCTCTGAAGCCGAGGGGCACCATCTCCCTATAGGAAGGCGACGCTAGGGGAGCGGAACCGTGATCGGAATGCGGTCGCTTTTGATCGCTGGGCTTCTGGCCATTTCGTCGGCCGCTTCTGCCGGCGACCGTCCTTCCGTCGTCAAACCCACCTTTCTCAATCCGCCGCCGGAGCGCCTCAGCTCGACCGAGCGGTCGCGCGCCCATATCTACCGCCAGGGCCTGCAGAGCGAGATTCAGCGCCTGGAGCGCGAGACGTTGCGGAATAACGGCGCCGCCCGCGCCCGCAACCGGGACGGCTCGAAGCCGAACCGGGCCCACAGCCGGGCGGTGAAGCTGCAGTCGACGCGCCAGGAGCTGAACCGGATGGAGCGGGTGGTGCGCGGCCGCCCGGCCTTGCGCTCGCCCGTGGGCAGCCTGAACGCCTCGGGACGGGCGCCGCTGCGGCGCTGACCGCCGCCGAAAACGGCGCCAAGAAAGCCGCTCGGCCCGGTTCAAGGGCGGAAAAGCCCCTATTTCACCGGATTCGGGCCTTTCGCGACGGCGTCCACCGAAAAACAAAAAACCGTGAAGTGTGACGGCTATCACTAGGGGAGCGGTCGAGGCTGACCATATCATGGGGTGCCCCCCGTCGAAGTCCCTCAGGCGGGCCGGCTGGCCTCTGGACGGACCGGCCGGAACCCCTCGCCGGGCGACTTCGCCACAAAAGGCCCCGCCATCCCAGGCTGAAGCTGCGGTTGGCGGGGTCTTGATTCGAGCCCCATGGTTTTCCCCGTTTGAAGCGTATTGCATCCGCAACCGACAGATCGGCGTAGATCGGCTGTAGACTCTGCGATTCTTGACGGAGGACGCTTCATGGCACGGGTGATGATCGTGGCCGCCCTCGTGTTCCTGTTTCCGGTCGAGGGCGCCGAACTGGCGGCTGGACCCTTCGAGACCGGGGTCGCCGAGCGGGACGGCTTCATTCGCCCGTCCTTTGGCGAGGCTTCGCGTCCGCTGGCGGGCCAGGGTGCCCGCCGGGCGGCCGGCGCGGCGGCCGGGAAGGTGCCACCGCGAAGCGCTCCCCCGACCCCCGAATCGGGCTCTGGCGCGCCGGACCAGGTAGATATCGACGCCGCGGCGCGCTTGGACTATTCCTCTTCGCGCGGCGGAGCGGAATGACCAGACCACGGCGAAGCATCGGAATGGCGGGGCCAAGGGGCGGGCCTTTTGGCGGGCCACGCGGACATAGCTCGCGCCGTCATCTCCTGCAGATCCTGGCGGCTGCCGGCCTGTCGCTCGTGGCGCTGCCGCCGGGACGCCCCCTCTCGGCGGCCGATCCGCAAGTGCGCTACCTGACTTGGGGCGGCTACGACGCGCCGGAGCTGTTCTCGGACTACCTCGAGATCCACGACGAGCCGCCGGAGGTCTCGGTCTTCACCGGACTCGACGAGGTCTTCGCCGGCCTGAGCGGCGGTCTCGTGGCGGACGTCATCCATCCCTGTTTCGAGGCGGTGCCGCGATGGCGCGAGGCCGGGCTGATCCGCGCCATCGACACCACGCGCCTGCGCTTCTGGGGCGGCGTCCTGCCGGAGCTGAAGAAGCTTCCCGCCATCGCCGACGACGACGGCACGTGGTTCATACCGGTGGATTGGGGCCAGACCTCGATCACCTATCGCACCGATCTGGTCGATGTTGGCTATGGCGGCGAATCCTGGAACATGCTGTGGGACAGCCGTTACGAAGGCCGCATCGCGGTGATCGGGCTCGCCGAGGATTCTTGGTGGTCGGCGGCGATCTATGCCGGTCTGGCCGCCGGACCGCCCGACGAAGCCGCGTTCCAGGCGGTGCGCGAGCTGCTCAGGCTGCAGCGCCCGCTCGTGCGCTTCTACGCCGACGACATGGCACGGGTCGAGCGCGGCCTGGAGTCCGGCGAGCTGGTGGCCGCCATGACCTGGAACGACACGCCGCGCCGCCTGCGCGAAAGGGGCGTCCCCGTGAAGTTCGCCCAGCCGAAGGAAGGCGCCTTGACCTGGTGCTGCGGCCTCGTGCTGCACGATCGGGCGCCGGCCTACGACAAAGCGCACGACCTGATCGACTCCCTGATCTCGCCCGAGGTCGGCGCCTACATGATCGAGACCTTCGGGTTCGGACACGCCAACCGGTTGTCCTTCGACCGCGTCGGCGAGGATCTCCTGATCGACAGCGGCCTGTCCCGCGCCCCGCGAGAGCTGCTGAAACCGGCCGTCTTCGTTGGGGCGCAGGACAAAGAGGTCAGCGCGCGGATAGAGCGCGACTGGTCGGAGGTGTCGGGCGGCCGGTGAGAAAGCCGTCCCAGCCGTCAGCGAGTCAGAGGTACCACTCGTATTCGCGGTCGTTGATCAGGCTCAGGAACTTCTCGTACTCCAGTCGCTTGGCGTCGACGTAGATGTCGATGTACTCGCGCCCGATGTAGTCGCCGAGCACGGGCGCTTCGGCCAGGCGCCGCAGGGCGCTCGGCAGGTCCATGGGCAAATCCGGATCGACCTTCTCCGAGGCGTTGCCCTGCCAGGGCGGGCCGGGATCGATCTTGTTCGTGATGCCGTGGTGCACGCCGGCGAGCACGGCGGCGAGCACGAGATAGGGATTGGCGTCGGCCCCGGCCGGGCGGTGCTCGATGCGCCGGGCGCTGCCCGGGCCGCCCGGCACCCGGAAGGCGAAGGAGCGGTTGTCGCCGCCCCAGCTTTTGGTCACCGGCACGAAGAGATTGGGTCCGAAGCGGCGATAGGCGTTGATGTTGGGCGCCAGGATGGCCATGGACTCGGCCATGGTCGCGGCCAGGCCGCCGATCGCGTGGCGCAGGGTCTCGCTGCCCAGCGCGCTGCCGTCGTCGAAGACGTTGCGGCCGCGCTTGTCGATCAGACTGAGATGCAGGTGCATGCCGTTGCCGGTCTGATCGAGGAACGGCTTGGACATGAAGCTGACGTCAAGGCCGCAACGCAGCGCCACGTTCTTCAACATGTGGCGCAGCAGGGCGCCGTAGTCCGCGGCCACGAGCGCGTCGTCCCGGTGGCGCAGATTTATCTCGAACTGGCCGGCGGCGTACTCCTTGCTCGCCACGGAGACGGGGATGCCCTGCGCCTCTCGCGCCTCCTCGATGCCCTGAAAGAACGACGGGAAGTCGTCGAGACGGTCGATCGCGTAAACCTGACCGGCGGGCTGGCGCCGCCCCGTGGTCTCCGAGATCGGCGGGCGCGGGCGGCCGTCCGGGCCGCGCTCCAGGTCCAGCAGATAGAACTCAAGCTCGAAGGCGACCACCGGCGTGAGCCCGAGCTCGGCGAAGCGCTCCAGGATCGCGGCGGCGATGTTGCGCGGGTCGACGATCGAGGGCTGTCCTTTGTCGTCGTGCATGGTCATCAAGACCTGGCCGCGCGGCTCCGCGGCCCAAGGCACCGGCATCAGGCTGCCGGGCACCGGAATCGCCGTGCCGTCGGGGTCGCCGTCGGTGAAGCCGCGGCCGGCCGGGTCGAGCGATTCCCCCGTGACGTCGAGCAGGAAGGCGGAGTAGGGGATCTGCAGGCCGGCCGTGTAGAGCTTCTCCACGTCCTCGCGCGGATAGCGCTTGCCGCGCACGATGCCGGACATATCGATGAACATCGCATCGACGGTGCGCGTCTGCGGGTGCTTGGTGAAAAATGCCTTGAGCTCCGCCGGCACAGTGGCGGCTTGGCGTTTGCCGGCCATCGGTAGGCCCCCCCTAACCTCGGTCGTCTTTCAGACGATAATACAGATAGGCCGCGCGCAACGCCCATAGGCGAAGCGAGGCCAGCGGAAAACGTGCGGGCAGCCCGCGCATTGCGGCCGGCACCATGTCGAGGTCCCGGTTCGAGCCGGCGATCAGCCGTGCCAGCGTCATGCCCGCCCAAGGCGCCGTGTTGACCCCGTTGGCGTGGTAGCCGAAGCCGTACCAGACGCTCGGGTCCTCCTCGAGCCGTCCGAGGGAGGGGGTCAGCTTCCGGGTGACGCAGACCAGGCCGCGCCAGAAATGGCTGATCTCGACCTCGCGCCAGGCCGGAAAGACCTCGCCCAGGCGGCGGCGCATCCAGGCGCGCATGCGCGCGCCGTCCTCCGGGCGGCCCGTGGTGTCGCCGCGGGCCCCGAACAGCAGGCGGCGGTCGGGCAGCAGGCGGTAGTAGAACAGCAGTTCGCGCGTGTTGCAGATCGGGTTCTCGGTGCGCCAGCGCTGGGCCTCGAGCTCGGCCTCGGTCAGGGGGCGAGTCGTGACGATGTTGGAGAGGGCGGGCAGCAGGCGCGCGTCGAAGGCCCGGTTCAGGCCTTCGGGCGTATAACCGTTCGTCGCCAGCAGCACGCGGCCGGCGCTGAGGCGGCCGCCCGCTGTGACGAGGCGGTGGCGCCCGTCGGCGCGCTGCCAGTCGAGCACGCGGCTGTCCGGGTGCAGTATGGCGCCGCGGCGACACGCGGCGGCGGCGAGACCGCGCGCGAACTTGAGCGGATGCAGCCCGAAGCCGGCTGCGATGTGCAGCGCACCGAAATTCTCGCTCGAATCGTGGCCGATCTCCGCGAACTCCTCCCGCCCGTAGAGTCGTGTCGGAATGCCGAACAGCTCGGTCAGCGCCTCGCCGTCGCGCGCGAGCTCGGGGAGCCGCGAAGGACGGTGGGCGACATCGAAGTTGCCGTCGCCCTGCAGGTCGATCTGGATCGCTTCGCCGTCGGCCAGGGCGCGGACCAGGTCCATGCCTTCGAGCTGGGCCCGGTAGAAGCGCTTGGTCTCGTCGAGCCCGTAGCGCCGGAGCATCTGCCCGATCGAGAGCTTGGTGGCGGCCAGGCAGCAGAACCCGCCGTTGCGCCCGGAGGCGCCCCAGCCGAGCGGGCCCGCTTCGAGCAGCCGCACATCGACGCCGTGATCGCGGGCCAGGTGCAGCGCGGCGGAGAGACCGGTGTAGCCGCCGCCGATGACGGCGACGTCGCAGCTTTCGTCGCCCTCGAGGGGCGCGACCTCCAAGGCCGGATCGCCGGCGCTCGCCTCCCAATAGCTCTCGGCCGGCAGCTTGGCGTCGTAGATGACGGGATGATACAGCGGATCGGCTGCGGCCATGGCGCGGGGTCTTCCAGATGACGGGGCCTTAATGGCCTTTGTGGCGGCCGACGGCAAGTCGGCCGCTCGCCCCAGCCCGGAGCGCGCCACTTCGCTGTTCTCCAAGCCGGACGCCGCCGCTAGACTGCGCGGCCATGGCGGCAAAGGTCCCCCTCACGCTCTTGCTCGCGGCGGCCCTGCTCTGGACGGCGGCCGGCCCGGCGGCGGCCGACCGGCCTCTGCTCGAGCGGATGATCTCGCGGCTCAACCACTATCGCAGCCAGCATGACCTCGATCCCGTGCGCAAGAACCTCACGCTGATGGAGGTGGCGCAGGCGCATGCCGAGGCCATGCTGTCGGATTCCTGCTTCGCCCATCGCTGCCCGAAACGACCCGACCTCGTCGCGCGCCTGACCGAGGCGGGCTATCCCTACCGGGTCGCCTCGGAGAACATTGCCGCCGGATTCGAGAGGCCGGAGAGCGTCGTCGATGTCTGGATGCGCAGCGCGACGCACCGGGAGAACATGCTGGATCCACGCGTGGTCGAGGTCGGGGTCGGCTACGCCTTCATCGAGCGCGAACGCGACCGGCTCGAGTACGGGCACTACTGGACCCTGAATTTGGGCGCGCAGCTCGGCCGCTGACGCATCGTCCGCCGGGGTCGAAGAATCACGAAGCGGAGGCCGCCCTGTGGGCCATGCCTCCGCTTCGTTGTAACTCGGGCTGCGCGGGTCGCGGGCGCAGATGCTCTCGCCGTCGGCTCAGGCGGCCTCTATGTCAGAAGGATCGCAGAGCCTGTAGCCGCGTCCGCGCACGGTCTCGATGTAGTGCTCGCCGCCGGTCAGCCTGGCGAGCTTCTTGCGCAACTTGCAAATGAATACGTCGATGATCTTCATCTCGGGCTCGTCGAGACCGTCGTAGAGGTGATCGAGCAGCATCACCTTCGTGGTCGTCGTGCCCTTTCTCAAAGAGAGGATCTCGAGGATCGCGTACTCCTTGTTGGTCAAATGGACTTGCTTGCCGTTGACCTCGACGCGATGGGTATTGAGGTTCAGGGAAAGCTTCCCCGTGTTGATCACGGCATCGTCCCGGCCGGCGACCGAGCGCCGGAACAGGATCTCCAGGATGCCGTATTCCTTGCTGGTGAGCTGCAGCGGCTGACCGTCGACCTCGACCGTGCGCTGGTCGAGATTGACCGTCAGTCTCCCGGTCATCGAACCGTTCTCCGGCTGCGCGCCCTCGTCCGTCTGATTCATCCTAGACCGCCCAATTCGCTAGAGTTAGATGACCCGCGAAACAGACCCGATCCAAGGGAAGCGTCAGCGAATACGAGAAGGAACCAACCTTTCTCCCCGACATCTCCCGAAACTCCCTTGGCCCACGCTGGATTTGTCTTCGCAGGCTCTACACCTAGTCCCTCGTTCGTCTCCCCGTAGTGATGAATGTCACAAACAATCCCACCCTGCAGTGACGGGCATCACATTACCATGGATTTTTTGTGGTTACAGCACAGAAGCGACTCTTGGCGTACTCGACATCGCTGCTGGCCGATCCTGCGCGCGTGGACAGGCCCCTGCGGGCGGCACGAGCCGCGGTGCGCTTCGAGGCGTCGCAGGATCCGGCGACGGCCCCACCCGGATTGGCTTAAGCGCTTGTTTTCACGCTTCCATCCAGTTGCCAGGCGTAGATTTTCTGCTCCAGCGCCGCGCGGTCCATGAGGTAGAGGTTGCGGCCTTTACGCCGCAATAGCCCGCTTGGGTAGAGCTGGCCCAGGGCCCGAGCTACCGTTTCGCGAGTCGTGCTGACGCGGCTGGCAATCTCCCTGAGCGGCGGCAGCGGGCGCACGACCCAGAGCTCGGGCACCGCGGCGTCCGGCTGCGCCATGCGCAGCAGCTCGGCGTAGACCCGGTGGGTGGCCGCCAGCGTGCTCAGCTCCATGATCCTTTCGTCGCCTCGGCGCACGATCTCTGCCAAGCGGGTCAGCACCCGGAACGAGATCTCGGCGTGCTCGCGCAGCAGCGCGACGAAGGGCTCGTGCGGCAGCACGGCGAGATAGCTGTTGTCCACGGCGACCACGCTGGTGGAGCGGGGCAGGCCGTCCAGGGCCGCGAGCTCGCCGAAGGAGTCGCCGGTTTCGGCGCTGGCGAAGGCGACTTCCCGGCCCGACAGCGTGAAATCGACGATGTTGACGCGCCCCGAGACGATGAAAAAGACGTCGCGGGTGCGATCGCCCCGCTCGAAGACCTTCTCGCCGATCCGGTAGCGGCGCCAGCGGCAGCGCGCCTCCAGCCGGGCCCGGCTTGCCGGGTCCAGCCCCATCAGGAGCCGCGCATGCTCCAGGCTTGCGGATTCGCTTTCAGCCACCTGCTGCCCCTCCCCGGTGACGTGGCGGGCATGCTAGCACAGGCTGGCGTGGGATTCGGAGGGGGGAAGATGGGGCCGGACCGGACCTCCCCTGGCGCTTGGCCGGAAGGGGAGGTCCTGTGGACCGGGCGCGCCTCGCTGGAAACGCGGGGCGAAGGCGAAGACCAGACTTACGTCCTTAGAGCGAGGCCTTCTGGACGCGGGTGCTGGCCTTGGTCTTTTGCGTGTAGAAGATGTGCTGACCGATCTTCGGGCCCTTGTTCAGCGCCTTGCGCCAGATCGGGCGGACGTAGTCGGCGTGGTACCAAAGGGCACCGTCGGTCGGGTCGATCGAGAAACCCCAGAAGATGTGGCGGGCGAGCGCTTGGCTCCGCTCCCACTCGCGGGCATTGCGGGGCACGTCGCTGCGGCCGTCGCACCACCAGGAGAACTGGCAGCGGTGCCGCCGCTCGGCGCCGCCGTCCTTGATCACGCCGCAGATGGTCTCCGGATAGCGCGAATCCGCCACGCGGTTCAGAACGACATGGCCCACGGCGAGCTTGCCGAGGTTCGGCTCGCCCCTGGCTTCGTGGTAGATGTTGAGGGCCAAGCACTCGATCTCTTCCACGATATCGGGCTTGGCATTCGCAGGACCGGCGCCCAGCAGGAAGACTCCCACAAGGGCCAGCCCGAAAAGAAACGAGGCCCGAAGGCCCCCCGTCCGGTTCCAGCGGATGCTGGTATCAAGGCTAGCGATCATGTCTCTTCCCGTTGAAGTATCGTCCGTCCAAGGCGTCTTTTGCTCCAACTGTCGGATCATTTATGCAGTATTTTATCGAAGTCCGCAAGCAAAATCGAAACGATTTTGTGATAAAGCTAAGATTAATTTGGCAATTATATTATAGTTAATAGTGAAGCTTGGTAAAAAACTTAAGCTTATTAGCGATCATTACGGTTCTCGTTTACCACTATTCTTGAAGTTCGGGGCGGCGGTAGTCGCCCGTCGGGCGGTCGCGTCTAGAGCGGCGCGGCCCTCCGGCGGCGTGGCGAGGGCGGCCATCCGGTCCTCGCTGCGGTCTGGTTAACGGGATCTTAGGCGGCGATTGATAGGCAGGGGTCCAATTCGAAGCAGGCCGATTCAGTCTTGGGGGACAGCACCATGGCAATTGCCGAGCCAGGAGCCGAGGTTTCGCAGGGAGGCAATTCGGCTTCCCACAACGCGGGATCTCCCGGATATCAGACGGTTCTAGAGTCCGTCCACGCGATAGAAGGCGAGCTTTCCGCCCTTGGCGAGGAGATCGGCAAGGTGGCGAAGGTCGCCGAGCAGATCGAGGCGATCGCCAAGCAGACCAATCTCCTGGCGCTCAATGCGACCATCGAGGCGGCCAGGGCCGGCGACGCGGGCAAGGGTTTCGCCGTTGTGGCCGGCGAAGTCAAGCAACTGGCCGGGCAAACCAGCAATGCGACCGGCCAGATCACCGACATCCTGCAGTCCCTGAGCGAAAAAACCGATGCCCTGGCCCGCCTCGGCGAGACCGCCCAGCGGGCCGTCGCTTCGTTGCGGGCGGGCGCCGGCGGGGCCGAATTCCCGGATCAGGCCGATTTGGCCGCCGTGACCGACCTCAACGATCCGGCGCCGCAGCCTCTGAGTGAGGCCGTTCTGTCGGAATCCGAGACACTTTCCGAACCGGAGCCGGAGCTGCCGAGCTAAGCCGACGAGAGGCTGGTGCAGGAGAGCTTCACCCGGGTCGATCCGCCCACCGGGCCGCTCACGCGGCCCTCCGCCATGCCCTGCGCCCTTTTGTCGCGCGCTTGTGGCCTGCAACGCCCTCTGGGAACCGCCCCAACTGTGTTACAAGGGCGGACCACAGGGACGCCGCCATGCTCCGTAACCTCGAATGCCGGCCGCTTCGCCACATCGCCTGCGTGGCGCTCCTGTTGCTGCTCGGCGCTTGCTCGGCGCGGCCCTTCGAGGTCGAGCACCCGCGAAGCGTCGTGGCGGCCGTGAGTGCGAACCAACCGCAGATTCCCGAGCTGGGACCGCACGACTACGACCCCAGTCCCAGGCCGATATCGCTCTGTTACAGCGCCCAGTGGAACACCCAGAAAGAGGTGATCGAGCGCGCGGAATCGCTTTGCCCCAACGACGGTGCGATCGAGTACTACGCTGAGGACTTCTTTCTCAATCGCTGCGGCTTGCTGCAGCCGGTGCGCGTGACCTTCATCTGTACGCCCGGACCGCCGCCGCCGTCGCCTTACTACTAGCCCGCCTCAGGGGCGTGGGGCGTCGGGGCCGGCGCTCAGCCACTCCTCGCGAACCGCCGGATCCGCTTCGCCCGGCGCATGGCGTGCCCGCAGCTCGGCCAGGTCCTCGGCGCCCAGGAGCTGCGCCAGGGCCCAGACTGCCATGGCGCGGACCAGCGGCGAGGCGTCGTCCAGCAAAGCCCGGGCCGCCGGGGCCAGGCTCGGGTCCCCGGCGTTGCCGATGGCGATCAAGACGTTGCGCAGGAAGCGCGCGCGCCCCGTGCGCTTGATCGGCGAGCCCGAGAAGAGCTGCCGGAAGCCCGCCTCGTCCAGGGCGGCCGGATCGGCTAGCCGGGGGGCGCTCAGCTCGGCGCGCGGCAGCAATCCGGCCTCGCGCGTGCGCCTCGCGAACTTGTTCCAGGGGCAGACCGCCAGGCAGTCGTCGCAGCCGTAGATCCGGTTG
>JAAUYH010230125.1_pt1 | contig 11434 bp, 12 predicted proteins | sample 7278061 | NCBI WGS metagenome assembly JAAUYH01 (sample SAMN14350203, study PRJNA611818) | marine sediment metagenome | isolation source: surface marine sediment (0.6m) | place: French Polynesia: Moorea | collected 2018-08 | reverse complement strand
AGTAGAGGCACGATCCACGGAGGGCGTGAAGGAGTACGAGAACGGGAAGTAAATAGAAAAAAATAAGGAAATAGTAGAACGACCTGAAAAGGTAACGAAGAGGAGTGCCACGTTACGAGGAAAAAAATGGCGGGTAATCAAATATTTGAACGGATAGTGCAATGCATTAATGCGAAGTTTATCAAAACCGGGTGAAATATGAAACGAATTATCGGTGAACGGCAAGCTCACCGCATTACGTAAGGCACAATGCACCGGAATCCAAGTGTGCTCGACTAGTAAAGCTATCCGTTCGACTTTCAATGTTCCCATGTAGGTGTGCAAGCAATAGCCACCGACCCTACTATACTCGATGACCCTCTGCCATTGCCCGTGTCGACCGCCAACATCCGCGCCTCTCAACCTTCGCCTGACGCGTCTCGCTCATCTGCACCACCGCCGACTACCTCCATCATCGTCGTTCTCGTCATGACAACCTCCGCTACGGAGTCCATCGATGACTGGGGCACCACCCTATCCGACCTACCACACATGCACGACCACGACGATCAGCTGCCGGATTTTGACATCGACCTGTTTTGCGCCGGTGCGACCAGAGGTGGATGTGGTGGTGATGGTGATGGTGGTGGTGGTTCTGGTGTAGATGCGCTGGGTTTACCGTTTTCTTCACTGGACACCGAAATGTCGACGACTTGGGACGTGTCCTTCATGGAGGAGCCGGTTACAACGTTATCACCACAACAACAACAGTCATCTGCATCTTCGTGGCGGAAGTCGAAGAGGAGCAGTACGATTGGAAAGCGCAGCACCCGAGATCATCCCTCACACGGTACGCCGACACCGATGAAACGCCCGAAATCGATCAACCTATTTCACAGACCATCCCCGTTCGAGTTATACGATAATGATAATAATACTTCCGATGTCTCCCTATTCGACGAAGACGAAGCGAACCACATGCAGGTCGCCGTACACGATGGGTCGCCTGTCAATAGTACCGATGCGTTCGATGCACTTTCTCATGTTCATACAGCACCGGAATCAGGTGACGGGCCGCTTCCGAACCACGTCTCCGATGCCTTGCATTTACGCATTCAGCGTGCTTCCGACCCGTCATTATCGACACGCAGTTTTGTCTCCGGTTCTCTGCTATGCCGTGTTGCCACTAATCAGCAGGCGTTGCCACCTATTGCCGGCGCGCTCACCGCTGTGCGCCGCGCCGCCGCCATGTACGTGTCGGAGCTGCGTGGGGACTCCACGACAGCGCCGCGCGCCACGCCCGCCACGCACCCGCCGCCACCGCCACCGCGTGCCCCCAAGTTGCGCCAGACCAACGTGAAGGGGCGCACGCGAAAACCGGTCGCCAACCGTCGCGTGCGCCGCAAGGAGAACCTCACCTCGTTTACCGCCGTTCTACCGCCCCTCGCGCTGGAACGCATGCCGCCCGCCCCTCCGGGCGCGCTGACGCCACTGCAGCGTTACATGCAGTCGGCCATGGCTTGACCGCGAATTTTCACTTGCCAAGCCTTAGGATCCTACCGCTTAACCTACCCATTCTGTAGTTGGGCTTATTCTTATTTCATCCACCTCACAGACCCACACCCCCCGTAATCATCCTTGTTTATTGCGCGATGGTGTACATTAGGACTACGACTCTCACTTTCCTCATCTTTACTAAACCTTACCCCTCGTGTTTCTCCGCTATCGGTCGGCCACGCGATAACTGACTGTGAAGGAACCGCCACCGATTGACGAAGAATCACATTCCTCACCTACCAAAGTATCGTCGCCCGCATTCTCGTTACGTACTACGTTTCACAATGTCCTTAACGATTTTACGAAAGACGTCATTGAGTACTCGTCAACCAGCACGTCTATTTCGCTCACCATACGTTTCGCTAGTTTTCCAGGGCGTTCGTGAGACCCGCCCGCGACATACACATCCGTAGTTCTTTTTCTAGCTCGCTACAGTCGCCCCTGCCCTCCGTCATGCACGTCCATAACGGCGCGCAGTCGCATTCGTGTGCGGAGACACGCTCAACGGTCATCGTGTCGTCGTCGTGGCGCTGCACGCTCGACGACATTATCGCGGCGCTTGAGTTCGACGCCGAAGTCGCAGAGCGTGTGCCCATTATCGTTGCAGCGCCTGCGGACAGCATTGCAAACACGCCGCGTATCATTCCGCCGCAAATGTACACCATTTTGTTGGTTCGATGGCTACGTCCTGTTCAGCTGTGAGGTTTCAGAACAACACTACACCAGATTATGGGAGTTGTGGTACGGGTTGGGTAGACCTGCCAATCATTAATTTGCACCTGGCAAAAGTGCAACGTGATCTGATTGTGGTTGCTTCGACCATGTCTACGTGTGTGATCCTTTACCCTATCCCATGCGACGTCACCTGAAGTTCTACCTCATCCCCATCAAGACTCCGCTGTTCTTCCCTCTTCCTCCCTGCTTCGAGGACACAACTCCTACCCGCGGATATCCTGTCCTCTAGCTATCTGAGTGTCATTTATACGGACAAATCGGTAACTCTGACGTGTGCCGCGAACAATATGTGTCCATCTCGACACCGTACCATTGCCAAAATCTGCGTCTGATGGATCAAGTGAAGCTGGTTGGTTGTTAGGAAGGATTCCTTTTATTTTCCGCACAGCTTTGAACGTAATCCGCGTTATCCTTTGTCCAGATGAATGCTGCTCTGGCCGAGATGTACCTCAATATATCCAAGTGTATCTCGATATAACCAAGTTGCATCGAGCCGGGCGCGTGCATTCTTTGGAGGTAATGACAATCGAAGCTTACGAGCTTTGCTGACGTCAATGAAAGGCCGTCCAGTTCCTCTTCTTTCTCCTCAAACTTGAACTATTGATGATGGCTTTCTATTTCTTGTGACAGGGGCGACTCCTCCCGTATGATACCTTGCGTGCACAGTGCTTTTTCTGTGCTGAAATGAGTTGAGGGGTACGTGTCCCTAATCATGCTCGAGAGGGTGCTGTTTATGTGCGAATCAAGTATAATTCGGTTATCGACTTTTGAGATTGCTGCTCCAGATGAAATGGAAACTATGACGGTACTAGAGTTTCCCAGAATAGAGCGGGTTGGCAATCGTATGACGTGTTTGGTGGATGGTGTTTCACACGCGCCACAACAGAAAGAGGAATCGTGGACAATGTCCCGCAGTGTCGCACAGTGGCAGGCTGCAATGAAACAGGGTCTTGCTTGAGCTCAAGTACGATTGTTTGTTCACTATTTGGCGGTCCATGAGTCTGAGAGTGTTTCGGCTGCTGCCGCGAATTTTTTTCTGCGACTGCACACAACGCGGCGCGAGGCGTCAATGGAGGTGGACAGAACAGTGGTGGGTGGTATCCTCAATAACAAGTTTGCTTTTGACACTTCGTTACGGAACCTTGTTATGTCTGTATTTCTTCCTTGCATTGCGGCTTTTGGTTGTTCCCATACGCTATGCATTTACTTCAAGAAGAGAGGAGAGTTGCAACTGGACTGTTCGGATGGAAACCTCCCATTCGTGCGATTGAGACAGTACATACTACTCGTTCCTATCGGCAGATATTGCAGATATTTCTTCCACACTATTTCGCGACTTTCGCGAAGAATTTGCACAGAAGCCAGAACTATGACTTGCTCTCTAACTGATGCTTGCGTGTTATGTCTGCTTACAACGAACATTGAGAGTTGCGTGCTGTATGTACGGCACGTTGCAGTATGAGTGTTGACTTTTATGATACAGAAGTGTCTTCGCTGACATTTCCCAGTACGAGCGCCCTGAGTAAGGCAACAGGTTTACCGAAATCACTTGTCTTGGATGAATTACTTCATGCTTGGTAGGCCACTGCGGTCCGCAGCGACTGAAATGTGACATTTTCCGTACCAAATGCACACTTTCAATCGGAGTTATGTAATGAAGTAGGCATACTCGCGCTGGTCGAACACCATGCTTTCTTGAACACGTTTCCGTGTCTGCGTAATTCCTATTCACAACTGAAACAGTTTCGTGCACTCCTGCGAGAACATGATCCCGTTCGTAATCTATACACCTAAAAACTGGACAATATTAGAAAGTTAGGGATGTATCTTCCTCTCACTTGTTTACTTCGTTGGGTAAAAAAGTTGCCCGATAAGTTTTTTTTCTATCACCAGCAAACCGTTCTGAAACATCTTCGCATTCAACTCATCTACATCAGGACATGGTCGAATCTCTTTGTTTTCCTGCTTTGCGTTGTCGCGCTGACTATTCCTCTTCCGGTCAGCAATAAAATCGGCGCTTCTGTCAAGAAGCCGAATGTGAGCTACACCTTGAAGAAGACAGTTCGTCCGGAATCATCGTCCACTAATAAGGAGAGCTGGACCGATGATACCAACGACGATTCTATCGATGGCACTACTGATGATACCAGCGACTAAAGTAGGCGTTAAGTTAGCTGGCACTGCAGTCGAAGAAACAAAAGAAATATTGTAAGCTTGCCTGTTGAAACTTTTGTCTGTCGTAAGCACAATTGCTTGTGAGAAACGCTTTGTTTTTGTCAGTACTTTCTATCCACCCAAGGGTATTTATGAATTCCTATCTTCTACTTCAAAATGCAGTTTTTAGTCTTTTAATTTTTGGCTTGATTCATTCAGTTGACGATTACACATTTGAGTCATTGCAACGCTTATTCGGATGAAATTTTTTACAGAGAACCAGCGCATGGATACTAAGTTTTCCGGTGTTGGGTTCCTAATTACCTGGTCAGTTAGGATCAGGGTTATATTCAAATCTATTTTTATGATAAATTATTCCAACATGAAACCCAAAATAGCAGATTCAATTATTATGGTGCTACATTTTACAAAATAATCCATTCACTGACAAAATGGTCCCGAAAAATCAGGAATGTGGATGAAATTTTAGACAATGGTATGAGTCTATAGCATTTTACATTGGCAAAAGACTGCCGAATGTCAACGGAATCGGACTGATACTAAATAGAAGTAGCCGTTAAAAATATGCTATCAATTTATTCAATGTTGAAGTGAATTTACGTCCTACATAGCTGAGTTTATTGCGATCTGTATTGCAAGATTTTACCAATTGCTAGAAATAATATCAAATAAATCGTCAGATAATAATGAGCTAATAGAACATGAACAATAGTATCTTTGTCCCGAAAAGCTTGTTGGACTTTTCCCTGTTTATTACGTTTATATTTGCTTAAATAATTATGAAATACATATATAATGGTGTAGTTCGAGATATAATCCAAGACTTCTGAGCAAACCGAATTATGACTGAAAATTTGAGGAGCCCAGCACATCTTGAATGGGGTACAAAAATTTTCCTAGTGTGTAGTTATAGGCAATGCCACAGGAGTGGGAAAATCAAGTAAATTCACTGCAATGATTTGTGTCCAGATAATAACAATAGAATTCGTCATTAAATTAACGTTTCTCGAATTCGTAAATCGGTGCCATGGCCGTTAAATTCAGGCCGTTGGGAGCTTTGCGCAAAGATGCAAAATTCAACTTAATTTATGTTGCGCACAACTTCTAGAGATACCAAACATGAGTTCGACACCTCCAGTTGACACTGCAGTACCAATTACTCCGGAAACTGATGGTTCGAGAGGGACAAAGAGGAAGCCGGCGGTAAGAGGACGCAATGAAGTTGAGGAAGAAGATGATTCTAACCCATGTTTTTGGCTACTTGTTTCCTTGATACTTGGAACGGTAATCGGAATATTTGCATTGATACCGTTGTGCGTTCTCAAAGGCCTGAAAAACCGCAAGAATAGAAAGTTCTATATCATAGGCCTTATTCCGACCGTAATAATCAACCTAATTATTGTTGTGTTAGCCATTCTGTTCGGATTGACAATCATCGGTACAACTGCTGTTGCCGCAAGTCAAGCGTAGCATTGATGTACACCAAGGGATGAGATTCACGATTCGAATTGGTAGGACATCAAGACATTTCTAAAATTCAATTTTACAAGAATATGCTTGTTAGATTGAAAAATCATTTTGAATCAGGTTAAATAGACACAGTATGATGCATAGGTGAGGAAATTACAATTCCCTAAAAAGAAAAGACGTTAATTTTTTATTTAATTCGAAAAGATTTCAAAATAAACATGCGGACAATGAATCAAGAGAAAGAAGAAAACTTAATTGTCGTAAAATTTTCTATTTGATTACTTTATTGTTGATTTTGATTTATCTACTAGAAGCAGGTCAAATTTTTTTATAACTCTCACTGTTTCAAATAAAATTCAATGTTGAAATAAGGTATAGCTTTTCTGTACTTATAGCAAAAATATGAGTAGACCCTTCAGAACCTTGAACAGAAAACAAACTTTCCGTATTAAATCTGAGAATTCGAGATGCATCGGAATTCAGTCCTCATCTTCATTCAAGAAAGAATACAGCGTGAATTTTCTGCAATCTTTCTGTCTAGTGTTCCATTATTCCCACGGATTCTGTGATCTTGCATGAAGCATTTAATGTCTTCTGGAGCACTGGAGAATAGTCATTGCCTGAAGAATTTCGGCCGCGAAACGAAGCTTCAGCCTGTTATCTACAATACATTTCACTAAGTAGTGTTAAGAAACCAGGTCCAGAATTAGAATCATGAGCTTATCATGCATGTGAAAGTATTTCTTAGGCACCAATTTGTAAACATCAGATACGACGCTTCTCCGTTGTATTCGATATTCAATCGATCCAGCTTTCTTCAATGATAATTATTAGTCATTGGTCAAAATTATAAATTATGGATGATAAACATGAATCTATTACGCTCAGACACTTGACTGAGTGATTCGTAGAATTTCTCTAGTCTTAAATAAAGTTGTTGGATTGCTTGAATTAATGAATTACTCGGTTCCTTCACCTAGGATCTCTATTCAAAGAGAATGAGAAACGATGATATGCATCCATATATCGTCTACGATTCAGTGTCATTTGTTAAACAATGGCCAATCTGCGTAAGAAAACATATTCTATTTAAAGGTGATAAAGCTTTTCTAGTTTCACTCATTTCTTAGTAAGTTATAGTAGCAAATATTTATTCCTGTACAACTGCGAAACAAATTATATTAAGAAAATAGTATAAAGCACTAAAGATTATTGGCCGAGAATAGAGCCACTTCTTTCGCGGACAGGTGTGATCACTCAGCTAATCATTACTTTCATAAAGAAATAGGTTTGGGAGAAATATCATCGAATAGGCTTGAGTTTCGTTACTTTGTTGTTCGCTAGAATATGAATTGCTTGTTTACGTTATGATGCTAAACAAATTATATTGCCGTTTCCTACAAGCGCTATTAGTACAACCGTAGTGCTACGATGAAATTGGTTCATTTCTATTGGCATTTTCACTATGTTTGAATGATTGCAGCTCGAAAATGGTCGATTATGACAGCTATAATAGAATAACCAATTCATTTTTTCCAGCCGTAATGCTGTAGATATTACTGTAGTGTAAACGGAGTTTAAAAATTAAGAGTAATCAGAATTGTTACGAATCTTCTCTCTGACATCTCTTCCGATTTCATCCACTTCATTCAACATTCTTTTCTCATGCAAACTACTCCGTTTCTACTGTTTGTAGGTAATCTTACTATGTAGGTACTGACAATGCGAAAAAATCAGATGCTTCTCGGCACTGCAAATAGAGTCCTTGGCTCAAGATATCTATTTCACAAAAGTTTTTCAGACAGACAACTTATTATCGGGGTAGCGGACCTAGCTGTCATAGAGTAATGATGCACATTGTAAATTCGTAGAACCCGGAGCCATTCTGAACATCCAGCTCATGTGGAAGGCGCGCTACCAATGTTACAGAAACCGCAATCAGTATTTGTTCTGACATTCAGTGATTAGAGATGGACGTACATCACTTCGTGCTGGGCTCGTCTCATTCCGTCCATTTCAGGCAAAAGTAGAGAAAGAGATGAGCTGGAGAGATTTTAAGGGAAATGATCCTAAAAAGCATGCAGTCAAAAGTCTGAAAGGGGAGTAGGATCAGCGGCTTCGTTGCCAAGTTAAATTTGACAATCTATAGCGAAAATTGAAAAAGTGGTCATTCTACCAAACAGCCGTCTGCGATTTGAGGGAATCAATCGAAGTGTACTACGAGGGCACCCTACAATTAGACCTGAACTGTAGGCATTCTTTGCATTGTTTGGAAACAGTTTTTCAGAAAGCGAAGCTCCAAATCAAGGAAAAATATGTGATTGCTGAAAAGACCCAGAAAATGGATCTGATTCCTGTTCAGCGTCAACCCTCGCGCAAGACTTCAGACTTTTCATGGAAACATACACCTAAAGAACGCCAGCGCCCGTTCGTTCATTCAATGATCGGATGGATTATCTGCGCTGAAATAGGTCCAGGTAGTTATTTTTACTCTCTTGTGGAGAGGCACGGCGGCGAGTAACAATTGCGATCATTAACTAAATTTTATCGGTTGATTTCGAACGTGCTCTCGATAAGGATGTCTAAATAATTTGCACAGTTGATATAGGAGAATGAGGCAGTCATAAAAAGAGGAGCACGAGGGGTGAAAGAAGTATATGCATGTTTCCGATTTTGCAATGTCCTCAGTTGTTTACTTACAATGAATGAGAGTATTTGGTTTGACTATTGAACTTTCAGTTTACAAGCGACTCGAAGGATCCCCTATCTTTCAGTTGCAATATTCGAGCTGTTCTTTGTCCCACAGTGAAAGCACTAACTAGATCTGGGGTCGAAAGCGAAAACAGGTATCTGTCTCTTTCTAATATCATTTTGTTTCCGGAATCCTGTTCGTAAATACTCTTCGATTTCCCTTCAATCAGAGCTGCTATATTACCAAGAAAGAAATTCGTAGTCCACGATCGGTTTGGATGTCGCCCTTCCCCGAGAGAAACAGAATTCTCCGTAGTGAGATATTTTTTTCCGTGACAGAACGAAAATGATTCAGATGTCACATTCATGTGATTTATACTGTGCTGAATCGAGTTCTATGACTGCAAAACACATATCTTGCTAAACTGTATAACGGGAGGCGAGCTGTTGATGATAGTATTCAACATGAATTTAATGAGCCAATGCACCTGTAGTACGATAGCTCGTACTCAACATGAGTAATGGATCGTTTGATGGAGGACAGTCTGCATACTGTCGAAATGGATCACTTTCTACGTGTAGTGGATACTCTCAATCAATGTTTCGAAATGAAGTTTGCATACTCGCTCTGGTCGAAAGGCTCGTGCTTCTTTGACGATTGTCAAAAATGTAGCAAATAGTCTATGTTATTGCTCTATCACTTTGCTCCCTCTGCGCTGTGAGCACACAACCTTATTCTTTTAGATTATTACAGCGGAAGAGTCATTGATACGATGGATATAATAGCGCAATTCTAGTATAAAAGGGACTTGGTCAGTGTCAAGTTTCACAGAAGCAACTCAACCTTCAACAAGTAAGCCGCACTACATCTCCTATCACAGCAATGGCTCGTATCGCCTTGTTCTTCGCTTTCCTGCTTTGTGTTGTTGCACTCGCCTTCGCGCTTCCAGTTCCAAACAAAGCCACTGCTACTGTTAAGAAAGTGAAAGTGAACCCAGGCCTTACCTTAAAGAAGACTGTTCGTGAAGGGTCTGATAGCAGCGACGGCACTGAGGATTCCACCGATGATTCTACTGAAACCTCCGAGGATAGTGAGGACGATACCACTGATGATTCGACTGATTCCACGGAGGATTCAACGGACAGTGACTCGGATAGTTAAATGAGATTCAGGCACTTCAAGAAACAAGAGAGCATCTGATTGTGTCGGTTCCAAACATAATCTGTCCTGAGCACAACTTCATGTTTAGTACTGTACAATTGGTTTGGCGATGTGCCTAGAAGTGCCTACATTACGCGTGCGGACCTAAATAAATTTGAGCCTAGCTGGCTTTAATATGATAGTGGTTAAGTGATGGAAAATTACTTTTCCGCCTTGTATTGTTTGTTGTTTGGCTACATTCTATCTGTTCAAGTTGAATTCATAATCAATCAATGTGTGGCAGATTTAGACTGTTACATATTGAAAATTCTGACGTAGACTCACTCAAAATGCGAAGAACTAAGAATAATGAGACGTCCCGACAACAGCTTATCAATAGATTCTGCGGTGTAAACCGATAGATAAGCGCTATGTAAGGCTTGTAGGTTCTAAAAGTACTAAAGTCGGGCATCCAACCAGGGGTCGGAACAATCGAATTGAAATTGGATTGCTCTTTTAGTCCAATCTCAATCCCAATCCCAACCCAGCTTTAGCGGATTCAATTAGAGTTGCAAGCAATCTGGCAATCATTACAATCATGTCACTTCGACGTTTCAACTTATCTTTGAAGTACATCAATCGATTATTGATCATTCTCATTCTCGGCAGGACAATTTTTTAGCTATCCTTCGGAAAAATCGAACTCAATCGTATAGCTGATTAAGAATGAGACGTTAGTCCAGCTCACATAGCTAAAGACTGCAAATGAAATGAAATTCATCTAGAAAAATGACTATAAAAAAATTCAAACATCGTGGCGGATTTAACATTGAATACAATCCGGATTCCAACCTTTCGATGCTCGATCGATCCAATCCGAATTGCGCGAGATTTCAATCGATTGTAGTATCGATCGGATTGTACCGACTTCAGTATCCAACAGCACGCCCTACGGCCAATAAAAATACTATTTACAGCCGTAATTCAATCGGTTTCGCTCCATTCTAGCCGTGAATCATGAGCCGGAGACCGATAGTACGTCTTCAGAGCGTAAGAATGTGAGAAACGTCACATAGCATAGTTCGCTAAGGTATTTTCAACGATGAACAGAGACCGGGGTTCTTGCGTCAGAGAAGCTTTGGCAAACTGGTTGAAACCCGAGGAACCGAGAATTGTTACCTGGGGCTATCCTAGGATAGTGTTTGAGATCGAAGTAAGCAGTCACTGAGAGTTTTCCGAAAAGATATTTGTTGCACACGCTCACACTCATTCAACTGCACAGACGTATACTATAACGAGTACTGTATAATTGGTAGAACCGGCTGCTCAATGGGAGTATCTCTGAGCGGTTGTCTTCGAGAGGAATTTTGAAGCATGGACCAGTAGTTTCACAGGAATCGTCAGTTTGCCGATCCAGATTTTCGAGATACGTCTATTACGTTCAATCAAAATGAATTTGCATAAGAAATTAGGCTGTCGAAGATGTCTCTAGGATTATCCATATTTAGAGGATTACCGAAAGTTAAGAAGATCAGTCGGGCGCCACGTAGCAGCTGGTGCAGAACATATAATGCCTCCATATTCAGTATTGAAATGATTTTCACGTTTTGCTTGACGACGCTGACTGTAACAGCTAGGAATTACATCAAGCGCTTCACTGAGTAGTATGCTCTTCCATTTAAAATT
>JAAUYH010172429.1_pt1 | contig 11434 bp, 12 predicted proteins | sample 7278061 | NCBI WGS metagenome assembly JAAUYH01 (sample SAMN14350203, study PRJNA611818) | marine sediment metagenome | isolation source: surface marine sediment (0.6m) | place: French Polynesia: Moorea | collected 2018-08 | reverse complement strand
GTAAGACTTAGAAGCCAGCAGATCGATTTTTCGTACATTACTGTAATACCCAGTATGAATTGAGTATTACTTTTTTGAGAGTTTCTACGGGACACTAATTTCACGAATTAAGGTACCGTACGTACTGTACCTACAGGGCGTTCCAACCGCTCCATCCACATTCACTTGTCGTTACCTGCAAATGTTCCTTGTCCGATGGTATCCGTTTCACTTTTGGCGTCTGCACAACACACTGCACCCTTTTCGTTGCATGATGCCTAACTATTTTCATGCCACAAGACAGTTTACTACGCAATGCTCTCTCACTCCACTGAATGCCTGCAACAATGCTGTTATCATTGGGAGGTGAATGACACGACAAGTCGGAAACCGGTGGTGTATTATAGAAGAAAGAAGAGAGCACAGATAACTTTTTATCGCGGCCCCTCGTCTATCACTTCATTCAGTCAATGAATGCCACCCACAACTGTTCGCAGATCGCGTACATCGAAAGTCGGTAACAATGCGGTATAGTCGCTCTCAGTTGTGGGCAAGAAGCCTAATCTCTGGCATTGCCACAATGCCCCAGCGACGCCTACACAACACAGCGAAAAGTGAACCAAAAACTGGGGCAGTATCTTCCCCTTAAGCGCCGGCGTCCGCTCCACCACATCGCGAAATAGAGCGGTCGCGTTCGCCAGCCCCGATATTTGCATGAATCCCACACCCAGCGCGGTCATCACCGAGAACATGTGCACCGAACTACCGGTCATGAGACAGGCGAATGCGCCAGTCAGCAACCCGCGCGCCGGCGCGAAAGCAAGTGACCACGCCGCGGAATACGCGTCGCGCAGACTTTTCGCTTCGTCGACGCCATCGCTACCGGCGACACTTTTATTGCTACCAGCGTTTTTCGGTAGTATCGCCTTGTTCAGTGCACTGCAATTTCGTGCTGGCAAATCTGGCGGATATCCGGCTGGAACTGACAGCGTATCCAGTATTTTTCTCGCGCGTGGTCCAGCCTTTGCGCGTGGTGCACTCGATACCGCCGATTCATCGAAGTAGTCGAGTCCCCACGTTTTGGGCACCATCGCACAGCTAAGAATGTTATCGATGAGATCAAGTCTGTACGGTACAGTGTTCAGGTGCGCTTTGATGGATGTGATTATTTTAATTTTTATATCACTTGCTGCTACACCTGCCGACACGTACGTTCAACTTGGTCTATCGACTGAAGGTGACTTTCCTGGGCTGACGCTTGGTGATATTCGACATTCCTAGTGTACATGTGCGCTTCAGCTTCATCCTGAGAAGAATCGAGATGACCCGAACGCGGTAGCACTTTTGCAGCGTAATTCGGGGCCTCGATGCAGATAAGGGTGCGAAGGTTGATAGCGCACGTGCCGCGTGTGCAGCACGTACAGTAGAACGTTCGCGTCTCGACGCTTATCGTCGGTGTCTGCGTGATGAGTTAGAGGCGGAGGAAGCGGCACCTACCCGCTAATGGATGGTGCTGCGCTGGGGAGAATTCAGGAGGAGCTATATCATTTGCGCGAGGAAACATTCACCCCAGGTCGTTTGTCCGCACGCGTGGCGGGTGTATCTTCGAGTGTATGGAGTTGAGTACCGGGTTTTGTAGAATTCGTCAACGGAACAGTGCCGTTTGAGGACTTTGAAAAGATGTTCTCAATGAAATGCCAATTATGCGAAAGCGCGGCTAGCCAAGCTTAGATGACGCAATGTTTCACTATCTTGCCTATAGAACAGGTGCTGTGTACAGTACAGTAACTCGTTCAATTTTACACGAATAATGAAACACTCTCCAACTACAGGTGTACTGTACCGGAGCAGTATTTCAATCTATGAACTGCAACGAATCATATTGGCCCGAGGCAATAGGCGGTTAGATTTTCATAGCTGCACGATGCAAGGCAAACAAATTCCGGTTCTGAGCGCTGTCTGTGAGCTGGCCTCAACCTTTATGCAAGCATCAGGTTCCCCGTTTGTCTCGTTCTTTCAGTCGTTGCCACGATATGGATTCAACATACGGCAACGAATGTTTTCCGATGTATACATCGACTCGCTAATTATCTCAACATCACCTTTTCTCGCACTTCTGCTCGTGTGTTTTTTCCACACTTTGACAGGTGGTCGACGTAACCCCCCAGCGAAGCTCAACACGAGCTCGAAAACGTATGGAAGTGTATCGGCGTCCGAGAAGACATCGGAGGAAGACGAACAGGAAAATGATGTCGGGAGTCCAATGTCTGCATTGAGAGCGTCATTTTTGTTTATCATTACCACAAGCGCACTAGCCCTGGCTCTCGCTGCAAATTGGCACCTATGGAGCGGTACAGCTACCACACTGTCGGTTGCTCGTTCATCTGCCACTCAACTCACAACGGATGCACACGGAGTGCTCGCTGTAGCGGAACGCTTTCTTGTGCGTCTCAATCGACAGCTAAGCAAACATCCGCTATTGCAAAAAGCTCTGAGTGCGTCGATTTCATTTGATTCCGCTAGCCAGCTACGCTCCGTGCGAAGTGCTCAGACTCAATTCGACACCACGGCGGATACCGTACTGAACATTACTAATTCGAGTCAAAGGGTCAGTAACTTTGTGTACCTCCTTGTATTTTGTTGCGTAGTAATGCTAGGCATCGCGCTAGCATCGCTTTTTCTGCGGCAGCGAACTGGACTACGCATGCTATCGTTCACTGCCGGATTCTCATGGTTCTGTGTTGCATTGGCCACATTGGCCGCGTTGATTTCGTCCGATACTTGTACCAATTTATCCGAGTTTCATCAAATCCTTCTCATGCAAGCAGACCACATCCCGAACGATGCAAAACTTACGAAAGCGACCGCTACAAATTTGTTCACCACTTCAGGTGTTCAGTGTCCTAGCAAATTCGTGAAATCCACAATTCCATTGCAACAAATGGCACGCAACTTCAAGTTATTGTTCGATAACAAAATTACGAGTCTGCTACTTCGATATGTATACCCGAAAAGCTCAAGTTCTCAACGAAAGCAGCTACGACATTGGCTTGTTCTTCACATAGAGGACGCGGTCAGCTGCGAAATGATGATAACACATGTCGGTAAGATTAGTAGCGCATTTTGTGCTAGAAAAGGACCTATGTTAGCGCTTTTCGCCGTCTGGATTGCGCTCATTGTAATCGCCGTCGCACTTACTATCTCTGCATTTACTGCACACCATACTGATTCCGTCACTTGGTACAGGTTCATACCTCAAATACCTCATTGTGATACTGACAAATCAAACAACGTCAAGCAAAACTAAATCAACTAAGGTTTTCTTCAGCGATCCAATACCGTGTACAACAAGCTGCATCTTCTTTATAAGATCATTTCAGCTCGTACTCTACAGAACAGGCCCCGATTTCGTTCTCAGACGATCTGGAGGGAAAATGTGGTGAAGGCTGATGCTGCTCTGAATAAACCGAATGGTGTTGGTAACACCCTACTGATGACACTTGGGATTCTAGTTTCCATCCTTCACCAATGGCCCATCGCCGATGCTTCTTGTCACTTATGTTAATGCTATTGAACAGTTGTATGCTGTATGTACAAATTTTTATAATTTTTTAACTAGAAAATTTGGTAAACCTTAGAAAAATCAACTGTCATTGCAGACAGAGATTCAGTTCCGGATTTCTCTTTTCATCCTGGCATGAATTCCCATAATTGTTAAGATCTGTGGCATTCACTTCACGATCACAGGGACCTCAATACCTTGGAAATACTTGCTGAAATCCAGAAATCCTTTCTAATCACACGGGTAGGATATTAGGAAAACGTTGTAAACAAGCACCGTCATCAATTGCAGAAGAATATGGTCCAAGCCGCAGTATTGTACCCAAATAATTCTGCAGATAATCATTAGATTCCGAATTCGGTAGAGTTTCTAAACACTGCTGGATAAAGTCGAAACTAGATCATTTGAGTTGATGCTGAAAGAGATAGACATTTAGCTTTCTATGCAAGAATATCGACTGTCGAAGGAAGAGTTGTTCCAACATAGAAATTTGGAAAGACTCTATTCTATTTGAAAAGTCCCAGAAAGTTTAACTTGAGCTATCGTGCCAAATGATCACTCTTGTAGAAGATGTCGTGTGGTTTTTTAATGATCGAATGGTATTATTTATTGCATTATTCTTATAATTCTAATCTTGGCGAAGGATGAGCCTGTTCTGTATCAAGTGAATGATGTCTGTAACACCTCACACAAACTGACAATTGACAATGGAAATTCTTATTTACCTTTTTTCAGCATCCTTCGCCAATGGCGCATCTATGATGTCTCTTCTAACTTTTAGGATACCCGATCTTTGTTCTTGTTCAATAATCTTCAGTTCTTCTCCACATAGTTCTCGATACGAATTCAACTTATTCATATACATGTTCTGAAAAAGGTTAATTTATAGGATTATCGACGGGTAAGATGCCTGAGAGCTACATAACTGTGATACTTCGATCTAAGTTAATTGTAAAAGTGTACGGAATGATCCATCTTCTTTCATTTATACCGCCTAGTTACCATAAATCTGACCCCCAAAAGCGAGAGTCAATAAGGTATCCTCTTAGGTCTCTTTAACTTTGCTCGTTTACTACAAAGAATGCCAACTCCAAAGAAGGTATTTTGAGCGCTTTTGCCAACATAATAAATCTTGTGCTCGTATCATACTTCGAGTATCAACGATTTAAAATTCAGCGAAAGAACGTACATACGGACTTCTACGTGACTGTTCGTCCCGCAGCAGTTGTAGTATGGTAGGACATAAAAAAGTCTAATAGGGTTAGTGAAAATAGTCAGATGTAAACAACCCGAGATATGCGTTTTATAATCACAGACGAAAGGAGTCCAAAAAGGGTATCATGGACTAGGATAGGTAAATTCAAAATTCTTAGACTTTTAAGGATATTGACTAAAACTAAATGTGGATAGGTCAAATATAAATGGACTGAGAATAATCGTACAGAGTGTCTTCTAAAAAGAGTGAACGGTCTATTTCATTGAATACTATTTTCTAGAAAACCATGGCTTTTCTCGAATTCGTTTTATTCTGATCATAATTTTTTTGAAAATATTTAAGTTATACTCGAAAATTGGGTTAAACAAAAATATTCACTGTGATGAACAGGAAGTAAATCGGACGTTCACGGTATTGAATAGCGATGCATACAACACGCTATGTTGTATGAGGAGAAAGAAAGAAAAATATTTTTGAACATGAAAAGTCGCAGAGGCGTTCACTATATTAGATCCGATACAGTATTATTGGGTTGTTATGATGCACCAAAAGAAAATACTACCATAAATCATAAAAAGTGGGAATTGGAAATCTAAACATGAAGTAGAAAATGTAATTAAGGCATACTAATTTATATCTGATTCCTTCGTCCATGAAATTCAATCATATACAGAGGTGTACGTAGTATTTAATTCTATCAAAATTTAATGATTTTTTCTGATTTTTAACCATTGCACTTAAAAGGGTATGAAACATGTATAATAGAGTGAAGCAAAGGTAAAGAATTATGTTATGCACGCTGTGAAGGACCAAAAAATTCCGACAACTAAGCCTGGGTGATTAAAAATACAGTTTTGTTATCATGTTTCTAGTTAAAAATGATTTGGGCAAAAATAATTCTTAGTTTCAATAAATCAATTCAAAAATTTGATTTACATTTGCCTGGTTAATCATGCTCAATTAAAAATATATTGTATACATAACATTCAGAAATTCACCTATAAGGCTATACTAAATCTTCTCACCAAAATCTTGTGTGGAATATTGCTTCGATGAAGGTTGTAACTATGCCTTCTTTGTCTACGGTATCTTGCAAAATGAGATGCCCTTATTCTTTTCTCCCTGAATCAAGCGCTTTTACGTGGTTTCGGATTGAAAATGCAGTATGTCCCTTACACTGCTGAAGTTATCCTTTGCCCAGCATCCCCTTTTCCAATTCAACACAGGAATTAATGTCCTTATAGCTCTTGGACCAAAAAAAATTGAAAGGCTAGGTCTTAAAGTCGATACATTTCTGAATAGTTCATTCAATGATAGGAAAAATTCACGATTTAGCGAAGTGCCAAGCGTAGCGCAAAGCAAGGGCACACCAGCTCAGTTTTGGACAGGTATGCACTATTCCTGTCGAACGTACGCCTACTAGGGCAAAAGCCTATTTTTTATTATTTAATTCAGTTCTTATTCAATTACACAAACGTGTGTCTGTGCCAAGGAACGAATACTTAGATTTCCACTTTACAGTATCTATTAGTATTTAGTGCCAGATTTCCGATACACTAAACTCAGACCTTTGGCGTCTTCTGCTACCATGCAAGAGTGACATTCTGCTCGCCGTTTGGGCGGCCTCCCTCTGTGCCTGTATACTTCGTCTTTGGTTTTCTTCTGGTACCAGCGTGCGTCGCACTTTCTAGTTCTCCTGCAACAGACTTGACCTCCTGTGGTGCGGGGTGGGTGTGGTTATCATTGCCCGTTCTGAGCTGTGGTTGCGCCACACCAAGCGATTATGAAGAGGAACTACTACAAGCATGTCATTTTTGTGAGGTGACTAAATTGATAGTACTACATGGGTGATTATCAATAGCTGAATATTTTACCTCTTGCTGTTGTAATCGACATCGAGGAGTATGGTTCAGAAATGGCTGAAAAAATGAATTAGATTCCTCTTACGGTTTTAGAAATGTTTTTCGAGCATCTTCGAAACTACAAAAATGCATGATGAAACCCTATGAATAGTAACAAAATGCAATTGAAGGCCGCATGTAACGTTGACAAAATGCATTACCGATTTGAAATTTTTTCTGTGATATGGAAGAGAGAGCAAAAGTACTACAGCAGAAACATATTTGAGATTACAATTGTGCAGAAGGTATGGAGTAATCTTTTAAGTTCTCTAAATAATACGTAGAATTTTGGGAGTATGTTAAGGAAAGGAAAAGCAACATATGCTGAATAAGGCTATGTATTACTGGATTACCACGATGAATAGTCATGATCAACACGAAAAAGGCTCGAAACAAAAAAGGATATCGACAATTTATATGACAAAACACACAATAAGCGACCAGCTGAAATATAGATTTTTTAGTTCAAAATAGAGCTAGATATTGAATTAGGGCCAATAGTAAACTCGCTTTCATTCTGAGGGACTTATGGCAAGTGCTATTACCTTGTATGAATGTGACTTCAATTGTATCTACAAAAAAGTGTAATCCAGAAGATCGTTCGATGTTATCATAGCTTTCGAATTCTGCATCGGTTGCTTCCACAATAACAGCTGTACGCTCGTATTAGAAATTCTAAGCGCTTTCAATGCCAGCATTAATCTCATTGAAGAGACTTACAATAAGGTAGATCGCTTTAGAAAGTCATGAAAAATTTGAAAGATTTCAAAAGAAACCTCGATGAGTGAAAAAAATTGGCGACGGAAATCGAAAACATGGTTAAAGATGAAAAGGTCGTGGTTCGAATTTCGCTTTTGAATGAACTAGGAACTATTTCAGTTAAAATAATAGAAGTGTATGAAAGGAAAATCCAAAAAAAGAAGTTGAGAAATCAAGCAAATATTCTGGAATGAAACGTTTTGTGCTTATCATGAAAAGAACGGTTTCAAATTCGATTTCTGAAATATTGGACTAAGCGGAATCTTGCTTAAATGATGCACTTCAGGAGTCATACAACATTGAACTTCTTCAAAAGGGTAAGGAGGTTTTTCAACTGCAGAATCGAGAAGAAATATTCAAATCACACTTTGATTTCCCTGATCCTCCGGAGAACATGATTTTGGATTTTCATACAACGGAGACTCAAGAAGGGCGACTATTGAAAAAATTATTATTGCTGCGAGAAAAGTGCAGTTCACCAGGTATGTCAGCCGTGGGTCGAGGTAGTGCGACACACGATATTGGAGGAGTTGGAAAAACAACAGCGTTACGAGCTATATTTTATGAAAAATTTTAAGAGATTTTTTTGTTGATGGGATCTGCTTCCTTGAATTTGGGCAAGATCCCGGCGACAACTCCGCTCGAAAACGAATCGAAAATTGTATACATAATTTCAGTGGGAAAAGCATAATGCGAGAAATGGGAGAAGAACCATCACTTCAAGAAGCGGTTAATCATGCCGCGCTATGGCTACGCAACCGAACAGTCTTATTTGTTTGGGATTATTTATGGGTGTCTTACGAGAGTGGCCTTGGGTACCTATCGTTGTTGTACAAATTGATGAAATACGCTCCACGCAGCAAAATGTTGATTTCTACTCGAGACCAAAGAATTGCGGAGGAAATCACAATGAACTGCGAAACCTTCGGTACTTTGTATCCTCAAGAAGCAGAGGCACAAAGACTTTTTGGTCGGATCGCATTCGATGAGAAACACACTCAAATTTTAAATCGAAATGATATTCAAAACTATCTTCAAACAATTTTAGAGGTATGTGCTGGGCTACAACTCGCATTATGCATGCCCGGACGTGTGTTAAGAATGGTTGTGAAAAGTTCGAATAATATTTCTGACGGATTCAGAACCTATGCTGATCAGCTCAAACGTTTCAAGAGACCGGACAAACCTGACAGAGATACTCAACTTTATAATAATGGGCTACGAAATCAATGAAAAAAATCAATGCCAGAAGTCTTTTCGGTTCGTTTTGCATTCTAGAAAAACAAATGCTGCTACCCTAGAGAATGCTATTGAGATTTTGGGGTTTAATTCTGTTGAAACAGACCGCGTTATTCAGAAGTTTGTGGATATGAGTCTTATTACGAAAATTTATACCAAAAAAGATACAAAGAAAAACCACAGTGAGACTGTCGGAGCGATTTGGTTCTCGTACTTTGTCGAGAATTTTCTGGGAATGAGATTGAAAAGCAACACGAAACGTTATCGATTTGCCTAAAATGTTCCACATCAGTTTGGATTCAGGAAAAATTGCTACAACTGATGACTAGTGGTGCTTAAAGAACTACGAATGTATCTATGGAAATCAATCTCGTCATATGGTGTGTGCAGATCCGAAGGATTTTACGATGAACATGTTATCAAATGTTCGATGGACGTTGCATCGAATCAAAGTAGGTGGATGGGCATAGCTGAAAAAAGATTTTGTTCTGTTAATGAAAGCTAAGGACTGTCATATCTGCGCGGAGATAAGGCTTTGTATGAAGGTAGTAGAACGATACTGGTCAACAGTTTCAGAAGAACAACAGTCGATATCATATTATTTATATGGAACTCTGGCACGAAAAGAGCTGGAAAACAGGTTCATAGAACACTATACGAAGAGCATAGAATGTTGTCTTCGCCGTCTATACCTAATTCACCGCTCAAACTTCCTTGGAATCGGCGACAATCGGCACATATCTATCCTGCATGCGCATTTTGAAGTGGATCAAAGCGAAGTTCTATTTTGCCATGCTTTGGATACTGCAGTTGCAGCTGTACATGATCAACTAAAGATACTCTCAACAAGCGCATAGAAAGAGCTGCATGCCGTCAGCATGATTAGAAGTCTATTGAGTTGTGTTTCGGTAAGCGCAGATGACAGAGTAATGGTGTCTGGACATGAAAACGGAACTTTTCAACTATGGGATACAAAAAGCGGAGAACAGGTAGGTGTCAGAATTAGAGCACATGATAATATCATTACTTGTATTTCCATAAACAACGACGGAGGTATTATTGTGACCGGATCAGCCGACAGGACATTGCATTTGTGGGACGCAAAGGAATTGTTCCTATGAGTGCTCCTATGCGAGGTCATAAGACAAAGGTCAAATGTGTCGCCATTTGTGAAAGTAATTCAATGATCGTTTCAGGGTCTTTGGACGGTACTGTTCGTCGATGGAGCATGGGTAGCGGTAAAATGATTGGTGGGCCAATGCATAAATATAGGAGTTCAGTCACTTGCGGTGCTATGGACGAAGATGGCATGATGATTGTTTTTGGATCAAAAGATTCTACATTGATTCGTTGGGATGCCGAGACAGGTTTGCAGGTAGGAAAGCCAATGAAGGGGCACTCAAAAGAGGTTATATCTGTTCGAATAAGTTCAAACAGAAACATGATTGTGTCTGGTTCCTGTGAAAACACGGTAAGAATGTGGAACGATGTGAACGGTGAACCAATGAGCAAACCGTTTCTGGGCCACACACGAATGTTTTCCTACGTACGGTTTACCGCAGATTGTTCAAGTTTTGTTTCTGGAGCAGCAGATAAAACCTTAGGCCCGTGGAATGCATCGGTAGGATCAAAGATTTGTTAATCTATTCATGAACATACTGATGAGGTGACAAATGTCTTTTTCATCAACGGCGGAAAGAAGGTCATAACTAGCTGTCAGGACGAAACACTAAGTCAGTAGGATACAAACACTGGTAGTCTAATACGGAAGCCAGTAAAAGGAGAATTTGGTCTTTTGACATATGTTGCGGAGAGCGAAAATCGGAAATGATCGTTGCATTCAGTAAAGGTCAAATTTTTCGATGGAGCGATATCAGCTGTCAAATGCTGGGCGATCTGATTGAATCGAAGAAAACTGTCCGCTGTATGCCAGTGAGCCATAATGGAAGAATGCTCGTAACCAAGTCAAAAGACGGTACTTTCCAACGCTGGTTTTCAAAAAGTGAGCAGTAGATAGGGCATCAGATGAATGGGAACGAAGAAAAGGTGGCAGGCGTTGCATTATGTTCTGACGACAAAACAATCTTGGCGGTATCATCTAACGAGCTGACTACTCAGTGTATCTCAGAAACTGGATGAAAAATCTGTGAATATATGTTAAATGCACTTCGGAATACGTCTAGTTGGATATCTTGTTTGAACAGAACATGAAATGAGTAGATTATAAGGTCGTTTTCGAGATTTGTTTGTTTGTCTCGATGAGACGATGAAAGCGGTCGGTTGGTAGATGAATCTTTCCAGCTAATGCATTATAATACGAAAAATAATCGGAGAAATCGTTATTTCAGCATTGTTTTATTGCTTGCTCGGGATAATAAAATCACTATATCCATTAAACAGTCCTGGAGACCTTACCATGACTGCAAAAATTCGGGTTTATCACTGCCCGCTGATGCTACTTCCTTCACATTCAACGTCGAGTATGGGCTTGTTGCAATTGGTTTTAAAAACGGTGCATTGGCAATTTGCGATATTTGCTAATGATTCAGGCGCAGTTCAGAGATTGATTCTTTGCCTTGCAGCAAATTATGTCTTATTCTTGAATGGTCTAAAATTAATTATAATTGAAATAGTCAAAAAATTTAGTTCATTAGATAATTATGGAATTCTTCATACTGATATCAACTCCAAATCCGAAAATATTCGGAAGACATTTGATGCTACTTACAACAAAATTTAGTTCTGAATTCGATGTATACTATATTGAGTGCTTCATAG
>JAAUYH010243808.1_pt1 | contig 11435 bp, 13 predicted proteins | sample 7278061 | NCBI WGS metagenome assembly JAAUYH01 (sample SAMN14350203, study PRJNA611818) | marine sediment metagenome | isolation source: surface marine sediment (0.6m) | place: French Polynesia: Moorea | collected 2018-08 | reverse complement strand
TTTTCTATTATCAAAGTTGATATTAAACCTTAGTTACTAACAGGAAAACTTATCTTTTTAACCAAGTTGATTTTTGTGAATTTTTTCGCTTACTTATTCAGCAAACCCTAAATAGAGAATAAGAAAAGCGACCGCGAGCTAGAAAAAGAACTAGATCGTTATTAATAAGTTTTGTGAGTACTTTTTATGGTTAACTTTAAACACTGCATTTGCGGGAAATCTCGAGTAATAATGTCTATTACTTTTTGTTGACTTACTCGATCTTTAACTATAAATTGTGCCGTACCATCTCCTTGAGAGCCAACACCTTTACCGCCCCAAAGGTAAGGCTGTATTGGCTCATAGTTTAAAATTTTATGTAAGATGGGCGCAGTTAATTGACTGGGACAGGCAGGGATTAAATAGCGATCGAATTCTGTTTGTGCTTGAGTCATTAAAGAACCGAGTAATTCTGCATCTCCTTGTTGTAGTGCGACTAATGCTTGTTGAGTAATTCTAGAGCTAATTTCCCCCAAGTATTTTTGTACATTTTGCTGTACCAAATTCTGGGCGAAAGGGTAACACTGATTGAGTTGATTTAAGATAAGCTGCGTATCTTTAGTCGCTCCCAAATCTACAATTACTAAATATAAATCTTGAGAGACAGATAACTCAATTACCTCTACTTTATCCCTATCAAAAACCATTAAAATCGGTCGATCGCCATAAGCACAAGCTTGATCCATCCTACCGCAATGACTTGGGGTCGTCCTTTCCCCTAAGTAAGCTAATTCCATTTCTGCTTGAATTGTTAGACCCAAGTTATACAGACGATTAAAAGCCCTAGCCACCAAAACGCAAATAGCAGCACTAGAAGATAGTCCTTTTTTAATAGGTAGAGTGGTCAAATAATTATTAATTTCTAAACCACCTACAGAGTAACAAGTCATACACTGATAGGCTACTCCAGCAACATAACTAAAAAAGCTTCCTTGCCTTGCTTCTGTTAATAAAGCATCCCGATTCATCGGTAATTGATAAAATTGTCTGGGAATATCCTTTTTCTCATAGGCTTGTAAAATGAGTAGCTCGGGATGAGATTTTACTTCCGCATAAATTCCCTGATTTGTTCCTGCAATTAGGGTATATCCTTTCTCTAATGTAGGATTGAGATGACGATATTCTCCTGCCCAATCACTATGTTCGCCGAATAAACAAAGACGACCGGGAACAAAAAGTTTCATAGAAAAGAATTTAATAGTTTATTTTAATTAAAATTAAAGCTTAAAGCTAATATTTCTAAGTCCAAAAAATTTGTGATAAATTTCCGCCCCGTCACCTCTGCCGATCTAGCTCTGCTACGATATTGGGATGAAAAGCCTCACGTAGTTGCCTCAGACCCCAATGATGACTGGAATTGGGAGGTAGAACTCGATCGCACCCCCGAAGGTAGAGAACAATTGATTGCTGAAATTAATGGTCGTCCCATCGGATTTATCCAGATTATCGATCCAGCACTTGAAGAGAGTAACTATTGGGGTAATGTCTCGCCAAATCTTCGTGCCATTGACATCTGGATTGGGGAAGAGACGGATTTGGGCAAAGGGTATGGAACGAAAATGATGCAGCTTGCCCTTGCCCGATGTTTCGCCGACCCCCTTGTGACGGCAGTACTCGTCGATCCACTTGCCAGCAATATTCGCGCCCACCGTTTCTACGAACGTCTTGGTTTTCAATTTGTCGAGCAAAGATGGTTCGGTGACGATGACTGCTTCGTTTATCGCCTAAATCGAGCAAATTGGCATCAGTATTAAAAAACTTCTGACCTAAAATTTGCTAATGTAGTCTACTCAATAAAAAATCGTTGTAAGGGTAGTTAGCAAATTTAAGTAGCTAGATAAAATTAGATCTAAAATATAAACGTTTTATTTCTCCCTAATTTTCTTTATCTTTCTTATCTTTCTTATCTTTCCCATCTTCCCCGAACCTTGTTATGGTCAGATTAACCCGTCGTTCCCAAAAGAAGTCTAGAAAAAGCCAAAAACCGACTTTAAGTTTAAAAGAACGTCTAGCCAAGAAGCGTAAAGCTAGAGAAAAGCGTAAAAAGCTAATTACACTGACGGTTATTTGTCTGGTTATAGGTTTAGCAATTGGTCTTCCCCTCGCCTTGGTTGTAAGTATTAAAGTAGGCATATCAGTTGCTATACTCATTCCCAGTTTAGTTGTCTCTTATTCTTATCCCCGTCAAGCTCTGTGGTTTTTCCTGATCTATATGCCCTTTAGTGGTACCGTCACTTATGCAATTGGGGGTGGTAATGCTCTATTTCAGCTTAGTAAAGATGTATTTTATATACCTGCTTTACTTGCTCTAATTCAAGATTGTCGGCGCAAAAGAAAACCAATTATAGTTTCTAAACAATTATTACTTACTCTATCTATTTTAGTTATTATCTGTCTAACAGTATTATTATTAGTTAATAGCGTGCAAGAATTTTTGCCCTACTGTGACAGTTTAAGTGAATATGATAAATTCTTACGCGCTCCCGATGGAACTTTATTACTAAACCCAGAAACAGGAATTGTTTACACAACCCCTTGCAAAGAAGGAAGCCCTTTTTTGCAAGGAATATTAGGACTAAAAGTTTTACTAGGTTATGTACCTTTAATATTTTGTGGTTACTATCTTATAGAAGATAAGAAACAGTTGATTTTTTTGGGAAGAGTTTTATTAGTCTTGGCAATTGTTTGTTGTACCTTAGGGCTAATTCAGTATCTTATGTTGACTAGTGGATATTGTGCCGGCACGAGAGGGGCAGCAGGTGGAGAGTTATTCCGAGCGAGTATTGAAGCAAGATGTTTTGTGGGTGGTTCATTACTCTACAGTCCCTCTCAAGGACAAATTCGTCTACCAGGGACTTTTGTTTCTCCTTGGCATTGGGCATGGTTTTTAATTGCTAATAGTTTTATTACTTATACCGTTGCTTTTAGTGACACTTCCTTTTTTTGGCGAACAGGAGGATTAGTCGGACTGGCATTAGTTTTTATTAATGCAGTTATTTCGGGTCAGAGAATTGCTTTGGCTATTGTTCCTGTGGCCGTGTTTATTTTATTAATTCTAACTGGGCAAATAGCTAATCTCAAACGTTTTATACCCGCAGTAATCATCTTAAGTTTAATTTTGGTAGTTGTAATTACTGCCAATCCAGAAATAGTTCAAGAAAGGGTAGATAGTTTTGTCGGACGTTGGAATACTTCTCCTCCTCATCTATTTATTCAAAAACAATTTCTTTTTGCTATGGATACACAGCAGGGTATTTTAGGGAGAGGTTTGGGTAAAGCAACTAATTCTGCTCGTTCTTTTGGTTCTACTGTATTGGTAGAGACTTTCCATCCTAAAGTTCTTTTTGAAATAGGATATATTGGTCTGTTTGCTTATATGGCTTTTGTCATTAACCTGACTATAACTACCTTTAAAAGTTATCGATCGGTAAAAATCCCCAGTATTCGCAGCTTCGGGTCTAGTTTTTGGGTATTTATTTTGATTATTACCTTTTTTCCTTATTGGTATCCCTTGGATACCGATCCAGTATCAGTATACTACTGGCTTTTTGCGGGAGTACTGCTCAAATTACCCGAGATCGATAAGGAAGAACGGAAAAGATTAAGATTAGAAGAAGAAAACTTATTAGAGGAAACTAATCTTAAAAAACGCAGAAAAAGGTTGAGAAGGCGTTCTCCATTATAATTTTCATTTTTTGTCTATTCTTGTGAGTATTAATTACAAATTAACTATATTTTTAGAAAAGTTTTTTTGTAGCTTTTAATGGCTGCAACAATTTGCTTAAACGATGTAGGATATTCTGGATGAACATGAGAGTATAGTGATTGCCTGAGATAAGACCAATAAAAATCTTTTTGAGGATTAGTACACCAACCATGCCAAGGTTTTAAAGAACCAACAAAATGAATTATTATAGATTTATCATTAACTTCAGACATTCCTTCATATAAATCAACTAGAGAGTTCCATTTTTTATCTAATAAAAGAAAATTGCCATCGATGATTTTATTCAGAGCATCTTGATCCCATAGTTTAATCTTATTTGGATTATTTTTGACAAATTCTATAGCTTGTTGTCCAATTTTATTTTTTCGCCATGATTGTAAATTAATTAGCATAACCCCAGAACTAAAATAATAATCACTTTGTAAATCTAGTCTTTTCTTCTGGTTACGAGTAATTCCACCTCTAGCAGCTATATAATATTGCTCTATATTGAGATTGTATAGTCCTTCTAAGGAACCATTGACAACTAAATCAGAATCTAAATAAAGAATTTTATCTATTTCAGTAGGAAGTAAATTATCAACAAATAACCTAAAATAGTTAGCTAAAGAAGCATGATGAGATACTTTTAGATCGCCTATATATTTTTCATCAATAAAATTGATATGTATATCAATCTCATACGATTCAATTAGTTTATCAAGTGTTTGTTTTAGTTGAGAAGATATGTGATTAGTAATAAGATAGACTTTTATTGGTATTCGGTTATTCAATAAAACTGAGGTAAGAGCCACTATAAAATGCTGTTCGTATTTATCATCAAAACAAAAAAGTAGATTCATGTTTATCTAAGACATAAAGATTTGAATAAAATCATCAAAATATAAGGTCAGGTCAATAAATAATTAAATACTTGATAACTATTACTATAAGATTAAGTTTGTTAATAACAAAGAATTAGTTCTTTAGTTTATAGTTTATCATTCCTCAAAGAAACAAAAAATAATTATGACTTTGCCTTATATTTCTGTAATTATACCGACTTATCAAAGAGAAGAAGTTCTCAAGAATACGATCGAGGATTTGCTTCAGCAACAGTATCCTCGGTTTGAAATTTTAGTGGTGGATCAAACCCAAAATCATCAACCAGAAACAGAAAGCTATTTGGATAACTTAAATAAACTGGGAAAAATTCGTTGGTTTAGGGTTAATTGGGCAAGTTTACCGGGAGCGAGAAATTATGCTGTCAGAAGGGCTGAAGGCGATATTCTCCTTTTTATTGATGATGATATTAAATTACCTCCAGGCTATTTACAAGCCCACGGACAAAATTTTCAGCAAAATCCAGCTATTGGGGCGGTGGCAGGTCGAGTTTTCGATCGCATGAAACTAGCAGACTACGCTAACAAAAAAACCGAAGATAATTCTCCTTACACGATCGAATATTTACCCCCAGAAGCAATGGATCCCGGTATCGCTTGGTATCACATCGATTTAGTCCATACAACTAAACTCCAAAGGGTTATCTCTGCTAGGGGTTGTAATATGTCTTTTCGTCGAGATATTTTTACTAAGTACAATATTTGGTTTGATGAACGCTTTCGCGGTAGTGCAGTGAGAGAAGAGTCGGATTTTTGTCTTAGGTTGCGGTCAACAGGTTATCAGATTTGGTACGATCCCGAAGCCCATTTAGTTCACCTCGGAGAAGAGACAGGAGGATGCCACGATATCACAACGCGATCGCCTAAATATCAGCTTACCTTCTATCACAACCATTTTTTGATGGCATTAAAAAATCTTAATTTGTCTCAGCAATTACGACTCTACGCCAAATTATTTGATTGTCATGTATTGGGTAATCCCCCTTGTAATAAAAGTGGTTCTCCCCTCAAAATTGTCATCAGAGGAATATTCTATTTTCTCGGTTTTTTTGAGGCTGCGTGGACTCAACTAAAAGGATTATGGAACAACGGACAGATTTATACCAAGCTTGATGCTGAAACACAAACTCTCTCCTCTCAAGAAGCAACTCAGAAGTTAGAAGTTAAAAGGTGAAGCAATATATCTAGGTGTTATCCCTCTTTTGTAAGTATGGGGAGTCAAGTACGAGTTATCAGGCATTTGAGTTACTTTGTTTGATAGGTATCACAACGGGATATTCCGAACCCTGGCTACTCGCTACTCCCTTCTTGTAGCCATAGAAATCGATGCGGTAATCGGTAATTTTTACGCCAGTTTGGGCTTCAATTTGCTTAATTAAACTCTCTGGTAAATCCACATGAACATCAATAATTTGAGATGTATCTAAGCAATTAACATGACTATGAGAATCACTAATATTCCCGTATAGTCTACCATCGCAGCGTTCTACACATTCAATAATACCTTGACTAGATAAGGCTTCCAAATTCTGATAAACAGATGTGTGACCGATTTCTTTTCCTTCATGATTGAGAAGGTCGTATATTTCTCTGGCAGAAAGATGTTCTTGTTTTGACCACAATAATTCTAAAATATAACGACGTTGACGACTAACCCGCATTCCTAGCTCTTGACAACGGATGAGTGCATCATCTAAAGAACGAATTGGCTTGATACCTGCCTCTTGTTTGCTCATAGTTGAGGCTCTTAAACTGTTACACTAATACATACTCATTACCACTTTAGCTTATAGTTGATTTAAATGTCTACTACAGGCTATCCAAAGCTATTTTAGCTCAATTGTAATCCTATATACTATCGATCGAAGATTAATGAATCTAAAAATTGCTATCAATACTGACTCTATCAACAATCTCGATTTGACGACCGCATTGACAGTAATCGAACAATTGCCCAAAGATAAAGCGATCGCAGAATATGAACAAAAGCTTAAGTTTGTCATTGATTATGCCAGAGAGGAACCCGATCCGCGAGAATTATCTGAAATTCCGGAAATTAGACTTTGGTTTGTGCGTTTGGATGCTGCTTATCCTTGGTTACCTTTCTTATTAGATTGGAAAGGAGGAGAATTAGCACTTTATGCAGCGATGTTAGTACCCCATCAATTTAATCGTAGTGAGGGTATTATTTTTAACCCAGAAGCATTAGAAATTTTTGTGATGCAGAAAATTTTTGTAGTAGCAGATTGGTTAAAGCAAAGAGATATTACCAGTAAATCTCGCTTGCAATCTATGGCGAAAATTTTTGGTTACGATATTGATGATTCTTTCTTTGATTTAATTATTTAAGCTGAATTCGGGATAAGCTCAAAGGCTTATTATACTGTGAGTTGAGAAAAAATTGTAAATTTTGTGTTTCCCATAAAGTAAGTAAATGGTTATCAGGACTAAATTCTGTGCGATAACGACTTTGATAATATTTTGTGGCTATTGTTGACCATTTGTGGTTGTTAAGTGTACCAAAAGCTACTTCAGAATAAAGATGTTTGCAAGCTTTGCCATTACCATCGGGGTCTAATTTAGCGGAAACTTCTGGGTGAAATCGTAAATAAGTTTGAGCCAATTCCCGTGTCTGAAAAATGTAGCAACCAAAGCGATTTTATTGAGCAAAAACTTTAGTTGTTATTCCACAGTAAGATAAACTCAATAAACAAATAGAGAGCTTAAATAGTGTTTTCATAGTTTAAATAGGGTAATAAGATTGATATATTCTATTATTCCCATTTAAGAAAACCAAATAACTATCAAAGTCACAGATTTAGTATAATTTATTATCCTCTGGAACTATTGCGATCGCCAGTAGGGATTTTGAAGTTAGGAATAGCCGTAAAATTATCATAAAAGATCTTGGTCTGCAAGATTAAATCCTTTTATCTGTAAGACTTTTGCACGATCCATGAAGATAGCTTTACTTCAATCTAGTTGGCATAATTTATTACAAAAAATAAAAGCTAATTCTCAATTAGGAGAAGTAATATTTGTTGATTTAGTTAATGCTTATTGCCATCCTGAAAGACACTATCATAACCTGGAACATATCCAATATCTCTTGAATTTAAGCGAAAAAGTTAGAGATATAAGTGATAATTTTGCAGTGTTACAATTTTCTGCCTGGTTTCACGATTATGTTTACGATCCTCAAGCTAAAGATAATGAAGTAAAAAGTGCAGTTTATGCAGAAAAAACTCTTAATAATTTAAATATCTCTCCAGATATCATTCAGTTAGTAAAACAAATTATTCTCAGTACCCAAAAACATGAGCCACTTACAGATAATATCGATAATTTAATTTTTTTGGATGCTGACTTATCCATTTTGGGTGCATCGTCAGATAAGTATGTAAAATACGCTCAAGCAATTCGTCAAGAATATAGCTGGTTAAGCGATCGCGATTATCAACAAGGTAGAAAACAAATTTTAGCTAATTTTTTAGCTAGAGAAAGGATTTATTATACCGATTATTTTTATCAACAGCTAGAAGTGCAAGCAAGAGCTAATTTAGAAGCAGAAATAGAGTTATATGCTGATAAAGGCTAAAGCTTGGGTAAATGTTATTAGCTACAAAATGAAGTACGTAAAGAGAAATTAAACTTTGAACGAGTATTTAGGAACTTTAGAGCGAGCACAATTGTTACTAAAAATGGTGAGCAAATCAATATTCCTGAAATCTTTTAATTGTGATTGTTTTTAATTTAGGATTGCTATAGTTGAGGCAAGATATAGATTGCACTTTAACTTCAGAGAAAAAATGGAAGAACTTATAAAGCCATTAAATTAACTTTTAGTGATGATGATGCTGAGAAAAACTAAATCGATCGCTCTCAAGTTGCTCTTCGTAATCTATTTGTAAACCAGGAATATTAAAATTACGAATAGTTGCTTCAATTACTTCTTTGTCTACTATTAACTGAAGATAAATTTTATTATCTTTGACAATAATGGGATAGTGATGATTACCTAAAACATGACCGAGATGAATTAACTCGATCGCATTATTAACCAGAGGATTGCTAAAACTAAGTACCATCACTTCTTGTGCTTGGATATGAACCAGTAGCAATTTACCTTGTTCGGTTTCTAAAACATCCCCTTCTCTCAATAACCAATCTCGGCTTTTAATTATCCCTACAGATATACCAGAATCAGATTGAGTATGAATTCTACCTTTACCGCGATCGATCTGACTAAGATTTACTTCTAAACAAACATCTTTACTAGCTTTTAATTTCTCTGCTAGCGCAAGATTTTCTTGTATATTACCGAGATAAGTTTGGGCAATTTCAGTCATTTGGGAATATAGGGTAAAGAAGATCGATCGCGTAGACTACGGACACAATTGAGAGCATACTCAAGATATTTTTTAAGAACACGGGTACTATCACCCAATGCTCTAACCAGTAAACCCTTATTGTGGGGCAAAATAGAACTAGCAACAATCGTATCGGAACAATTAGCAGTTTCTAAATCTTCTAGTTGTTGGCTTAACAATTTTAGGTCTATTTCAGGCACGACAATAATTAAACTAGCAAGTATTGGTTTTGCTGCAAATAGACTACTTTCTAAAAAAGGATTTAACTTACCTTCTAAATACATAGCATCCGTAACATACAGTTCTCCTTTCAGAGAAGTTATTCGTAAACGATTATGATAGTGACGAAATTGATAGACTTCTCCTCTGGCTAATCTTCCTGGGACAATAATTTCACTTAAACATAATTCAGCAGTAGGATGAATTTTGATATCGATCTTTTGTTCTAAGGCTGCGTCGGTAAATAAAATTACTGGCTCAGAAATTAATTCTAAATTAGCTCTTTCCCCTAGCTCAATATGATAGTTAGTTTTGGCTAGGGAATTATCATTAGGCATGGGATGAACTTTAGTAGCAGCTTGATTTGTAAGGTAAAGACTAGTATTAGCTGCTAACTGTAGAGATATACCTAATTCGTCTCCTGCTAATAGACCTGGGGAGCTATTCATAATATAGAGATAGGCATCATCAGGATTAGTTTTATCTAATCTAAAAATAGGAGATAAACGAAAAGGATAAGTTATATATTGATGACTGACAATAGTACGATTTGTGCGCTCGACTTTGTTGCCAGGCTTTGCTCGCTCGACTTTGTTGCCAGGCTTTGCTCGATCGCACTTTAATGTTAGTTCTAAATTGTTGGTTTTTATGAGTGGATAGTTGATGGTTAATATCTGCTTAACGTTGGATAAAAAAATAGAGTGAGTTTTACTCACCCCATCTAAAAGCTAATAGCTAACAGCTAAAAACTATTCAAAAACTAGCTAGCTTTGTACCAAGTAATATCACGGTCTTTAGTAGCCCAGAACATTTGATGAATTTTTTGTACTGCATCCATTAGTTCATTGGCGTGTTGAATGCTTACTTCTACTTTACAAGCAGAGCAAAGTTTAGCTGCTTTCCAAAAAGTATCGTGTAAGTCAGGATATTTCTCTAAGTGTACGGGTTTAAAGTAGTCTGTCCATAAAATGAGTAACTCTTTTTTGGTGATTTGAGCTTGTTCTTCCTTAATCGCCACATAGCGAGAAAAAGTATTGTTGTAGGCAATCATACCCTCTTTGTCACCAGCAGCAGGGATTTCTAAATCCATTAGCTTTTTGGTCATAGACACTACTGCTTCAGCAGCAATACGTGCAGAAGAAGGATCGTAAACACCACAAGGTCCGTCGCAGTGAGCATGAACTTCTGGGGCAGGAAATAAATTTTTAATTTTGGCAATAGCTTGCTTCAACATACTATTTATATAATTCCTTGTTTGATCTTTAGAAGTGGTCGAACATAAATATCAAGTTAGAACTCGATCGACTTTGAAGTCAAGGGGGGCTAGTTAAACTAGCCTAGATTAACCACAACTATATGTTTATCCCCCTTACCCCCATCTAGCTTAGTTCGATCGAGCTTCCTTTACAAGATTAACTGAAATGATTAGCAATACTCAATTACCAGTTAGCAATTAAAATTTTATTGGTCAGCAAGAAAAGAAAAAATATATTAATGTTAAGAAATATATAGACGGATCGACCACTTATATCTAGCTCAATACATGGATAGTAACGACTTAGCTCAATATATAGAAGCAACTGATGGTATATCTAAGCCTTGGTTGCAAAGCTTCTCGTCAAGGCAATATAAGGAAAGTTCGCAAACTTCAGAAAACACTAAGGAGGTCTTGGTCAAATAGATTACTAGCGGCTCGCAGAGTTACCCAGGATAATCGCGGGAAGAAAACGGCGGGAGTGGATGGGGTCAAATCCCTAACACCCATTGCCAGAATCAAACTTGCTAAACAACTCAAAATAAAAGGAAAAAGTAAAGCTACTCGTAGAGTATGGATACCTAAACCTGGAAAAACTGAGAAAAGACCCTTGGGCATACCCACAATGCACGACCGCGCCTTACAAGGAGTAGTCAAAAACGTCATAGAGCCAGAATGGGAGGCGGTCTTTGAACCAAATTCATATGGCTTCCGACCAGGAAGAGCTTGCCAAGATGCTATCCAACAAATCAGAGTGTGCGTAGAGAAAAAGCCCAAGTATGTACTTGATGCTGACATCTCGAAATGCTTTGATAAAATCGACCACACTGCCCTACTTAACGGGACTTTGACAATTTTACCTATCAAAAAGGGGTGAAAGCCTTGCCAGACGCCGAATTTACCTCGAAGAGGTAAATTCGCCTGAAACCCAGATATATTAAGGA
>JAAUYH010058809.1_pt1 | contig 11437 bp, 14 predicted proteins | sample 7278061 | NCBI WGS metagenome assembly JAAUYH01 (sample SAMN14350203, study PRJNA611818) | marine sediment metagenome | isolation source: surface marine sediment (0.6m) | place: French Polynesia: Moorea | collected 2018-08 | reverse complement strand
TCGCCGAGCTTGCCGCCGACCCGCCGAAGCTAGAAGAGTTCCTCGAGCTCAAGGGCGCCGGCCTCAACATCATCGCGCCGCCCATGCCGGTCCTGCTGAAGGTGGAGGACGGCGAGATCGTGCCCTCCGAGTACGCCGAGAATGCCAGCCAGGCCGGCCTCGACATCATCTCCTGGACCACCGAGCGCTCCGGCCGGATCGTCGAGGACGTGCTCGAGGGCGGCGGCACTTTCTACTACCAGACCACCCTTGAGGCTTTGCAGAACGACGGCGACATCCTGCGCACCATCGACGTCCTGGCCCAGGACGTCGGCATCATCGCCCTCTTCTCCGACTGGCCCGCCACCACCACCTTCTACGCCAACTGCAAGCGGGTGAACGCGGGTGGCCGCCCGAAACACGACGACGACGAAGACGACGGCTAGGGACGGCAGCGCGGCCGTCGGGCTCTACTCCCTCCCCCTTGATGGGGCGCCTACGCGCGGTGCTGCGCGCGGGTCGCGGTGGGGGTGAGATCGCGGCCCGTCCAGCCGACCACTCCACCCCCACAAACCCCGTTTCGGCCCCCGCCCCTAGATCAAGACCGGCTCAGATGTATTCAATCTGAGCCGGTCTTGATCTACTCCACCAAGTAAGAGCATGATTCACGCGCCACGCCGCATCGGTGTGACACGATCATGCTCTAGCCGCTAAGATCACCCCCGCGCCGCGAGCTGCAGAAGGCCGAGGGCATCACCTGGACCGGCGACGTCAACGGCTACGGCTTCCTGCACCGGGACCCGCGCTTCCGCACCGCCTTCGAGGGCTTTGCCGAGCACCTCGCCGCCTACCTGGAGAGCCTGAAGCTCGACGCCGGCAAGCTGCGCCTCTATTACACCCGCTCCTGGGCGACCATCTCGCGTGGCCGGGAGCAGATCCGCCCGCACCGCCACCGCCAGTCCCACATCTCCCTGGTCTACTACCTGCAGAAGCCGGCGGACTCCGGCGGCATCGTCTTCATTGACAACGACGCGCCCAACCAGTTCGCCCCCCAGCTGTTCCGCGAGGAGAACCGCCGCCACGGCATCTTCTCCGAGCTGACCCTCGCCAACGCCCAGAAGCTGACCCTGGGCCCGCGCGAGGGCGACGTCCTGATCTTTCCCTCCATGACCCGCCACGCCACCGAGCCCAACCTCGGCCCCGAGCCCCGGCTGTCGATCGCGGTCGACATCCTCGCCACGGTCCGCGACGGTGACGCCCTGGAGTTCCTCCTCCCCGACCCCGAGCGCTGGACCCCGGTCGCGTAACCCCTGTCCGAAGCGCCGCGCCCGACCCCGACCGCCCCGGCAACGCCCCCGATTTCCCCCGCCGCTGTCATGCCCGGACTTGATCCGATCATCCATGGAGCCGCCGACGCCAAGGTCGGCCAGCCCGCAAGTATCGGCTGGCATCCGCCAAGCCCCTTGATCGATCCGGCCGCTTGTAGCAAAGACTCTGCCCGAGGGACGGCCTGACCGTCCGCGACCCATGCAAGCAACGCGAGTTCGGGAGGCGGATCGATGATCGGGGTGCTTGGCCGGCTGCGCAGGTTCTTCTCCGGCGCCCGCCACGACCTGCAGCGCGAGGAAATGGACGGCGCCCACTTCGCCACCCTGGCCGACCGCCCCTTCGTCGGCTGCCAGCCCTGCGCCCCGGACCCCCAGGCCCTGGCTCCCGAAGCCAAGCCCAACCCCCCCGCGGCCCAGCGCCCGGGCCCGGGCGAGGGCTAGGCGCGCGCCGCGGCCATCCGCCCGGGATCGAGGGACCCGCACCGCCGTGATCGAGGGACGGATCACCGAAGCCGATCTCCTGGCGGCCTATCGGCTGCACAGCAGGAAAGGCTGGCGCGTCCTGATCGTCTTCTGGGGGCTCGGCGCCCTGGCGATCGTCCTGGGCTACCTCGCCCTGCGCGCCGGCTACCAGGCCGGCTTCCTGTTCCGGGCGCTCGGCGTCGGGCTGGTGATCGGCGTGACCTTAAGCCTGGTCCTCGCCCTCGTCCTGCGCTGCGTCGCGGTGCTGCGCAACCTGGGCCGGATCCATCGCGAGGACGCCGAGCTTCAGCGCCCCTTCACCTACGCCTGGGACGACGAGGCCCTGCGGCGCCGGACCACCACGAGCCGCTGGGACCGGCCCTGGTCCGATTACCTGAGGTGGAAGCAGGACGACCGCCTGGTGCTGCTCTACCGCAGCAGCGTCGTCTTCGAGCCCATCCCGAAGCCCTAGCTCCGCAGCGAAGCCGAGCTGGCGGATTTCCTGGACACCCTCCGCCGCCACCTCGGCCGCCCGTCCTGAGCCGCAGACACCGCTCCCGCAAGCCCTCTCCCTTCGGGGCGCGTAGGCGCTCTGCTCGGCTGGAGCTGGGTGAGGGGTCCGCTGCGAGAAGTCTCCCGTCTCAAGCGGCCCTTCGCCGTTCCTCCAGCGGTGGCCGAGATGAGATCGAATGGCCAGCTCTGCGACGAAGAGGTCCGTTGGCAAACTGCGTTTATCGTAAGGGCCACTCCGGAATGACGCGGATAGAGAGCGCAGAACCGGAGACGTCCAAAGCGCTTACTCCAGCGACGATACCGTCGAAGAAGCAGGAATTTTCTTGACGCAGGTCATTGTTTTATGACCCTCCATAGTCGATATTTTAAAAGATTAGCTTCTAAATTATTCAGGTATGATCTGGATCAATATCGTCGACACCTTTCTGTTCAAGGCGTTCTCTCATATGGTTTTGTCGATGGTCTTCTTCACAGCTTAAATGGAAAAGAGGGTGAGGGAAATGGCGGGAACCACCAAGCAACCGGTTCAAATATTTGGTCTGTTCTGCCTATCTATAGCGATTGTTCTGCTGGCATCGTGCACAACGACCCAGTCGGTGACCCACGAATCCTATCGCAAACCGATTCAGAGAGGCTCAACAGTTGCCCTGATGGAGCCCGATATCGAGTGCAGCGCCGTCACCACCAGCGGGGTTCTGGAGCCCAACGCGGCCTGGACCGCGAAGGCGCATAAACACGTTCGTGAGGCGATCAGAGAACTGCTCGCTGAACACGACACCAAGATGGTCGATTATGACGAGAACCTGGTTCCAGCGGAGCGGGTGACTCGCGTTCGTGAATTCTCGAAGCTCTACCAGGCCGTCGGTGTCTCGATGCTGACGCGCGCCTGGGTGCCCACCGCCAAGTCGAAGACGAACTGGACCTTGGGTCCGGGCGTTCAAACTATACGAGAAGATTTGAACGCGGACTATGCGCTATTCGTTTTCATCCGAGATCAGTACGAGACCGGCGGCAGAACGGCGGCGCGCATGGGCTGGGCGATGCTCGGCGTGACGACGACGCCGGCCGTCCAGAACGCCTTCGCGTCTCTGGTCGATCTGAGAAACGGTGACATCGTCTGGTTTAACAGACTGTTCAGCCAGACCGGCGATATCCGCGAAGCCGCACCGGCGAAGGAGACGGTAGAGGAGCTGCTTCAGGGGTGTCCGGCGCTTTGAAACTCCTGTCGCCGCTTGCCGCGACGCTGCTTAGTGCCGTCGTCCTCGGGTGCACGGCCATGCCCAAGAGCGAGCTCCAGCCGGGTCAGCGGCCAGCTCTCGAGACGACGGAGGCGGGGCTCTGGATGCACATGGACAAGATGGAGGCGAACCTCAAGAAGTCCGGCCGTGTCTTGAAGGACCCGGCGCTGGATAACTTCCTGAAGACCCTGACTTGCCGACTCGAGCCCAACCATTGTCAGACCATCCGAATCTATGTCGTGGATGTTCCCTACTTCAACGCGACAATGGCGCCAAATGGCATGATGCAGGTCTGGTCGGGCTTCCTTCTTCGCGCCGAGAACGAGTCCCAGGTCGCCTTTGTTCTGGCCCACGAGCTGGCACACTATGTTCAAAGACATTCGCTTCAGCGCTGGATCGATATCAAGAACAAGTTGAACGCTTCGCAAATCTTGTCCGTGCTTACCTCCGCGGCTGGCGTCGGCTACGTTGGCACGATGGCGGACTTGGCGATGCTGGCGAGTGTTCTGTCTTTTTCCAGGGAACAAGAGCGCGAAGCCGACGATCGCGGTTCCGAGCGGGCAGCTCAAGCGGGCTTCGATGTCGGCGAAGCGGCCGAGTTGTGGGAGGCGCTGCGCGCGGAAAGGGCGGCATCGAACAAGATGGACTCCTGGATTTTCCTTTCGACGCACCCCGGCATCGACGAGCGCATCGCAAGCCTCAACGCCAACAGCCGGGCAGGGCAGGCACTTGCCGCTGGAGCGCCCGGAGACGACGGGTTTTGGTTCGCGGTGGCCCCCCACCTCGACGAATGGCTGGGAGACGAGCTGACCCGCGGCGAGTACGCGGAGAGCGAGGTCCTTTTTCGCCGCTTGCTGAAGGCAGGTCGCAATCGCGGCCTTCTGCACTTCTATCTCGGAGAGCTCTATCGAAAGCGCCATCGCGATGGCGATATGGACTTGGCGATCGCCGAATACCGCCTGGCGCTCGTGGAGCAGGCCTGTCCGCCGCGCGCCCATCGAAGCCTCGCGCAAGCGCTGATTCGGACGGGACAGCCGGTCGAGGCGCTCAAGAGCCTCGAGCGGTACTTGGAAGCGAATCCGGAGGCTCCCGATCGCAGGATCGTCGAGCAGCAACTACAGGATTTGAGGTGACGTGATGTTGAGAGGAATTTTCATTGGCTTGGTCCTTCTACTATCGGGCTGCGCGGCCGCGTCCTTCACGAAGGAGCAGCCCGGTCGGCACGACGTCGGATCGTCCTATTCGATCGAAACTACGCAGGCCTGGAGTCGTCATCCCGGCCCTCCGGTCTGGAGGACGATCGACGGGCAATTTCTTGGGACCCTGAGCACCTGGTCGAACGTCAAGGACGGGGACTCGCTGCTCCCACTCATTGACAAGAAGACCCCGACCTTCCGCTCCGATTCCACGTCGATCGAGGTGGCGAAGCTGGTCTCGGCGACGATCGAAGTCTCTGTCAGCGGTGCCGACGTCACCATCAAGGACTTCAAGCCGATCGCCTTCGGCGCGCGAGAAGGCTTCAGCTTCGAGCTTTTCTACAGCCAGGAAGGGCTTCCGAAGCGGGGCTTGGCGGCGGGTGCGCTCCACGATGGAAAGCTCGACCTGATCCTCTTCCTCGCGCCCTCGGAATACTACTTCGACCACTACGCCCCCGAGGTCCAGAGGATCGTCGCCTCCGTGGAGACAAGGACGTAGGGAAGGGTCTCAGAGTCGGGCGTCACGGCGCCGCGGCCAAGGAAGGTCGTGGCAGGCTCGGGCCTGATGCCGAAGCATCATCCTGGCTCAAGCTTTCCGCTTGTCGCCCGGCGTCGGTCGCCCGCCTCGCCTTGGAGCGCCGAAGTCAGCGCCGCGCAGCCTGGATTGAGCCCGGCAGGCCGCCCCGGTGTTTGGCGATCCTTCCGGCCGTGACGATGTTTTCCCAGCGGACCCGCACACCCGCGACCGGACCGGAGGCGGGGTGCTCATGCCCAAGGTCCTGATCCTCCTCGGCATCGTCCTGATCGCGGTCGGCCTGGCCTGGCTCCTCGGCGAGCGCTTGGGCCTGGGCCGCCTGCCGGGCGACATCGTCATCGAGCGCGAGGGTCTGCGAATCTACCTGCCGCTCATGACCTCGCTGATCATCAGCCTGATCCTGACCCTCGTCCTTTGGTTCCTCAGCCGGTGACGCGCCGGCCCGGGCTTGCGACCCGTGACCCCGGATAGGCCGCCCCGCGGCGCGCGGCCATCGCTCGGCCGAGCTCTTCCAGGTCCGCCGCGTTCAGCCGGTCGCGGGCGAGCGGCAGCAGCACTTCGTTCTCCCAGGCGAGATGCCGGCGCCAGGTCTCGGCGAGCATCAGGGCGTTGAGGACGAAGGCGCCCGGATCCCCGAGCGGCACCTCGACGCAGAGCGCATCCAGGTCGGCGATCAGGGTCGCGACCCGCGCCCGGTCGTCCGCGTGCTGCCCGCGCAGCCGGGACAGCAGCCCGCGCGCCGCCGCGTCGTGGCAGCGCGCCTGCAACAGGGGGATCAGCCCCTCCTCCTCGTCCTGCTCGTGGAGGGGCAGCTCCTCGGTCAGATAGGTCAGGATGCCGGTCGCCTTGTCGCGGCTGCTGGGCTTGGTGAAGTCGTCCACCAGCCCTTCCAGCACGGCGCAAAGCGCGTCCTGCCTTCGGTGCTCCTCCCGGATGAAGCCGAGCGGATCCCGGAAGCGCGCCTCGGTGAGGGCCTCCGGCGCGCTCGTCCCCGGACAAGAGCCAGTCAATTTCGTCAAAACACATCCCCCCGCTTGTGTTCTTTTGACTCCAGCCTGAGCCGCTGCCCGCGCCCACACCTTGATCTGCGTCAGTTTCTTCGGCCCGATTTGATACAACCTCGTCGGAAAGGACAGGCGACGCGATGCAGCGGACCCAGGAGGATCTCGTGGCGTCCGGGCCTGCGCGGAGGACGAGACCAGACGATGGGCGATGCGGCAACCGACATCGGCCGGCCGAAGAAGATGGAGCTCATCGATCGCGGCTCCCACATCGAGATCGTGCGCCGCTGGTTCAGCGCGAAGGCCGTGCTCATGGCCGTCTTCGCCGTCTTCTGGAACGGCGCCTTGGTCTTCTGGTTCAGCCAGCTGCCCGCGAAGCCGCCGCCCACGACCCTGCTGATCCTATTGCTCCACGTGGCGGTCGGGATCTGGGCTACATATACAGCGCTGGCCGGATGTCTGAACCGGACCCGGGTCGTCGCCAGCCAGGTGCGGGTCAACGTCCGCCACGGGCCGCTTCCGTGGTTCGGCAACCTGGAGGTGATGGCCGGCGATCTCCGGCAGCTCTACGCCAAGGAGACAGTCTCGCCGTTCCGCTCGGAGGAGGTGCTGCAGGCGCCGAGCTTCGAGGTCCGCGCCTTGACCCAAGGCGGCCGCGACATCAAGCTGGTCGACGGCCTGGAGAGCCAGGACCAGGCCCATTTCATCGAGCAGAAGATCGAATCCCACCTCCGGATCAAGGACACCCCCGTCCCGGGCGAGATCGACAAGCCTCGGGCCTAGTGCGGCCCGGCATGGCGCGCGCAAGGCCCCACCCCAGGCGCCCCCGCTGGCACGACCGCCCGCGCCGCGGTGCTCTTCGTCGCGACGGCGAAAGGGGAGGGAAGATGCGGACGACCGCCCGCGCCGCCGGGCCACTCACCCTCGTCCCGAGCTTGCTCATTCCGAGCCTTCATCCCGGGCTTGTCGAGGGACGAGGGACGAAAGGCGAGCGCGGCCGCCTTCGGCCGCCAGCAGCATCCCCCGAAACTGATCAAACGACCTCACCGGCTCGTCCACCCACCCCCGCGCCCGCAGCGCCAGGAAGGTCGCGCAGGACCGCGCCTGGCAGTTGACCGCCCGCTTGGGGTTGAACTCGATGTCCGTGAACCCGGCGAAGCCCGCTAGCCCCTCCGGCCCCTCCGCCCGCGCCCTCAGCGCCCGGATATAGATCCAGTCGTAGAAGGCCGTCGCGGGCGTCAGCGGAAAGTCCACCCCCTCAAGGCGAAACCCGACCAGCCGTCCGGACTCCTTCAGCCGCGGGTCCCGCTTCGCCGCCCGGCTCCCGCCCCCGATCAGCTCCGTGAAGGGCCCGCCTCGCTCGAAGACCTTGCTGCCCTGAAAGGCACTCTCGACCGTCGCCGCCCCGCCCGCCACCGGCAGCCGCGGCGCGAAGGCGCTCAGACCCCGGCCCAGCGCGGCCTCGGACTTGCTGGACACCTCCAGCAGCGGCCCCAGCCCCCGCGCCCCCGCCGCCGCATGCAAGGCCGCCACGTTCTTCCGCTTCTGCGCGGCCGCAAAGCCGGGATGCCAGCGGAAGGCGACCGAGACCTCGCGGACGAGCTGAGGGCCGGTTTCGACAGGCAGGAACACGGGGCGTTCGGCCATCACTTAGGGTCCCGATTCGGGGGCGTCATAGCGTCAAGGACCGGACGTCTGCGTTTGAGCCTGCCATGAAAGCCATGGACAAGGTTTCCGCGGTCCGCTCGACCCCCGGCAGCTCGCCCTCTGGGAAATGCCTGAGGTCCGTGTTGATCACCGTCCGCGGGTTTTCGTCTTTGCGAGGTTTCGCGCGCGGCTCCCCTCGCTTCTCCGCCGCCTCCCGCGACGCACTGATGGGCGGGTATGCAGTCGGCTTTGGGCGGTTCGATTGCCAAAGGCGCTACCTTATCGAAGGTCGGCTTTTGGTGAAAAGACGCCCCTCATCCTGAGCGAAGGGACCTTCCGCGGATGACCCGAAGCGGTCCACCGCGACCGCAGCCGTCAGGTCGCCATGACGACGATCAAGTCGGATGCGTCTTTTCGACTGTAGGTATCTCCAATCCGCTTTCATTTTTCAGGAGGCAGGGATGCTCATCGAAAGCAGCGACGATTTCCGCGGTCAGCGGTGCGAAGGGAGAACTGGCGCGGTCGGCCGGCCATTGGGAAAGCGCACCGTCACCCGCCTCGGCCCTGCAGTAGCTTTGCTGCTGCTCACCGGATGCGGAGGCGGTCTTCTGGACGACATCGAGGACGAGGCCTATGACGCCGCGGCCAGGAAGCTCTCAGCCTTTTGCGAACTCAACAGGGGCAGTGACCTGTTCTGGCAGCGGACACGAATTGAAGTGAGGCGCGAGATCCGGCAGCGCGGCACCTCTGGCCCGCCGGGGCCGGATCCCATCCCTCCCGGCTTGGACGAGAGGACCGCCAATGGCCGGGGCCCGGTGCTCATGATCTGGTGTGTCGAGGAAACCAATGGCCAGGACGTGCCGTTCCCGGTACCGGATCCGGTCTGGCGGAACATGATACGGGATTGGGTAGATTGAGCTGAGCGGGCGCTTTGGCCGCTTGCCCCTCTCCAGGAGACATTCACTGCCGACGATGAGCGGCGGCGTCGGTTCGATGGCTGACGCAGAACCGCGCCGCAACCCGCGTAGCTCTGACGCCGGCGCTTATTGTGGCCGCCGCAGGTCACGCTTCAGTCTTGGCTAGCGCCCGCGGCTTGAACTCCGATGTCTCCTTGGCCGATAGTGCTCCACCGGCAAACCGAGCCAAGGGAGCCACCCATGACCCAAGCCGCCTTCGAATCCTTGCTCGGCAAAGTCGCGGCGGCGATCGCAAACCGGCCGTTGGACGCCGCGCTCCAGGACTTCCTCAACGCCGAGTACCCCGCCGGGGGCGAGGTGGTCGCGCGGATCGCGGCGCTCTGCAAAGAGGGCGAGGCCGAGGGCTGGGTCTGCGGGCGCGAGGCCGGTGGCATCGCCTTCGGGCGGGTGATCAGACCGGGCGGGGCGGCCGGGCGCTTCTCGGTCGACGTGGTCCGCATGGCCGAAATCGAGGGCCCGCACCACCGCCACCCCCGGGGCGAGATCGACCTGATCCTGCCGCTGGAGGGCGCGCCGGCCTTCGACGGCGTCGCCGCCGGCTGGTCCGTCTTTCCCCCGGGCAGCGCCCACCGCCCCACCGTCACCGGCGGCACCGCCCACGTCCTCTACCTCCTGCCCGACGGCGAGATCGAGTTTACCGGGGAGTAGGGGCGAGACGCCCCTCAACCCCTCCCCCCTTGTGGGGGAGGTCAGGGAGGGGGTGTCGCGGAGCGACCCGGGAGAGGGCTATTGCAGCAGAGCGGCCTGTTGGCCGCCACCCCCTCCTCGGTCCCTGCGCAGCAGCGCGCGTACGCGCCCCATCAAGGGGGAGGAGGGGTAAGGGTGTCGCCGCCGCCGCGCGCTCCCGGTCATCGACTGCGGCGCAGTCAGTGCTCGTGCAGCTTGCCGTCGAGCGCCTTTGCCTCCAGCTCCTGCTTTTGCGCCAGGACGTTCAGGATTTCGAGATAGGTCGCAACGGCCTGCCCCCAGTTGCTGGTGACGCCGGCGGCGAGCGTCGCCGCAACGAGTTTCCTTTCGTCCATCTGAAAGCTCCGAAAGCGGATAGAGGCCGTCAGCATGTCCGACCGCCTCCCCTGCGGCAACCCGGGCCGCGCGCTCGGACGGTATCGCCGGACGTTGGAATCAGCACCGCCGCGCCCGCGCCGGGCCTGCATCCTTGGTCCCTGCGGCCTTGGCGCGGCCAGGCCACCGGACGCGTCATCGCCGTGCCGACCACCATCATGGAACGGCCCCGCGCCGTCCGGCTCCTGCATCCCCCTCTCGGCAGCGCGCTCGCCCCTCCACGGTGAGGCGGAGCTGTCCTCCGGGACGTCTCGGCCAGGCGGTTCGCGGCCCTGAACGGGGGAGATACCCATCATGTCGAACACCGGAAAACTCTGGGCGGCGCTCGCCTTGGCCGCCCTGGCCGTCCAGGGCGCGGCGGCCCAGGCGCAAGAGATCGAGAACCCGGTCGAGGTCCGGCGCTGGCTCGCCGAGGAGAGCGTCGATGTGCGCAATCCCGGCGTGCCGCGCGAGCTCGCCGAGTTCACCGTGCCCTTCTGCACGACCTGGACCAAGGAGCCCGGCGAGGTCACGCATCCCGGCTATCGGGACGTGAACTACAAGGCCTTGCTCGAGCTCCGTTACACCGAGGCCGTGTGGTGGCGTGGCCACCTCCGCGGCTACCTCTACCTTCGCAACGATGTCCGGACCCAGTACTCGGTGGGGAGCTCGGTCGAGGTCGCGACGGGCTGTACGACCACGATACCGAGCCCTCGGGTCCCCCTGGCCGGCGCGATCGCCCGGACTCCCGGCACCAACGAGCTCGGCATCAGCCGGGGCCTGAGCGCCACCGCCTGTCGCTTCAACGGGGAGTATCCGATCGACATCGTCCTGAACGTCCGCGTCTCGGAAGCCACGTCACCCGGCTCCGACACCGTCGAGCTCGGCCCGGACGGCGAAGGCCGCGTCTGCCTCGAGACGGAGATGCTGGTTCCGATCGACGACTGACACGACCGAGGTCACGAGGGAGAAGAGGCGGCTCCCCCGCTCTCAAGGTTCTCTTTCCCGTCATGGCCGCAGCGCGGTTACGTGGCGCTTCCCGGCGCCCGGCCCGGATCAGCTCCGTGAAGGGCCCGTCCCGACCGAAGACCTTGCCGCCCAGAAGGGCGCTTTCGACCGTCGCCTCCTCGACCGCCACCGGCAGCCGCAGCGCGAAGGCGCTCAGCCCCGCCCAGCGCGTGTTCGGACTTGCTGGACACCTCTAGCAGCGGCGCCAGCCCCTGCACCGCCGCCTCGAGCGCCGGTTCTCCAGCATCCAGAGATCGGATTGAGAGCCAATCGAGGTCCATGTCCGCTGTGCGCCATTGCTGGAAGCATGGGACTTCCGGGAATGATTCGTTCAGCGCACTTCGAGTCCAATTGTGGGCGCTTCCGACTCCATTTTCCCTCAGCGGCTGTAGATGACGACGCTGATGGCCCCACCGAGCGCGCCCAAGGTGCCTCCTTCCTTCTCGCCGCCCGTCTTGTCGGTGGCGCCTTCCGGCTGGCCATGGCATTCCAGGCAAGACAGCATGTAGTAT
>JAAUYH010042621.1_pt1 | contig 11438 bp, 11 predicted proteins | sample 7278061 | NCBI WGS metagenome assembly JAAUYH01 (sample SAMN14350203, study PRJNA611818) | marine sediment metagenome | isolation source: surface marine sediment (0.6m) | place: French Polynesia: Moorea | collected 2018-08 | reverse complement strand
CTGCCCTCGACCCAGTCGACGAATTCGTCCTGCAAGATGTCGGCGCTGAACAAGGGCGCGGGTCTTTTGACCGGTTCAATCGAATAGCAGGCAAGCGCATAGTCATTGGCGACAAATCCTACGGGGCCAAGGCCCTGTGTTTCCATTCGCCGCGTCAGTAGCATGCCGAGCGACTGGTGCGCATTCCAGCCCTCGAAGGGGTAGCAGACCATGTAGTTGAGGTTCCGGTGCGGGAAGGTTTCGACCAGCAGCTGGTCGGGTTCGGGCATCACCGAACGATAATCCTGTATCTCCAGCCATTCGCGCACATCGTCCGGGAAGCGGCCCCATCCGGCACGATCGGTCAGGAAGCCGCGGACCCGGTCAGACAGGTGCGTGGTCAGTGGCAGGCGCGCACCCATGTAGCTCGGGATCATCGCCGCCTTTTTAGACGCACGGACAACGAGGTCCTCGGTCTCGACCTTCAGCACCTCCAGGCTCATGCCAGCAAAGAAGAATGTGTCCCCTGGCGACAGCATGGCGGCGAAATTTTCCTCGACCTTGCCGAGATTCCGGCCGTTCTTGAAGCGCACCGACAACATGGCGGCATCGACAATGATCCCGGCGTTGAGCCGGTGCTGCTTGGCAAATTTCGGATGGCTCAGCGACCAGACCCCCTTCGTATCGCGGCGCAGGCGCTTGAACTTGTCATAGGCTTTCAGCGCATAGCCGCCGTCGCGGGTGAATCCGAGAACCCGGTCAAATTGCTCTGAGGTGAGCGCGCTGTAGGGCAGGGCGGAACGAATCTCGTCGAGCAGGTCATCTTCCTGGAACGGGGCTGCGCAAGCGCAGGACATCACGTGCTGGGCCAGCACGTCGAGGCCACCGGCGCGGAACGGTTCGCCATCGCGGCGGCCTTCTTCGACCGCATCAAGCGCCGCCTGTGCTTCCAGATATTCAAAGCGGTTGCCCGGGACCAGCAGCGCCTTAGACGACACGTCGAGGCGGTGGTTGGAGCGGCCGATGCGTTGCAGCAGGCGCGATGATCCCTTGGGCGCGCCCATCTGGATGACGCAGTCAATATCGCCCCAGTCGACACCAAGGTCGAGCGAAGCCGTGCATACCAGCGCGCGCATCTGCCCCTCGGCCATCGCTTTCTCCACCTTGCGCCGGGCCTCGCGCGACAGGCTGCCATGGTGGATGCCGATCGGCAGGGTGGACTCGTTTATCTCCCACAGCTTCTGGAAGGTGAACTCGGCGAGGAAACGCGTGTTGCAAAAGACCAGAGTCATCCGGTTCCTGCTGATCTGGTCCATCACCTGCGGGATGGCATAGACGCCGGCATGCCCGGCCCACGGTACGCGAACGGGTTCGCCCTCGGGCGTATTGGGGATCATGATATTGATATCTGCTGGCGCACCCTCGTCGCCCAGCACGTGGGCCACGCTGTCGATATCGCCATAGGGCGCGAGCCAGGCCCGGTAATTGTCGGGATCGGCCACGGTCGCCGACAGGGCAACGCGCTGAAGTTCCGGGGCGATCCTCTGCAATCGGGCGAGCGACAGCGCGAGCAGGTCGCCGCGCTTGCCGGTGGCAAAGGCGTGGACCTCGTCGACAATCACCCGCTTCAGTCCGGCGAACAGCGTGAAGCTGTCTTCCTGGCTGAGCAGCAGGTTGAGCGATTCGGGCGTGGTCAGCAGGATATGCGGCGGCTTGACGCGCTGCCGCGCCTTGCGATTGGCCGGCGTATCGCCGCTGCGTGTCTCGACCGAGATTTTCACGCCCATTTCGTCAATCGGTGTCAGCAGGTTGCGCTGCACGTCGACCGCCAGTGCCTTCAGCGGCGATATATATAGCGTGTGCAGGCCGTGATGATCGGGCTGTTCGATCAACTCGGTCAGCGAGGGCAGGAAACCCGCCAGCGTCTTGCCGGCCCCGGTAGGCGCGGTCAATAGTGCGTGCTGCCCGCCCCGCGCAGCTTCCAGCATCTCGAGCTGGTGCCGCCGCACCGACCAGCCGCGCGATGCGAACCAGTTGTTCAGCGGGACAGGGAGAGAATTAGCGATCACCGTGCTCCTGCGTAGGCAGGAGTCCATCTCCAGCCCGCCAATCTGGGTGCAAAGTCAGGAGATGGACACCTGCCTTCGCAGGTGAACAAGATGCCGATAGTTGGATTGAAGGCAAGCTATTGCTTCAATTCCGCCATCAATCCAAACAGCTGCACCACGTCGGGCGGATTGGTGTCGCCGCTATACTCCCGATAGAGCGTGGCGACGTTGACGGCGATCCGTTCGCTGTCACCCCAGCTGGAAAAGTCGCCCAGCCTGATGTCATGCGCCGCATCGCGCACCGACAGGCCGGCGTCGAATCGCTTGCGCGCTTCCTGATCGATATAGCGCAGGTAATCCTGCACCTGGCGGACGCCGTGGACGGTCGTGATCGGTCCATGCCCCGGTACGATGGTCTCGGCTTTCAGGTCGATGATCCTGTCGCAGGCAGCGATCCAGTTGCTGACCGGTCCGGCCCACATGATCGGCGTGCCCTCGATGAACAATATGTCGCCGGTGAAGATCGTCTTGTCCCCCGGCACGTGGACCAGAACGTCGCCGGCGGTATGCGCAGGCCCGACCTCGATCAGCTCGACCGTCTTGTCGCCGACGGTCAGCTGGTGGTGGCCGGAGAAAGTCTGGGTCGGCATCTTCTCGGCGACATCGGTGAAATCGAAGCTGCCGAAAATGTCGACCAGATATTGCCCGGTCGGTCCCATGGCGCGCGCCTGCTCCATGATCGCAGCGAGCGCGCTGGCGGGCAGTTCCGACATTTCCCGGGCGCTGGCTTCCGACGCGATCACCTCGGCGTGGCGGCAGCAGCCATTGCCATGCGTATGATCGCCATTGGCGTGGGTGTTGACAATGGTCCCGATATCATCGGCGCCGACGCCGGCAGCGTCGGCCATGACGCCAAGCATGTCGCGGGTCAGGCTGGCATCGAACAGCGTGTCAACCAGTAGCGATTGGCCGGCATCGGTAATCAGCCCGGCATTGGACCAGCCCCAGCCGCCATCGGGCTGCAGATAGGCGTATATGCCATTGCCTGTTTCGAACAGGCCTTTCTCAAAGGGAATGGTTTGCATGATCTTTCTCGTTTCTTGTGCCGTGCCCCATATTGCATTAGTCACAATAGCATAAATCCATGCCTGAAACAGACCGCCCTCATTTTGGAATAGAACGGCTCTTCCTGCTGGCATTGCTGGTCATCATCACGCTGGCGTTTGCATTGTTGATCGAGCCGTTTTTCGGGGCGATTGTCTGGTCGGTCGTGGTCGCGGTGCTTTTCCAGCCCGTATTCCACTGGTTCCACGGGCTGATGCCGAGGCGCGAGAACAGCGCCGCATTGCTGACCCTGCTGCTCGTTGTCCTGCTGGTGATCGTGCCGGCGATCATGCTCGGCAGCGCGCTGATCGGGGAAGCGACGAACCTTTATGATCGCATCCGTTCAGGGGACATTGACCTGGCGCAGTTCATCGCGTCGATCCAGGGCAGCCTGCCGACATGGCTGCAGACCCAGCTCGATGAGTCAGGCTTTGGCGACCTCGAATCCGTGCGTCCGCGGATCGAGGAATCGGTGGCCGCGATCCTCGAATGGGTAATCTCGCAGGCGATCAATGTCGGGCAGGGCGCCTTCCGCTTCCTGCTGGCACTGGGCGTGATGCTGTACCTGACATACTTCCTGCTTCGTGACGGTGTCGCCGTGGCCCAGCAGATCGAGAATGTCATCCCGCTTGCCGAACAGCGCCGCCGGATCCTCGCCAACAAGTTCTTCGTCGTCATCCGCGCCACGATCAAGGGCAGCTTCATCGTGGCGATCCTGCAAGGCACGATTGGCGGCCTGATCTTCTGGGCGCTGGACATCCAGGGTGCTTTGCTGTGGGCGGTGCTGATGGGCGTGCTTTCGCTTATCCCCGCGATCGGCACCGGCTTTGTATGGGTTCCGGTGGCCGGCTACCTGCTGGCGACCGGCTCGGTCTGGCAGGGGGTTGTACTGATCGTCAGCGGCTTTTTCATCATCAGCATGGTCGATAACCTGATCCGGCCGGTGCTGGTCGGCCGCGATACGCGCATGCCCGACTGGGTCGTACTGGTCTCGACCTTCGGTGGCCTGCAGATGTTCGGGTTCAACGGCATTGTCATCGGCCCGCTGCTCGCCGCGCTGTTCATGGCGATCTGGACGATCTTCGCCGAGATGAATCGCGAAGACCAGGACCCCGCCGCGCCCTGATCAGGGCTTGCGATGATAGGTCAGCGCCATGGCGATGCAGTGCCGGACCGCATCTGCCGGCAGGTCATCGCCAACATTGAAAACCACGGCCCGGTTGCCGTCAAATTGCAGCTGGTCGCCATAGAGCTGGCGGTAGCGTTCAACGAGGTCGGTCTGGCACGGGACATATAGCGCATATTGATCGTCCGACTTCTTGTGCCGGTTGATGCGGATGGTGGTGCCCGACCTGGTACTGCTGGTGAGGAAGGCCGGCTCGCCCCATTTCAGCGTTTCCTCCAGCGGGCCGATCGTCGCGTCCGCGCCCGCCGTCTCCAGAATCATCTCGCGGAGCGCCAGCAGCCTTGCCCGCATGCGTTCAGGCACGCCCGCAAGCGACCGGATGGTCTGTTCCGGAACCGTTTCCGCCATACCGCAAACCTAGCAGCAACTAGTGCGGAAGACTATTGCTCCTTAACAGCTTTCCCGGCCGGGCTCCGGTTGATTCATCGAAGCGGCGGATGATTTCGCCAGAGACGATTGTCGCATCATATCCGGTCGCGCGTTGGTGGAGGCGCTGGCCGCCGGCCGGCAGGTCGCGCACCACTTCCGGCAGGTGCAGTTCCAGCCTGTCCAGGTCGATCACATTGATGTCGGCCTTGGCGCCGGGGCGCAGCAAGCCGCGATCGCCCATGCCGACCGCCCGCGCCGCCTTGTTAGACAGCATGTGCACCGCTTCCGGCAGTTCGAAGCGCAGGCCATTGGGCTTGGCAACATATTGCTTGAGCAGGAAGGTCGAATAGCTCGCGTCACAGATTGCGCCATAATGCGCCCCGCCATCGCCGAGCGCCGGCACGCATAGCGGGTGGCTGAGCATTTCGTGCGCGCTTTCCAGCGTCGCGTTCTCGTAATTGCCGAGGGCGGCGAGAAACAGGCCCTTTCCGTCGGTCTCGAGCAGCCGGTCATAGGCAATCTCCTGCGGCGTGCAGCCTTTCGCTGCCGCCTGCCCGGCCATGCTCATTTCCTTTGGCGGTGCGTAATTGGGTGGATCGTCGAGCGGGAAAAGCCAGTTCCAGTCGCGCGCCAGCTCGTTGAACGGGTGGCCTTCCTCGAAATCCTCGCTTAGCAAAGCCTTTCGCAGCTCCGGATCGCGCATCGCTTTCACCTGCTCCGGGATCGGCAGGTCGGCGATCTTCGCCCAACTGGGACAGAGCACGAAGGGGTGGACGGTCAGCTCCAGCCCGGCGATCAAGCCGATCGGCCGGGGCATGACCTGCGCCATGGCCTGTCCGCCACTGGCCCTGGTTGCCTCAATCATCTCCAGCACGCGCCGCCAGCGGGGCGGGCCGTTATTGCCCGAGGCGAGCGTAAAGGTCGCCGGGCGGCCGCTGCTTTCCACCACCCGCTCTATCACCTTGTATTCCTTGTCCCAGCCAACAAAGGCGTCGAGCACGATCTGGAAAGTGCCGGCACCGGCATCGGCCATGCCGCCGCAAATCGCCTCCAGCTCGGCGACGTCCGCCTCGAAGGTGGGGATGCTGCCGCCGTCGGCGGTTTTGTGAATCGACAGCCGCGAGGTTGCGAAACCGATCGCGCCTGCCTCGATCGCCTCGCGTGACAATTTGCGCATCAGCGCCAGGTCGTCTGCATTGGCCGGTTCACGGGCCGCGCCACGTTCCCCCATGGCATAGACGCGCAGTGGCGAGTGGGGCAGGTAGGCCGCAACGTCGATGTCGCGCTTTCCCTTGGCCACGGTGTCGAGATATTCGGGAAATGTCTCCCAGTCCCAGGGCAGGCCGTCAGCCATAACCACGCCGGGAATGTCCTCGACGCCCTCCATCACGTTGATCAACAGGTCATGGTCCTGCTTGCGGCAGGGCGCGAAACCGACGCCGCAATTACCCATAATTGCCGTGGTCACCCCATGCGAAGAGGAAGGGCTGAGTTCCTCGGCCCAGATGCACTGACCGTCATAATGGGTGTGAACGTCCACAAAGCCTGGCGTGACGATCCGGCCCGACGCATCGATTTCCTCGGCGCCCGAACCCGCAACTTCGCCCATCGCGGCTATCTTGCCGTTGCTGATCGCGACATCGCCGTCCGCCAGTTCACCGCCGGTCCCATCGGCGATCGTACCGCCGCGAATTACCAGGTCATATTCCATGATTACGCAAATCCTCTGATTATCTCGGCGCTCGCGCCGATGATCGTTCCCAAGACAAAGATATATATTGGTGGCATGCTCGCATAGAGCCAGCGCAGCCGCTTTTCTGGCGCCCGGTAATAGCCCAGCGCGTAACCCACCCGCATGAACGGCCAGATGATCCCGATGCCGGCCGCCCAATAGGGGCTGACCGTAAAGGCGAACAGCCACATGCCGGGCAGGAAAAGCACAAGGTGTTCGATCGTGTTGTGATGGGCCCGGACATGCCGTTCATATTCCGGCGGTCCGCTGTGTGACGGCGCTTCGACCTTGAACTTCACCCGCGCGATTCCCGCCCGAAACAGGGTGAAATAATAGGCAAGAAGCGCGAGACCGCTGACCGCTGCCACATAATAATAGGGGTCCATCAAGGGCTCCAATCCGGCTGACTGGCGCGAAAGTTAGGGGCGGGAAGCGAAAGGCACTACGGTTCATTTCGATAAGACCACATCGCGCCGAATGCCTATCCCAAATATTAGGAAATATTCCCACTATTCAGCATCTGTTAAGGATGGTTTCGCGGTGTAAATTCAATAAAGCACTGAATTATAAGCATAATATAAAACTGGCACGGGCTGTGCACAGTAGAGGGCAACTTCGCAAGAAACACTGTGAAGCACTGAACAAACCCAAGAAAGGAAATTCAAAATGTCGAACGTAAATGCCCAGAACCAGATCGCAGCAGCAGTAGCCGCTCTTTTCTCCGCAGCTATCTTCATCGCTGCCAGCGTTGGCCCTGCCATCCAGAGCTCTTCTTCGCTGATCGCTTAATCAACCCAATTCGAAAGGAATAGAATAATGACCGCATATCGCAACGAAATCGCAGCCGGCTTCGCAGCCTTTGTCTGCTCCGCCCTGTTCGTCGTGGCTTCCGTTGGCCCGGCAGTCAATACCGCCGCAACCTTCGTTTGAGCCCGAACTTTCAACCCCGAGTACAAGGAACCCCCACCATGTCCCGTTTTACTTTTCGTGAACAACTCGCCACCGGCTTCGCCGCCATCATCGCGACCGTCACCATCGCCATCTCGACCTTTGGCGCAGCAGGCACCGGCCTGACCCTGATCTGATCCCGGATGACCGGCCAACGCCGGTCATTCTGGGGGAAGAGGGGGACTAATGCCCTACGCTTTCCCCGCGTTCCAGGCCTGACAGGGCGAGTTGCCCGTCAATCTGCGCCATCAGGCGCTCCAGGCCTTCTTCCGATTTCGCTTCCGCCCGCGCTACCAGCACATCCTGGGTATTGGACGCTCGCAGCAGCCACCAGCCATCATCGGTATTGACCCGTGCCCCGTCGGTATTGTTGACGTCGGCACCATCTGCCGAAAGGCGCTCCAGAACTTCTTCGATCACCGCGAATTTACGGCTTTCATCAACCTGGAAGCGCATTTCCGGCGTGTTGATCATCTCTACCATGTCGCTGCGCATCTGGGTCACCGACTTGCCGATATTGGTCGCCGCCTGGATCAGGCGCACCGCGGCATAGGGCGCATCGTCAAAACCGTAATAGTCATGCTTGAAGAAGACATGGCCGCTCATTTCGCCGGCAAGCGGCGAACCGGTTTCCTTCATCTTCGACTTGATCAGGCTGTGCCCGGTCTTCCACATGAGCGGGTCACCGCCCAGTTCGGCAATCCGGTCATACAGCGCCTGCGAGGCCTTGACGTCGGCGATGATCGTCGCGCCGGGCTCGCTGCGTAATACATCTTCGGCATATATCTGCAGCAGCTGGTCGCCCCAGATCACCCGGCCCTCGCCGTCGATCGCACCGATGCGGTCACCATCGCCATCAAAGGCAATTCCGAAATCGAGCCCCTTCTCAGCGACCAGCACCTTGAGGTCGGCGAGGTTCTTTTCCTCGGTCGGGTCCGGATGATGATTGGGGAAGGAACCGTCGACTTCGGTGAACAGCAGGTGATGCTCGCCGGCGCCGCGCTCGGCCAGCCGTTCGGCGAGCTTTTCGATCACAGGCCCTGCTGAACCGTTGCCGCAGTCCCAGCCGACCTTGAACGAACCGCCAGTGAAGTTCTGCAGCAGCCGATCGACATATTCGTCCATGATCTCGCGGCTTTTCGACGTGCCCGTTGATCCCGCTGGTGCCGAATCCCAGTCGCCTTTTGCCGCCATCTCGCCGAGCTTCTGGATGTCCGCGCCGAAAAACGGCCGGCCCCGGAACACCATCTTGAAGCCATTGTAGTTGGCCGGGTTGTGGCTGCCGGTAATCTGGATGCCGCCCTGGACCTCGTCGAGCACGCATTCGGCATAGTAGAGCATCGGCGTCGGACCCATGCCGACCGAAATGGCATTCACGCCCGCGTCGTTCAGGCCCCGGATCAGCGCCTCCTCGAGCGATGGAGAACTGACCCGCCCGTCATAGCCGGTTGCGACCGTGTGCCCGCCATCCCGCCGTATCAGTGTCCCGAAGCCGCGGCCGATTGCATAGGCGTCGTCTTCGCCAAGTGTCTCGCCGACAATGCCGCGAATGTCATATTCACGCAGGGAAGTTGGATCAAACTGATGGGAAAGGGTCGTTGTCATTGTGGATCAAGCCTCGTCTGTGGGAATGACTGTTGAAACAGTGGTTGGGGAGGCCCGTCTAGCGATGAAGGACGCCATAGGCCAGCCTTAGCTGCGCGCCGGCACGGATTCTCGAACCAGCCTATCTGCTTTCCAGATCTTCCAGCAGGATATCCCGCGCCCGGTTGATCATCTTGGCGAGCTGTTCATCGCCGCCGCCGTCGGGATGATGCTCGGCCAGCCGTTCCCGCCAGGCGGTATTGATCTCTTCGCGCGAGGCATTGTCGCGAATCCCCAGCAGCGAGCGTGCCCGGTCAAGTTCGAAACTGCGCGGCTTGCGCTTGTTCTCAACCTCTTCCTTCGCCGGGATCAGGATGCGCCAGCCGCTCAGGAATGCCGCGCCGGCGATCATCGCCCCGCCCATGATCCAGCTGCCGCCACGCAGGAAGTTCGCGCCGAGCAGGGCCACCGCCAGCGCCAGCCACTGGTTGGCGGTCATCGTCTTTGCCTTGCCTGACAATACCAGCCAGGCGAGGATGGCGGCGCTGAAGAACAGCAGGGCGTACATCGATCAGGCGACCAGCTTGGGCTTGCCAAATGCCGGCTTGTCACCTTCCGGGTGACGGCTGCCCGGCTGCGGCAGGGCGAGATGCTTGATCAGCTCGCGCAATTCCTGCCGTGCGGCGATATGGCTGGTGGCTAACCGGCCGAGATGTTCCTTGTCGAGCATCGTCAAACCGGCCGGGAACAACTCCCGATAGATAACACGCTCGCTAAGGCCCGGGATCATCCGGAACCCGACACGCCGGGACAATTCGGTGAGCGCAGACTCGATACGTTTCATGTTGTGGGCTTCGACATATTGGGTACGGTTGCGCAACACCACCCAGTCTATAGAGGTGCCGTCCGCCTTCGCGCGGGCCTTTCGGGCCTCCCAGATCAGCTCGGCATAGAAACTCAGCTTGCGCACCTTGTAGGTTTCCGGATCCACCTGTCCGATCAGGTCGAAATCGACAAAGCTGTCATTGATCGGGGTGACCAGGCTGTTTGCGCGTGTAGCCACGAAGCGGGCATATTTGTCGTCCCGTCCCGGCGTGTCGAACAGCAGGAAGTCGACACCATGCCCCATGCGCTCGACCTGCTGCTCCAGCCGCGCAAGATTGTCATATTCGAACACCTCGAAATGCGGTGTCGGAATATCGATGTTGCGCCGGTCCATCGTCGCCCGCCGGTTCTCCAGATAACGATAGGCTGTGCGTTGCCGGGGATCGAGATCGATGATCGCGACCTTGTGTCCCTGGTAGGCAAGGGCGACGGCAATGTGCACGGCCGTCGTCGACTTGCCGGTGCCGCCCTTCTCATTCGCAAACACGATATGATGCGCCGTGTTTTCCAAGATTTGATCCTGCCCCTCTTCCTGGCCCTTGCGATCGCGGTTTGCCCGCCGCATAGACCGCAGTTCAGACAGGCTGAAACCTAAACCCAAAGAGACACGCATGCAAATTGTTAGAGAGCTTGGCCCGTTACGGGACGCTATTGCGGAATTTCGTGAAACCGGATCCAGTATCGGTCTGGTGCCAACCATGGGCGCCCTGCATGCGGGGCATATGCGGCTGGTCGAGGTAGCGCGGGAGAATTGCGATCGGGTGGTCGCCTCGATCTTTGTCAACCCGACCCAATTCGGTGCAGGCGAAGACCTCGATGCCTATCCGCGGCCGGAGGGGGAGGACCGGGCTAAGCTCGAGGCAGCCGGCGTCGACCTGCTCTGGATGCCGCCTGTTTCCGAAGTCTATCCGGACGGTTTCTCTACCCTGGTCCGGGTCGAAAAGCTCAGCGAGGGATTGTGCGGCGCCAATCGCCCGGTCCATTTTGACGGGGTGGCGACGGTATGCACCAAGCTGTTCAACCAGGTCCGCCCCGACGCCGCCTATTTCGGGGAAAAGGACTGGCAGCAGCTGGCGATCATCCGCCGGCTCAGTCGTGATCTCGACTTCACCCATGAGGTGGTCGGGGTGCCGACCGTCCGCGAGGAGGACGGCCTCGCCATGTCGTCGCGCAATAGCTACCTGTCCGCCGGGCAGCGCAAGACAGCCTCGTCCCTGCCGCGGATTGTCAACGAGACGGCTGCGAAGATCGCCAGCGGAGCCGCCATTGCACCAGCGCTCGACGACGGCATTGTCGCCCTGATTGATGCCGGATTTGACAAGGTCGACTACCTTTCGCTCAGGGACGCGGACACACTTGAAATCGCCGACAACCTGTCAGCTCCCGCCCGCTTGTTCGTGGCCGCCCATATCGGCCCTTCACGGTTGATCGACAACATCCCGGTGGGATGATGAGGATCGTCGCTTAACCACGAAAGCGCCTGTAAAAATTCGAATCTGCATCGCCGAGGCGGGTAGTTGGTAAATTTTTCTGCGCCCGGCGTTAACCATTCCTTTAAGAAATTCGTTTGAAAGTCCCCTTGTCGCGTCAGATCGCGGCAAGT
>JAAUYH010024010.1_pt1 | contig 11438 bp, 8 predicted proteins | sample 7278061 | NCBI WGS metagenome assembly JAAUYH01 (sample SAMN14350203, study PRJNA611818) | marine sediment metagenome | isolation source: surface marine sediment (0.6m) | place: French Polynesia: Moorea | collected 2018-08 | reverse complement strand
TTGCATTTCATTCCGTCGAAATTTTTAGGTATTTTACGATTTAGTTGTTATTTATTTCCCTGCATCGCTTAAGCAGAACGAACATAAGTTTGTACGCATTGTTGGAGAGTAAATTGCAATAATCGCGAACAACGTGTTGCTTGGCAGTATCTCGTCGGTTGATGCTGCATTTAGAGTCGAATGGGCTCATTATCAACCGACCACCATCTCACCTGCCCAGGCTCCAGATGTGTAGAATTTTGTCGCAGTTGGTAAGGACGGAGCACTATACAAGCATCGATCATTGGTGAGGTACCGTACTCGATTTCAATTCGACTCTGATATACTTTTCTATATGAACGGAGGTAGAGAATAACTTATTCCTCTACAATAATATGTTGGAGCTCTCCTTCGAATATGTTTTTGACTACAGGAGAAGTGAGGAAAAATACTTCTAGGCCTAGGCAAAAGAATAAATGAAAAATTACTTGAAATACTTGGCAGAGAAGAAATTTTCTGCAATGGAACAGCTTTTACAGCATCTACTTGTTATCACGCAACGGCATGCTTCGATTTATTAAATGTTTGTCAAGATTAGACATCTAGGACAACTGTGATGGTGTGCAAGGAGCTTGTATCACTCTACTGACGGCTATGATTCTACGAGAAGTTCCAAATTTTTGTTGGAGTATCTAAATTTTGCAATAATTTGCAGAACTACTAAGTGAATAATTTCCACTACTTATAAATAAACAAATAGCATGCTTATACTAGAAGAATGTATTATTCCTAATCGGGTGCTCCTACAAATAAATAACACACTTAAATAATCCCAATAGATTCAAATGGAATGTATTTTCTTGCCTTATGATATTGCCACTCCTACCTCTCCAGAAACAGCTCGATGTTACAGTTTTTGAAAACTAACACTTCAATCTCTAACGGTCTTAGGCAGTAGCCTCTGTTTGAATTTCACATGAATTGTCGACTTGTACATTACGGTACACTACTAATCGAGAATTCGAATAATTCTGATGCTTGTCATGAGACTTGCATTTGTTATTCTGCGGATAGTTTGGTTTTGACACCTAAATTCAATGAGATGAAACTAATTGTTCAGAACCAAATTGTATCCATGTGCTACTACTATTTCCTACCCCTTCCACTATCCTGATCTAATTTGGTAGTTGTATGGTGCTACACGAAAATTGTAAATTTTTTGTTAGTGCGCTTCGCTCTCACCTCAAATAAACAGTGCTCCGTCGCCACGGAAGCAATGCACGAGATGCTTCATCTTCTTCTCCGTGGCCTCGTCGTACACTCGCATATCATTACCACGAATTCCGTGCTCATCGCGGAAGTTGCGCACCGCCTCTTCGGTGTAGTAGCCATATTTGCGTGTGCTGTTATATCTGAAGATATCCAGATCAATGAAACCGAGCCGACATAGAACATAGTTCAAGTGCTGAACATCATCGCCATTGAGCGGACAGTAATCTCCTGACAACGGTGCATCCGGCACCTCACCGTCCCACGGGACTCCAGTTTCGTTACATTTCTTCCAAATTTTCTTCTTGCAAGCACGCAAACATTTCCAGCACGAATAACAAATCGCGTAGTCGTGGTTATACGTGCAGATGTATCGAGTACCTGTCAGGAGCCTATTGCAATTGTAATAGCACTTCATGAGCCCAGGCACCTCGAACCGTTTCATAACCTTTCTCCAATCGTTCCTGTACTTACCGTACGGATTGGGTGCACCCCAGCACTTGCGGCCTCGGCCCCACGGGCAGTTACTAATTTCATAAGTTTTACCTTCGCTGCGCAAAGCAGTGTCGATAAAGTAAGTGCATGTGCCCATACTTGGTTGTTGTGAGTTAGATCGTGAGTGAGTTAGTGAGTTAGTGCTGATAAGAGTGAGGAGAAGAGAGTTGGAGTAACTCTTTATAAGCCGTTCGATAGGGATAAAAAAAGCAGTGGAAGATGATGAATCTGGCAAATTTCATGCTCAGCAGTGATTCTGTACGCTGGCGAAAGAGCACAAATATGTCAACTCTTGTTAACTCATTGCTTAACCAAAAAATAATACGGTGCGATAAATAAAGCTTTCGTAGACTTCGTTTTGCTACAACCACTAAATTAAAGCTTTGTACTTGTATCTTGTTCAGTCAGTGCCTACACTTGCATTTTTCAGACGATTCAGTGCACTTTCAGTAGTTTTACACGGCGAGATTAATATCTCCCAGTATCACGATTGGCCGAATTGACGAGAATCCGTCTATCTTAAGGGTTTCTGAATCTTTCAGACCTTCCATCCCTCACATTGCGCTCTACGTGAAATACATCTACAGGCATTGATGATCAACGTACACTGTCACGTTTACACAATGGTACAGCTCGCAATTTTTCAACAAATGCTGTCTGGTATTCTTTGATTCGCTATCAATAAACACTATACTCAGCAGTGGTGTACTGTACTGTACGTTACTACGCTTCTGGACCGGTACGCCACAGTAGTTAAGACACTCGATCTAAACTGCAAGAATCCAGCATATTCCTATGCAACAATAGCACCTTCTGTCTAATTCATTCAGCATATGGTTTATAGAACGGTATTGACAACAATTACTGTACTTCGTCCAGGTCCTAAATATTTACATGTTTCAGGCATTTGACTGTCTCATTTTCAACTGCAGCACGGTACTGTTAAACACGTTGTTATCTCGAAAATGTTGATTTGAAATGACTTTCGGATCCGAAGAACCATGTAGTTATTAATGGATCTTCAGTACTTACTGTTAACAAAGTAGTCCAATCGTAATGTCTTCATATCAGAATCAGGAAAAGTTTTGGATCCTTTCTTCTGGCTGTTCTGACTATCGTCGGCCTGTTAAATAAGAACAGTGCCCGATTATTTGATATCTACTTTCTCTGTTTCGATGTCCAATAGAAAACGAACTCCTATCATGATTGTGGAAAGCCCTATATTATCTCAATTGCTCGGATAGGCGAGACTAGAAGAGAGGAACCGCGAAGAGCTATGCTAGAACAAGAAGGCAGCTTGCAAGTTCGTGACGAGGTATGGCACATTCAATACGTGTTCAATAATCTCGGCTTCTTGACTTGGAGTGACGGGTGCTCATTGGCGGGCAGCTATTGAATGAAATCTTACAAAGGCAAAGGAACGGTTCAGTTAGCATTTCTACGTTAACAGCGGGGAAATGAATGTTAGCGATTCTAAAACAGCTGATAAAAGCGAACAAATTGTGCATTGTTTCCTAGTTTCTGGCACTGTTTGATCCATCAACCTCCCCTGATTCTTAAATGAGTAGATTGCGTTGGAATTAGCCTATTAAGTAGATATATGAAAAACTAAAATAGTTCCTTTGTTCCGATTTTTATTACAAACCAACGTTTTTGAAAGAACATGTTTGGTAGTACCGTGCTGCACTTTAGAATATGGAGGAATTAAATGCATGCAACTCTCCGTAAACTATTCCAAGTTACACTATCAACTGTGAGGAAAAATGAATAATGATCTAGAGGGAAGCTATTGTATGGGAAGGTATGGAATTCTAACAGTTTAGATCGAATATCTTGACTACTGTACCGTATTAGCAGAGTTGTACGGTACAGCACCTACAGTGCTGATGACGAACAGAAGAAAGTACCTTACCGTAAAGCATCTGTTGCTCAGAAAATCCAGACGTCGAAAAATTGCGCGCTGTATCAGTAAGATAACGTGACAGTATGTGTTGATGAACAAAGCCTGTATTCATGAGAAGCACTATGAGAAAGTTGAGAAGTCTGGACGATTCAGAACCCTTTAGATGGACAATTCTCGACAAATAGGCCAATCGTGATACCTGAAAATTTAATCTCACTATGTAACCCTACTGAAAGTGCACTGAATCTTCTGAAAAATGCGAGTGTACGCACTGACAGGGCATGATACAAGTACGAAGGGAAATTTCAGTGGTCGTTGCAAAGTGAAGCCATGAAAGCTTGATGTTTCGCACTGTGCTGTTTCGTTCTCAAGCAATGAGTCAACAAGACTTGACGTATTTGTGCATTTTCGTCAGTGTACAGAATCACTGCTTGGCGTCAAATTTGGTGAATTCATCTTGTTCCACTAGTATTACACACCCCATCGAGCGGTATATAAAGACCCACTCCAACTCTCTTCTGGTCATCCCTATCAACACTCACTCACAATTCAAATCACAACAACCAAGAATGGGCCGATGCACCTACATTATCGACACTACTTTGCGCTGCGAAGGTAAAACATATCAAGTTCACTACTGCCCGTGGGGCCGAGGCCGTAGATGCTGGGATAACGTCACTTCATTCAAACAATACAAGTGCGAATTGCAAGAACATCTGACTAGCTGTGACGTGAAGTTGTACACAATAGATGAATGTGGCAAGGCGGTTAGTATCACCGACGATTCCAGTTTATGCAAGGCCGTCCGATGTTTGCCGCAGGGAGGAGAGCTCTGCATCATCGCCATCAAATGTTCTGAATCAGAATCCGACTCAGAGTGTGGACCAGACGACTGCACAGACTCTGAATGGGACAACTGCCCAGACTTTGGATCAGACTCTTGCTCAGACTCCGAAATAGGCTCGAACTGCCCTAATCCGTACGGTCCGTTCAAGAACGACGTTAAAGAAGTCATGAAGAAGTTCGACGTCCCAGGGTGCTTGAAGTGCTACTATGATTGCAATAGGGAGCTGAGAGGTACTCGATACGTCTGGAAGTATAATCATGACTACGCGATTTGTTATTCATGCTGGAAACGTCTACGTTCTTCCAAGAAAGAAAAGTGGATTAAGTGTAACGAAGGTGGGGCGCCATGGGACGGTGAGGTGCCCGATGCACCGTTGTACTTCGAGTTCTGTCGCGCCGATCGCGAAGATGTTCGGCACCTGAACTATGTTCTGTGCCGGCTCGGTTTCATCTCACTCCGTGCGTTCCGACGCACCAATACAGCCGAATTTACTCTGTACACCAAAGCTGCGGTGTGCCTGTTCCGCAAGAAGTACAGAATTTGCGGTAGAGATATGGGTGTGTACAACGAAGCCACGGAGAAGAAGATGGAAGAACTCGTGCATCGTTTCCGCCACGACGGAGCACAGTATATTTAAGGTAAGAGGGAAGTACACTAACAAGAAATTGACAACTTTAGAGGAGTACTGTGTGGCAACTGCATCGAGTCAGGAAAGAGATAGGAAATAGTATTACAATTAACACATGGATGCAATTTGGCTTCGAACAATTAGCTTCATCTCATTGAAGTTAAGTACCACAACCAAACAATCCGCGAAAATAAAGAAGTAACTGGCATAACAAACATTAGAGGTATTCAAAAAGCTATATATGTAGTGTGCTGTACACGAATTCCCGAAGTCGAATGAAATACAAACTAAGATGCTTTTAAATACAACTAAGAATTGAGTAACTAGGCTTCAAAAACCGCAACATCGGGTTTCTCTGTTTATGTACCATTCGTCATAAGGAAATATCACAGACTCTCTTTTTGTATTCCAAGAAAGATTAGAATGTTGCTCTATCTATTACAATGTGGATAAGAACCTTTCATTCGAAGGATTCTGTAGAAAATAAACACGAAAAATCTTGAATACTTAACAATACAAGCAATTAATCCCATGGTGAGTAATAAGCTCTCAGTTTTGTCTGAAATAAAACATTTCGATTTACTAGGCATGCAGAATTCTACTCATTATTAGATATACGAAAGATAATAAGACATGTAAATCTATTTACTCACTTATTTACCTGTCGCTATGATGAGTATGACACAAGCAAGAGTTTTTGAGGAAAATAACCAGATAGTGAATCATTTTTATCTCTCATGTCTGGAAAACAGGAAGAGTTGTATAATTTATTTCACTATTTACAATTTTGTTTGAGTTATAATCTAAAAATAATGGACAATTGTAAATTCTTGACACGATTTCTGTCGAATGCTGGACGAGTCCAGATGTTGTTTATTTTTTCTGTATCTCTTGACATAAATCAGACAGTATGCTATGTTTTCCTTGCAATTGAGCAATGCTTCTCGAGTAGGGTCATGCGAAAGCGATTTTCTTATAGAATTTAATCAAGCTATCATTTCATTCCACTAATTGTTGCAGGAATAGAAATTCTTCACTGAATCAGTTCTAAAAATAAGTTAAGTTCGAACAAAAATGGAGGTGAGTGAAGGCTCACACTTAACTTTGCATCTGTGCTATGTCCTTGAGTAAAAATTTAATATTTGAACTAAGTTTTTATTATTGAATTGCAGAAAATAGAAAAGTAACAATTTACCCATTATGTCCGATATGAACTTTGAAACCTTTCTATTTTAGGGCCCGTCGTGGAAGAAAATTTCGATTAAAGACAATTCAATACAATATCGGGACTTACTGGATGGCGCTTGCTATATCAGTGAGAACCTTCAGCCTACAAAATGACTATTTAGATATTTCGACTAAACTGCTTGGTTTCTCTGACAACGTAATGGACAGTCAGGATTCTTAGTTCTTCTCCCATATGGCATATCCCAAATCAGTCGAGCTCTAATGACATCTCCTGGTTTCAAAAAAAAGCTGTTTCACTGCTGTAGCGCTTTTGATTCTAAAATTCTGAATACAATGTCTTGTGCTGCATATGGGAATTCCTTGGCTGCAAACAATTGAAATTAAATGAGCTTACATTAGAGGTCTACTTTTTGATAGTGCGTAGGGTACAAATGGAAATAGCAATGAGTCTGGCATCTCAATTTGACTCGCAAGGATTCTAGTATTAGTTGACTAGACTTTCTTCTTCTCCTTTTATGGAATTAAGTGAGTTGGATTTGAGACAATGAAGAACCGATTACTAACGATTGATACAATACATGAAGCAGTCTACTAACAATTGCTACACTTCAAATTGACTAGAACTGTAAAAACATTAATTAATTGTACCTTCAAGGGTTCGCAATGTGTTGTATTTATTTCGATTAGAGCAAGACGAGAGGTATATCACTTCGAAACCGTTTCAGTTTTTCCTGTTTTGCTATTCTTGTTACCCACAGCATTCTCTAACACTGAGATTGGAAGCTGTCCATCCTTTTCCGCAGATATTTGTTTCAACCTACTCAAAGCTTTCTTAAACTGTGTTCCCGCCCTGGTACCATCCTTCTCTCGTTTAGTTGACAGAGTGTTAGCTTTCCATGTTAATGGTATCCCAACCATAGATGCTGGATCGAAGGAATTCATGGATGCAACTGCAACCGGCGAAAAGTCCTCATCTGCCCCATCCCCATCTACCTCCAACGATTCATCTATCGCATCCCATTTCACTTTCTCTGATGCATCGCGTTCTAGTTCTTTGAAATTCACTATTGTTGCTGGCTGTTCTTTTCCATACACCTCTATATCCTGAGTGAGTTGGGTTTCATCGCCCTCGGCGAAATAAGATCCAAGAAAGTCGCCCATAGCGGCAACATGTCGGCAAATGAATTCACGGCCGTCTAGTTTAAACGCTCTGCTTTTGAATCAGATGAAGTCCGTTTAACACAGTGAATGAAAAGATATATTTGTTTGAAGCAATGTGATATTGGAAAATAGTGGAAGTCCATAAGTTTCATGATAACAAACACAACAAGTATAAAGGTGGAAAAGATGTCGATATTCAGGTATTGCCACAGCAGTTACGAACAAAATTTCGTGTAGAAAAGGAACAGTAATTGTGGTTATTGAGCATGTACCAGCTTGCTTAACGTGTAGTATTTCCGTTTGATTTTCGACTACAAGGGCTCTATGAACAACAGAGCATGGCTAACACTGCAGCAATTGTTTCTTCGAGTATTGTATGCAGAGCCTTCATCGAGTAAGCTATTTTCGGTTTCAACAAAGACTGAAGCAGGGACGAGAAAATGAGGTTCTTCGCAGAGCCTTCCCGAAGGATCCTCGCTCAACGAATGAAAATCGGAATGCATTACAATAGCGAAACTCACTCAAGTTCTTTCCACACAGCTTTGCTGAAATCGTTCCTTCTAAAGTGTAATTTCTTTGCGCGGTTGATGTCAACCGTAAGTACGGTATCATTTGTCGGATCGAATTAGATGTGTAGGAAAACGACCGGTCTTCCAAAGCAGGCTTTTCGAATTTCTCTGATTCAGGAGCCTGATAAAAGGTATTATAGAACTAGCGCGCTAAAGTAAGGATTGTATGAGAATCCGTGATACAAAAAAGATTCGACAAGATGGAGATGAGGCCCTCGTTTCACCACTCAACAAGAAACGAGCAGCAGTTACGAAAATATTGAAACGTACGAAGCTGAGTAGTAAATATGCTAGCCAAACACACCGCGCAGATCCTTTCCCGTAAGCACGCACGTCGAAGAAAGTGGTAGCAGAAGAACGGAAATCAAAACAGAACGATCGTTGATTATTTTTAGAATGAATTCATAGTCGAGAGCCATGTTCTTGCTCACCAACGATTGGGACGAAAGGCCCAGCACAGCCTTTGACTCACTTTGTAAAACGGTTGCCGTTCGCGATGAGACCATTAGGTAGCACAATTTTAGTGGAAAGCGAGCAAATCGGCCACCTGCAAAATGAAGTGGCGCCGTGGAATGGATCTGACTCAAACGGTTAAACGGACGTTGCGGCCATCTGCAAAAGACCGGCACCACGGAGCAGCGCCGAATAGGGAAACACCCTAGCTGCAAGCCGCAGCGCACAGTTTAGTACTTGACTCCTGCAGCGATGCGGGGGGTAGCACGACAAGATGAAGTCGCTGCTGCTAGTCTGGTGCCTTATTCAGTCTGTGCTGCGCACGGCAGAGACGGCGGGGAATTGGGACGAGATCGAGCGGCAACTAACGCTGCTGCGCGAGTATAACGGGCCGGTGCGGGGTAGCGCGGCGCTGACGCTATCGGGGGTGGTGTTCGTGGGGTTGATGGGCATGTTCGCGGCGGTGGTCGGTGCGTTGCTCGGCTCGCGCATGTGGGAGTCGGTCGACGACGGCGACTTCAACGCGTCGATATGGGCCGACACGGACGACGAGGACTGCGAGCCGGAATCGAGAGAGCAAGTATACGAGGCGCTCCGCATGGCGGGCGAGGACTATGTCTGAAACGCATGTACTGTGCAGTATCACTCTACCTAACTTTCAACTTGTCTACAACTTAAAACAGTTCGTCATACTATTATACTTTCGATCTTCCGTTTCGTTTTTACTAATTCTTACCGAGCGCAGTAGATCCGCAGGACAATCTTGATTACGCCCCACAAACCCGTGTCCTTATCGTGGTCCACCAAATCCTGATACCGGTCGCATCAGCGACGTGCGTTTGCAGTAAGGAGCGAGATACACACCCGCAGTTATCACCCACAAGGCGCAGACGGTCAGGGAATGCCTGTCACGCACTCCCACCCAAACTTCTCGTGCGCTGCACGACCCGCGCGGCGACCTCGAGCCACCACTGATGGTCCACACCAGGCGCCGTGGCCACGAAGGCCAAGGCGGGCACGCGCAGCAGGTGGTCGTCGCCAAAACGCAGCAAGTTGCCCTCGATGTCGGTGACGGTACCGCCCGCGGCGAGCACCGCGGCAACGCCAGCGGCGTGATCCCACACGGGCACGACCCCGAGTGGCACGGCCTGCACGAGTGCGTGTGAGTCGCCGAGGGCGACCTCGCCGTACTTGATCAGGCTGCCGCAGCAGAGCCTGGTCGGGGGCGGCAGTTCGGGGAGCGCGCGCTCGCTGCCGGCTGGGGAAAAGTGCCAGCGCACTGGGTGCCGTAGCCGCTGCACGGCGGGGCGAACGGGGACCTGTTCGCCGTCGCAGCGCCAGAGGGCGCGGTCGGCGACGAGGACGGTGTCGCGCGCGGGGAGCGCGAGCGCAGCGGGGCCGCCGCGCGAGGCGACGCCTACGGCCCAGGCGGCGGCGCGGAGGAAGCCCTCGGTGCCGTCGATAGGGTCGACGTACCAGACCCCGCCGTCGCCGCGGCGGCGCAGGAGGCGGCGCAGCGCGGCCACGTCGGCGAGGCCCAGCGCGGCCGAGGCGGCGGCGAGCACGGTGTGCGGCGCCGCGGCGCTGTCCTCCTCGGCCAGCACGTGCGCGTCGTGGGGGAGCTGCCCTATAATGGCCGCCTGCGCCGCGTAGTCGGCCGCGCTCACCCGCGTCGCGTCCGCCTTCACCGCGGCCGCCGTGCCACGCGCGCGCCGCGCGGCCCACACGCCGGCGCGCGCCGCGCGCAGCGCCGTCCTCCCCGCCGTGCTCAGCTCGCGCGGCGCCGCGCTGCTCATGGCGCACACCGCCCACGCGGTGGTCATGCGGGCGATGCGGAGTGTGGTAGCATATGGTGAACAACAATGCGGTGCGTTGCTAGGGTACCGGCGGAGATAACGATAACGGCTATCCTATCCCGCAAGTGGCGACTGTTACCTTTTGCCGGCCTGCAACGAGAAATGCCTGAGCATAGTCACAAACGAGCATTGCGGCTGGCGCGTCGAGCGATGGTGACTGTCGGAATACTAGTCTCCCCAACGTGATGTAGGATTGTATAGTTATTCCCTGCAAGTTAGTACTACTTCATAGACAATCTCGGCGTACAAGTGGTTCAACTCACTACACCAGACCTCTCCAAACCCGTCATCCTATCGCTCGCCGACGATTCCCCGAACCAGCAAGTTCGCTCACAAACAACAGCCACCCGATTATGCACCGCACTTCTCAACACCGTGCCCGAATCCGAGAGACCAAATTCACACACCACCAGCTGATTCGTTCCGTCGACTCCACGCGCGCATCTATGTCAAGGACACGCGCTAAGAGCCGCGCACCAACTCGTGCACGGTGTCTACAATGGCGGAGCCAAGGGCAACTAGCATAGTTGGTCCCATATGCACGCAGGGCACGACGGAATGCATGCGTATAGCGGGGCCGGCCGTGGAGCAGCGCAGCGCACGCGATGCGCGCACTGGAGGCATGGCTGGTGGGGAACACGGGTGCGGGGACGCTGCAGCGCGGGGCGCGGCGGCCGACGGTGCGCACCGTGTGCACGCAGCCCACGGGGCCTTCCGGGCGCGCGCGGCGCAAAGCCGTTGAACCGGCGAGGAATGCGCGGACGCCGGGGGTTGTGTGGGGCCGACGCATCAGCGACCTGAACGATGTGGAGCAGGCGATAGCGGCGCCGGCGGCGCACGGGGGCGGGGACGGGCTAACCTTCGGCACACCGCGCGCGGCGTACCACGCGCTGCGCGGGCTGTGGGCGGAGTCGGGGCGCGTGCTGAGCGGGCTGCTGCGGCGACGGTTCGACCTGGACGAGGAGTGCGTGCGGCGGGCGGTGCGCCACTTCGAGTACCCCCTGCGCTTCGCAGAGTACTACCTGCAGCTGACGGCGGCCACGCCGCGCGCGCCCGCGCACCGCGCGGCGGCGGCGCGCGCCACGCGCCG
>JAAUYH010131439.1_pt1 | contig 11443 bp, 13 predicted proteins | sample 7278061 | NCBI WGS metagenome assembly JAAUYH01 (sample SAMN14350203, study PRJNA611818) | marine sediment metagenome | isolation source: surface marine sediment (0.6m) | place: French Polynesia: Moorea | collected 2018-08 | reverse complement strand
TAAGTTAGGACATTTTTGCACTAGCGAGCTAATTCATTCCTCATCCTTCTGAGGGCTATGCCGTGAATTTAATTCACGCTTACGACCGCCCGAACTTCATCCTTCATCCTTTATCAAATGCGAACTAATAACTAAACTCGTCCTAACCATTAAACGTACTGCGATAGTTAATGTACTTCCCTTTCCAATCTCATACCAAATTCTCAAGTAAGCAAAATAAAGATGATTTATCTCGATTCGGCAATTATCGAAGAAGCCAAAATAGCCGCAAAATTAGGATGGATAAAAGGTATTACCACTAATCCGACTTTACTCAAAAAAAGTCCTTTGTCTCCTGAAGAAACTTTGACTCAGCTAACAGCAATTAGCCCAGGAGAATTATATTATCAACTGTGCGCTACTGATTTTGAAGGAATGGTTGCTGAAGCTAAACAAGCAGCAGAAATTATTGCTAATAAAATAGTCTTAAAAATACCTGCAACCGATTTGGGTTTTCAAGTAACTGCCCATTTGTCATCAGAAATAGCCTGTTCGGTAACAGCAATTTATAGTCCCGCACAAGCGGCGATCGCCGCAGCAGCAGGGGCAAAATATGCGATCGCCTATGTAAATCGAGCTACAAGACTATTAGGAGATGGTTTGGCTTTAGTAAGAGAGATGGCGACAATTCTTCAAGGAAGCAATACTGAAATTCTGGCTGCTAGTTTAAAATCTCCAGAAGAAGCAGCCGCCACTTTGCAAGCAGGGGCACACCATCTTACTATTCCTCTTTCGATTTTACAGCAAATGACTACCCACGAATTATCCTCAAAAACAGTAGATGAATTTAGAGCTAATGGCATTGGCATTAATTTCTCAACCTATCTTAAAGCTAAATAGGGATTGTCGCTCGATTATCCCTACTAAAAAATCTACCTGTTTTTAAACTTTAAGAAATTTGATTTTATTTTAAAACTTCTGCTAAAAGACTTTTAACTTGTTCTCCACCTTGACTTTGAACAAAAGAAAGAATAATTGGTATGAATTTACTAGCTATACTGGGATTTAAGCCTAACTGACTAAAACCACCAGCTAAAGCAGCCATATTAGCTAATTGACTACCGCCGCCCATAGCACCAGCTAAACTACCAAGCGCACCTGCAATACCACCGCCAGGTTGAGGTGCTTCGCCAATTAAATTACTGACAGCAGGTACAGCACTAGCTAGTTGAGCAAATTCACTATCACCTAACTTTTCTTGAGCTAATTTAAAAATTAGTCCTGCGCCACCTTTGGCTTGATTTTCATCAACTCCAAGATTTTGGGTTAACTGTTGAATTAGTTCCATAATTCTCTCATTGAGACTTCTCGTTCATGATGGCAAAAACTTTTAGAAAATTGAACAAAGAAAATATTAAACCCTTTCCCCTTACCCTTTTCTCCTTATACCTTTCACAGTCTTATCAGAAAATTTTCTTATTTTTAGTTAAATTGTCTTCTGTCAGGTAAGTAAATATATTCAAGTCATACGGACGGCGATTTCACGATTTCATTTAAATTATTCCGAGAAAAAAAACTATGAAAATCAAATACTTTTCCACTTTAGCCGCAGCATCTATCCTCAGCTTGGGACTTGTAACTTCTTGCGCTACTCCTTGTGCTGGTGAAACTAACACCGACAGTGGAACAGAGGTCGCACCTGGTGAAGTAGACCCTTGTGCAGCACCTGCAGAACCTTGTGCAGCACCTACTGACCCCTGTGCTGCTCCATAAACTTTAATCCTTAATTTAAAAAACCCTTTAGAAGCGGCTAAAAAATCGAGTTGATGAGCCGCTTTGTTTCTTATGGTTAAAAATGAATTTGACTGAGGATGTAGCGCAAGCGATCGTAGTCATCTTTTAGTAACACACTCAATGTTCTACCAACCTCTACTAACCAATCTCGATTGGCTTCCCGCAACCGATAAACATCACGCACTGCAGCCGCTACTAAAGATTCAACAGGAATATCCTTAACTTGCAACAGAGTTCGTAAAAAATCTAAATTTTCGGTAAAGTGAACTACCTCTGCAGCTTCGCAATTGTATACAGCTTGATGAATTTGAGGAGGACGAGGTGGCAAATATTGATAAATTTTGCCCAAACTATTACTACTGCCATTGTTATTTACATTGGGCATTTCAAAACCGACGATCGCAGCTTTAAATTCGGTTTTTAACATGGCAAAAATTTGCGGTTGTTGTTCCCGCAATTCTGCTAAAGATAAGCCTAATGCTCTAGCACGATGGACTGAATCTATAGGAGTAGTAGTAACATAGGTAACGATCGCCAGAATTTTATTACCCGATTCTTCATCAAAAGATTTTACCCAACTCCCAAAAGGAGGCATCTGAGGAAACTTTAAATCCTCTGGTTCGAGACACTGAGCCAAATACTGAGTAGTCGCGGTTTCAATTACCTCGGCGATATGGCTGGGATGGCGATCGTCAACAGCAAACTGAGGAAGAGGAAGACGCATTTTTAAAGGATGAAGGATGAAGGATGAAGGATGAGGGATGAAGGATGAAGGATGACAAGTTTCCCTGTACCCTATCCTCTAGTACCTCTAAATCATTATTTTTTCTTTTTGGTTAAGTCTACTGGTTCTAATTCAGATAGATTGAAGGTAACTAATTTATCCCAGTTACCGTCTTCAAATAGCACTGCTACTCTACCATCATCTATTCGCTGTACTAAACCCTGAAATTTGTAATAGATATCGTCTGGGTTAGTAACTTTAACTGTTGCTCCTGGTAAAATAATCATTTTAAAAATTAAAGGCGATCTCGTCTAATGTTTTTAGTTTCGTAGTTTATATTAGCTGGATTTGATGTCATCTTGCCAATGATTAGCTTTCCACAGACAACTAGATACTAAATTAGTAATAATATGTGCCACTATCGGAACGAGTAAATTACCAGTAATTAGAGCGCAATAACCAAGGGCCAAGCCGACTATTGTTGCCCAAACTACATAGGGCCATTGTCCTGCACCACTGAGATGAAGTACGCCAAATAACAAACTAGAAATAATTACCGCCGTGAAATTGAGACCTAAAGCGGGTAACATCACGCCACGAAATAATAATTCTTCGCTCAAGCCTGGCAACAGTCCTAGCCAAATGAGATCGGGCCAAATTAGAGGTTTGATGACTAATTCTAAATAGATGTCCGCACTTCGACGATAAGCCCCCCAGAGACGGTAAATAATACTACTGCTAATGGTAATGCCTACTGCTAAACCAATGCCCCATAAGAGGGCTTGGGAGTTGAATTGTAAGGCTAAAAGTTCTACTCCTCCCAATCTTTGCCATATCTTAGCAACCATCAATAAAATTACTGCGGTTACGCCAATGATGACAAGAATTTGAGTGCGACTGAGAGGCTCGATTTTGGGATTGTTATGATTTGACACTGGTTTTATGATAAGCAACGAAGGGATGATATGGCAGGATTTAAAACATTAAAATCAATTCCAGCACGGTAAGCAACCAAGATACCCAATGCCTCTAAATAAGATTTTACTTTAGTGACTTTTATACCTAAAGGTTCTGGAAGGACTTGTATTTGAGTAGAATTGTCGGTTACGGCGATAACTTGTGTGTCAGAATTACTCAGGCTGAGGATGGCACTACCACCACAGGCAGTATAAGGAACGATCGCCATGTCTACCGTTTCTGCCCAAATGCTGTTGCCAGCAGTACGATTGCTAGTAAATTGGGGAGCGCGACTTAAACCAACTAAAACGCAGGGTAAAAAAGTATAACCTAGTTCTTCAGCAGCGGCACGGGGTGAGACATCGGGATCGACGGGTAAGGGCATCAGAGCGGGGGCGTGAGCAGCAGGAACTTTAAAGTTACGTACTATTAAGTGGGAAATGACGGCTTCTGCACCTGCTAAATGGTCTACGCCTCCACCATGACGATAGTTTTGTAAGTCGGGGTTATACTCATCTTCATCGGGAAAACGGGCAACAACGGCGATCGCTTCTGCTCCTGCTTGGTTAATTAGTTTATCTGCCGCCCTTAGTAAATTTCCTGGGTTGCCAATTGTCCCCCAGCTAGCACCAGATGCAGCCGTTCGTAATTCTACTTCTAAAGGCGCATCGCTAATCACATAGTCGGTTAATTTTAAGCCTAAAGTGGCTCTGGTGGCATCGGCGGCTTGAAGATGGCGCAAGCGTAATTCAGGCTCGATTCCTTTGTCTAGTAGCAACCCTATTTTATTTTGCTTGACGGGGCGTAAACCCCATTGCTGTGCGGCAAACTGATCTAACCCATAGCCTTCGACATACAGAGTATTGTCTAACGACCAGTAGAGTTGTGCGCCATTCAGCACGTTGGGATGGGTAATCAGGCGATCGCAAGTTTGGGCGATCGCTCTGGCTACTGGCAGGGCATCTCCCGCATAACCGCCAATTGCTGCCCCCACTCCTGTAGGAACAATTAGAACTACAGTAAAAGGATTCATAGGTGGTTAGTTGTTAGTGGTTAGTTGTTAGTGGTTAGTTAGGTTGGCTCATTATCTATTACCTATTACCCATTTCCTACTTCCTACTCCCTATATTCTTTAGAGCCTTGAGCCTAAAGCCTACTTCCTATTCTTCGTAACAATTGCTTCTACTTCAACTTTCTGTTTCTCTGTATCTACTTTGGTGACAGCCCAACGCAAGGGTTCACCTTCTTTTGCTAATTCGGTTTCAATTTCCTGTTTGAGCTTATATGGAGTTTCTTGCAAATCGATTTCGGCAGTAATAAAGTGAGTAGTCATTTTTTTTTCTTGAGCGGTTAGTAAACATTTTCTAGTGTAAAAGGGGCAGATTATAAAATAAGGAGGAATAGTTAATATTTTTTGATTATTTGTTAATTATTTTGCTTCTTTTGTTAAGGGTCAATGGTCAATAGCAATGTTTTCAGCCAACGCAACACTTCTTGACATAAATCTCGATTTTAAATTACGAGGTATTCATCATGAAATTACTAAATTTATTATTAGTCTTATTAAGTATTTTCAGTTCTTTCACCATCGTTTTGGCCAATCAACCTCCTGTCGTGATAGAAGCAGAGGAAGTAGAGAAGGTAGAGGAGATAGCAGAGGAAGACGAGGAGGAAGATAAAGCATTAAAAGAGCCTACCCCTGAAGAAATGGCTCGTCTCAAACAACTAGCGACGGCAGATCATTTGTATTTAGCTGGGGAAAAAATTGCGGCTGCTAGATTGTATCGAGAAGTGAAAGAAACCTGGGAAATCGAACAGTTCGGCGATCGCACTCACCAGCGAATACCCACCCCATTTTATGACCCCGCAAAATTAAATCCAGGGGGCAAGGTATATTGGCGCAACTATCAACAAGGAAAAGAACAACAGCTAGAGAGTAAAATCTTTGCTTCTATAGAATTACTAACCAAAAAACATCCAGAATTTATTCCTGGTCATATTAGCTACGCTGAAACTTTAAAAGCCTACGACAGAGAGGCAGAATCTTTATTAGTTTTAGAAAAAGCCGTTAATCGCTATCCTCAAGAGTCAAAATTACTCAAAGCTAAAATAAATGCCGATATTGAGGCTGAGAAATGGTTAGAAGCTTCTATATCTGCCCGCCAATTTGCCCTATTTAATCCCCAACACCCGGAAGCAGGAGATTTTACACTAGTAGCAGAAGAGCATTTAGCTAACTATCGCAGTAAATTAAAATCTAAACTAACTTGGAATGCTATCGGTAATGCGATCGCTGGTACGGTAGGATTTGTTTTAACTGGTAATCTATTTGGCCCGATTTCCGCAGTCGAAACTACCTCTATGTTATTGCGCGGCGAATCGGCGATCGGAGAAAAGATCGCTAAAAATGCCAAGAAAAGATTGCCTTTGGTAGAAGATAAAAAGATTGTCAATTACGTCCAAGAGATCGGCAATAAAATTGTTAAGGCATCTGGTAGGGATGATTTTGACTATGAATTTTACGTAGTTCTGGACGAACAATTTAATGCTTTTGCTTTACCAGGGGGCAAAGTATTTGTGAACACTGGTGCAATTCTCAATACCGATTCAGAAGCAGAATTGGCGGGGTTGCTAGCTCACGAAATTTCCCATGCAGTATTATCTCACGGCTTTCAATTGGTAACACAAGGAAATCTTACCGCTAACGTTGTTAGTTATATTCCCTATGTAGGCAACACGGCAAGTAATTTAATCGTTCTTAACTACAGTCGGGATATGGAAAAACAAGCAGATATTTTCGGCACGAGAATGTTAGTGGGTTCGGGTTATGCTGCTGATGGGGTTCGCAATCTAATGGTTAAACTACAAGAATTTCACGATAAAGACCAAGAAGATAATCCTGCGCCTCCTGCTTGGCTTTCTACTCACCCCAATACTAAATCGCGGGTAAACTATATGGAACGACTAATCGTCGATAATAATTTAAATCGCTATGCTTATGAAGGGGTCTCTCGCCACCTAGATATCAAAGACAAAGTAAAAGCATTGTGGAAAGAATATAAAAATTGTCTGAAAAAAGCAGAAAAAGAAAAAAAAGATGAGGCGATCGCTGCTAAACAATGTGCCAATAATAAAAACGAATCAGAGGAAAAAAAGCCAACAGAAGAAAATTAACCTAATCTTTTGTCTTGAAAAGAAGGATAAAAACATAAAGAAATATAGTTCAATGGCTCGTACCGCGAACGGTTAAAGATGGGTTTGGCGCGATCGCTTTACCCGAAGATTTTGCCACTTCTTTGGCGAAGATCGAACCTCTTCCTACCAATTGTGCTTTTTAATTTAAACGTTTTCTTAATTCTTCTGCATTTTTGACTCGATCTCAATCAACACGAAATCTTCACAAAGCAATATTTTTTGGTGTAATACAATATTCTTGATTTGCGGTCAGAGCTTTATAGCGTTGACCCTTTCTTTAATTTTAAAAAAAGCTAAGAGCTAAGAGCTAAGAGCTAATAGCTAGACGGAGTTAGTATCACCAGTGGATAAAAAACAACTAGAAAAGATTTCAACCAAACTGCTACCTTCCCCATTTCATAGGTGGTTGGGCAGTACATTATTTGGTGAAAAATATCGCCCCCCTAAAGGAATGGTTGATTTAGGTAGCTTGAGAAGATTGACTCCTTTAAGCACTTGTTTTGGTTTCGATCGCGGTACTCCTGTCGATCGCTATTACATAGAACAGTTTTTGACAGCTAATCAACAATTAGTAAAAGGACGTGTCTTGGAAATTGGCGATGCTGCTTATACCAAACGTTTTGGGGGCGATCGCGTTACCAAAAGTGATGTGCTTCACGTCGTAGAAGGTAATCCCGATGCAACCATTGTGGGCGATTTGACTGATGCAGCGCAAATTCCCAGCGATGCTTTTGATTGTTTTATTCTGACTCAAACCCTACATTTGGTTTATGAAATGCGTCAGGCTTTAGATACAATTTATCGCATCCTTAAGCCAGGGGGAGTAGTTTTGGCAACTGTGCCTGGAATTACCCAGGTTAGCGAAGATGAATGGACTCCATACTGGTGTTGGGCTTTTACTACTACTTCCGTGACTAAGTTGTTTAGCGAAGTGTTTCCCGAAGAAAACATTAAAGTAGAGTGTTTTGGTAATGTTTTAGCTGCTACAGCTTTCCTTCAGGGAATGGCGGCTGAGGAATTAAAACCCTCGGAATTGGCACACCGCGATCGCCATTATCAGATGTTAATTACGATTAAAGCTACTAAATAAAGCTATTAGCCTTTAGCTTATTAGCTATTGGCTTTTTTTGCCCTTAAGAAAAATCATTATATGTCGATCGCTTTACCAATTAGTAAGTTACGCCAAGTTGGAATCAAAATCCGTAAGAAAATGGCGGCAAAAGCCGTAATTTTGATGTATCACAGGGTTGCTGAAGTGGAACGCGATCCTTGGCAAATTAGCGTTACTCCCGAAAATTTTGCCCACCACCTAGAAGTCTTGCGGAATTCTTTTCATCCTCTCTCTTTGGCGCAATTAGACGCAGCTAAGGAAGAGATTCCTCCCCGTGCGGTAGTAGTTACTTTTGATGATGGTTATCGAGATAATCTAGAACAAGCCAAACCTTTATTAGAGAAGTACCAAATACCAGCAACATTCTTTATTGCTACGGGATATTTAGGGAAACAGCGAGAGTTTTGGTGGGATGAATTAGAAGCAATCTTATTGAATGTGGGAACATTACCCACTCAACTAGATTTACAGGTTAATGACAATACCTATAGTTGGCAACTAGGGGAAGCAGCTAACTATACAGAAGCTCAACAACAAAGCGATCGCGATATTTTGCCTTGGTTAGCTCAACCTGATTCTCGACTGTACTTCTTCTATTCTGTTTGGCAACAATTGCGACGGTTGACTGTTACAGAGCGTAATCTGGCTATGGAAAAAATTATTGCTTGGGCAAATGTGGATATCTCACCACGTCAAGATAATTTACCCCTCACCCCAAAGGAAGTTACAATCTTAGCTGCGGGAAATTCCATCGAAATTGGGGCGCATACAGTCACCCATCCTTTTTTAGCAGAGCGATCGCCATCAATTCAAAACCAAGAAATAGCAGCTAGCAAAACTTACTTAGAGCAACTATTAAACACCCCTATTACCAGTTTTTCCTATCCCTTTGGCAATTATGCCCCCGAAACAGTCGCCATCGTCCAAAAGCTAGGATTTAGCCGTGCTTGTACCACCGCCGAAGATAGCGTCTGGCGCATGAGCGATCGCTTTGAATTACCCCGTTGCCAAGTTTGTAACTGGGAAAAAGTCGAATTTAAGCGTAGATTAAATAAATTTTTTCAATGAGTTCTCTTAACGATCGACCATTAATATCAGGAATTACCATTTTTTATAATGCAGAAACACAATATTTTGAAGAAGCGATCGCTAGCGTTTTAGCTCAGACCTATAGCAATTGGGAATTATTCTTAGTAGACGATGGTTCGACTAATGAAAGCACTCAATTAGCAAAGGATTACGCCAGTCGCTACCCCGACAAGATATATTATCTAGAACACCCACAGCATCAAAATCGCGGCATGAGTGCCAGTCGTAATTTAGGTATTAGTCACGCTAGAGGTGAATATATTGCTTTTTTGGATGCTGATGATATTTGGCTACCAGAAAAATTAGAACGGCAATTAACAACCCTACAGGCTCATCCCCAAGCTGGAGCAGTTTTTAATCCAACTCTTTATTGGTACAGTTGGACGGGACAACCAGAAGACAGTCAAAGAGATGAATTGCGTCAATTGGGTATTGCTTCCAATCATCTTTTCCATCCCCCCACATTGCTCGCACCATTAATAGCTAGAAAAATTAATACTCCAGGTACTTGCAGTATTTTATTGCGTAAATCTGTATTTGCTGAAATTGGCAATTTTGAAGAAAACTTTCGGGGGATGTTTGAAGATAGAGCCTTTTTCACTAAGATGTATCTTAAAATTCCCGTTTTTGTGGAAGATAAATGTTGGGATAAATATCGGCAACATCCCGATTCCGAATCCTATAGAACTCAAAAAACAGGTGAATATCATCCCGTTAAACTCAATCCAGCCAACAAAATCTACTTAAATTGGCTCAAAGATTATCTATTAGCAAACAACATCGAAGATAGCGATATATGGCAAGCATTCCATCGCAAAATGTTGCCTTATAAATATCCTTGGTTGGGAGCTACTTACTATTTTTTAACTAATCTTTATTATCGAAATAAAGATCGACTGCGACTTTTCTGGAAAAAAAATTTACCCTTCCCAATTCCCACATGGCTAAGTTCGGATAAAGCTCAAACTAATCTAGAATCATAAGGAAGAAGGAGAAAACAAGAAGTCACAAGGCTCACGGGGCGACGTGGAAGGTTGAAAGCAGTTGCTAGCTACTGGATTAGATTTTTATCGAGAATAGGAGAAGTAGTCATACCAAATCCGTTTTAGAAACCACCAAATAAAATTTGTGGTAAGGGCAAGGCAATGCCTTGCCCTTACAGGGGTTGCTAAATAGAAGCAAGATAAAAGCTTAAATTAAGTTATTTTTATAGTTAGGTATTCAAATCTACCTATTTTTTACACATCATAATTGTAAAATTCCTTCGAGTTAACTACCGAGCTGATTGTGGCTAATGACTACTCAACAATCTATGCAACTCTTTTCTTCGTGGTCGTGCTGGCAAACTCAAGCGATGACTACCTTATTCGGTTGGATTCCTCTACTACCTGGTTTGGGGATTCGATATTTGCTTTATTCTACTATCTTCAAAAAAATGGGTCGTTCTGTCAGAATTTATCCAGATGTTTGGTTAAAGGACGCTCGACGAATTGAAGTAGGATTTGGAGTCGTTTTCGGCAGAGGTGTTGAAATAGATATCGAGCAAGATAACTATCTTCAAATTGGCGATCGCGTTAATCTGTCTCGAGATGTTGTTATTAGTTGCACGGGACAAAATAATCAAATTAAGTTAGCGAATTTAGTCAGTCTAGACCGCGGTGTCGATCTAAGGGCTCATGGTGGGAGTCAACTCCACATTGGCGAGCACACTTATATCGGTCCTTATACTTGCATTTCGGGATATGGAACAATTTCCATCGGTAAAAACTGTTTGATCGCTTCCCATTCATCTCTATATGCTCACAACTATAATTTTAAAGACTCCACTCAAAAAATTAGAGAACAAGGATTCAATTTTAAAGGAATCAAAATCGAGAACGATTGCTGGTTGGGTAGTAGTGTGAAGGTAGTAGATGGAGTAACTATTGGCAGAGGCAGTGTCGTTGGTGCGGGAGCAGTTGTCACCAAAGATCTACCACCCTACTCAGTTGCTATTGGCGTACCTGCCAAAGTTATTGACAGCAGAAAAACAAATCTTAAGCAACTAAAATCTAACACCTAATTTCTAGTCAATTAAGAATTGTTCATTGATAATTGGTAATTGTTCAGTTCTTTTAGCAATGCAATTTAACCAGCTCGAACGGGCTTACTGGCTCATCTGGTCGCAGATTTCTGGTTTAGGGGCGATTTCCCTGAAAAGGATTTATTTGCACTTTGGCTCTTTAAACGAGGCTTGGAATGCCCCTCTTGCAGCTTTTTCGCAAGTAGAAGGGTTAAATAATAAATTCTTGAGTGCCATTCAACAGGGGCGCAAACCTAATATTAATCCCCAAGAGCTTTTAGAACGATATCTTAAGGATAATCCTCTGTTCTGGACACCAGCAGATCCAGAATATCCTGGTTTGTTAAGAGAAACTCCTAGTCCCCCTGCACTGCTTTACTATCAAGGCAAAGTGGAATTGGCAGAAAATCAAGGAATTACACCCTTAATTGGTATTGTTGGCACTCGTAACCCCACAGAATATGGCAAACGCTGGACAAGCAAGCTAGTAACTGCCTTGGTTAAACATGGTTTTGGTATTGTTTCGGGAATG
>JAAUYH010049514.1_pt1 | contig 11443 bp, 6 predicted proteins | sample 7278061 | NCBI WGS metagenome assembly JAAUYH01 (sample SAMN14350203, study PRJNA611818) | marine sediment metagenome | isolation source: surface marine sediment (0.6m) | place: French Polynesia: Moorea | collected 2018-08 | reverse complement strand
TATCAATATCCACGTCGTTAGTAAAACCACATTTCTTGAATGAATTCTGAATAATTTCTGCTGGAAAATCCTTCCAAATTGCGTCCAACCATAGTAATACTTGAGCCCTTCCAGGAGTTGGAATTTTTCCAACACCGCCCATCCTTGCGTATTCTGTAATTTTCCACTGCTCACATAGATCAATAAGTCTCATTTTAAATGGTTCATAATTCCCACATCACAGGGCTGGCAGACAGAAGTAAATCCACCAGGTATTTCAATAACGCGCGTGCCAAGTTCACCAACTGAATCAATAAAGCTCGGATGTATGTGAGATTCCATCTTATCCAATAAAAGAGCAGTATTCGCAACACCTTCAATGTAAGGTTTCCATACCTTTTCTTTCCAGAGCTCCATAACCCTGTTATCCATCCATCCTTTCGGTTGCGTGCAGCCGAATATACCATGAGGTAGAATATGGTGTAAATTCTGACTGATTCGACCATTCACAGCACCTTTAAAAATAACGAACAGCGGTAATTTGCGTCCATCAGCCGCGACAGTAATGCAAACAGTGCATCTCTTGTTTTCACTGCTGCCACGTCTTACCGACACAGTTTTAGCTCCACGCTCGTGTATCGTGGAACAATGGTGGGCATCAAAATAAACAGCAGTTTCGTCCATATTTACGAACATACTGTCCGATATTCCATTCATTCGAACCAGTGTCATTGTCGACTGTGCAAATGCGGCACGTGTCTCTTCCGCTTGCTCAGGTGTATGCTGTGATACACGCGTGGGGCGTCGAAAAACCAATGAAAATCGTTGTAGAAATTTGTGTGCCCACCAACACAAACGTTTTCGATTTCCATCTTTAAAATTCGGATGAATTTGGAGAGCCTTACAGATTAAATTGCTTGTCGATACAGCAAATCCATTCTTTCGCTGGTTTTGGAACCATTCGAAAACCGAATTTTCCAATTCAGGGTAGTGTGCTTTTTCTCCACAGTGCACTGTCAGTGCCTTAGGATTTTTGGCCTGTTTTTCAATTAATTTGTGCACATTTGCTCTCCAGCGCCGTATCTGGTTTGGGTCCACTTTGTGCATCCTTGCTGTTGCTGATAGATTTGGGGATGATTCCGCATCATCCAAAATTTTGAGTTTCTTGGAAACTGAAAGAAACCTGCGAACCATGATCAGGAGGGTGTGCTAAAATTTTTATTTCCCGTGTACTACTTCGGTAACCTAATACAGTCTGCACTACTTCTTGCTCATCCTTTCTTCTTTCTCGTCTTACAGCCTGTACTCCGAGTACTACTCCTATTATGACAAGGGTAGGTCAGGACCCGGCGATATACGGTAATATCTGGATACAGCGTGACACCACCTACTGGGGATCGACCTGCTGCTCTGAGCACTGTGTCGGAGCCGCGGCACCGACGTGTGCGAGAGGAAGACGCAAAAGTGCAAGCGAGACCAAAGTTTAACACATACAACACGCCATATCACATCAACTTAAAGCGTACGCGAACGTAGTCAGTTCAACACGGTAACAGACCCCAGTGTATTCGGCATGTCGCCCTACTCGTCCAACGGCCGCTTGAGCGATTCATCGGGTTGCCAAGGGTAATTGCGTTGTTCCGGGGGCTCGCCGAGATCGGCCCACTTGGTGTTGCCGCCGTCGCCCCAGGGGTGGCCCCATTCCTCGGACTCGCTGACGCGTTGCTGGAAGTCCTTCTTCATGGAGAAGGACACCTTCGCGCCGTCCACCTTGAGCACGCGCACGGTGACCTCATCGCCCACGTTCACGACGTTGCGCACGTCTGCGACGTAGCCGTAGGAGAGCTCGGAGATGTGGACGAGGCCGCGCACGTTGGCGGCCTCGACGAACGCGCCGAAGCGCGCGATGCTGCACACGCGGCCGCGCACGACGTCGCCGACGTTGAGGGCGCAGCGGGGCGAGGGCGCGCGTCGCGGGACGGGCGGGGCGTTCATCACGAACGCGTTTCGCAAGGGCATCCCGGGGTATCTCGGGGTGACACGTGTAGCGCCGCGTGTCTGAAATTTAAGCACCGTCCAGCCCCCATCGGACGTTTCATCGAGCATATGCCCGCCGCACACGCCCGCTCACGAAATATCGCCATGGCACACGCGTTCCTCTTCGCCGTGCCGCTGCGCCCCCTCACCACGCGCGCCCAGCCGCTGTCGCCGCGCACGCCGCGCCTCGCGCTAGCGCCACCGCCCGCGCGTCCCCCGGCCCGCCGCCCCCCACCCGCCGAGCGCCCCTGGTCGTCCGCGCTCGTGGGCCGCGCCGCGCTCGAGCTGGCCACGCGCCAGAGCAGCAACGGGCGCGTCGTCATCGTCGTGTTCGTGGCGTCCTGGTGTCGCGTGTGCCGCACGCTCCTGCAGAAGGTGGCCCGCCTCGCCAACGCGCATCCCGAGCTCACGTTCCACACCGTCGACTTCGGAATCGACGAGAACAAACCAGTATGTTCCGACCTCGGCGTGAAGCTGCTGCCCACATTCCATATTTATCGTGACGCCGCCGACGCCGCCGACTTCCTCGAGCAATTTACCGCGGGGCCGTTCGGCACGAAGAACCTTATCGACCGCCTTAACCAGCGTGGCATAGAGGTACGAATGCCCCGCGCCTAGGCGGCGCGCATGTACCATATGTAGAACGACAATTGGTAGCGCTATGTATACTAAAGCTTTTGACGTGCCAATTTTGGCCCCCGCTTCTTGACCTGAAAATCTCGAGAACGTATTCGTGTACCGTATGGTAGGTTCTGTAGGTTGCCGTCATAAGTTGGCGCAAGTTGGTTCATCAAATTTTACAACGGTACAAGTCATGTGTCAGTCTGACTGCGTCAAGTTCAAAAACTAGCTTACATTAATCGTGCATTAAGATGTGGTCCGCGCTCAGCTGCACGTCCGAGTCGAACTTCTGCAACGTCGCCACCAACAGTGCTCGGTCCTTCACTCCAGTGAAGCTTTCCAACGTGTTCACTAGCATAGGGTCTACCGTGCTTTCCGCTTCCGTCGGTTCCACTTTCTCTTGTTTCATTGAGACGTTCGACTTGGCCGCTACTTGCTGCGCTTTGCGTTTCGCTGCCTTCTCTCGCATCTCCTTCATTGTTCCTTGCCGGCTTCCGCTACTGCTCCTCGACAAACGACTTCGAGGCTGCTTGTCCTCTTCATCCGAGTCGTCAATCACTATCACTTCCGGAACTACTGCCGTCGGCTTCGACGCTATTCCACCTTTGGGTCGCGCAGAAGACGAGCCCGCTGCACTCGACTTCGGTGCGACACATCGAAATTGCGGGCGTCGATTCGTGGATGGTGAAACTGTAGATGAAATAATCGAGTAGTCGCTTGAACTTCGCCGATTCGCACGAAACGAATTCACTGGGCTTAAGTTCGAGGTTGATTTCTGAGATTTAGAAGGGACAGCTTGAGCTGTCATCTTCACTGCCTTTTCCTTAGTTAACAATTTGAACGACGGTTCTTTCAGCTTTTGTCGATTTCCTCCGTATAACTGATGTGTTGGTCTTCCAGGTACGTTCTTCTTCGGAACTGAGTTGGGTGCACGTGCAGTTTGCACAGTCGATGAAACCGAGTTCATATGCGTGGCTCTTTGAATTGGGGTATGTACTAAGCGACGTGGAGAACCAGTATTCATCTGTACTGCCCCAGGGTGACCAGAGGAAATTCCGTTCATCACTTTCGACTGCGCCAAGACAGAGGGATGAAAGGGCGAAGTAGTGTTCATGGGTGCTGGTCGCTGAATCGGTGTGGGACGAATAGGTGAAATCGAGTTCGAGCCTATTGTGTTGTAAGTTCGAGGAGCACCCGGCGTGGTTTTCATTGGTACAGGAACTGGTTTGTACGTTCGGCCATTGGGCGAGCTCATAATCTGAGCAACCATAGAGCTGTTCCCTGGGGCAATACCTTGATTACGCATATTCTCCGAAAGTGGTTGACGAAGTGATTGGTACACGTTCTGAGACATCCTCGCTTGCTGCTGTACTTGTAACGGGACATATTGGCGCGTAGGACTTGTCCCCACAGTACCCATTCTCGGCTGGAGAACAGGCAAAATACGTTTCCCAGGTGACACTGCTCCCGCTGCGGAATGCGGCAGTGCACCATTTGGTTGTGGCGCCACTAGGTTCATGTTGCGCGAGATGTGCGCCAGGCGGTCGTCCAATGGATCACGCACTTTAAGACCGGGTTTCGCTTTCTTCATCGGAGTATCTGATGGTTCCGAAATTTCATCCGATTCGGAAGCCTGCGCATCAGCCTTATAGGCGGTATCTCCATTCTCACTATCCACATCCGAATCATTCAAATCCAGATGAAATCGCTGACGTCTCTGCCGTTTCGATGGTAGTTTGCCAAACCGTTCCTGGTCTACTAGAACGCCCTTTTGCAGAGCATCTGGGATTTCCCATTTCCAAGTACATTTCAGAGCTAGAGTAGCTGAGCGCATGTTTGCTCCTGGTCTCAGCCACTCCGGTACTCCATTTACGTTCGTAGCAAGCGCTTGCATTTCATGTTTGAAGGCTGGCAATTCAGTTTCATCATTTCGTAGCAACTGCGGTGCCCATTCATCGAATTTCTTTTTCGTATACTCATCTGCGTTAGTACTTCCTCTCGCTTGACCAGCCTCTGGGTCAAGGAAAGTGCTATTCATTTCGATGTTACGCTCATACCTCGATAAAATTGCTTGCAATTCCTTCTGTCGATCCTCATTATTTTCTGTGGGATCAACGTTTGTATTGAACTTGCCCGCTCCGACTGCAACTGCTTCAGTTCGCATTTTTTCGCGTCCTCGTTCCACAATTGCTTCATCAATAGAGTTCTCACTAACAAGTCGCATAATGTGGACCGTACGTTTCTGTCCAATTCGCTGAATGCGGCTCACGGCTTGCAAATCTGCGCTCGGGTTCCAATCTGAGTCGAATAAGACAACAGTGTCTGCAGTTTGCAGATTTAGACCCACGCCACCAGCTCGGGTTGTCAACAAGAACACTGGGATGTCGGAATTCGGGGCATTGAATTGGCCAACTATATCATCCCGAGCGTCGTTATCAGTATCTCCATCAAGTCTTCCGTACTTCAATCCCAGTATATCCATCAGGTCTTCCAAAAAGTCAAGTGCTTTTTTGAATTGAGAGAAGATAAGCACGCGATGACCACCTTCAACGATTCGGGGTAACGCGTAATAAAGAAACAAAAATTTCCCGGATACGCTAACGAGCACGTCTAGTTTCTTCAGGTCACGTTCTTCGTACAGAGCACCACACACGGTGTACGGATGATTCGCAACTTGGCGCAGTATCGTGAAAGTATTGTTTGCACTCATGTTTCGGGTCTGCCTACAAAAGGTGTAGTGACGAGAAATAGCTTTCTGGAGAGCACTCTGCGGGCAAGAAATCAGCACTTCATCGGCCGAGGAGTATCGAGGACAGACGTCGGCGCGTAGACGTCGGCGGAAGAATGGGCGAAGAATTGTGTGCAAACGACTGACGATGAGAGATTGCTCGCTGATAGTTAATCCACCGCGACTTGTGTCGAAAGGCGCTGAAAACCATTCATCGAAGGCAGCCTGATTTCCGAAGATCCGTGGGTTGAGTACATTCATGAGCGCCCACAGTTCCTGCAAACTGTTCGACAGTGGCGTACCGGTAAGCAAAAGCCGGCGCTTTGCTTGTGAGTAGTTACGCAATCCAATACTGAATTTTGACTCGGCATTTTTCAGGCGATGAGCTTCATCCACAACGACGTACTCGAATTCTAGCTTCTGCATCTTGCGTATCACGCGACGGTAAGCCCAAGCTGTTTGATTTTCCGGCTTTGGCCTGTTCAGCAAATCGCGTTGTGCAAGGTCATAGCTAGTAACCAAAATGTCGAAATCCGGGTGACTGACCAAGTTTTCTTCGAGTCGGTCGAAACGCTCACCACCGGCACCGATGTGAGTAATCACCTTGAACTTTCCAGGATAGAACACTTCAAATTCCGAGGCCCAGTGAGGTACGACATTCTTTGGCGCAATAACTAAATGAGGGCCACGATTCTCCAACAACGAGACTGAAGCCAGAAATGCAATACTCTGGATGGTCTTGCCCAATCCCATTTCATCGGCTAGAATGGCATTCAGTCCGCTCGAATCGAGCGTGAGAAGCCAACGAACACCGTCGATCTGGTGCGGCTGCATTTCCTTACCCGGACCGGTTGGCCACAGCGCGTCGCGTTCAGACTTCTTCAGCGTTCGCCCAGGACTCGCTTCTCCTGTACCACCCTTTTCCTCACGCTCCTTCTCCTTGGCCTCAAAACTTGCTTTCTCAGCAGCCATGGCTTCATTCAATTTCTGTGCCACTTCCGCCGATTGTTTCACAAGGGCTTCAAGACGTTCCTTTCGTTCACGCTCCGTAAGCCCATGCTGAGGTTCGTCCATTTCGAAGACAGAATTGGGGTCTGTTCGTCTACGCCTAGACTGTTTCTTTTTCTTTTTCTTATCACTTCGCGGACTTTTACCGAGTCGACGTGGGGAGGCAAGTTCGGCGAGTCGAGAAGATCGTCGAGCCGAGCCATTCGGTCGGTTCGGGATCTGTTTCCGGCGCTTTCGTCTGATTGTTTCCTCATCCGAACTTTCCATTTCCAGAACTTCCTCTGCACCACCGTAACTCTCGCCAGAGGATGACTCTTGCTCGTCCTCCTCTTCTTCTCTTCCAGCACTTCCACTGCTGCGCACGCTGGTGTCGCTCATACCACTGTCACTAGATTCTTCACCCTCCTCTTCTTCATCCTCCTCGCTGTTTTCTAGCCTTTCATAGGTACTCGGGCGTTGAAAACGACTCGAGCGTCTCAATTTGATAGGGCTCAAATCGGGCCTACTTTTCTTCGCCTTAGAAGACTTGTCCTTCGACTGTGAAGAGTTACGAATAATGCGCTTGGACCGTCTCGGCCCTTTCGGCGATGCATCGACTTTCGAAGACCTTTTGATGGCATTGTCGATCGCTCTTCTTCGATTGCGCTCAATGAAATTTTCTCTCTGCGAGCGACGTGTTAACGGCACGCCCTTGGTTTCGTGAATTTTTCGTTTCCGTCCCACAACTGTACCCCTTCGCGTGGTTACACCCTCCACTGCATCCGGATTCATGCGAATACTGTCATTGATTGCGCGTTCCTCATCATCGCTCCCAATAAGTTCGTCCACCTCGCTGTCGATTTTTCGCCTTCTCCGCGTACTACCATTGGATTTTCCCTTACTTTCGGGCGTACCCGTCAGCAAACGCTCACGTCCTTCAGATGATTTAAATTCCTCGATTATGTTATCCGCCTCATCATCATCCTCGGCAATAGTGAGTAACATTGCGAGTTTTTCACTATCTTCCTCATCCTTACTCTGCTTTTCGTTCGTAAGTCCGTCTTCGGCATCCTGTAGTTCTTTCGCAATCGCCTCGTCATTGGCCGTATCCATGGCAGCACGCGTGGGCCCGGAGGAGTATGATGGTGGAGAAGGTTGACTCGACCGTTGAGGACGGATTTCGTCTACCTCGTCGGCGTCGGATTGATTATCGGGAGGTGTTTGCATCGGTCGGACCGGGGTGCTCCCGGAGGAGGTGGGCGGAGAGTGAATGGGTTCGATGATATATCCCTCCGGCTTGCGTTGGGTGGATTTGGGATGCATACAAGTTGAGAACAAAAATGGGTGCAATGAATGTTCAATGCACAACCGCCAATACTTCGCCACAACGCCGCCGCTGTCGAGCTGTAAAATATTGATGAAGCTTCGCGGGTCCCGGCGAACTTAAAAAAACAACTCGTGTTTCGGTCGCGGCCTTTTTGGCGGGTGTCCCTCTCCCACCGTTTACGCAAAAAAAGAGGATGGCGCTTTTTGCGTGCATTCCAAACAAGTGTGGGTACCACTCTATGATTTAGCAGCCTATAGTTTTTCCTTTATTTTTTGACGCGTGTAAGCAGCTTTTCATGTGGTCATCACTGCCTTAACCTCTTTCGGCTGTGGTTCTGCCATCATACATCAACTTCTAAACTTTCAAATAATACTTCTCGTTTATTGGTTCTTTTTCAAAAATTCTATATTTAGTGAGATGTGTATGACATGTAACTCTACGTAGAATTTATTCTATCATTTATACCGGTACAAGCCACACAAGAGCTTCTTCGAATAGTTTCTCATACCTGTTTTTCACCGAAGGATTCAAAGAAAAACCATCGAGATGCCAGAAGAAGCGAGTAATAAGAATGCTCAGTGATGAATGAGTTTAGCCTCGCAGTGTTTAAGTTCCTCAACGAAATTCTTCTTCTTTTATAAACTTTTCAGTTAGTAAAATCATTATTGTCATAGAGATATGAGAAATCGGAAGTGCATTCATTTGGGTGAAGTACAATGACCAGTCACAACCAAAAACCTCAATCATAATCTTGTTTCCCCAAAATCCTCATCAATGAGCTTCAGCCTCCGATCGCCTTACCCTTTCAGAATCATCGTGACAGATTTTCAGTTGATGAAGACCAACACAAGTTTTATCGGATCAAACATTGATTTTAGAATGGCTTCAGCAGGGCCAGAGATAACCATAACGGTTAATATATCTTTCGCTCTTCATCCTACTCGTCATTGTCATCAGAGGGATCGAATCAATAATCTAATCGTTTCATCGATTTCTAAGAGCTGAGCTATGCTAGGTAGCTTTTCCTGGGTGACAGGTATCCTCAAAAATGTTAGGTAACTTCTCTAGCTTCTACCTAGAGCATGGAGCGAACGTAGGTCACTATGAAATCGTCTGCATACGCCCTGCTCCAATCACTCGAACTCACATTATCCTCTACATCTACTCCTAGCATGGACGCGAAAGCTTCCATAGTCTCGGAAACCATGCGAGCAACAACGAGTATTCCGACACCGATGTGGCAACGTCTCACGACTGATCAACTCTTGCAGATTGTACAAGTGCCCAACGGCTGTGACTTGCTGGAAAGTGGTCACGATGTTTCTTATGTGAACGCGCACGCTGCTACGGCTGCACTTGAACATGGTTTGCCGAGCTCAACCCGGAACACTGCGTACACACCGGTCACTCGCCACAGCCTTGTTCGATACCCTCCACCTGCCCAATACTGGGCAATGGGTGCTGCTGCGATTGCGCGAGCACGAGCACACGCAGTTGGTCGTCCAACATGTCAGGCTGCCAGGCGAGACAGACTTGCGTTTACTTCATCTGCGCTGCATGCTCTGACTGCTTTGGAAAAGGGAGCTCGGCGAGCAAGACGCCACTTACGAAACAGTGAGAACGGTTCCATTTCAGAGGCCCTCGTAGCCGCTGCGTCCCGCATTCTGGACAAAGTGGAGCAAGAGCTGGCTAAATCTACTGGCATTCGCCGTTGTTTCAGTGAGTTGCTCCGGCAATCTGGTGTAGCGCCACCGTGCACTCCATCGTTTCGAGCATTAGAGCGATGCTATGATAATTCGACCCGATTTAGCGAAGAGACTCGCGGAGATACTGAAGAACAGACGAGACTAGTCGCGGATTTCTTCACGGACGAGTTAAGAGCAGCAAACTATCATGCGGCGGCGGACGCTTTCGACCTTGCCCCTGGCTACAAATTAGACGGTGCTGGAGGTTTGATAGCCTTCACAGATGAGCCAGAATATGTGGAGGATCGATTTGCGCTCATCGATAATGGACTCAGGTTGAATAAGCGTTGGTTGCATGACAATGCGGAGGAGGAGATACTAGTGGACAGATTCGACATTCAGATTGAGTCTTCTCCGTCGGACTAGGGGTGCAGCAGAATTGAAGCGTAGTAGCGTTCGCTACCAACCATAAATCAAGAATCAGAAAACAGATTGCTATCTCTTTTTGACACACCTGTTTTTCGTAAAAGTTATAGCCAGAGATTTCCGACTTCAGCTCCGGCTCAGCTTTACCGCAGGTAGTTCTACATACAGTTGAGGCGTCTTCTATTCATCTTGTATATTTGAACATCCTCAGGCGGTCGAAATAATGGACTGTGAAAGGTAAAATGAAATAAACTGATTTAATTCCTGCTGATCTCTACCGATCAAGTTGACCTCTTAGGATCTACAAATATGAATCTAATTGCTTTACTGATGAAGTCAGAGCCTCAAGTCCCTAAATAAACGTAGGAGATGGTCAGTTAGGGAAAGAAGAAAAGCCAGAATCAGAAATTATTACTCCATCTAGCTCGTATTTTGTTCTGTTCGGATGAATCAACCAACGTTAACTCGTAAGAAACACCATGGGATCAGCAACATAGGAATTGATCGACTCAATATCATGGAAACCACAAGTTACGAAAATCAATAAAAAGACTACTGTTGTCCCTGATGTCGTCATGAGAGAGAAAGTTCCATGTATTGCTGAAGTGCTTTTTTCAACCCAATACGGAACAATTCACAAACACTTTCAATATTCTACAATCAATCGGCAATTCTGAACATTTTCACCAAAATTCTGCAGGCATTTGAGCTCAGATAGTTTCTTTATTGTTCGTGGACCCAGAATCTAGGACAACACTTAAATTTAGGTCAATTAAAAGCTCAGTCGAAGAATTGATAATGGTCCGAATAATGCTAGGGTTCAGTTCACCGTTGCCCAAAGGATTGTGATGGTGCGTTGAACTAGAATGCGCTCTACGTAGAAATACTATCATGATTCCTGCGACGAATATTGGAAGGAGCCGGCAATGAATCCGCTTGCTTGGCTTCTTGGCAAGAAAATTTGGATCGTAAGTAAGTACTCCGTATTAGTTTCAAATTCACGTTAGAAGATAGGTTCAAAGAGTCAGTTGATCGATCCCGTCTCCTTTGAATTATTCAAGTTTGCATTCGATTCATGAAGAATCCAAGCAATTGGTTCATTTTCGGATTCAAATATATATTTTTTGTCATGCGAACTACGAAGAGAAGTCGCACCGTTGTAATCCTGAAGACTATTAGAACAGACTTTGATAGATCACATACTACTCTACTTATATCCAGAAATTCCCATTTTTGCATGTACTATCAAAGGACCTGAATCATTTCCTTGGTCACTGCATAAATATACCAAAGCAATCTGCTGTGCTTGAACCTCAGGAAATACCATGCAAACTGTTTCCGAGATCGTAAATAGCGCATACTTCTTCAGACGTTTAGTTTTGCATAACGACGTCTGTCACTTTGTTTTCGCATAGAACACAAATCTAAATCGCCTTGGCAGTGTTGAACATTTCTAAGTTGGTTCCTCAATCGTTCATCTCATTCGAAACCTTTTATAGGCGTTGTAGAGTGCTGTTCATCGGCAGCTGTTTTATACAGTGTATGTGACGATTATGCTGAGCCTGCTGTGCTGTAACAGCTCATTACTGTCTACTTATCATATTATTCTACCTAATTATGACAACGCATGAAATATGATTAAGCTATCGTTAT
>JAAUYH010008390.1_pt1 | contig 11443 bp, 6 predicted proteins | sample 7278061 | NCBI WGS metagenome assembly JAAUYH01 (sample SAMN14350203, study PRJNA611818) | marine sediment metagenome | isolation source: surface marine sediment (0.6m) | place: French Polynesia: Moorea | collected 2018-08 | reverse complement strand
ACTTGTTGCGATTCATTTCAGTCAAAGTTCGTTGACAGGGACCAATGATGTGATGGGTTAACGTTACCACGAATTCAAAGTTTCGATATTTTTCGAAGGCAGATGTGAGTTGTACTTTATGCTTTACTAGCGGTCGTCTAAACAATTGTGCTCTCTTGCTTACAATGAGCTTCTTTTGGCTGTTAGCTTGCTTCTGCCTGTAGCATACACTCTGGGTACTCTTTTCGGTTTGTAGTGCTGTTGTGCTGATAACTGCACCAGCATGATCATACGAGGAAGCAACCGAATTGCATTTGCTATCTAACAAGGCAAGAATATTGCCTCGAACGCTTAGTGAAAGATAATTCAAGCTTTATGGTCCTTCGCGTTTGTGAAAGCGAGACATAATTCTCTAAAAAAATAATCATCTCTTATGATTCTGAGTCAAGAAATTTTCACATAGTACAATGATGTTGCGGATGATTAAGACTTCTATGGTTCGACTGAAATTGGAATTATAATCTTCAAGCATGATTACTTTACAGGTAATACGGCGCAGATACTTCCCCTGGAAGGTTTATTTCCACTGATTGAAATTAAATTTGTAGATAAAATTGGAAAGCGTATTGCTCAAATGAGTTTGGAGCGCATGATACTGGTACATTACATCAGTTTTAGCTATCGTTGAATAGCATTATATGTTGCTTCATAAGATTACAAAACATCGAAAATGCTAAATCCTTAAACAAAAATTTAATACGGAAAATTGATCCACAGTTTTCCTTTCCTTAAATTATTCTAGAATACAAAATAAAGTTTCGTCAATGTCTATGATTCGCTTTGACTGAAGCCGACTGATCTAAAATTTTGTGACTCCTGCCTTTTTAGTACACTACATCTATGATTTAGAAGTATACTATAACATTGATTCAGATAGCAGATTTTTTATTCACTATCTATAAATTAATTAGCACAGTAGTATTTCTCGAAAACTAAAACATATTTGTTGTAAGCAATAATTTTGAAATATGAAGATTCCCATGTAGGTCAGATTTTGTGTACTGACTCAAGAAATGGTTCCAATAAAGAAACGAAGCACCCTTGGAGTGCTTGAATTAGTGAACATTTTTTTGCATGCATACTGTAATGAAATCAATAGGGAAAATCTTTTCTTCAAGTCCAAGAACTAACTTGCTAAAATTTGGAATATAGTCTTGCGCTGCCAATTTTTTGCATTGATAATTTTTTAAAGTTAAACCAACATCGTTTGGCAATGGTTTTAAGACAAAAAGTCCATTGATCGAATGAAATTCGTACCAAATTAAAAATTTTCTTACTTCTTCAATTACTGAAAAATCTTCTTCGGAAACGATGAACAATTCTGTTTCTAAATTTCCGAAACTATAATTGTCGATTTCGCTGTAAAAACCAGCTGTTTCTACAACTTCCACTGCAGCATTACATTTGGCCTCATAAATTTCAGATTGCTGTATTTCGGAAGAGATTTGAATGTCGATGAGATAATTGATTCGTTGTAACGTGCTTCACCGTGCCGTACAGGAAGTTGAATATGAGCCTAAATGTCTGCTATTTATAAACTCGGTCTGCCATATGTTTGGTACAGTATGAAACCGAGAATGTCACCCAGAATTGTCCGGCAAGAGAAGTTTCGACAGAATTCCGGGGGTACTTTTCTGGTTCTCCTATCGTTAAGATAGATTAAATGCATAGACACGATTCTCCTCTGTGAAATATAACTCCTAAAAATTTCTCAAACAACTGAACTAAAGTACAGTACAGATTAGTTCTGTGAACTTTATGCAGAAATTACAGTATAGAAGAAATGTGCAAGCAACAACTCGATGCTGGCATTCATAGATTCCGGATATGTCAGGATGGAAAACCCAATCGGAGTGTTGGAACGAAGAAAAGGTGAGTTACAAGCTCTAATTGCCGAGCCTATTCGGGTCACGCAATCAATTGCTCGTGATAGCACTTCAAAATTGGTTCCTAGAAGCCTGGCAATTATTGAAGGTACATTGTACGTCAAATGAAAGTATCTGTTGACGATTAGTCAAGAAACTAGACGTCGTTGAGTGCTTCTGATCCAGGCTGAGCTACGTAGTTAAAAGGATGTTTGGGATGACAGCAATCGATAAAGAAGTCCAGGTTATTTGCCATGGTACGAGGGGTAATTGAAATGATGCAAAAACAGAGCCAAATTCCTCTGGAAAAAATGTTTGCTTCAGGACTTGCAGCTGCGCTTCTCCGTGTTCCTGCAATGTCAAAGGGAAACCCGGTGCCCTTTGAATTGTGCGGAATAGAGTACGCACATCCTTCACAAGGAATGTACATTGTTGCGTTCACTTTTTCGATAATCGCTTTCACGAATTCAGTAATCTCCACACTTATACGATGCTTTGCCGTTTGGCATCGAAGAGATCATGAAAATCGAACTGCCCACCTTCTTCCCGGTTTTCTCACTGGCATTCACGGTTACCCTTGCGTGGTGTATGCGCGCCGATGGCAGTGGATTCTGCCGAGCTTAAGTCCTTTCATCGGTTTTCAAGGATTTATATTATTCTTCGTTAACGACTCTACTCTGAGAATTCTGCCATTTCCTTTGGCCTTTGGCTCATTCTTGGTATTTCATGCGCTAAATATATTCCTGGTTATCGCGAAGGTCTTAGTACCAAAAGAAAGTGGCTCGCACACACATAAGTTCATCGACATGCTTTCTGTTCTTGTAACAGATAAAGAATACGATGCTCCAGAGTTCCAGCGTGACGTGTTTAGGCCTATAAGCGTCTGTGGTGCACCTTCGATTCGCATTGCAGAGGTTATTAACAATCCACATGCAATCATTGATGTAGAGAACGGAGGAACCTCGTTGTACATTCGAACTGACAAGAACTACGGATCATTGCGGACTATTAACTCCTGGCGTGATTGGTTTGTTTTCTCGCCTCAGAGAATACACGAGGCGAAGTTATTTCGAATCGAACAAAAGTATCAAAATTTCGGGTTCATTCCATGTAGAGTACCTTATTCGATTATGTGGTACTCTATATACACGTGGTTGGAGGAAATTGATAGTTTCCAATGCGCTGCAGATATAGACAAGTGTCTAATCTGGCTCTCTCTGGTTTCCATACTTACAGAGCTCACAATTAGATGCATTCCGGGACCTTGTGTTGCCATCAAAACAAGAACCATTGATGAAAACGAATCTCAATTTGTCAGTGATACTTCGGATTCAAGTGAATAATGTGTGGATGATCTACACCAGCACCTGCGAAAAAACGGAACCTAATGAATTCCTCAGACACCTGGAGATTTATGAGTCAAACCGAAAATTACAGGTTTTGTTCTTGTGCTAAGCCGGTACCAATGCGGAAAAACAGTATTATGTCCAATACCGTTCCGTCCCATTCTAATTTTCATACTATTTCCCGCTTTCTTCATGCTTGTTGCTTGTAATGTTGGGAAGAATATGCTGTATCCAAACATACTCAGCTATTTCAGTTAAGCTATTCATTAAAACAATTTATTCGTTCTAGCGCAATATATTTTACATTCCCAAACAAATATTTTTGAATTATTCATTCGGCTTTAGTCCAATATTGTTCTCTTCACTGCAGCTTCAAAAATTTCAGTGATGTCGAAGGTCCTAGTGCAGTGAAATTTCCGACTCGCATATCTTTGTCACCATTCAGGAATTCATGACATCTGGAAAGATGCACAAATTTGCTGCCTGGGGCAATGTTAAAATTAGTAAACAATACTGAATACCGAAATCTGCTTACTTTCCCTACATCTGGCTAGATTTTGAATCAGCCTCATTTATTCTGTTGCATAAGTTTCTTTCGATGACCATTTCAGCCTAAACAACTTGTCGAGTCATTGAGCATTGAAAAGCAATCAGGCTATATTTCTTGGAAAAAAATATTCTCAACCGCCTTTCCCTTGCCGCTTGCCTTGCCGGAGAGTGTTCATCATTGTTTTAACTCGTTTCAGTACTTGCAGTCAAATTTTCAGATTCCAAACAAGTTGGTGCAAATGTTTGTACACAGAAATATTTTTCTAGCGCTATTGTCAGCATTCGGACACAATTCGTTCTTAAAATTGCACTATGCACAACTCGCACTGGTTTAAAGGCGTTTCGGCAGTACCCAAACTGATTAGTCCATTTCACAAAATTGTAACAAAATTTTGATTTGTTCTCCAACTTCACCAATTCTGGAGCAATTTTTGCAAGTGAACTGCTGTTAGCCCACAAATTTCATGCTAACAAACTGAAAGATCGTCCACTAGATTGCGAGAGAAACAATGAAATGTATCAGAATGGATTCCGAACAGCAATGTAAAATATGGAACCAATGGGTCGAAACCATGTTCTTCTCTTATTACAAAAGTCCTTGCATGACTTTATTCTCGGTGAACGAGTGAGTAGACTCTAGAACGCGAAAAATCGTGAACTATTTTGTTTCTACGCCCTAATCGACTAAGCCATCAATTCCGAAATGAGGTAAGACTGCCACACCGAATGCGAGACAAGATACAGAAGCTGTGCTTCTTACAGTACCCGCTGCAGCATCATATATGAGTACCCTTAGCGCATCTCGTTGCATTGAGAAACACATATGAATGTTAACGTGAAGAGTAAGTGTTTGTTCCGTACAGTAGTGTGGGTTGATTTAATCGTCGATGTCGCCTATTTGTCAACTTGAAAAACCTTGCTGCCTATTACAAAGCTGAAATATGACGTTATGAACCTAGTCTCAGATCACAGTTGCCTTCAGAAATATGGAAACAGAACGGCTTAGGTAGAACTGACACAGTGCTCCTTTAGCATTGTATGCACAAAGGTGGGCATAGCGCACGGTCTCAATTCGCTCTCAATAGTCGAACCGCTGGTACAGTACAGATTCGTTCAGTAAGCTTCATATAAAAGTGGTGTAAAGACGTGCATGCCGCGACTCAATGATTGCATTCATACACATTAGAAACTTCGAGATAGAGAATGCTAAATATGGTGTTCTAATGAAGGTAACGTGCGGCATACGCTTTCATTCCTCGTTTTCATGGGTGAACTCAATCAATTGTACAAGGTGCTGTGTGGTCTTTTTTCGTCACTTTTATTGATAGCGAATTCTAAGCTATTCAGCATGGTGGAGGGCATACTAGAGTTAGTTCGAAAACGGAGCAAAATTCCTCTGGAAGCAACATGTACTTTAGGACTAGCAGCTGTGCTTTCCTTTAGCCATACAGGTTCGAACCAACTCGCAGCGCCGTTCAAATTATGCGGCCATGTGTACGCGAAACCTCCACGAGAAGTCTACATTATCGTGGGCTGTATTTTGGCTGCGAGTTCCACAGTCTCTGTACTCTATGCACTTGGACGGTGTAATGCGGTTTGGCGTCGAAGGGAACATGAAAATCGAACAGCGCACCTTATTCCATGTGCTGGCATATACAGTTTCGGCAACTTATGTGCGTTGTATTTGCGTCGATGGTGGGTTCCAATGGCTTTGGGAACTCACTTCATCATCCCTGCATTGGCGCTATGGTTCTTGCGTAACCGAATTCCGGAAATCCATCTGGCACTTGCTTTCATCTTCGCGTCACATGCGCTGAACACGTCACTAGCTATCGTGATGACCTTTACGCCGAAAGGAAAGAGCTCGCGAATACAAAAGTTCATTGACTTGCTAACTGTTTTTGTAACTGACAAAGAATACGATGCCCCCGATTTTGAAACTGAGCTGTCTTCATCTGAAGAAGTAAGAGGTGCTATAGTCCGAGATGCACCTTCAATTCGTATAGCCGAGATTGCTATGACTCCGCAGGCACTTATCGATCTGGACGATGGAGCATCGTTGTCCATTCGAAGTGACAGAGACATCGGGGTTTTCCGGCCCAAGGATTCATCTGAAAGTTGGTTTGGTTCCTCTACTGATCGAATGCAAGAAAGAAGATTGGTACGAATTGAGAGGAAACATTTCGATTTCGAGTTGATTCCGGTTAGAATACCGTATTCTATCGTGTGGTATTCAACATACAAAGGGCTAGAAATCATCGGCGAATTCAGAGGCGCTCAGGATATTGACAAGTGTCTTATCTGGCTGGCACTGGTCTCTGTACTCTCAGAGCTGATAATCTGCTGTATTCCGGGACCTTGCGTTGTCATAAAAACGACTGGCACAGACGATGACGAATCTCCTGGTTTCGTTTGAATCTATGATTCTCGCGATGAATAATGAGCAGAATACATGACCTGTCTTTTGAACTTGCACAATAGATTTGAAATGCAAATAGTGGTATATTCAAGTCTACTCGGATAGACATGCATCAAATGCACAGTTTAGTATTGTTTCACTGCAGTAGAAATCGTTGCCATAGAAAGGTTCCTTACTATGCGACGCTGACATTACCAGCACTAATTCGAATTCTCCAAATCGGATTCAGACAGTACGAAGCATGTAAGCCGACCAGAACAATATTATACTAGTCAACGCATGAATATTAAGTCTAAAGCATGATTCTCAGATTCAGTCTAATAATAGTTTCATAAAAACCTTTTTCATCATAGAAATTATAGAAGGTTTTAAGCCTACAGAAATTTGAAATCCAGGGTATGCATAAATTTAGCACGATTGAAATATCGGAAGAACTACAGTTGATATAATGCACTCGAAGATTTGGAATACACAATTGATTTTTTACATTCAATGCAGCTACTCACGATAAAACTACTTCCCCAGCTATTGCTGATAGGCTCTCCCGATCATCGAGAACTCTAATTCTACTGATTATAAGTAGGTTGGTTTAATTCGTTTCATGCGTGTTGTTCCTACAACACATTTAAAAGCCGGTGCTATCCATTTTGGTCTTGCAGCTGCTTCTATACACAACTTCTCCAGGTTTCCGTATGTGTCAGAAGACGAGAAGTGCAAATATATAGCACTTTCCACAAATTCACTCCAACTCGCTCAGAACATGGATTTTACAACAATTAAAAGTAATTCACAGTATTTTAAATACTTCGCATTTAGAGTTTGTATTGTCTGCATTCACTCAGAATTCTATATAAATTAAAATTTGGTTTCATTCTGTAAAGATAGCAGAAGTCAGGATAAATCATGAACCTTGCTAGCAGAACGCTCCGATATTTCACACCCATCTATTCAAAAACTCATTCCAATATGATTTACGCAAATTTAAACCTTTACTTTGTTTACTTTTTTCGGAGTTTTGCCGGATTGCGATTGGAACTCATCTAAGCGATATTTTTCCGTTCACAACGTTTTCTTTCGTTTCATTAACTCATACTGAAGCGTCAGTAGATGAAGCAATAGTACTCATCGTGGTCGAAAAATCAATTATATAAAAGTTTTCTGAAGATTGCTTTTGGCTGTAAATCATATTCATTGGGGTAACAATTCCACTAGATCTGAAATGCCCGTGTTTAAATGAACATTTTTGCGTCGCATGAAAAGCTGATGTTCATCTTATAATTAATTTCTGCCATATAATTTAAAATTATGTGAATATTCGGGCACTGAGGTAAAAAAACTTTGTGACCTATTACTTTGCATGCGTAATTGACTGAAATCAGTGATTATCATTGCTTCCCGCCCCACCAAAACATTTTCTGTACATTCATTTTCTCTATTGCCGTGTAGTTGACGGATAAAGACAATTTCTTCCAAAAGTGGTCTTAAAAATTGCGAGAACCAGTTCCGCTACGGAGTTGATGCCAGTCTTAAAACGCTATTTTCGGAATTCATATTTTGACTTTACATTAGAACATTTGCTTCTCCATTGAAATGCGAAAATTTTATTGTGATGACTTTTACAAATAAATATCTTCTTCGCAGCAATTCATTGGCCGCTGTATTGTCAAAGTGCGCTATTAGAACAATTCCTGGGCGAAAGACAAGTTCGTTACTATCAGGAAAATCACGTTTGTGACACTTTGAAGAGAATGATGCTTTTTGGCTCTTTTTCTTCCTATCGGGCTGCATGAAGAGTTGACATGAGAAAGGATAATTCTGGTTAAATTTCAGAATGAGCTCTGAAAGCAAGATAGTTTTTTACAGCACCTATACAGAATAATCTCTTCGACGAAGAAGATTCCATAGTTAGTAAAATGAATGTCACTCTATATTTTCCTCAGATACTGCATGTATGATAGGTTATGCAATCAAGGAATGATATTTCGAAGTCGTAGACAGCGAATAGTCTAACAAGAACTCCGAAACGTTCGAGAGGCTCCAATTGTGCAAGTCTCAATTTGCAAATTTTCGTCCTATTTATCTGCTAGCATTTGTAATCCTTCTAGCAACACAGGAGTTTAGATTAAGAGGTGCAGCTGCATGTTCATTGGTTGGCTTTTCAGAATAATTTTTTAGCAAAGCCAAGATAGTAAACTGAAGTTCAATCTCGAGTTGTAAAATGTCGACGAGAATGATAATTTCAGACAGTCACAGACAGCCATTTTTGTAGCCTTCTTGAATTTTGCAACTACTCCTCTGTTCCAAAATACTTGACCGATTTCTCTATTGTTTTCTATTCCAGAATACATGACCCTATTCTTACTAGTCTTAGTTTACCTAACCAGTCCCTTCATTCACCTTGTTCTCAACATGACACCACGAGTATATGTTTGGTCATCAAAGATGACATGCTAAATCGCATTGGTGAGCCGTCTGTGGTACTTCTCCTTCGTACCCGGTTTAGTGCCGTTTTTCATACGCTATTCGGGGCAAATCCACTACGGCTGATAACGACAATATCGCGCTGAAAACCCGAGCTGTTGATCACCGATCGTTCCGTTGAACCTAAACGGATTCTCCATACCCATCTTCAATAACATATACGGCAAATTGAACTGAAGGAAAAGGTTGAACCGAGAGGTGGTTTGGAGAAGCAAATTTAAATGGTCCTTAACTACTCCCTGCGAGTGCTTCTGCTACTACTGCTACTTCTACTCGATGACGAAACATGTCAAGAGACGGTGCCCAAAGCAACGGCGCTGGATTTGAGAAGACCGCGACAAGCTCGAACATTAATGAAATCCGTTCAAGTATTTTGGAACGGCGGGAGTATCATATTAAACAGGCTTATTTATTTCTTAAAACTGCAATTATATTCGATTTTCAGCCAGGCTGTAGAATTATCGTACCGTTCAGGAATCGAATGTTGCCAGCATGCTTTCGCAAGCAGCTTTTATTCAATTTATATGAAGTTCAGTCAAATTAAATTATACGACCAATATGTGCTTCATTGAACTATGAGCTCCGTTATATCTTTGATGACGAAAACTGTTACATGCATTGAAATCGAATCTAGTCGTTTTATTAGTCTCCAATTGTGAATCGTGTTGAAATAAAAGGGAAAATTGCCTTGTATGCTTTGCATAGCTGTAAATCAAATTTATTTCATTGGCTGTATCCGTATGATACAGGTACTATCCAAAGTTACAGCATCCAGGAGAAAATTCTATTTAGCTTTGTTGAATCCTACTTAAGAGGAGTTTGATGCCACTATCTATCAGGAATTTGTTTCTCGTTCATGGGTAATGCCACAACTCCACTATTCCTCACGATTCCACAATCCTGAATTATCCTATCAATCATTTTAGCCATCTAGATTTACAATAAACAAGGCATATAGCATTCTTCTAGAAGGCAGAGATTTAGCTACCATCCAGAAGCAACCCTATCACGCTGTAGTGAAAATGCTATACCACGCACATCGGAACGGTGAAGATGATTGCGGCCTCTGGAGGATCGAGCTATCGCTGGTATTACAGGCTTACTCTATTCGGTGCCTTCTTTTGAAGGATCTTTCTATTAACCGTCGATATTTAAGAGAATCGATGTGCGGCCTTAAAAAGCGGTTGATGTTTTGAAGATTCAGAATCTTTTCGAATTCCAATTCTAGACCAAATTTTGGGGCTGTACCGATCGTTGAACGACAGAATCTTTGTAGGCTCTTGAGTAAATTAAGCAGTCAAGAACCTTGACTACCTAAATCTGCGATTAACTGCGCGTTGTTTGCCTCCGTGCTCGTTCTAGAGAAAATTCACGATCAAAAACTTTATTCAGCATGACGCGACTCCTTTTAGTCTTCGCTTCGATTTAACAACTATCTAAATTACTGTTCAAGGAAAAACGTGATCAATAGAATTGTCTTATTCTAGAACTTCCCTGGTTCGGCTGCCAAATCGAGACAAATGAACTGAATTCGCTCACTGCTGTTACAAAACTTATACAATGGGGGTAATGATGACGGGCATACTGCACAGAGAGAAGGTATGCTTCGGGTTTCCTTCTCTTAAATTATTGCAGCGAGTGAAAACACAGGAAACCAGAAATCGCAGGATCATTTTTGAAGCAAAAATTATAGGAGTTGTTTGGAATAGAGATTGAACAGGATATAAGCGGAAACCGTTCCTCCGCACTTGACTCATTGCAAGCCTCGTTTCATGGTTACGCTGAGGTAGATCTTTGTCAGATTGTGCCTCCCTCCAAAAAATATATTCTGTTTAGATATATTTAAATAATATTCACATTTATTCATTGCAGCTGACATTAAGGCGACAATTGTTTATTTAGGTCTCGACTTTGAATGAATTATTCATTAATCTAGTTTTCTAACTTGTATTCATCGGATTAGACATTAATTTTTATCTGAAATTGAGGTATTGTTGAGTATATTTTACATATTACAAACAATTTACTTATTCTCATTCCAGTCTCGAAGAAATATCTATTCGACAATTATCTTGGGAGCAAATTTATAATTTTTTTTATTTTTCTGGTTAGAATAAAATGAAAATATATTTTCGCAGGGTCTAAGCTGTGAGTATGCGCTGAATCTCTGTTGATAAGTGTCATCAACAAAAGCAGTTGAGTAGATCAAGAATGGGTAAAGATGATCTCGAACTTGAACCAAGTCTAATTTGAAACGATTGATATATCCAATCGGAATTCATTAATATTTTAAATGATTCATGCTCATTGATTATTAGACAATTCAAACGCTTTCCGGTTATTGTTTTCGGGTTCATGACATTCGCAACCTAAACAGGCCGAACACTGTTAAAGATGATCTAGACTTTGGAGCTGTGAAAGAAAACCAGCTACGAGCATTACCTAAATCCTCTCTAGCTTTCCTAAGAAACAAGTTAGAACGCTCTACAATGCCCAGTATTAAGAGTTCGAATACTCCAGTACTCTCCATCTTGTATCCAGACCTCGAACAGTTTTCAATCTAGGAAATCTCGTTGACGTGCTACTGTCGGGAAGAAGGTCACGCACGCATTAAATTCGGGATCTCTTGCAAAGCTCTTGAACAATTCATACCTAGATTCGGCGATATTTGTAACCGTTTAAAAGTAATCTTAAGATAGATTTCAGAATTCAATTCGGAACAACTTCAACTGGCTGAAACGTGT
>JAAUYH010106993.1_pt1 | contig 11444 bp, 9 predicted proteins | sample 7278061 | NCBI WGS metagenome assembly JAAUYH01 (sample SAMN14350203, study PRJNA611818) | marine sediment metagenome | isolation source: surface marine sediment (0.6m) | place: French Polynesia: Moorea | collected 2018-08 | reverse complement strand
CCACCCTGACGTGTGGCGATGCACTTGCGGAATCCTAAAGCTCTTGCGCCCGTCGTATAGTCACACAAGCAAGACCCTGCGCCAACGGGCCTGCGGGAAACCGAGACTCACCTTTCACAGGCAAACAAAAGCCGCGCCCGTTCGGGCGCGGCCTCTCAAGATTGCGCCACTTGCACAAAGCGGCGAAAGACGATCGGGACTATTCCTCGGTCTGCAAGACCTGCTTGGGCGTTCGATCGCTGAAATACAGGCCCCAGTGCTTCTCGGCTTTGTCCATCGGGTTCTCACCGTCGAAGCCACCTTTCCATTTCTCATCGAAAGACGTGAAGTAGAAAGAGATGACCTTGTTTTCATTGACCCAGGGATCGTACTGGTTGAAAAACACTTCCTGTTCGGCTTCGCCGGCCTTACCTGTCAGGCCGCCCTCGTAGCTGCCATCGCCGTACACCCGGCTGGTCGGCCAGCCGGTCTCGCAGTAGGCGATGTCATGGTCGGGATGAAGAGCCTGGATGTCGTTGTAGGTGTCCTCGGTCCACTGCATCCCGATGTCCAAGGTCTTGTCGTTCCAGAACGCGTAGGCGTGTAGGCAGATGAAGTCCAGTTCGGCCGCAACGCGCTGCGCCGGTGGTTTGTTCCAGAAATTGTAGTCGTCCGCAACCGTCACCGGTTGCTCGACGCTCGAACGTACCTCCCGGATCTTGCTGATGACAAGGTCGATGTCATCGAGGCGGTGGTACGACCAGTCAACGAGGATCTCGTTGCCAACATTGACGGCGACGATGATCTCGGGGAAACGATTCGCGTATTCGATCGCGAGCCGGACCTGTTCTTCATTCTCTTCCGCAGTCTTGTTTCCATCGAGCCAGATGCCTTGCATCACGCGAATCGGCAGGTTGTTTTCTTCGATCGTTTCGAGGACCTGTAGCGATTGCGGGTCAGCACCGTAGAGGCGAATCAGGTTCCACCTCGGCGCGAGGATCTGCAGGTCTTCAAGGATGTTTTCCTTCGACGTCACGTCTCCCGGCGCTTCGCCGTCTCGGAATGCGCCGTAGGAGATGCCATTGCCTATCCACTCACCATCGAGCATTGGCTCGAATGGACGTTTGGTGATCCCGGCAGACTCAGCAACCTCGGCGACCGCTTCGGCTGCCGCTTCCACAGCGGGTGCTTCGGCCTCGGTTTCAGGCGTTTCCGAACTGCAGGCCGCCAGCGAGAAGGCGGCGGCAAGCAGTAAGCCGATTTTTATATTTTTCATATCGCGTAACCATCGTTTTTGGAGTAATCCCGTTTAACTTACTACACGGAGCCGCTCAAACACGAGCCCTGCCGGACGCTCGACGCAGCTAGCGAGCCTGCGCGCCCCGGATAGCGCCTTCGATCAGGTTCAGTGCTGCCTGCCGGCTGACGCCGTCCGGGTCGAGGTTGAACGCAGGCGTCGATGCGATGCCCAGCGCCGAGGTCTTGGGGTTCTCGAACATCAGAGCGATGGCGGCAGCGAGGTCCTCGCTGCTCGGGCCGCCACCGACGGCCAGGTCGTGCCCCGGCACCTCGGCCGGGTCGAGCACGTCCATGTCGATGTGCACGTAAATAACGTCAACCCGGTCAGCGAGTTCGTCTATCAGCTTTTTCAGGCTTGCCGAGAGCTCTCGAATATCCTGTACTGAGAACTGTCGGACGTCGTACTCCTCAAAGCGCTCTGCCTCCAGCGGGTCCAGGTCGCGAACGCCGCCCCAGACGATGTGACTCATCGGCAGGGGCTCGTTGAGTCCGGTTGTCTTTCGGATATTGTGCAGCGCGTGTCCGGCGGCGACCGCCACGGGCATGCCGCCGAGCATGCCGGACAGCGTTGTCTCGGGCGTATTGAAGTCACCGTGCGCGTCGATGAAGACCAGCCCGACTTTTCGTGCGTTACCTTCCGCGTCGTACTTGAGCCCCGACAGCATGCCCAGGAGATCATTGCAGTTGGCGTGGAGGCCGATGGTTATCGGGTCATTCTTAAGGCCTTCACGAACGGCATCGGCGAAGTTGGCATTCGCGAGCGCCATGCGGTTCCACGCGCCGTATCGTTCTTCCTGCTCGAGATCCAGGCGTATGTCTTGTATCGGCCGAACCAGCTCACCGCCCCATTCGCTAATCAGCCGTTCGAGCCCCGCCGCGTGAATGTAATCGGGGTTCGTTGAAAGCTCGGGCACATTGCGTGAACCACCATACGGATTCTTGATCACGTCGACCTTGATAGATGCATGGGCTGTCGCCGGCACCGCGAGTACCAGGATCGTGACAAGAAGGACGTTGTAGAGTCTCGGCATGCTGTTCCCCCGAAATTTACCCGCTAACCGCGACTGTCGCTGCCGGTCGCTATGACAATGTAACGGATACGGCGCGTTCTTGCGTGAATTCCAGCACGGCGATGCTAAGCTCTGCGCACAGGGGGTACAAACAATGTCTGTCGAGTTCATCGTCAATGGCGACACGGTTGAAGAACCGGTCACGGCCGAGCTGATTGCCCGATCCATTCACTCGCTGACGGGCGAGGGCGATTCCTTCGCGATCCTCGCCAGGGACTCGCAGGTCTACATACAGACATCGGGCGGTCCGAAGGGCGGTTTTATCCTCGAGTACAGGGACGGTTCGGAGGCCGAGCACTACGCCAGCGCCAACACGAAACTGTCTGCGGACGAGGTTATCCGCGCCATGCAGCGCTACCTCGCAAACGACAGCCGCTGGAAGACCGACATCGACTGGGAGTCCCTGGCCTTCGAGTCGGCGGGAGGATCGAACGGCAAGGTGCTGGTCTTCGCCGTTCTCATCTTGCTGATGGGGGGCTGGCTGACCTGGAAGCTGTTCCTGACGACCTGACAGCCGGCGCTCGTGCGCGGTTTGATGCCATTGGTTATTCTCGACGACTATCCAGTCCGTCGGAGTCCAGCCATGACCTACTACGTCAATCCTGAGCGAGACCAGTTCGACGCCTTCAAGGCGTTGCCCCGAGACTACCCGGTCATGATGCTCAACATGCTGCTGTTCAGGGAAAAGGCCGAGTACGAGGACGGTCGAGACGCCACCGGTGCGGAGGCCTATGAAGCCTACGGCAGGGACAGTGCCCCCATCTTCCAGCGCGTCGGCGGCGAGATCATCTGGCGCGGCATCCCGGAGGTCATGTTGACCGGGCCTTTCGAGAAGCAATGGGACCTGGTGTTCATCGCCCGTTACCCGACAGCGGGCGCGTTTCTCGAGATGGTGACCGACCCTGATTATCAGCAAGCCGTCAAGCACCGCACGGCGGGTGTGCTGGATAGCCGGCTGATCCGTACACGCGAAGCGGGACAGGGCGCCGGTTTTGCTGGCTAAGGACACAAAAAAGGCCACACCCGAGAGTGTGGCCTTTGAGTCGATATTGTCGCTCAGGGGGGTGAGCGACTAATACCTTTCGAACTTCATTGACGGAGCGAAGCTTGAAACTCCGTCAGAAGTTCACCGTGCCCGTCAGCGTAACCGTCATCGGGTTACCGTAGAACGCACTCTGCACACCCTCCAGTCCAAGCGTCGGGAAGTCGTAGGACGCGACCTTGTATTCCTCGTCCGTCAGGTTGCGGCCGTGCAGGCTCAGCGAGTATCTACCGTCGTCGTCGCGCCAGCCGATGCTCAGGTCGATCAGCGTGTAGTCTTCGGTATCGAGCAGCGGGTTCGGAATCTCGAACTGGAACATGTCGTCCTTGTACGACGCGCCGCCGATGATCGAAATGCTGCCCGGCATACCGAACAGGTTGGTGCCCCACTCTTTGCGGATCTGCAGGTTGGCTACCCACTCCGGCGTGTTCTGGAATTCGCGATCCCCGGAAATGTCGACGTCGTTCAGGAACCACTCCGTGTAGGCCGCATCGATGTAGCCGAAGGATCCCATCAGCGACAACGAGTCAGTGACGCGGATCATCGACTCGACCTCGAGTCCCTTGATCTCTGCCTTACCGGCATTGGTCGTAGCACCCGCGAAGCTGTCGTTGACGCCGTCATTATCGGTGTCGATGCCGATCGAGCCCGGTACCTGGATGTCTTCGTAATCGGTGAAGAAGTAGGCGGCGTTGACTGTTGCGCGACCGTCGGCCAGCGTGGCCTTCCAGCCGATTTCATAAGACACAACGGTTTCCGGTTCGAAGCCTTCTTCCACGCCCGGGTTCTGGTAAGCGCCGCGAGGGTCGAAGCTGCCGCCCTTGAAGCCTTCGCTGATCGCAACGTAGACGTTTTGCGTGTCGCTCGGTTTCCAGGACAGGCTGACGCGTGGCGTGAAGTCCTCGTCCGTGCGCGAACCGGTAAAGGTCGGCACCAGGCCCGGCGCGGGTACGGTGAGCGACACGGCGTCCGAGTTGCCAAAGAAAGGCGAGCCCAGTCCGGCGAACAATTCACGCGTCACCGTCGTCGAGCGCTTGTCGCTCGTGTAGCGGCCGCCGAAAGACAGGCTCCACTCGTCATTCAATTCCCAGGACACGTCGCCGAATACCGCCCAGGCTTCCGTGTCGAAGTCGCCGAGGGTAAACGACGTGACGCCGAGGTTACCCAGCACGACGTCGAAGGCATCGAAGGCGTTGGCGTCGATGTAGTAGGCGCCGAAAACGCCCGAGATGTCACCGCTGGTGTAGTTGAGCTGGAACTCCTGGCTGAACTGCTCGTTCTCGTAGATGACCGGGGCGTCAAAGTCGTTGCCCGGCAGGCTGTCGAAGTCGATCAGCGATTCTGATTCGTCGCGGCGGTCGGCCGTGATCGACTTGAACGTCCAGTAGTCGTTGATTGCCCAGTCGATCGCAAGTTGGCCGCCCTGCTGCCTTACGTTCTGGCCGACGCCGCCGTTCGAGGACGGGATCGTCTCGATGCCTGCACGCGTGTCGAACACGTCATCGAGCACGGGCGCGCCGGACAGGTTACCGACGGTCAGGCGGTGGCCCGACTTCGGCGCGGAGTCGTCGTCCGAGTAATCGTAGGAAAAGCGGATCTGGACATCGTCGGAGGCATCGAACTCGGCGCTGAAGCGACCTGCCAGCACGTCCTTGTCGTAGTGCTCGCCACCCGTTGTCAGGTTTTCGCCGAAGCCGTCACGCGTGAATGACGCGAGGCTGCCGCCGATACGGAAAGAGTCGGTCACCGGATAGGAGCCCGTCGCGATGAGGTCCAGCTGGCTATACGTACCGACGGAGCCCTTGAGCTTGAGTTCCGCCTCGTCGCTCAGTCCTTTGGTGACGTAGCGAACGGCGCCGCCGATCGTGTTGCGTCCATACAGCGTGCCCTGCGGACCGCGCAGGACCTCGATGCGCTCAACATCGTAAATGTCGAAGACCACACCCTGTGGCCGTGCGAGGTACACGTCGTCGAGATAGATGCCGACGCCGCCCTCATAGCCAGCAACCGGGTCCTGCTGGCCGACGCCACGAATGAAAGCCGTCAGTGTCGTGCTGGTGGCGCGGGAAACTTCCAGCGTCACGTTCGGCGTCGACTGCGTGATGCCCACAATGTCGGGCATGCCGATCTCCTCGAGGTAGTCGCCGCTGAACGCCGTAACGGCGATCGGCACGTCCTGCAGGGTCTCCTCGCGACGTCGCGCGGTTACCGTGATTTCCGACAGCGCTTCATCAGCACTGTCGTCCTGCGCGATGGCAGTGGCTGGCGCTACGACGAACAAGCCGAAGGCAGCGCTTAATCCTAAACAGGTCCTGCTGAGCCGATCGATGCTTTGCATTTTCTTTCCCCCAAAAGACGCGCACAGAACGCGCAATCGTAGTTCAACGAACGTTGAAGGAATGCTAATTGAACGCTCGTTGAAATACAACCGCGAGCGGAATTACCTGTTTTTAATGGGTTTTTATCGCGAGCAGAGGGCCTTGAACCCGGCAGCGAGGAAGGCCGGCATACGTTCGTTGATGGACGCCATGTCCGAGGACCGGCAGACGCCGCCTGAAAGATTGTCGATGCGTTTGGTCTCGGCAAACGTCAGCGTCAGCGCCCCGGACAGGAAGTGATAGCTCCAGAAGAGGTCCTGCTCATCGCAGTCGGGCAGTGCTTTGCGCAGCGCGTCGATGAAGCGGCGAACGAGGGGGTCGAAGTACCGCGTCATTAACTCGCCACCCCACTCCGGCGAGTTGTTGATCTGGGCGATGAGCTGGAAGTAGTACTTCCATTCGTCATGTTCCTTCGCCAGCAGATCCAAAAGCGGGTGCGTAAACGCGTCGATGATCTCTTCGACGCTCGGCGCATCGTCCGGGTGACGCTCCTCGACAGCCTCCAGCGCCTTGAGCCGAATCGAGTTCAGGTACTCGACACGGCGCAGCATGACCTGGTCGAAGAGGTCCTGCTTTGATTTGAAATGGTAGTAAGCGAGCGACACGTCCGCATCGGCCTGGCGCATGATCTGTCGTACCGAAACGCCCTCGTAGCCCTTGTTGGCGAACAGTTCTTCGGCGGCATCGAGTATGCGCTCGCGCGTCGGGTGTTTTTCTTTGGCCATTGTTTTTGCTTTGTTCTTGTTCGTGGCGAAGAACCACCGTAACGACCCACTGTTTGAATTTCAACGATTGCTCAACTACCATTCAACGAGCGTTGAATTTTTATCGCGCATCCATGGCGTCACTTCACGGGGGGAGCAGACCATGGCCTGGTTTACGCCTGATCCACTGATTCTGCCTCATACGATATCGCAAAATGCCCGCTTCCTTGGTAGCAAGCAGGCCGTTGTTTGCGACGACCTGTCGGTCTCCTGGTCGGAGTTCGGGGACGGCACGTCCCAAATCGGCAACGCCCTCGTAGACAGCGGTCTTGAGAAGGGCGATCGCGTCGTCATCCTGATGAAGAACAGCTATGAGATGGCCGAGGCGATGTTCGGTGCGATCCGAGCCGGACTTGTGGCTGTTCCATTGAACGTGTCGATCAGCGACGACGCGGTGGCCGGAATGATCGGTAACGCCGGGGCCCGAGCGGTCTTCGCATCGGGAGAGCATGCGCACCGCGTCGAATCGATTCGATCGGCCATCAGCGAGCAGGTCGGTGACCGTTTCATCAGTGTCGATGCCGATATCGACGGCTGGACTGCGTATGCGGATTTCAAGTCGACGGCATCGACGGCCGAGCCCGACGTCTCCATAAGCGCCAGCGACGAGTGCAATATCATCTACAGCTCGGGCACGACCGGCCTGCCGAAAGGCATCGTCCACAGCCACGCATGCCGGGAAGGCTGGGCGACCGACATGGCCGTCGCGTTGCGATACCACTCGGGCGCAAGAACGGCCTGCAACCTCGGCCTGTTCTCGAACATCAGCTGGGTCGCCATGCTGTCGACGATGCTTGCCGGTGGCACGCTCATTATCGACCGAAAGTTCTCGCCTGAAGGTTTCATGGCCATGGTCGAGCGAGAGCGGGTCACGCATACCGCCATGGTCCCGTTGCAGTACCAGATGATTCTCGAGAGCCCGGACTTCGGTCGCTACGACCTGAACAGTCTCGAGGCCTACATGTGTTGCGGTTCACCGCTGGCCGCGAGTGTGAAAAAAGACGTCGTCGAACGTTTGCCCGGAAGCTTCATCGAGCTGTATGGCCTGACCGAAGGCCTGGTCACGATCCTGTCGCCGGAGGACATGTTGGACAAGATCGACTCCGTGGGCCGGCCCTGCCCGGGCCAGGACCTCGTGATACTGGACAATGACGATAACGTACTGCCGCTCGGCGAGGCCGGCGAGATCGTCGGGCACTGTCGCTTCATGATGGCGGGCTATCACGACAACGACAAAGAGAACGAAGCGGCAACCTGGATGCATCCCAACGGGCAGCGGTGGTTGCGCACCGGGGACATCGGCCGGCTGGACGAAGACGGTTTCCTGTACCTCGTGGACCGGAAGAAAGACATGATCATCTCGGGCGGTCAGAACATTTATCCGGCCGACATCGAAGCAGTGTTGTTCGAACACGAGGCGGTTCACGAGGTTGCCGTCATCGGCGTCGATAGCAAGAAATGGGGAGAGACCCCGATGGCGGTGATTGCCTTGATGCCCGGCGCCGAGATCGATGCCGAAGCAATGACCGGCTGGGCTAACGAGAGGCTGGGCAAGCAACAGCGCATCGCCGCGACCGTTTTTGTCGACGAGCTGCCGCGCAACCCGAACGGCAAGATCCTGAAGCGGGAGCTCCGCAAAGACTACGCGCATCTTTCGTTCTGACGCAGCCGACACCTCCACCTGACCGGACAACGCCATGGAGAAACCCGACAACGCGCATTTTTATGACAGCCTGGATGGTCTCCGCCTGTACTACCGCGACTTCGGCGCAGACAACCCCGGCACGCCGATCATCTGCCTGCCGGGCCTGACGCGGAACAGTCGAGACTTCGAAGACCTGGCCACACTGCTGGGCGAACGACGTCGCGTGCTGACGCCGGACCTCCGTGGCCGAGGCTTCTCGGAGCACGACAAGGAATGGCGCAACTATCATCCGGGCACCTATGTGCAGGACACGTGGACCCTGCTCGACAAGCTGGGTATCGACAAGGTCATCGTCATCGGTACGTCGCTGGGCGGTCTTTGCGCGATGGCGATGTCAGGCCAGCAGCCGGAGCGCCTGGCCGGCGTGGTCATGAACGACATCGGCCCCGAGATTAACCCGGCAGGCATCGAGCGCGTGCAGGCCTACACGGGTCGCGTGCCTGACGTCGGCAGCTGGGAAGAAGCTGCGACGCAGACGAAGGAGATCTACGGGCAGTGGCTGCCCGGCCTGACCGACGATGACTGGCGCAAGATGGCGTGGCGTGCCTATCGGGAAGACGATCAGGGCATACCCCGCCTCGACATCGACAACAACATTGGCGAAGCCGTCAGGACGGTAGGCCCGCAGAAGGGCGACCCGTGGGCGCTGTTCGACTCGCTTCGACAAACGCCGGTGCTGCTGATCTGGGGCGAAATGTCGGACATCCTGACGAAAGACATTATCGACAAGATGCAGGCGCGCAAACCCGATCTCAAAGTCGCGGCCGTCAAGAATCGAGGCCACGTGCCCCTGCTAGACGAGCCGGAGTGCATTGCCGGCATCGACGCGTTCCTGACGGAGGTTCCATGAAGAGTTCCAGCTTATTACCAGTATTGACGGTTTTAATGCTCTCCGCCTGCGGCGGCGGGACGGCGACCGACGAAGCGCCTTCAGTCACATTCACGATCGACGATTCGCGGATCACGACGTCCGGTGTCTCGGCGGGCGGTTACATGGCGGGGCAGCTGCACATCGCGCACTCGTCCGTATTCGATGGTGTCGGCATCATCGCGGCCGGGCCCTACTACTGCGCATCCGGTTCCATGCAGACAGGCCTCGGGCCGTGCATGAAGGGTGGCGACCTCAGGCTGGAGTCGCTGTGGGCCTATCTCGTGGAGCAGGCAGCAGCGGGTCGAACGGATTCCACAGACAACCTGGCAGATGACACCGCCTGGATTTTCCTCGGCGCCAACGACGAGATCATCAACAAGGACGTTACGGATGCCGCGTCCGAATTTTACGGCCAGTACCTGGCCGGCGATGCCATCGTCTATGTCGACGATATCGAAGCGCCGCACGGTATGCCGACGATCGACGCGGGCGTTGCCTGCGATGCCGTTGAAGCGCCGTACCTTAACGCCTGCGGCTATGACGCGGCCGGTGAGCTGCTCAAGACCCTGAACGGTACGCTCGAACCGCGTACGACAGCGACGGGTGAGCTGATCAGCATCCCGCAACCCGGCGGCGAGGATGCTGACATGCTCGCGACGGCATTGCTGTACGTGCCTCAAGCTTGTGCGAGTGGAGAGCCCTGCGGCGTACATGTCGCACTGCATGGTTGCCAGCAATCGACCGAGTTCATCGACAATGCCTTCGCCGCCGGCGCGGGCTACAACGAGTGGGCGGAGAGCAACCGCTTGCTGGTTCTGTATCCGCAGGTCGCGAGCAGCAAGATGGCTCCGCTTAACCCGCTCGGCTGCTGGGACTGGTGGGGCTATACCGGCGACGGCTACGCGACCCGGTCGGGAGCGCAGATCGCCAGCATCATGGCGACGCTTGAATCGCTGCGTGGTGCTAACGAGTGAGTTTCGCCTGGGCCCTGTTCATCGTTTACCTGCTGGGGACGTCCTGGCTGGGATGGCAGGGTTTTCGCAAGACCAGCGGCTTCAGCAGTTTCGCCATCGGCAACCGCGCGATGCATCCGCTAGTCGTCGGCATTACGCTTGCCGCAAGCGTTTCATCGGCGGCCACGTTCATCATCAACCCGGGCTTTGTCTACGTCGACGGGTTTAGTGCGTTCTTTCACATGAGCATCGGCGTCGGCATCGGCTTTATTGCGATGCTGTGGATCCTGTCCTTTCGGTTTCGGGAGATAGGCGCAGACACCGGTGCCCTGACAATCCCTGACTGGATTGGCAAGCGCTATCAGTCGCGGGGCTTCGCACTCTACTTCTCGGTCCTGAACCTGTTGTCCTTTGCCTTCGTCGTGTTGCTTGTCGGCGGCATCTCGATCGTCATGCAAAGCCTGCTCGGCGTGTCCAATGAAGTTGCTCTGTCGATCACGCTGATCTTCGTGACCGGCTACGTCTTCGTTGGCGGCACTTACGCGCACGTGCTGACCAACATGCTGCAGGGTAGCCTGATGATCGTCGTCACGCTGCTGGTGATCGGTTCCTGTGTCGTGTACGCCGTCTCACAACCCGGTTCGACGGTTGATGCGTTACGTGACATCGATCCCGGCCTCGTGGCGGCCGTGAATATCGACGGACGACTGTTTAACGATTTCTTCTCGATCTATATCGCCGGTTTCGTCGTCGGCGCCGTCGTTGTGTGCCAGCCGCACATCCTGACCAAGGCGCTGTATGTCAAAGACGATCGCGACGTGTGCTTTTACCTCATCGTTTTCGCTGTCGTCTTCACGCTGTTCCAGATGCTCGGTCTCGTCGGGTTCTTTGCGCACATCGCCGTTCCCGATGAGGCGCTGATCGACGGGGTGACCGGCCAGTTCCGCCAGGACCTGGTCATGACGGAGTACCTGAAGGCCACTTTCCCACCATGGGTATTCACGGTTGTCAGCGTCGTTCTGCTGGCTGCCGCGATGTCGACCCTCGACGGACTGCTCGTATCGATGTCGACCATTACGGCCAATGACCTGGTGCTGAACATCAGCCGATCGGCGACGCAGCAGACGGAAGAGCAGCGGATGGCGTTTGCGCTGAAGGTCAGTCACGTCGTGCTGGTCGTTATCGCTGTCGCGGCCTTCATCATCAATCTCCAGCCGCCGAAACTGCTTGGCATCTTCGGCCAGACCGGTGTTTACGGGCTGACCGCAGCCGTGGCGCCACCCCTCCTGATAGGCGTTATTTTCAATCGCGTCCCGGTAGCGCTGGTGTGGACGGGGTCGGCCGCCGCGTTAGTCATTCACTTTCTGCTGTTCTTCAGAGGTG
>JAAUYH010088365.1_pt1 | contig 11444 bp, 6 predicted proteins | sample 7278061 | NCBI WGS metagenome assembly JAAUYH01 (sample SAMN14350203, study PRJNA611818) | marine sediment metagenome | isolation source: surface marine sediment (0.6m) | place: French Polynesia: Moorea | collected 2018-08 | reverse complement strand
TTAGTTTGGCTATTGGTGAGGGTAAGGCAGGAGGCAGGAGGCAGGGGGCAGAAGCTTTTTCACATTCTTTTTTGAAGATTAAATAATCTAAGTTAAATGCGTCTAAGCTTATCCGCTGCATCGCTTTTACGGCAGAGTAATCAGGACTCAAAGTATTTATTTATACAATAAGTTGTTAACTCAAGCTAATAGCTAACAGTTTTTATTTAAGACCATAACTTCCGTTTGAATTCGATCGCCCCTTTAGCATCGGGGATTTGTTCGGCAACAGCATTGACTAACTCTTCAGGAGATAAAGGTGCATATTGAACTAAAATTTCTTCTACAATCAAATTGGCCATTGGTCCGATAATGTAAGCTAGTTCTTGTTGACAACGTTTAATAAACTGTGTTTCTAAACTCGTGCCCTTAATCTGACTATTTCCCGAAAAAGGATTAGCCATCGATTCTCTTAAGTTTTCTCGCTCTGAAATATTATTTGGTTTGACTGAAGGTTGACTTGGGGGTTCTGCCTGTTTGGGAGGCGAAGAAAAAGATTTTACAGGCGGGCGACTTTGCTCTTGGTGCGGGGGAAATGTCGATCGAGCTTGAGGAGAATAAAGATCGACGGAAATTGTATCTTCTATTACTTGGGGATTAGTACCTGCACTCTGGGAATTAGCTCTAGAGGCAAGAGAAGGATTGATAATAGTTTCTTCATCAATAGAAGAAACAGGCTCTTTTTTGGTTTTTTCTCTGGTTTTGTCAATTTTTTCCCCAGGAAATAAAGAAATTTTTTGATAAACGTGAGAATCAGTTCTAGAAGTTAACTCGGAATTTAAGATATTTGCCTGATTTTGTTCGAGAGCGAGTAAATCTGCTATAACTTCCTGGGCAGCTTGATAGCGTCGCATAGGACGATCTTCGAGCATTTTGTTAATAATTTCTGCTAAATCCTCACTAGTTTGAGTATATCTGCGCCATTGCCACTCTAGAGTATACTGGTCGAGTAATAAAGTAGGCATTTTTCCTGTTAGCAACACTATAGCAGTAACACCTAAAGCGTAAATATCGCTACTAGGAGAACAACGTCCCATGCTAATTTGTTCTCTGGGTGCATAGCCAATTTTACCCACAAAGGACATTTTACCCACAAAGGAATGATCTCGATCGCTGCTGAGTTGATTTCCTCGGTCTTGATAGGATAAGTTGGTCAATTTGCCTACACCAAAATCAATCAAAACGGGTAATTCTTCTCCTTGAGGCTGCATAATGTTATCAGGAGAAATATCTCGGTGGATAATGCCTCGTTGATGAATATAGGTTAAAATTGGCAACATATTCATTAGCCATGTTACCACTTCTGTTTCTGAAAAAACTCGACTTTGTTGCTGACGCTCTTGTAAAAGTTTAGAATAGGTCTTACCTTTGACATATTCTTGAACTAAAAATAGTCTTCCTTTTCCTTCAAAACAGGCTAAAAATTGGGGAATTTGGGGATGTGAAATTTGATGAAGTATTTTTGCTTCTCTTTTAAAGAGGTCTCTAGATTTTTCTAGGTCATATTGTCCCGAACCCAGAGGAGCAAATTCTTTGAGGACACAAGGTTCATTAAAACGATGAGTATCGAAAGCAAGATAGGTTCTGCCTAATCCCCCTTGGCCTAAAACTTTCTGAATTAGGTAGCGACTATCAATTATCGTTCCAAAGGGTATTTCACTATTGTTAATTGCTCCATTAGACATAAGCGTCAAACTCCCTAACCAACCTCGTGTCAAACACAAAGTTAAGTTTCTCTTGCTCTTTTAACTCTAAAGTTAATCTAGCTTATATATCGCCAGATTTTTGTTGAGATTTAGTATTATTTAAAAAAATGTAGTATTTAGGTCGTTTAAATTCTATTTAAATCTGAATATTTTTGAATATCTTTAAAACTTTTTTATTTATTAAATTATTAATAGTAAGTGAATATCTTAAATAAAAGAAAGTTTAACTCCAATAGTCGGAATTTAGTATTCTAAAAAAGAATTCTCCCGAGCAATTTTTCTCAAAAATCGACTAGTAAATAGATCTGTCTAAGTGTAACATATTGTAGACAATCTAGACCGCAGCGACCGCCAAAACTTATTTAAAATGCCATGAATGGTAGTTTTTCTGAACAGACTGTTGTTAGTACTCAACCTTATATAGAATTAAATAATCAAGGTCAAATTTTACGATTATATCTGAGTGGGGATGTTCATCACTTGGGTCGAGATCCTCGTTGGTCTGACATTAATATACCTGAAAAAGGATGGACGATTCTTTCACGAAAACAGGCAATTATTTATCGAGAAGGAAAAGATTATCGCATTTACGATGGCGATCGCCTTACCCCGAGTCGGAATGGTATCTTCATCAATCAAAAACGGATTACTACTTCTGAAGGCTACTTGCTCAAAAATAATGTTCAGCTTCAGATTGGTCAAGACCCTAGTTGTCAGATTACCCTAACTTACTACAACCCTAGTGGTAGTCATATTACTATACCTAGCAAGCGTCGTTTGATTCTCAGTGGTCTTAAGGATTGGCCCGTAGAGTTAGGTAGGGCTCCCCGTCCTGACTACTATTCTTCTATGCAGTTAGATGCGCCTACTGTATCTCGTCTCCACGCAACTATTTACCCCGATACTAAAGGCGGACATATACTTCACGACCACAGTAGCAATGGCACTTTTATTAATGGTCAAAGATTAGAAAGACGCAGTTTATTAAATAAGAACGATACCATTCAAATCGGTCCTTTTAGCTTACTCTATACAGGGGAAGCGATCGAGTTAAGTAATCTCAATAATCAAATTCGTCTCGATGCCCACAAGCTTCTCAGGAAAGTTACCAATAAACAAGGAAAAGAAAAGATTATTCTCAATAATATTTCCCTCGTAATCGAACCAGGACAGTTAATTACGTTAGTAGGAGGTAGTGGAGCCGGGAAATCTACTCTGATGAAATGTTTACTAGGTATTGCACCTACCACTGCTGGTAAAGTTTATCTTAATGGTGATGATTTAAGAAAAAATTGGGCAGTTTATCGCTCGCAAATTGGTTACGTACCTCAAGACGATATTATTCATCGTAATTTAACCGTCCAAGAAGTCTTAACTTATACTTGTCAACTACGTCTACCCCCAGATACCAATATTCAAAAATTGGTTGCTTCTACTTTAGAACAAATTAAACTGACTCATGTCAGACATACTTTAGTTAGTAACCTGAGTGGAGGCCAGAGAAAAAGGGTCAGTATTGGCGTAGAATTACTTGCCGATCCTAAACTATTCTTTCTAGATGAGCCTACTTCCGGTCTCGACCCCGGTCTAGATAAAGAAATCATGCAATTACTCAGGGAACTAGCAGACCAAGGGCGTACTGTGGTACTGGTTACCCACGCTACGGGTAATATTGAAATATGCGATCGTCTGGCATTTTTGGGTTTAGGTGGTAATTTATGTTATTTTGGACCTCCTCAAGAAGCTCTTAGCTTTTTTGAGATGCCTTCTAAGGACTTTAAATACTTTGCAGACATTTACATCAAGTTAAATCAAGGAAAACAAGAAGAGGAAATATACTCTCAAGTAGAAAAATGGGCGAGTAGATATCTCAATTCGGCTGAATACTATTCCTATATCCAAACTTTGCTCAGTCCCGGCAAAAATAAACAACAATCTAGTGATGCTTCCATTCATACAGGGATTTCTCCCTTTACGCAGTTTTTGCTGCTATGTCGTCGTTATTGGACATTAATCGAGCGCGAGCGTTACAGCTTAATTCTTTGTCTAATTGCAGGACCAATTACCATTGCTTTAACAGCTATATCTTTACAAAACGAAAATCCCTTACTTAAAGTTACTCCCCCTACCATAATTCAAGCTTCTTTAGCCTTACGCCTGTTATTTATTTTTAGTTGTATTGCCATTTGGATAGGATTATCTAATTCAATTCGTGAAATTGTCAAAGAATCAGCAATTTATTTTCGAGAACGTTTACTCAATTTAGGTTTGTTTCCTTATATCCTTTCCAAATTTTGCGTTCGTGGTGCGATCGCCCTAGTGCAAACTATTCTGATTACTGCTGCTGTAATGTGGAATTTTAATGGACCTCAATCAACCTTGATTCCCTGGCCTATCGGTTTTGCAGTTACTACTTTTCTGACGTTACTTGCCAGTACTAGCTTGAGTTTGATGCTATCTGCTTATATCAAAACAGAAAATGAAGGTAATGGCATACTACCCCTAATTATGATTCCGCAAATTATCTTTTCAGGAGTTTTATTTGAATTAGATGGTTGGTCTAGTAAACTTTCTTGGTTGATGCTCAGTCGCTGGTCAATTGGTGCTTATGGCTCTCTTGCCCAGATTAACGATCTCGAATCAAACATACCCGGGAGTGAAGCAATTTTTCAATCGACTCCGGTATATGAATCGACTTGGTCAAATTTATGTTTAAATTGGGGAATGCTAGGAGTTCATATCTCAACTTATTTACTTTTAGCTGTAATTTTACAAAAACGAAAAGATATTTTTTAGCTGTGAACCTGTCCGATAATCCTGTCTGCATGATGGGGAATTAGTGGTTCGCGGACAAAACCCTATTCCTGCTTTAAAAGAGCATGGCTTTCACCATTCTATATTTCCTGTAAATTGTAATAAGTACATTTTGTTGATGACATCCTAATCATTACAATTTCTTCAATGAACTTTTTTGATTCACTATCTTTTTTTACTCACATCCATTTATTAGCAACAACCAACGAGTCAGAAGCAGAAACTGGTTCCTTAATTTTAGCTGGAGTCTTGCTGAGTTTAGTCATAATTTATTTCGCCAGCAAACTAGGAGAGGAAATTTGTTCTCGGATTAATCTTCCTCCTGTTTTGGGTCAATTAGTTGGTGGGGTGATTGTCGGAGTTTCTGCTTTGGGACTATTAATTTTTCCTGAAGGCGGTTGCACTGCTGATGATTCTCTGATTATTCAATTTTTGCAAGGTACGGCGGGTTTAACTCCAGAAGCCTCTACCGGTGTTTTTGCTGCTCAAAGCGAGGTAATTTCACTCTTATCAGAATTAGGGGTAATTATTCTTCTGTTTGAAATTGGTTTAGAATCAGACCTCAAAGAATTAATTCGTGTCGGACCTCAAGCAGCAATAGTAGCAGTTGTGGGAGTCGTTGCTCCTTTTGTCAGTGGGACGGCAGGTTTAGTTTATTTATTCAATGTTCCTGTGGTTCCCGCTATTTTTGCAGGGGCAGCTTTGACAGCAACTAGTATTGGTATTACTGCCAAAGTATTAGCAGAACTAGGGCAACTTAGCTCTAAAGAAGGTCAGATCATTATTGGTGCTGCCGTACTTGATGATGTTTTGGGAATTATTGTTTTGGCAGTAGTCGCTAGTTTAGTTAAAACTGGAGAAATTCAAATTAGCAATGTTATCTACCTAATTCTCAGTGCGGGAGCTTTTCTAATTGGTGTAATTGTCATCGGTCGTTTCATTAGTCCATATTTCGTAGGATTAGTTAATGAAATGAAAACTCGCGGTCAAGTATTATTAACTGCGCTCATTTTTGCCTTTGCTCTTTCTTATATTGCTACAGCAATTCACCTAGAAGCTATTTTGGGAGCTTTTGCTGCTGGTTTGGTATTAGCCGAAACGGAAAAACGTAAAGAACTAGAAGAACAAGTAATTCCTCTGGCGGATTTTCTGGTACCTGTTTTCTTTGTTTGTGTTGGGGCTAAAACTGATGTTAGTGTTCTTAATCCGACCGTACCGACTAATCGAGAAGGATTAATTATTGCCACATTTTTGATTGTTGTTGCTATTCTGGGTAAGGTGATCACCGGCTTTACCGTCTTTGGTCAATCCGAACTTAATAAAATTGCTATTGGTGTGGGTATGATTCCACGAGGTGAAGTAGGACTTGTTTTTGCTGGGGTAGGTTCGGCCAGTGGTGCGCTTTCTGAAGCTACCGAAGCAGCAATTATTATGATGGTTATCGTAACTACGTTTGTGGCACCACCTTTACTGCGTTTAGTATTTAAAGAAACCGAAACTACTTTACAACCAATCACAGAGTCTTTGAAGAAAGATTCTTAAGTAAAATTAGCTCCAAAATTGTTAAATTGAGTAAATTATTAGTTAACTCGATGATTAGGCGAAATTTATCATAATTTCTCTATTTAAAGAATTTTATTTAATTCGCCTAATTGTTCTGTTATATTTCTTTGATAATTATGAAACTTAATTTGCTCTATGTACGTCGCTGTCATATAAGACTTACAAACAGATATTATACATAGAGTTTCAAAGGGGTTAGACTTAGGATAATTTTGGGTCGGGTGCGTACTTTTTGTGAGGAGCAACAACTTGTGAGATTTCAGTGGCTACTATTAACTTTTTTCAGTATTTTCCTCTTTTGTTCCCCTGCACAAGCAGGTAAATTGCTATCTTGGCAATTTGAATCAAGAGAAAACCGTTTAGTTTTTATTACTGACGAAGGTATACAGCCAACAGCCCAACTTTTGGCTAGTCCTACTCGTTTAGTAATCGATTTACCAGGAATTAATCTGGGTCGCGAAACTGTAAAAGAAAATTACAGTGGTAGAATTAGAAGTCTGCGAGTCGGACAGTTCGACGAACAAACTACTCGGATTGTGGTGGAACTAGCTCCTGGCTATACGTTAGACCCAGAAGAAGTTAAATTTAGGGGTTCATCTTCTAATCAATGGACGGTTAATCTACCCAGTCCGAGAATCGAGCCTCGTTCTAGTTCTCTCCGTGGTTCTAATAATCGAGAAAAAGAACCGCAAATTATTACGATCGACCCCCAGCCTGCTACTACTTCAAGACCTTTTCCTAGTAAGATCGACCCTCAGCCTGATACTACTTCAAGACCTTTTCCTAGATTAAATTCACCTAGTAAAAGTAGGATTGTGGAGACCAGACCTCCACAGCCGCGATCGACAAATACTGGTATTTCTACCGATAATTCTCTCATTACCAATTCTCCTTATATAAAACCAACCCGCAACGGCTTCTTTATTGGTATTGATGGAAATAGAAACAATCGAGTTTCTCCTCGCAGAAGTGGAGATGGCACGACTATTGATTTTGAGTTGGCAGGGGTTACTCTTCCCTCGGATTTGGCTTCTAAAGCAGTAGCGGTAAATCAATATGGGGTAAATCAAATTGAATTTACTCAAATTTCGCCTACTCAAGCGAGAATGACTCTTAAAGTCAATTCAGATAGTCCCGATTGGAATGCTAGTTTTAGTCGTATTAGGGGATTAGTTTTAGTTCCCAAGGGGAGATTTTCGGCAAGTATTCCGTCTAGAGATAGAACTGTTCGTTCTTCTACTGTTGCTGAAAACACGACAACTGTTGAAAAAATAGCAATGGCAGAAAGCGATACCCAACTTGTAATTACTGCTAATCGTCCCGTCACTTCCCAAACAGAACAAATTAGAAATGGTACTTATCAAATTACTATTCCTAATGCCCAACTTGCCGAGTCAAATTTATTTCAAGGCCCTCAATTAAGTGCGAGAAGTCCTATTTCTGAAGTTAGAGTAAAGGAAGAAAATTCTGCGGTATTAATTACCGTCCAAACTAGGTTGGGTATTCGTTTGGGAGAAACGACAACTACAGCAGCAGATCGACTAATTGCTTTCCCCATACAAAGAGGGTTAGCGCCTCCACCCCTAAGAGACCGACCTTTATTAAACCCCTCAAATCAGACTCGGACTATCGAAGTTCCTCAACCAGAAACTCTTCCCAGACCTCTACCATCTCGTCCTCTGCCTCATAGTAAACCTCTGGTCATTATTGACGCCGGACATGGAGGTCAAGACCCAGGCACGATTGGTATTGGTGGATTAAGAGAAAAAGATATAGTTTTGCCTATCTCCCTCGATGTAGCTGAAGGTTTGAGGAAGCAAGGTATAGAAGTCAAAATGACTAGAGATAGCGATTATTTTGTCAGTCTTAAAGGCCGTACTGATTTCGCTAATAATACTAGAGCAGATTTATTTGTGAGTATTCACGCTAATGCTATTAATCTGAGTCGTCCCGATGTAAATGGTTTAGAGACTTACTATTACAAAAATGGTCGTCGCTTGGCAGAAGTTATCCACTGGAGTATTTTAAATAGCGTCAATATCAAAAATCGCAATATTCGTCGGGCAAGATTTTATGTATTGAGGCATTCAACTATGCCAGCAGTACTGGTAGAAGTGGGCTTTGTAACTGGTGCAGAAGATGCCCCTAGGCTAAAAAATCCTACTCATCGTAGCCAAATGGCAGATGCGATCGTCCGGGGAATCATACAATATATTAAACAAAAAGGATTATAGGTATATTTACTCTAATTTTTTATCCTCTTGTTTAATAACTCCAGGTAAAATCTAGTCTTTAATTTAATCGATGATCGAAACTCAAAATCTGCCTATTGCTTTATTTGATAGTGGTGTCGGTGGACTATCCGTACTTAGGGCAATTTACCGACAAATGCCTCAAGAGTCAATTCTTTACTTTGCCGATACAGCTAGACTTCCTTACGGTACTCGTTCACCAGAGACAATTCTTCAGTTTGTCCGCGAAATTATGGATTGGCTTAGCACGCAAGGGGTGAAAATGGTGATTATGGCTTGTAATACTAGCTCTGCTCTTGCTTTAGAAGCGGTAAGGGCAGAGTATGACTTACCCATTTTAGGACTTATTCTTCCAGGAGCCAGGGCTGCGGTCAAACAAGGAAAAAATATTGGCGTGATTGCTACTCCTGCTACTGTTGCTAGCAATGCTTATTTTCAAGCTATTAAAGAAATAGACTCTACTACTCGAGTTTGGCAAGTAGGCTGTCCAGAATTTGTTCCTTTAATCGAAGGTAATCACATCCATTCTGCTTATACAAGGCAAGTAGCTCAAAAATATTTAAATTCTCTAATAAGCAAGAGAATTGATACTTTAATTTACGGTTGTACTCACTATCGACATCTAGAGGGTGTATTGCACTCTATTTTACCTCCTTCAGTCAATATTATCGATCCAGCAGAGTCGATCGCTATTGCTGCCGAAAGAGAATTAAGATTGATGGGCTTAAAAAACAATAAACTACCTCTACCGACTCGTTTCTGTGTCAGTGGTTCGGCGGAGCAGTTTGCAGAACTATCTCAACAATGGTTAGGTTTTTGCCCTAGAGTGGAAAAAATCCACTTGAGAGAGTCATCTATGATAGAGATGACTCTTAAATCTTCGGAAGGAGTATAACCAAAATATTATTAAGGTTCTGATGAGTTTTTACTATACTTTTCTGGCATCTCTAGACGATCCAGAATTTGATTTGACCAAAAGCTCGGCTACTTTTAACAATCCATAGATAGTGAGTAGATAAGTAGTAGCTATTAGCAGTATAAAGACAGAAGTATTCGAGAACATCATTAGGAAGACAAATGGTGCTAAAGGTTTAATTGCTTGAGTTTTGTTTGATTATTGAGAAAAGGAGCAGGAAAAAAGAAAATTTTAGCTCTCTCTATTAGGAAGGCAGAAAATCTTGAGCTTATTCCTTAAAACTCTGCGCTTAAGCGTTTTTATTTTAAGTATTTATTTTCTCTTCTTCACTAACTGTAGGCTTTGAACAAATCTTTTAGCCTCCGCCTTTCCCTTAGAAATTTTTGCTTATACCAATTCTTTCCGTTTCAACCAGAAAATTAAGTTGCAATCAGGCATTATAGGTTCTAGGCTGCACAATTACCTAGTACATATATACTTGTTTCCTATCTCTCTGGCTGTTTTTGAGAAATGGTATTAATCTGAGCATCAGCAGTTTGAAATTTAAACTGCTATGCTTGTTCGTCAAGTAAACAGTCGAAAGCCGACTTTCTACTTTCTCTCCCACACTCAATTGATACTAGTACAAACAATAATTGCATTTGTAATAGTATATAAGACAAGAGGAACACGCCTGCGTAACCAATCTCGATCATTACTAGACCTAAGAAAGGCTAAAGTTAAATAGCAAAAAGCAAAAACCAGCATATTATAGCGAGCAAGTATATAGGCTACTTTGCTAGCTGCATCTATCAAGTGCTTGCTTTAATATAATCTAACTCTGGCAATTGTTGAATTTACTTAATTCATTCTTATAAAAATGATAACACAAAAGTAAAGAATGTGAAAAGAAAAAACAGCCTTAGCGGTATTTTCTTGCCCTCTAGCAGACAAAGAAATAAAACAAAAGTTTTCTCTCTGTTGAGAGAGGCTTAAAATAAGTACAATAATAGTTAAAGTTTCTTAATCAAATTGCCAAACCTGGCTCAGCAATGATATCATCAACATCTATATTTGCCCCCGTTGATACCGACCTTCGGATCCTGACGGAAAATCTCAAAACATTAGTTAGTGCCCGCCATCCAATTTTAGGTGCTGCAGCAGAGCATTTATTCGAGGCTGGAGGCAAAAGAATTAGACCTGCTTTAGTATTGCTAGTTTCTCGTGCCACGATGCTAGACCAAGACATCACTCCCCGTCATCGCCGTCTGGCAGAAATTACGGAAATGATTCATACAGCTAGCTTAGTACATGATGATGTAGTTGACGAAGCAGATTTACGTCGTCAAGAACCAACCGTTAATAGCCTTTTTGGCAATAAAATTGCCGTATTGGCAGGAGATTTTCTCTTTGCTCAATCTTCTTGGTATCTAGCTAACTTGGATCATCTTGAAGTCGTCAAACTACTCTCAGAAGTAATTAGGGATTTTGCTGAGGGGGAAATACTACAGGCACTCAATCGTTTTGATACTAGCTTGTCGCTCGAAACCTACCTCAAGAAAAATTACTATAAAACAGCATCATTACTTGCTAATAGTGTCAAAGCTGCTGCCCTTCTAAGTGGGGTTTCCACAGAAATTGCCGAAAGTTTATATGAATATGGTTGTAATCTTGGCTTAGCTTATCAAATAGTTGATGACATTCTCGATTTTACTGGCTCGACCAAAGTATTGGGAAAACCAGCCGGTTCCGATTTAGCTAGTGGTAATCTAACTGCTCCTGTAATATATACATTAGTAGAAAAACCTTACTTAGAGGTATTAATTGAAAGAGAATTTTCTCAAGAAGGAGATTTAGCAGAAGCTCTAACTATAATTCGAGAAGGTCAAGGATTAGAACAAGCTCGTAAATTAGCTACTCATCATGCTCATTTAGCATTAGAAAGTCTAGCTTGCCTAAAACCTTCGGCTGCTTGCCAATCTCTTAAAGAACTAACTGATAATTATATTCTTAACCGACTATACTAGTTTTGAATTATCAGTTAACAATTAATCAGGCGAGGACATAAAGTGTCGATTTCTCAACCAACTATTTTAGTTACAGGTGGTGCGGGGTATATTGGTTCTCATGCAGCCCTAGCTTTAAAGAAAGCTGGTTATGAAGTGGTGGTTTTAG
>JAAUYH010088195.1_pt1 | contig 11444 bp, 10 predicted proteins | sample 7278061 | NCBI WGS metagenome assembly JAAUYH01 (sample SAMN14350203, study PRJNA611818) | marine sediment metagenome | isolation source: surface marine sediment (0.6m) | place: French Polynesia: Moorea | collected 2018-08 | reverse complement strand
GGCCGGGGCGACGTCGCCGCTGGCGATGGATGGTTCGAGACCGAGGTCGGTGATGGCCTGTACGTGGCCGCCAACGCCCTCGCGCAGCGCGTCGGCAAGTCGGATGCGGGCCAGCAGACCGGCTTCGTCACCGAGCCACACTTCGGTGACGACGTCCGAGCCCTGGCCGGGCGTCACCGGCGGAGCGTCGGCGCCGGACAACTCCGCGGCAAAGCCGGCCTTTCCGAGCCGCAGGCGGCGACCGTCGATGTGCCCCTCGATGCCGGCGCCCGGCGTGACCTGCACGTCGCTGGCTACCTCGCCGGTGGCGACCGACCGGAACGCCGCTGCGACCGGGTGCTCCGAGTGCCGTTCCAGCGCCGCAGCCAGTTCGAGGCAGCGATCCGGCGTTTCGGCCCCGGCCGCGTCGACGTGCTCGATGCGAAAGCGCCCGCGAGTCAGGGTGCCGGTCTTGTCGTACACGATGCGATCGGCCCTCGTCAGGGCCTCGAGGCTGTGTCCGCGCGTGATCAGCAACCCGCAGCGGGCAAGCGCTCCCGTCGCGGCCGTCATCGCTGCCGGCGTTGCCAGCGACAGGGCGCACGGGCAGGTGACGACCAGCACGGACAGGGTGATCGTAAAGGCGCGCTCCGGGTCGGTGAACCACCAGTAGCTCGCCACCGTCGCCGCTATCAGCAGGATCGCAACGACGAAGCGGCTCGCGACGCGGTCGGCGACCAGCGCCAGCCGCGGTCGCTCAGTCTGCGCGCGATCGAGCAGCCGCGCGATCTGCGACAGCACCGAGTCGTCACCGGTGCGATCCACGCGCATGTCCACCGGCGCCGTGAGGTTGACGCTGCCACCGATGAGTCGTTGTCCCGTCGTCCGGCGTCGGGGTCGCGACTCGCCCGTCACGAGCGCCTCGTCAGCGCTGGTTACCCCGGCCACGATCGTGCCGTCGGCGGGTACCGTATCGCCCGCCACGATGCGCACGATGTCGCCACGGGCCAGGTCCTCGGCCGGCACGACGGCCTCGTCACACGGACCCTCCGCGGTGGCGACGCGCAGGGCGGTCTGCGGCGCGAGGCGCGCCAGCGCTTCGGTGGCGGCCCCGGCGCGGTGCCGGGCCGCCATCTCCAGGAAGCGGCCCAGCGATAGGAAGAAGGTGAACATCACCACCGAGTCGAAATAGACGTCCGCATCCGCCGGGCCGAACAGGGTGGCCCACACGCTGGCGGCATAAGCGCCGCCGATGGCCAGGGCCACCGGTACGTCCATGCCCGCCGTCCCCGCCGCCAGGTTGCGCCAGGCACCGGTGAAAAACGGCCGCGCGGCATAGAACACGACGGGTGTGGCGACCAGCAGGCTCACGCCGCGCAGGAAACTTCGCAGGCCCTCGTCCATGCCCGTGAACGCCCCGAGGTACATCGCGGTCGCGAACATCATCACCTGCATCATCCCGAGACCGGCAACGGCGAGACGCTTGAGGGCGGTGCGCCGCTCCCTGAGGGCCGCTTCGGTGGTTTCGCCGTGCAACAGGGGATGCGGCTCGTAGCCCACCGCGGCGATGGCGGCGAAGACGGCGCTGAGCGGCGTGCGCGTGTCGTCATAGCGCACGCGCGCCAGGCGTGTCGTGGGATTGACCGCCACCTCGCAGACGCCCTCGAGGCGGGCGAGGCTGTTCTCGATGAGCCATCCGCAGGCCGCGCAGTAGACACCGTCCACGATCAGGCGAGCCTCGCGGGTGGCGGGCGTCGCGGTGCGGGCATCGGCCGGCACGGAACTGACGAAGCCGCGCTGGTTGGCGGGCACATCGTAGCGCGCCATGGCTGCACGGGTGGCGTCGTCGATGGGCGCGTCGACGGTCAGGCCGGTGAAGGGCCGCGGGGCCGCACCTTCCCGGTGCCGGTAGAAGTCCCCCTGACCGCTGTCGATGATGAGGCGTGCCACGGCTTCGCAGCCGATGCAGCACACCGGGCGCGACTGACCGTCGAACTCGATGTGTCCGTCGAACGTGTCCGGAACGGGTTCGGCGCAGTGGAAACAGACGGGTCCGGAATCGCGGGTCGCGTTCACGGCGTGCTCAGGGTCGTGGTTGCGCGGACAGCTCGTGGGCGCCGCGGCCCGGGGTCCACTCGCCGGCAAGGCGCCACTCCGGAACCAGTTCGTCCTGCGCGGGTTCCGGCAACAGTTCGATGTATCGGCGTCCGACCAGCGGTTCGTCGAGGCGTCCGGAGTACAGGTTCGGCCCCGTGCGCTCCAGCAACACCGTCCGGTCTGCCGCCTTGCGGGTGGGGTGGCCGATGTTGAGGCGCAGGCGTTCGGGCTGCCAGCGAAGGTCGGGGCGGGCGGTGGCCGTCACGTTCACATCGATGCGGGGCCACCGCTCGGACATCGTCACACGCGCTACCAGGCCGAGCGCGGCGGCGCTCGCATTGCGGGCCTCGGTCTGGGCCGTCAGTTCTTCGATGCGGTTGTAGTCGGCGACGACCAGTGCGTCATTGCCGGACGCAGCGATGATGAGCGTCGCGACGCCGGCGACCACGGCAGAAGCCGGAAGCCCGATGATGAACCACGGCCAGAACTGGCGGTACCAGGGCTGGGTTGCTTCCGAGGCGGCGGGGGACACGGTGCGGGCGAGCCTCAGCGCCTGGGAACCGGCGCGAGAAAGCGCGCGTGTTCGTCCACAACGATGTCTTCCGCGCCGACAGCCTTGAGCGTCAGGGTCACGTCGTGGCCGCCGCCGGCGAGATCGCGCCTCGGCACCCTCAGTCGGAGCGATGCGGCGGCGAGCTCACCACTGGCGAATTCGCGCTCCCCGAGCTCCGTATCCACCACGATGCCTGGCAGCCCCGCAGCCGACAGCGCGTACCGGCGCGGTACGTCGTCCATGTTGGTGATCTTCAGGGTGTAGACGTTTTCGACCATATCGTCGCTAACGAGGCGGTAAAGGGCGTTTCGATCGTGCAACACGTCCATGCGCACGGGCAGGCGGTTGCCGATCGACCAGGCGAAGGCGCCGAACAATAGTAAGAGCAACGCGCCATAGACAGCAATGCGCGGCCTGAAAACGTGCGTGCCCTCGTTGTGCAGGGCGTGCTCGGTCGTGTATCGGACGAGCCCGCGCGGGTAGTTCATCTGGTCCATGACGTTGTTGCACACATCGACGCACGCCGCGCAGGCGATGCACTCGTACTGCAGCCCGTCGCGGATGTCGATGCCCGTCGGGCACACGTGCACGCACTGCATGCAGTTGATGCAGTCGCCCAGGCCCTCGGCCTTCGGGTCCGCCTTGCGGCGGCGTTTGCCCCGCGGTTCGCCGCGCGCCTCGTCGTAGGAGATGATCAACGTGTCCTTGTCGAACATGGCGCTCTGGAAGCGCGCGTAGGGGCACATGTACTTGCACACCTGCTCGCGCATGAAGCCGGCGTTGCCATAGGTGGCGAAGCCATAGAACACCACCCAGAAGGTTTCCCACGGTCCCAGGCTGAAGCTGACGAGCTTGCCGCCCAGTTCGAGAATCGGCGTGAAGTAACCGACAAAGGTGAAGCCGGTGAATGCCGCGAAGCTGACCCACAGAAACTGCTTGGCACCCTTGCGCAGGATCTTGTCGCGGTTCCAGGGCCCCTTGTCGAGCTTCATGCGCTTGTTGCGCGGACCCTCGGTGATGCGCTCCATCCAGATGAACACTTCGGTCCAGACGGTCTGCGGGCAGGCGAATCCGCACCACACGCGGCCGAGCATCGCCGTGAAGAAGAACAGCGCCAGCGCGGCGATGATCAGCAACAGCGACAGGTAGATGAAATCCTGCGGCCACAAGGTAAGGCCGAAGATGTAGAACTTGCGTGCGGGCAGATCGAACAGCACGGCCTGGCGGCCGGACCAGGGAATCCAGGGCAGCACGTAGTACAGGCCCAGCAAGACCCACACGGCCAGGACCCGCAGCCGCGCATAGCGACCGCTGACTTCCCGCGGATAGATCTTCTCCCGGGCCGCATAGAGACTTTCGACCTGCGGCTCCTTGCCGCCCGTGGCCGCGCGTGCGTTGCTCATCTTCTCAGGGTTTCCTTGCGCCCGCGCCCCGGATTTTGCTGGCGCGGTGCGCCGTTCTGACCATGTAGAGGGTGACGTAGCTGCTCGCGGCGCAGAACCCCCAGAAGAGAAAGAAACCCAGCGCATAGCCGGTCATGGTCCCGAACCGGAGGTCGATGCTGACGATGGTCGCCAGGTCCGATGGATCGAACAGGGCGAACACCACCATGGTGGCGACACAGGCGACCAGGAAGGAGGGCCAGAGCACCGCGGCGATGTCCTGTCCTTTCCTGCCGAGCTCCACCGTGTCGGTGTCCGGCGCTGTGCCAGGGCGATCCGCCATGTTCAATCGTGCTCCGGCCGATATGTCACTCGGCGTCGGGTTCTCCGCTGAGCCCGTAGATGTAGGCGGCGACGAGCCGCACCTTGTCCTCGCCGAGGAGGTCCTTGTGGGCCGGCATGCGGTTCGCGCGGCCATTGTTGATGCCGTACGCGATTTCTTCGACGGATCCACCGTACAGCCACACGTCGTCGGTCAGGTTCGGTGCACCGAGGGCCTGCATGCCCTGTCCGCCGGGGCCGTGGCAGGCGCCGCACAGCGCCGTGTACTTGGCCTGGCCCGCGGCCGCTGCCTGCGGATCCGGTGCCGTGCGCCCGTTCAGCGTGTACACGTAATTGGCCACCTCGTTGACGCCCTGTTCGCCCAGACCGGCGCCCAGTGCGGGCATCACGCCGGCACGGCCGTTCAGGATGGACGTGAGGATTGCGTCCGGGTGACCGCCGTACAGCCAGTCGTCGTCGGTCAGGTTCGGATAACCGGGGGCGCCGCGCGCGTCGGACCCGTGGCAGCCGATGCAGAAGTTGAGGTAGATGCGCTGGCCGGTCAGACGCGCATCCGGGTCCGCCGCCATCGTGGGCAGGTCCATGCCCTCGTAGCGCGCGAACACCTCGGCGAAGCGGGCGTCGGCCATGCGAACCTCTTCCGCATGCTGCTTCTGCTGGGTCCAGCCCATCGTGCCGCCGAAGTTGCCCAGACCCGGGTACAGCACCAGGTAGACCGCACCGAAGATGATCGTGCCGTAGAACAGCATCAGCCACCACAGCGGCAACGGGTTGTTGTATTCACGAAGATCGCCGTCCCAGGTGTGCCCGGTCGTATCGGGCTCCGGTCCTTCCGTCTCGACAGGGCGCTTCTTCGAGTAGGCACGCAGCATCCACCAGCACCACGCCAGGGATCCGACGGTGAGTACGATAATGAACCAGCTCCAGCCAGCGTTCATGTGCGTTCTTCCTTTCGCCCGCCGTTAGCCGCGACGGGCGCATTGTCATCGGTAAATGGGAGGTTGGCCGCCTCCTCGAAGTCTGCCTTGCGCTTGCTGCTCCAGGCCCAGAAGACCAGGCCGACGAAGGCCACCAGCAGTACCAGCGTCAGCAGGCTGCGAAACAGCGTGATGCCGTCCATAGCTAACGCGTGCCCTGGTAGGCAACGCCGAGACCCTGCAGGTAGGCAATCAGCGCCTGCATCTCGGTCTTGCCGTCCACGACGGCCGCGGCCCCGGCGATCTGCTCGTCGGTGTAGGGGTCGCCCAGCATCTGCAGCCGGCGCATCCGCGTCGTCACCTGGTCACCGTCGACCATGGCGTTCGACAGCCACGGGTACCCGGGCATGTTCGACTCCGGCACCAGGTCGCGCGGATTCACCAGGTGTGCGCGGTGCCACTCGTCGGTGTAGCGTCCACCGACCCGTGCGAGGTCCGGACCGGTGCGCTTGGAACCGAACTGGAACGGCCGGTCGTAGACGGATTCGCCGGCGACGGAGTAGTGGCCGTAACGCTCGGTTTCACTGCGGAAGGGGCGAATCATCTGCGAGTGGCAGACATAGCAGCCTTCGCGCACGTACACGTCCCGACCCGCCAGTTCCAGCGGCGGGTAGGGCTCGATGCCCGGTGCCGGCTCGGTGGCTTCCGCCTGGAACATGAGCGGGACGATCTCCACCAGGCCGCCGATGCTGATCGCGATGGCGATGAGCACACCCATGAGGCCGATGTTTTTCTCTACCGTTTCGTGTTTCATGATGTCTTGAGTCTCCGCGCAGCGCCGATCAGGCCGCGCCCACGGCGGGCACCGGTACGGGTTTCACCTCGGACGCGCCCGAGATGGTCTTGTAGACGTTGTAGGCCATCACCAGGGTACCCACCAGGAACAGCGCACCGCCCAGCAGGCGTCCGGCGTAGAACGGGTAGGTGGCCTTCAGGCTCTCGATGAACGCGTGCTGCAGCGTGCCGTCGGCGTTCGTGGCGCGCCACATGAGTCCCTGCATGACACCGGCGATCCACATCGAGGCGATGTACAGGACGACGCCGATGGTGCTGATCCAGAAGTGCACGTCGATGAGCTTGACGCTGTACATCTGCTCGCGGCCATACAGCTTCGGAATGAGCGCGTACAGCGAACCCATGGAAATCATCGCCACCCAGCCCAGGGCGCCCGAGTGCACGTGACCGATCGTCCAGTCCGTGTAGTGCGACAGCGCGTTCACCGTCTTGATGGACATCATCGGTCCTTCGAACGTCGACATGCCGTAGAAGGACAGCGACACGATGAGGAACTTGAGGATCGGGTCGGTGCGCAGCTTATGCCAGGCGCCCGACAGCGTCATGATGCCGTTGATCATGCCGCCCCAGCTCGGCGCCAGCAGGACGACCGAGAACACCATGCCGAGCGTCTGTGCCCAGTCGGGCAATGACGTGTAATGCAGGTGATGGGGACCCGCCCACATGTAGACCGCGATCAGCGACCAGAAGTGCACGACCGACAGGCGATACGAGTAGACCGGGCGGCCTGCCTGCTTCGGCACGAAGTAGTACATCATGCCGAGGAAGCCCGCGGTCAGGAAGAAACCGACGGCGTTGTGGCCGTACCACCACTGCATCATGCTATCGATAACGCCCGTGTAAATCGGGTAGGACTTGGTCAGCGACACCGGGATCGACAGGTTGTTGAAGATATGAAGGATCGCGACCGTAATGATGAACGCGCCATAGAACCAGTTGGCAACGTAAATGTGCTTGATGCGGCGTTTGTAGAGTGTGCCGAAGAACACGATCGCAAATGCAACCCAGACGACGGCGATCAACAGGTCGATCGGCCACTCGAGCTCGGCGTATTCCTTACCCTGTGTAATACCGAGTGGCAACGTGACGGCTGCCAGCACGATGATGGCCTGCCAGCCCCAAAAGGTAAACGCCGCAATCTTGTCGAAGGCGAGTCGCACGTGGCAGGTGCGCTGCACCACGTAATAAGCAGTAGCGAACAGCGCCGAGCCGCCGAAGGCGAAAATCACGGCATTGGTGTGCAATGGCCGGAGACGGCTGTAGGTCAGGAAGGGCAGGTCGAAATTCAGGCCTGGCCAGCGAAGCTGCGCGGCGATGATGACGCCGACGAGCATGCCTACAACACCCCAGACGATGGTCATGATCGCGAACTGGCGCACGACCTTGTCGTTGTAAGAAGCTGATGTGTCCAAAGGACGTCCCCTGTATCGGTTGGGCAGAGTTGAATTCGCGCGAAATTATAGCGCTGACGCGCAAACGCAGGCTATCAGCGACATCTTCGGGCCCGTATACGTGACGATACGTATGGATTAGCCCGTATTTCGGAAGTTGGCGGGAGGTATACTCTCGCGGACTCGTTTTCCTCGTGAATTGCGACTGCCATATGGCTGCAAAAGTCGACCCCAACAAGCCAACCGGCGAGCTGCTGCACGGCTCCGATGATGCGTCCTTCTTCAAGATGCTGCTGGAGTCTGCGCCTGACGCGATGGTGATCATCGACGACCAGGGCAAGATCCGGTTAGTCAATGCCCAGGCTGAAGCCATGTTCGGCTTCGAGCGCAAGGAACTGCTGGGCAACAGAATCGAGAGCCTGTTGCCGAAGCGAATTCGTGAACGGCACGTGCGCCACCGCGACGCGTTCATAGCCGAACCGGACGTACGGCCGATGGGCTCCGGTCTCGAGCTGGTGGCGGCCCGCAAGGACGGCAGCGAGTTTCCGGTCGAAATCAGCCTGAGCCCGGTAAATACGAGCCGGGGTATGTTCGTTGCCAGCGTCATACGCGACGTGACCGAGCGCAAGAAGATGGAGATGGAAATCATCGAAGCGCAAAAGGAGACCGAGCGCGCGAACAAAGCCAACAATGCGTTTCTCGCGGCCGCGAGCCACGACCTGCGGCAGCCCGTGCAGGCGCTGAGCCTGTTGAACGGTGCGTTACGGCGTACCGTAAAAGACGAGCGCGCACTCGAGATGATCGAACACCAGCAGAACTCGCTGACGGCAATGACCAACCTGCTGAATTCGCTGCTGGACATCAGCCGGCTCGACGCGGGCAGGGTGACGCCGGAATTCGAACGCTTCCCGATACAGCGGCTCGTCGACAGGCTTTCGGCCGAGTTCGGCCGCCAGGCACATCACAAGGGGCTCGAGTTCGAGGCTGCGGATTGCTCCTGCGTCGTCCACAGCGATCCCAACCTGCTCGCCGAGATCATCCAGAACTTCGTCTCCAACGCGATTCGCTACACCGACAAGGGCGGGGTAAACATGCACTGCCGGCAAGATTCGGAGAATCTCTGGATCGACGTCGAAGATACGGGAATGGGCATCGAGGCCGACCAGCTCGAGGCGATCTTCAAGGAATTCCACCAGTGCAATGCGGAGCGCTCGAGCAACAAGGAGGGTTTTGGCCTTGGACTCGCGATCGTGCGACGGCTGGCGGACCTGCTGGGCCATGAGATTGACGTCAAGTCGACGCCCGGCAGAGGCTCGACGTTTTCGGTCCGCCTGCCCGTCGTCGACGAACGCCCTCAGTCGCTGACGGACGACGCGGACGACTACGGCATCGGCGAAGCCCAGTCGGGCCTGATCATTCTGATCGAGGACGATGTCAACGTAGCCAACGCCTGGGGCATGCTGCTCGAGGCCGAGGGCTACAAGGTCGCGACAGCAGCATCCGCACCCGAGGCGCGGGCAATCATCGGTCACCTGGACATGCTGCCGTCGCTCGTGATCTCGGACTTTCACCTGCTCGACGGCACAACCGGCGTCGAGGCAATCCGGGGTATCCGCGAGTACTACAAGCTCGACATTCCCGCGTTCATCGTCAGTGGCGACACGTCCAAAGTCGTCAAGGATGCAAGGTTGCTCGAAAATTGCACGATGATGAACAAGCCGGTCGACACGGGCCGGCTGCTGTCGGCCGCCGCAATCGCCACCCGCACGGGCCACGTCCCGGCGGATTAACCCACCAATGCTGTGAGAGCGGCGCTCTGTGGGAGCGGCGTCCCGCCGCGATCCCGTCACGGCGGCGAGCGGGCTATCTCTTCCTCGCTGGCGTCGGCGATACGCTCGATCAGAGACACCCCACTCGCCACCGTCGCTGCGCTCAACAGCTCCTGCCGGTCCCGGCAGAACGTTGTAGGAGCGGTCGTAAGACCGCGACTGAATACTAAGCCGCTTCGGGGCTCTGGAGCTCGACGGGCGTCTGGAACCAGTCCGGCTTGACGATCAGCAGGTCGCAAGGCAGGTGTTCCAGCGTCCTTTCGGCGGTTGCGCCGATGAACAGGCGTTTCCAGCGATTGCGTGCCACTGCCCCCATTACGACAACGTCGGCGCCGAGCTTCTCGGCCATCGCCGGCAGCTCCTCGTGGGTGAGGCCTGCAACGAGATGCGAGTTCTCGTCGGCCACGCCGTGGAAGTCGGTGATCTCCCGGAACCGCTTCTGGTGATCCTCGTGCATCTGCTGCTCTATTTCGTCGAACGGCAACGATACGGGGATGTAGGCATTGGCCGTCGCCGTGGCGACCGCAATGCGCGGATCGTAGGCATGAAACGCGTGAACATCGCCGCCAGTGCCCTCGCAGATCGTTTTCGAGACTTGCAGGATCTCGTCGTCGAGTGCCGCAGGCTTGTCATTCTGGTTCATCGGGTCGATGGCAGCAATGAACAGCGGCGAGTCACTGATTTTACGCGGCTTGACGAGCCACAGCGGTAACGGGCAGGCGCGAATCAGGTTCCAGTCCGTATTGGTCAGCAACGCTCGCGCTACGGCCGTGTGGTGATGTGTATCCTTGACGACGATGTCGGCGTCGCTGGCAATGGCGTGTCGCACGATGCCCTCGAAAAGAGGATGGTCCCAGACCGCCGAGGTCGTTACGACAATGCCGTCGGTGCGAAACGGCTCGGCAAGCTCTTCGAGATGTTTTTCGTGGCTTTCGATCACTTCTGCCCGCGCTTTCTCGAGCGATGGTGAGTCGAACAGCCGGTCGCCACTCAGGTACTCGTTGTAGTAGCAGATCAGCAGTTCGAGCTCTGCCCCGGTGTTCTTCGCGAGCCAGGCGGCACGCTGCATACCGGGTTGTTCCTCAACTGTTGGGTCAATAACAGCGAGGATCTTCTTGATTTTGTGCATTGTTTTCCCTGGGCGCGAAGTGCAAAAGCCTATTAGTTCCCTGTGTTTAGCATACTGGCGGCCGATTTGACCGCCATAAGGCGTGATGCAAACTTGAGTCTCGGAATGTACCTACAAACGCATAAGTGGATGTACTAATTTAAGGGTCGGGGGCGCGTCCTTAGATTGGGTTCGAATGGCCACCGAAAGGAGTGCTGGGATGGCCCGCAACTACGAGCAGCTGCGAGCGCAGCTGCAACAGAAAAAAGACGAACTCGCTGGTCGACTCGACAGGGTAACGGCCAACGTTCGCCGGGGTTACGAGGCGGACTCGGAAGAGCGAGCGAAACAGATGGAAGACCACGAAGTGGTCGACGCACTCGGCAACGACGCGCGTGCCGAAATTGTCAAAATTACCGCGGCGCTCTCAAGAATTGATGCAGGTGACTACGGCATCTGCAAGGAGTGCGGGCTGGACATCGACGAGACGCGCATCGAAGCGCACCCCTATGCTGAATTCTGCATAGAATGTGCTCGCGACGAGGAGTTTCGCCGGGCGCACCGGTAGCGCGCCGTATCACGCATTCATGTGCATCTTGACCAGGTCGGCGAGCGAGCGGGCCTGCATCTTCTCCATGACGCGCGCGCGGTGGATCTCCACGGTGCGCTGGCTGACGCCGAGTTCGTAGGCGATCACTTTATTGGGCTTGCCGGTAACGACGAGGTCGAACACCTCGCGCTCACGGTTCGTGAGCCGCCCCAGCCGTTCTGCGACTTCAGCGTGTTTCTGTTGCTCCTCGCGACGTTCCTTGTCGGTCGTCAGCGCTTCGCGTACGCGGTCCAGCAGGTCCTGGTCTCGAAACGGTTTCTGGATGAAGTCCACCGCACCCTTCTGCATGGCCTCGACAGCCATCGGCACGTCGCCGTGGCCGGTAATGAAGATGATAGGGACGGTGTTGCCGCGCTTGATCAGCTCTTCCTGAAGCTCGAG
>JAAUYH010029560.1_pt1 | contig 11444 bp, 11 predicted proteins | sample 7278061 | NCBI WGS metagenome assembly JAAUYH01 (sample SAMN14350203, study PRJNA611818) | marine sediment metagenome | isolation source: surface marine sediment (0.6m) | place: French Polynesia: Moorea | collected 2018-08 | reverse complement strand
TGTTTAGTCAGAGACAAATCTTAAGCCAAATTTCAAAATTCATTTGAGTCTTGCATTTTGTTAATCGTTCGTATAGTGCGGCAGTACATCAAAACTTGAAAAAAAGTGGCACGAGTCAAGTAATAGTAGGGTTATTAAAAGCTTTCTACTCTTAACCATTATTCACATTCAACATTTTTATCGTCCTTTTGTAATATTGAGACCCTTGAACCTAATTAATTTAGCAGTTCTCAAGAGTGCCACGCCATCTACCGGTTTCTGTGTACTGGAAATACTTGCTTCGTTCATTATTTATGATTGTTTTCACTAGAAGTCTTGCATTACCGTTATCCAAATTCTATTTCTGGTGAAGTAGCGGTAAATCCAAGCTCAGAAGATGCTTTATGGTGTAGAACCAGTCATGTTCCCTTATGGATTTGTAACAGATAAGATAAATAGTACTTAATTTCCTTCTGAATTTAGCTTCGATTGTATGTCTCATCGTTATCAAAAAAGGAATGAACTTTTGATTTAATCATAGATAAGAAAAAGAGAAAATGGGATGATCTACTGGATAATAATAGATGTATCCACAACAGCTTTTTAGGCAGTAAATTTACAGTAATGGAAAGGAGTTTTAGAATACATGGCCCCAAGAGTTACTAGCAGCCACATATGGAGGAAGAAGATCATCGACGCAGTTGTAAGGTGATGGAAATAAAATGAGCCTCCAATTTCCTTCATTGTGGAATTTAAAAATAGACCATGATTACCTCAGCAACGCTCTGTTTCACCCACCGGCGTTTCATCCCCGTCCAGCTCATAGTGAACATGACCATCCTTACAGAACGAACGCCCACCGTCTCTACAGTAAGACAAATACCACTGGACTAATTCGCTCTCTAAATTACGATTTCGAGTGCCAGTTTCGCATATCTCGCTCTTTACTTCATTCCATTCTCTCCAGCTACCGTCATGAACAACATCGATTTTGTCTCTACAAGTCGCGATTGTATCTGGCAATCAACCTTCGTGATATTATTCGTTGGCCTCGCATGGTACTACTGCAAACGAATGTCAGTCGCCATAAACATGCATGAGGCTCACATGCTACACAGAATAATATTACATTCAGGGGCGCGGCAAGAACACAATACTCACGATTCATACGAATCGGGCACTGGCAGGGCGCGGCAGACCGACGGTAGCGGAGGACACGCTTGTAGGCATTCACACCTACGATGAAATGTCACACAACCCGCTGCCACCAGTCTACGCAGTCCTAACACTCGAGGGCATAACAAGCACCATGGTTCAACGTCCACAACCTCAAATATGTTGCCGAATGCACATCATGTCCGTTCAGCAAACACTGCAAGTACTAGCAAGTGGCACGTTGCCAAACGCATGAGTTGCCAAAAACCGTGACTTCCCGAGATGAAGTCGAAGTTGTCATAACAGATAGCTGGGGAGAAGGCCGGAAGCTGGCACCGAGATAGCAGCTATAGTCAGTTGTTAACACAGCAGCACCATGGCATGTGTTGCATAGCAAACACGTGCCAAAGTCAAGTGAGCTCCGAAGCCGCTCTCAAATCATGCGAGCTGAGAATAAATACACTTTTGCGCTGTCGTTACTGTCAGCCAGCACAAGACAGTCGAAAAAAGAACTTACAGGAGAGCAGCGTACTTTTTAGGCCAAAAAATGAGGTTGTACTAAATTTCCAGATGATTCAATCCGCACTATTTCCTCAATCGATTCGCATTGCTTTCAAGGAACCGATATCCCGAAAGGACAACGCGTACACGTGTTATCATTGACTGTCCGCACCAACAGTCATCAACTCCATTCAGCAACTAGTGCAATGCAATCTTGCATACAAGCACGGTGGGCAGAAGGTGTCGAGGTATTGTGATAAGCACCTGTACCGTACCCTCCCGTACAGTATTCGTTCTGTTTGAGAATCGCAAAGTCCAGTGCACAATTCTCGCAGTAAGAACCGTACTCTACAAAAAAGATGATCTTGGAATAAGAGTTCCAACAGGCAATAATACCATCATTATCAGCACCATTTCCACAATCCGCCACATCAATGCCCAGCCAAATCGGCTCAGTTCCGGCACATTGGCAAAATAACTGCTGCGTGCCCCTAGCAAAGGTACCGCATTCACACCGGAGCAAACCCCAGCCCCGCGCGAAGCGAAACTTCCCGTCCGTTTGACACACGAAGTGCATCCAGGACAACACGTGTATGCGATGTAGAAATTCGAATAAAAATTGCAAATAGTCCAATTTAATTCTACACCCAATTTGCGCCCTCTCTACTTGCCAAATCATCAATAGCAAGCGGCGTGACCTCGTCATGAACGCTTGGCACCCGACTGCGGCGAAGCGCGCGGCGCTGCGGCGTTGTTTATAATATCCGACGCGGCGAGTAGGGAAATCCAGCGTCGTCGTGTAGCCAACGTCGTCGTGTACACAACTATAGCAGCACCACACGAAACCCCCGCCATGACACTGCGCAAGAAGCTCATGTCGCTCGCCGGCAAGAAGCGCGACGACACCGCCTCCCCGCCCTCGCGTAAGATGCGCCACGGCGTGCGCGATGTATCTTTCCCCGTGGCTTTCGCCCACCCCGTCGCGATGAAGGCTCTCGCCGACTCCCCGCGCGGCGTGCAGGACGTGGATCAGCACAAACTAGCCATGCGACGCGAACCCGTGAAAATGAGCGACATGGATGCGTCCAATGTGGACGTCGCATGCGAGGACGCGTTCATCGCCTGCATGGACCGCCTGTCCCAGCGTGCGCAGCCGTCGATTCGGCTATCCCTGGCGATTGACGAAGCGATTTCGTCTCGTAATATGGACGATGAGAACACGCCCGCGAACAACGGAAAAGAAAACGCTTTTGCGACGAATCCGCGCTACTCGCGCATGGTGCCCTCTGGTACCCTGACCAATCTGAACGTGCGCGGGCTGGAAGAGTGCCACCGCGTGCAAGACGCGAAACCTAAACCGCCGAAGCGAATGAACGCGGCGCCGCAGAAAACGTCGCTTCCCCCCATGCACATCGACGTGGACCCGGCGGAGCACTATTGCGATTTCGTGGCGGTGGGGTCAGGTGCGTCGGGGTGCGTGTTCTTCGCGACGAGCAAGGCGACGGGACGCACGGTGGCGCTGAAGCGTGTGCAGCCGAGCACACGATCGAAGACGAAGGCGCTGGAGAACGAGATCCGCACGATGCACGCGCTGCGGCACCCGAACATCATCGGGTGCCACGAGGCGTACTCGCACCAGGGCAGCGTGTGGATCGTGATGGAGGCGATGGACGTGGGCTGCCTCACGCACGTGCTGGACTTCCTGCGGCAGAAGGGCTACCTGCTGGACGAGGCGCACATCGCCTACATCCTGCTCGAGGCGCTGCAGGGCCTCTGGGCCATGCACAGCACCGCCAAGATTCACCGCGACCTGAAGAGCGACAACGTCCTCGTCTCGTCCGCGGGCGAGGTCAAGCTCGCCGATTTCGAGTACACCGCAGAGCTCACCGCTGACGTCCCCAAGCGCCGCACCATGGTCGGCACGCCCTGGTTCATGGCGCCCGAGACCGTGCGCCGCAGCTACTACGACTACTGCGCCGACGTGTGGAGCATCGGGATCCTCGCCATCGAGTGTGCCGAGTGGGTGCCCCCGCTGTTCGGCATGGACTGCGCACGCGCGCTCGACACCATCAAGCAGGGCGACGTCAACCAGGGCTTCAAGCGCCCCGAGATGTGGAGCGCCGAGTTCGCCGACTTCGTGCACGGCTGCCTCACCCGCGACCGTGCGCAGCGCTACTCCGTGCCCCAACTACTGAAGCACCCGTTCCTCAAGAAGGCCTGCAGCCAGGTGCAGATGGCCAACGTGTTTCGCGCGGTGCGAGGAATGGAACCGATCTCCACGAAATAAGCGGCGTGGGTTGGTGCCTGTGATGCAAACTATTTATTCGGAACGAGTGCTAGCGCAATTCGTTTCCTCACGTCTTATCAATACTTGAATAAAGTCCGTTACTCTTCTTAATTGCCTCGTCTCACTCGGCGTGCCCTATGTGTAGTGCAGTGTTGCGGAACGGCCGTCGACGTCTCTTGCAAATTGATGTCGCTCGGTGCCACGTTGCATATCGCCGACGCGATGGTGCCGTCGCGGGGCACGAAGCCGTTCCACGCGCTGTGGCGGAGCGCGAGGATACGGGTGGCGCGTAGTCGGACGGCGTGGTACGTCGCCGTGGGAACGGGTGTTGTGTTACTGCTGGCGTTCATCGAACTGTGGGTATGGGGGATACGGCGGCGGCCCAGCGTGCAGCAGCCGCAGCTGGTGTTCGTGTTCAGCACGGGGAGGTGCGGCACGCTGCATCTGGCGCGCTCGCTCGAAGCGCCGGGCGCGTACGTGACGCACGAGGAGGAGCACGCGCGCCTGCGCACGCGCGACGTGGTGGCACGCACGTACCGGGGGCTGGCGTCGATGCGGGACGAGGCGGCGTTCAACGCGAGCGCGGACGCGTACGTGCGCGGGGCGAAGGCGGTGTACTGGAACCACCTGCTCGAGCGACATAACGCGACGCGGCTGGTGTACACGGGCCACCTGGCGGGCGTGTTCGGGCTGGCGCCGTCGATCTGGCGCGCGCACCGGGGGCGCGTGCGCTTCGTGCGCCTGCGGCGCGGGCGCATCGCCACCGCGCTGTCGCTCATGGCGCTGGGCCCCGAGGACGAGGACCCCTGGAGCGTGCGCCCGCGCCGCTGGTTCCCGACGCCCGCGGCGCCGTTCGCGCGCCTGCGCGTGGAGCCCGCGGCGTGGGAGCGCTTCAACCGCTTCCAGCGCTGGCTGTGGTTCGTGGACGACGTGGAGTGCCGCTGGCAGGCGCTGCGGCGGGAGGTGGACGCGGACGCTCTGTGGGAGGTGTCGCTGGAGGAGTTGGCGGTCATGGACGGTGGTGCGAAGTGGAGGGAATTGGCCGCCTTCATGGGCGTGAATGTGGGCAAGACGAAAAGCACGCGACATAACAGTATACAGAGCAAGAAGAGGGTGAAGCAGACGTTCGACGAGGCCGTGCTGCGCGAGTGGGACGAGGACTATCGCAAGTTGGTGGGGCCGTGCATGCTTGACGACCGCACGTCGTATCGGTGGGAGTGAAGTGCTTTTACGGTAGGAGTGTGAACGAAGGTTGGAAATCAGCGACCGCGTCATAATTGCTTCTCGAGTACATTCGGCCCCGCTTTGTACATTTGACTTATTGTCGCTTGGTTCTTCACGATCGTCAGGTTCCGAAGGCCGTTCTGGTACGCCGCGTTTATTGCGCCGACGTCGGTCACGTCCCGCATCTTCCGGAATTCATGCCGTGTCTTGCGCAGTGTGTACTCCCGAAAGTTGTAGTCTGCGAATCGACTCCCGTGCCTCAGCAGGTTGCGGTACAACTTGATCACATCACTTTTCGGCACACTCATCTTGCTCGGCACCCTGTGGTTTGGTGCTTGTGGTTGAGGTTGTAGTGGTGGTCGATACCACGCACGTGATAATGTATTGAGAATGGAAGGTTTCTATTTCTTGGATTTGGTAAAGTTTCTAGAAACGTAACAAGACGTTAGCCGGTCAGATTGATTGCATGCAATGCTCAGATCTCAGGATCCTGTAAGAAATTGCATGTAAGGATTCTACAGTTCACCATCTTCCTATCCCCATCCTGTCCCATGCACCGAATCTCGACCTCCTCGTCCTTGAATGCAATACTACCTAGTGCCAGTATAAAAGTCATCTTATCTCGTCGAAATGTTAAAACAACAGCAACAGCAGCAGCACAAAGAGCTTGACATATTTCACTTTCGAGCACGCCATCGAACCAACAATTAACATGTTCTCCCTGTGTCTTGTGAGAGGCAAACGCTTCCACGATGTGGATCTGAGTAATGATGCACATACTGTGTTCATCCGCAGTGGAATTTTGGGTGAGGAAGAGACTGAAGTGAGGAAAACATTCGAAACGAGGGAGCTCGCAGAGAAATACGCCAAGAGAACAGTGTCGAACAAAACCGAAATAGGATTCATTTCCATTGGACAAGTGCCACGGAACGCAGGCGTACAAACCCGCGCAAGTTCGTTGAAACGGGCGTTAGAAGAGGCAGCAATTGCAGTGAGTGTTTCGAAAAAGCTACGACGTAGCAAGAGGCTTTCTGGTGGGTACTTCACATACACCAAGAATGATAGGTGTGGTGCGGTAGACCCGAAGTGCTCGATAAATGGCACCATGGTTTCCTTGGACTCCGTTGGTGCGTGTGATGTGATGCTTGCACAAGTCGACACAAGTGCAGGTGTGGATAATTTCATTGTTCTACAGTTGATTCAGGAGAAGGGACGAAACGATTCGTTTGTCCTGTTCAAACGGTGGGGCGTAAAAGGTCAAGTTGGTTCAACATCGGAAAAATGGTTTCGCGGACTTGCAGAGGCAGTGCTTGCATTTTGTGAACAGTTCAGGCGAAACACAGGAATGGACTGGCAAACAAGTGACCACGCGAAACCAATGGAATCAACGTCTTCCTCCTCAGAAACAGCTGATTCAGGTAGAAGAGCGCTAGCCAGTAGAAATGATGAATGGTGTTTTCTTTGTGTAGATGGCGAGGAAACAGAGTGGTATCCGTTCGACCCCTATTTATTACAATCGAATGATAGCTCTGCTCGTTTCTTCACGTCTTATTGTTATTGAAATAAAGCGCTTATTCTTCCTATTTGTGTTGTTCTTCTTCGCTGGTCGATACGAGGATGTAGTAAAGGACTGATTTCCGAACAACTCGTCTTGCACATTGTTTTCAAGTCCTGTACATTGGAATTACAGCAGCACAGCGAGATGCGACACAATATCGTTACGAAGATGCGCATCTAGTGCACAACTTCGTCGGCGCATCGCACAGGGTTAGGTACTATCAGCACAATCGTACAGTGCTCTATCTTCAGCTCTATTAGCAATGGCCGTCGTCTTTTTAGGGTAGGACATTTTCTACAGCCCATCTGTAAAGCATCTGATCGTGGAGCTGTGGAGTCGCCCGTTTGATTCTCTTTCAAAGCAACCCGTCTCGGTGATCAGGTGCGGCACCCCGACAGTGCTACTGTACCGTTTAGAATTAAGAGTGGAAAGTTTCTATTTCTTAGATATTGGCAAAATTTCTGGAATCATTGCCACGAAATAAATATTTCATTTGGAAGTGGTTGATTGCATGCAAGGCTCCAATCCGTGAATACTGTAAGAAATTGCATGGCAGGATGCTCTTGTACAGTCCTATCTTTCTGTCACCATTCTGTCCCATGTACTGTACCAAATCTCGACCTCGCCGTCCTTGAATGCAGTGTTACCTCGTACCATTATGAAACGTCATCTTATCTCGTCAAAATGTTAACAGCAGCAACAAAACAAGGAGCTTGACATCTTTCAGTCATCAGCACACAATCAAATCAACAACCAACATGTTCTCCGAGCGTCTTGTGAGAGGCAAACGCTTCTTGGAAGTGAATGTGAGTGATGATGGGTATACTGTTTGTATATCCAGTGGAATTGTGGGTGAGGAACGGGCTGAAGTGAAGAAAACATTCGAAACCAGCGAACTTGCAGAAAAGTATGCGAAGAGAACGGTGTCGAACAAGATCGCAATTGGATACATTCCCGTTGAACAAGTGCCACAGAAAGCAGGCATGGAAACCCGCGCTGGTTCATTGAAACGGTCGTTAGCAGAAGCAGAAATTGCGCTGAGTGTCTCGAAAAAGCTACGGCGTAGCAAGAGGCTTTCTGGTGCGGATTTTACATACAGCAATAATCATGAACGCGGTGTGGTAGACCCCGAGAGCTCGATAACGAGCACATTTGCTCCACTGGAATTTGTTCGCTTCTGTCACTGGTGTGGACAAATACATGAATATGTAGATATTGTACCGGTAGTCGAGTGATAGCTCAGCTCGTTTCTACAGTCTCATCAATATTTGAGTAAAGTCTTTTTCTTCCTATTCTGTCTCGTTGCATTTTGCTTGTCAAGACGTCATTGTAGTACAGGATTGGTGTTCAGTGCAGAACTAGAGGGTAAAATCCGATTGACCTTACTGTACTCCACTCGTAGAATTCATTTATATTGACAGACCAACTAGAAAGCACCGAGAGTGTCGATGCAGAAGTTGTACACGATGGGGTTCTGAACAGTGCCGTGGACGAAATCCTAGGACCGCAACCTTATACCTGCTTGGCTGCCCTAGGAAAGTCAATTGTACGGTTTTGGAGCCAGACGGGCCGCTACCCATTGATTGAAAATGTATACCACCGAACGGATACGAATTCACCTCAGAAATGGACCCTCTAAAATAGTTCAAATTTAAGCGTTTTCTGTTAACATCAGCTACGTAAGAAGCACAATGCTACGCATTTACATCTCACATGAACCCTTAAAACAGACTATAATGTCTAATCCTTACTTGCTCGAGGATCCAGCTATTTGAAGAGTTTGACGACATATTTCTCTAGGAACAGCATGTTTTTATGCATCCTAAAGTTGACTATAGTGGGCTGATTCGTTATTCTGTTTTTGATAGTAATGGTTGTTGCTGAGAATCAGTGTTGCGCAAGCTAAAGAGACCGAATTCCAAAGTTTATATGAGCAGGAGCTCTATTTCGACATTTTTTACAATCGGGTACATTCAGATGCATCGTTTGCTACAAACGATGAAATATAACTATAGTTCATAAGGCAAAAACAGACAATCGTAAATCGTAAGATATAATGGCTTTTGTATCTTTGAGCTATTTGAAACTAACATTCATCCATTACGTAATTTTCCCATCGTCATTGAAATCAGTCCATCATCTATTGAAATACATATTTCACTGCCTGCCCTTTCAATTTTATTGACACGAGATCGCGAATTATCAAACTTAATTTCAACTGCTCACCGCAGATCAACTATGTGATTTCTCATTTTACCTTAACTCACGCTTGTACATACTCAGCAAATAATCATTGCCGATAGATAATTTTTTTTCCAATTTTTCATTTTTCTCTTTAATTATTCGTTGAGTTTTAAAAAAATTCACGCTTGCGGTATTGACCTTTTCTTTTATACGCTCACAATGCAAATTCAAACAATTCCTCGACACAAATTTTTCAAATTTGGGAAGAGAAGCATATTGGAACCAAATGCTTGGTAAATGTTGGAAATGCTACTATCAAGACTATTGGTTTCCAGAGAGAGAAGACGGAAGGTGAGCAATTGTCTGACGTGTTGACCGAGCTATACTGTTTTCCAAGTTTCTCAACTTCTATAGGCATATTCATGATCCCCAAAAACACCGACTACTACTTGCTTGATGAACGAAAAGCTTCACAAGCAAGACTAAAGGCAAGGAAAAATAATAGAAAAAAGTGTTTACGTTTTTAAGAATATTGGACTATGTATCGTAGTGGTAGTGCCTTCTGTGAAAATAATTGTTGAGTACCGACTAATTTGTCTTTATTACTTTATTTCTAGATTACTGTATCAATGGTATCCGAGTTCTTATTTTACCACTTGATTCTAAGGTAATCCTTTCTAACCTATTTGAAACAATTAGCACAGTGTAATAGTATGACCGACATAGATTTGTAATAGAATGAAATATTCAGTATTATAGACTCTTCTAGGTCGCATGTGATTGGTGAGTATTATTCTATATAATTACAGTTGGACCTGAGATGAACATAGTTCTCTTCCGATCTTATCGCACTAATCAGCCTTGCTATCGTCCATATCTATCATTGGAACCACAAATCGAGATCATTTAGGTCTTCCCTAGTTCGATCCATACAAAGGTACTGTTATTGCACTCATCAAGATGTTCAGTTGTTAGGGAAGTTGCTTGAAATTTGTAATTTTTGCGGAAAACCTGCGAGTTTCAAAGTTACAACTTACTTTAGTGCAATTATCGATGGAAATACATGCACAATAGCAGAAAACAGTGGTAAAAGTCCATGTAAGCGTGGAAATCAACGAGTGATATCCACGGGTGTTTCGGCTTTCTGCCGAGCGATTCTTGGTGAGTCACTGTGAAACAGAGAACGTCTCCCGGTCCAAGAATGGCTAAATAAAGTAATGAGTAGCAAAATTGTAGACCGTCCGAGAACGACTGCCGAACTCCTACAACGGATGCTGAAGTGTTCCAGTTGAAGTAAGTGAAAATCTCCTCGTTACTTCTTAGGTGACGCCATACGAAACCTCACAAAGAAGAAGGTTTGGTTAACGGTTGAGAAGAGAGTGACGCGTGAGTCATCGATCTGTCTTCCTTGGAAGCCAGCTGTTACGAACTTATGGCAATCCGCTAGGTAGGCGTAAAACCTGAAGCCCCAAACTCTTCTCTCCTTTACTTTTGGTCTCGCAGTTTCTCTTGTTACGTCCATTTTTGAATATCATCGCATCAAAATTTGAATCTTCTTCCCAATGTTTTCTATTCTATTCTCTGCTGGTCATTTGTATTGGCTCTTTCGATATACTGGAGCAAGGTATCGTAATTAAAGCCGACTATAATGTACTGTTGTATTTCAAAATGTCGAGGGGAAGTACTATTATGAAAACGGATGAAACCTATAAGGGAACATTTGCTGCACTAAACCGAATAATTTCAGTCTTGCTGAAGCCATTCAAGCAATTTTCGGGCAACTCTAATACTAGCCCATTCGATTGGCTAATCAGAAGCAGGACGATAACATGATATTGTTCGATCTGCTAAGTCTTGGTTCTTCCATGTCGAACGTGGCGGGCGAAATTCAGGAGTCAAAAAAGGATTCTATGATGTTCAGTCAAGTACGAGTACGGGCTTTTAATTTCAACGCTACATAGCTGGAAATATTTTTCATTCAGCTTATCAAAGAGTCCATAACCATTCATTTCTGCAAAATAATCGGTGATTTTAGTACTTTGTGTCGATGCATCTCTCATAAACAAAACATACATAAGCCCAACAGCAGCAGATAGTATATATGTCCGCTCTTCGCGTGAGTGATATGTTTCATAATCCTAACCTCAACATTACTTAGGTGACCTGCGACATCTTGATGTACAGCTACCTCTATTGCAAATGTAGCACGTGCCGGGTTTCACCAAATACCTTTGCTGTCCGTGGTCCCAATTCCCTGTAGTTAGATTCAGTTGGCGCGCAATGCGTGCTGTCTTGTTGCAAAAACTAGTACATCCCTGTTGACAATTACGAAGTGCATGCTACTGTGTGTGGGTTTGGAACTCTGCCCTGAGTACCGTATCTCAATAGAGACTACTATGATTCACAATAGTTGAAAACAGGTAGTCGTTCACATCTTTTCTTGGCGTACAAAACTGAGAGGATTTGTTTCGTAGCTCTCAGGCAGGTATCTGCGGAGACTATGTAGTTGTCGAACGGTAGGCATGTATATATTAGAACAAAAGTTGAAAACGTAAT
>JAAUYH010040320.1_pt1 | contig 11445 bp, 9 predicted proteins | sample 7278061 | NCBI WGS metagenome assembly JAAUYH01 (sample SAMN14350203, study PRJNA611818) | marine sediment metagenome | isolation source: surface marine sediment (0.6m) | place: French Polynesia: Moorea | collected 2018-08 | reverse complement strand
TTTGGACTCACTTTGTGCATCAGAACGCTAGAGATTCAATGACCGCGTTAGTGTTTCAGTGTACGTCTACGTTCAGTTCGTGAAAGTTACTTGGATTCCAGACGCGACATGGTCGGCCGTAGTCATGTTGGGGCGATGTTCAGTTTTTACTATTTCATGATCTAGTTCGTAGCTGTGAAACAAGTATAGGCCATGTTCTCGTGCTCTTCTCAACCTTCCAGTCCAAGATACAGACTGTCGCATACTGGAGTATTTCTTGGAAGGACAAACTCGACTTCATCCTGCATTTCCGAGTTAGCGAATCACATTCCCATTGACATCGTATTTCTTAGGCGGGAATCCGACAGTTTCGGAAGTGACATACTTGGCAAGGAAGGCATCACCCCATTTCTTGACATCATCGTACTCCTGCGCCAATTCAGGAAATTGTGATGTACCCAATGCATTGGTTTCGTCCTCCGAAATCAGCGTGGCTAATGCACCCGAAACGGCAATATCTGCGTATGTCAACGTGTCACCAAGAAGGAACTCGCCGTTACCACTCTGGATTGCATTACGAATGATGTCCAAACATTTGCGTGTTTTCTCGTCCGACGAAGTAGCACTGACTGGGTCGTACTTCTTCTTCACGCTGTTCGCGATGATACGGGCAAAGAAAGAGATTCCTGGAATTATTGATAGGAATTTGGGAAACAGAATTTTGGCCGCCTGCGCGGGATTCTCCACGAAGCTCCTCAATCCCACTGCCCGCGCGTAAACAGAAACATCTTCGGCGGCCTTAACCAATTCGCGTAATTGCTCGTCATGTTCCGGCGGAAATAAGGTGGTAGTATTTGGTGCTCGCGCAGAGTCAAGGATGCGCGCGATGTCGTGACTCTCGCAGATCAGCGTGCCGCTGGGTGTGAACAGCGCGGGTGCAGTGATAGTGCGTTTAGGCCATCCAGCCCGAATACGGATGAACAACTCGGATAGTGGGGGCTGGTACTTCTTGATTACCACTTGTGAACGCAAATGATATTGAGCGAGGAGTATCCTTTTGCTCCACGGCGATACTGGCAGGATGTAGAGATCTCCCACAGCACGTATCGATGAAGGAACAACCGACATGATGGTGGTTTGTGTGGGCTCGGGTGCGCGATGTAGCACGGTGTGGTATAAGAACGTGAGAAAATGTTTGTTTGAGGGGGCGCTATTTGCGGAGGCCAATTGAAATGACCGCTATGGATCCATGGCAAATCATTTCATTAGCTATGGACGGTGCGGCTTCATCAATGCATTCGCTTGTGTGGAGACGTCCCCGCATGGACTGGAATACTGTGCAGGAATCGAAAAACTGTGAGACAATCGCCCTGTTCAACAAGTCAACTGCGCCATAAATCTCAACTTCTCGCCATTCTTCGCAGTCTCCTGACATCGACATTGTGTAGGATTTTCCGCGTCAGATATGCTGCACTGAAGCATCTAATCATTAAACTTCGGGTTCCGTACTGAGTTAATGCGAAATCTGATGTGACGGTGATGAACTTCACAATCTCGATCGACTCCTTACAGTGCCCTACGAAATTGTAATGTTGTAAATGCAGTGCACTGCTCCAAGCCCTATCCACTTCGAGCATCCGAGGCGAATCGGCCGAATGATAATGAAGCGCGCGGCCCCGAGCGACAACCCGAGCGCACTGCATCCAGACGGTGATATGAACAAGCGGCAGTGCTCGATGTCTACCCGCAAATCGGATGAGAACGACGGCTTGTCATTGGAACATGACAAGAATGGGGTATCTTCCAAACCGCAGCAGAACCGTGGTGGTGTATTCGGCGACGCCTCAGGTTCTGACGAAGATGCACCGGTTCCGTCCCTTTGCCTGCCGACCGCGAAAATCTCGTCGCTGCCCTCGATTCGCAAGCGCCCCCGCTCATCTGCGCCGTCAGGCGGGGTTTTCGGCGGCGCGTCAGACTCGGATTCGGCTGATGATGAACGACCAGCCAGTACTTCGCGTTCGCGCACCAGACCGATTTCCGATATAGGTGTCGGCTCCACTAATACGCACAGCGTCAATTCGAAATCAAATGCCACTGCAGAGAATAAGATGACTGCGGAAGACACACTCGACGCGTTCATGAATGCGCTGAGCGATGCGAACACGACAAAGAGACGCGTTACACACGCGTCATCTCCGTCCTCGAGCGAAGACGAAGCATCGTTTCCTCAAGATTCACGCAATAACAAGACAGCGCCCGAGTTAAGCGCTGAAGAAGCCGCACGACTGGCCGACGAAGCGAAGCGTTCACTAACGCTGGCTCCAGTAGACCATGAATCTATCGAATATCCACCTCTTGAAAAAGAGCTCTACGTCCCACTCGAGCGACATGCATCACTCACACCAGAACAACTTGCGGAACGAGCGTCGCAAGCGGGTGTGCAGATTGACAGGGATGTGTGCGTGATAGATACATTCGCGGATATTGCGCTCTCTATCTCGCAATCGATGTTGGGTAGATTGGTGACTGCATTCGACACGCCCACGCCCGTGCAACGTGCTGTGTTTCCGGCGGCGCTGGCAGGCCATGATGTGCTTGCGAACGCGCCGACTGGGTCTGGAAAGACGCTTGCATACATAGTGCCGCTATTATCGATGGCGGCGGCTGCGGCGCGGTCGACTGAGGAAACCGGTGCGAAAGCATGCACACGTGCGGTGGTGCTTGCGCCGACGCGCGAGTTGGCTGCGCAAATCGCGCAACAAGCGCGTGTCTACGGCGGTGGCGAGCGTGCCGCGACACTGGTCACCGGGGGCACGGGCAAGATGGCACAAGTGCAAGCACTACGCTCTGGTTCTTGGCTACTCATCGCGACACCGGGAAGGTTGATTGACCTTGTGAAAATGAAAGCGCTATCGCTACGAAACGTTGTTGTGGTAGCGATTGACGAGGCCGACCGGATGCTCGACCTCGGATTCGGCCCGCAGGTGCACACCATTCTGGATCAGATACGGCCAGACGCCCAGTGTCTACTACTGTCCGCAACGTTACCCGCGCGAGTACGCTCGCTGGCGACACGAGTGCTGAACGACCCTGTGCGGATATCGGTTGCCGGGAGCAAGAATGGGACGCCCCCTGCGGCGATTACGGAGCACTTCGTGTCGCTGCGCGACTCGCCGATGCGGTGGCAGTGGCTGCAGGACAACCTCGCGAAACTGACGGGCGATGATGGACTGGTGATGATCTTTTGCAACGCGCGCGGCGACTGTGCGCAACTGTCCAACAAACTGCGCGCCGTTGGCACGCCGGTTGCGTGCGTGCATGGCGAAACTGCGCCCGAGGACCGCGTCGCACTACTCGGGATGTTTCGGCGGCGCGAGGTTCGTGTTCTCGTCAGCACGGATTTGGCTGCGCGCGGGCTGGATATAGCCGCCGTCGGCGCGGTTGTCAACTATGGGGCTGCGAAAGATTGGGAAGCGCATGTCCATCGGGTCGGTCGCACTGGTCGCGCTGGAAGAACCGGTGACGCGTACACGCTTCTCGCGTGCGATTCAGGGGTAGACGTGCGGTTCGCGAGAAAGGCACGCGACGTGCTGCGGAAGGCGAAACGCGAACTGCCGTCGGGGCTGAGTCAGTTCCTTTCGGCGAGCGCACCAACTAAGCGATACAACGAGCGAGGCACGCGGGAACGGCGACAAGAACAGGGTTGAATAGGCGATAGCGGCAGTGTCGTATTTAGTCAGAAATGAAGAAATAATCACGTCGAGGCAGCCTTTTCGCGACGAATCTTAATGTCCGTGGCGCCCGGTGTGTCGTAGGGGTCGGTCCAACCGGCGTGACCGGGCGAGCGATACTCTAATTGACGATATCGGTTAGGCGTCGAAAAGGCCTTCAATGGCTCTGGCAGTTTCATGCGGCGTGGGTCATCAGGTCTACATTCGCGATTCGGATCCTTCTCTGGTGGTCCCATCACACAGGTCCCGCTGTAATAATTGAGCATGTACTGGGTGTCGAAGAACGCCGCGACCTTCTCCGGTTCATCGACTCTCGACAACACATCGAATTGCCGCGCTATCGCCGTGATGCCTTCGGGTGTGGCTTCGTACAACTTGCCAGCAAAGTGAATGATAAAGTCACCAGCGCGGTATTCTTCCGTGTACACGTTGATGAGCCATTTCGGTACGAACTTGACGTGCTTGCGCACCTCCGGGTCCTGTTCGAAGAAGCTGTTGAAGGCACTCTGGTCCAGCGCATTCGCCTTGTCGAACTGACGAGCTGCATACACTCGCTTCAAGAACTCGATGTTCCATGGCGAACAACGGAATAGCAACACACCCGCGTTGATCATGAACCAATCCTTGGCGACGAGAATGTCGTACGCATCATCGACGACGTCGAGCAGTGAGCGCGTTTGATTCACGATCATCGCGTCCGCATCGCTCCACAGCAGCCAGTAATCATCGCGCCCTACACAAGCCGACAACGCGAGCTTGATTTTGCCGAACGTTGGTGCGCGCTTATCTAATTCGAAATCGCTGGTAGGTACATAACACTTCCCATCGTTCCGTTTCTGTGCGCCAGGTGCATCGCAGGCCGCCGGCGCCCATAGCCCAGAAGTTTCATGTGGCGTATGTGTGACCACTTCGAAGTTGTGCCGCCGCGCGTAGCGCCGTTTGTTGCGCAATACCACTTCCGCGAGCTCTTGGAAGAACCACACATTGTCGACCATGTGCAGCAGCGCGATTTTGTCGCGCGACAGCACCGGGTCGCGCACGGGCGTGGACAATCGCTCCGGGTTTATCACGGCGCGGATGCGTTGGATGTACAACGCCGCGAGGACCACCAACAGCACAGTCGTGGCCCCCATCGCGAGCAAGCAATAGCCGAGACACGCACACACACGACGCCGCCGACTTCGATTCGGTAATAGAGAAGAGCCCGGCTTTTGTTGCTTAGAGAGTGCGGATGTTTGGTGACGTTGCGCGGTTGATTGACGAGCCGCACGGTGTCGCATTGTGTCAGTGAAAATACTACACGCAAAAACAAGAGACAAAAAGAATAAATGTGTCTGCAATCTTTTTGGGCCATGGCGTATTTGGCAGGTTTGGAAGGTTTGATCATTTAGTCATTTGAGGCATTGGGTATAGTCTCATTTCCGGTGAGAAATGAAACGCGTACCAAATGTATGGGCAGTCAGATACGGTAGGTAGGGCAATCACCGTTCCCAGAGATGATACACCCTAAGAGAGACTACTGTACTGGTACCATAGCGCACGAAACACGAATTGTACGGTATTGGTACAGCACTGTACAGTACTTGTTCTTGATTCCTCAGATGTGGGAGATTGAATCAACACCTTGTTGGCATAGAATGATTAGTGGACTTTTAATTCGAACTCGCTCCTCGCAACTCTGCTCGGTTGATCGCACGCTGGTGTGCACATGGTTCGGCACTCGGCGCGTAAGCGACGTTTTCTGAACCAACTCCCGTCGATTCGTTCACTTGCTGCGGCGCAGGCACAGTCGCACGCATCGCCACACGAGTCATGTTGTCGTCCGCGGTTCGCCACAGCGCATATCGGCTTTCGTCCATCCGTCCCGACACAGACACGAACACCACCGTTCTGTCGCGTGCACACGCCCGCCACTTTTATCGGTGCGGCGGATTGCGCGGCGCCCATAACGAAGTGCTCGTAGAGTGATGCTGGGTGCAGGGTAGGCGCACTATACGGTAGAAGATGATTCGGGTAGAGTAGGAAGATCTCAGCGACAAATGAGAGGGCAATCTCGCACACGTCGCATATTGGGTTAGATTCCGTATCCAACATAAGATATATTCGGCCAATTCTAGATACTGTCCTGAACTCTCGGGAAGTACGAGAACACCCGCTGCTGCTAGGACACGTGCGCGTTAACCTGAACAATCCTATTCGTCCCCTGCCGACCCTCGCCCACCTGCGTCGTCGAGCTTGTTCTCCCGATGACCAACATGGGCGTCACACTACCTGCGTTCCTGCCCTCTGCGCCGCTCGGCCAGCATGGCGGCCGCACGGCACGGCGTTCGCGTTCCCTGTGTGCGACGCGTGTGCGGATGAACGTCGACGTTAAGGGAAGCTCCACCAACCCCTACCGGATCGCCATACTACCGGGCGACGGGTCGGGCCCCCGCGTCGCGGCCGCAGCGCAGCGTGTGTTGGACGCACTGGCGGGGTGCGCCGATCTCCATTTTGAATACGTGACCGCGCCGTATGGCGCACCCGCGTTCGAGGAAAGCGGGGTGCTGGTGCCGAAGGAAACCGTGCAGGTGTGCAAGGGCGTCGATGCGGTACTACGTTCGTACCAGGGGTCCGCGCGTGGCTCCGGCCGTGATGGAAGCGCACATTTTCAACTGCGTGACGCACTTGGATTGTTCGCGCAAATGAGACCGGTTGTGGTGTATCCCCAACTGGTGGCTTCGTCGCCCCTGAAAGAGCAGATTGCGAGTAATGTCGATCTCATGTTGGTGCGTGAAATCAGTGGCGGTGCGCTGGGTGCGAGCGCTCTCGATGATGGGGGACAGCGCAGCACGACTGTGAGTTACACTGAATCGGAAGTCAACCGGATTGCTGCGGTGGCGTGGGAGTTTGCGGCGGCACGAAGTGGGCGACTGCTGAACGTGGACAAGGCTGACGCTATGCGGGTATCACGCTTCTGGCGTGACACGATTACGAAGAAGTTTGCAGAACTCGCGAAAACTAACGATGGGATTCGTGTGGATCACATGTACGTCGATGACTTCGTACGCGAACTCATCCTTCGCCCTGCGGACTTCGATGTGGTGGTGACTACCAACTTGTTGGGAGATGTGGTTGCAGAGGCCATGGCAGCTCTCGCCGGACCACAACGTACGACACCGAGTTGCTGGGTGAACGAGGATGGGCTGGGTGTTTATGGACCCGCAGATATTTATAACACCGCCGCGTATCCCAGCATCGACAGTGCGACTTCGCCTCTTGCGCTCATTCGCGCCGCTAGCATGTTGCTGCGTTATGCGCTGGACGAACCCGCGGCCGCCGACCTGATTCAACAGGCGCTGCGCAAGACGATGGCGCAGGTCGCGACGCCTGGCGCGAAATCGAATGGGGTGGCCCTACCTGGGGTAGAGCCGGAGGAATATGCCGAGGTCGTGGTGCGCGAGCTCGAACTGACCCGCCAATTTGAACAGATGTGCGCGCCGCAGGAGTGCGGGGAATAGCGCGGGATAACACTAGATTAGTTCTTGCACACGGTATAGCACGGCGCGCCGCTTCTTCCTCGTAAACCTCGCTTGCACCATCTCCACGTGCAGATTGTATTTCCTGGTTCCACTCATTGCACGCGTCGTCTGGAACCTGGATCGCTCATACAAAACTGTTTTCCTTGTTGGCCGTTGAAAACTTGTGCACCTCGCTGTATAAAAATCTCCCGGTAGACTGCCCTATCTCCCAACCCTGACCTTACTGTAGATTTGTAACCGAGTTTCACGGCTCGACTTCAACGCTCCAATACTGTTCATTTGCACGCACACCCTACACAGAAACCGGCGCTGTTACACATATTGTTGTTGTCCTCTCAAGCCACTCCGTAGTGGGATTTCGTTAGGAAAGATTTTTGAATTCCAAGTTCGTTCCAGAAGTTACAGTTAGCAGTCTATGGTCATTGAAAACTTGGTTAAGTGTACAACTTTGTGTACCTGCACTGGTACTGTACGGACTGAGAAGAAATTGATTCCGTCAAACGAAATGAATAGCATAGATTAGTGTGGGAAACGAATTCATGAAGAGCAGAAAATGAAATGTTCATCGTACTAAATTTGACTGTAAGTTCATGGTCAGCGAAGCAAAGTACAGCTGCACTATGTTGAATGTCAAATCATGCCATTTATGTAATTCCAATTGGACTGGAAAGGTGGGGGGATTGCTTGCTGTTTCGAAGACGCTTGAAAAGCCCACCAGAAATCAGCTGGACCTCGGCCAATTTCTAAGCTCGCCAAGCCTCCACAAAATGTCGCTTGTAAGCAAATCGAAGTCTACGGTGGGCGAACTGTACACGCTACCGTTTTCGCCATGGAGCAAACGAGTGCTCCTCGCTCAATACCATCTTCGAACCCAAGTAGAAATCAAAGAGTACAAGCCTGTTGTGACCGAGTGGTTCATTAAGCTGCGAGCTGGCTGGCCGAGCCATATTATCTCTGCGCCCGCGTTTTTCACACCAACCGGCAATTTGATATGTGAAGGTCATGACATTGCCCGCATACTTGATGCCGCACGAGCACCGAATGCATCGACTCTGTTCCCGCCCGAACATGACAAACAATTGCGCGAGTTGGTACAGGCCGCCGAGAATATATGCATTTACGCTCGCGGGGTACTGATGCAGAAGCTTGTTGATAACCCGATGCTGGTCGCGAAGATTGTAATCCCGAAATTTTTACTCTGGTTGCCGGGAATCTCCTTTATCGCCGGTATGATGGCGAATCAGATCAAGAACAAGTACCAACACTTGAGCGAAAGTACCACAGAACAAACGACTCGTGAAGCCTTGGACATCATTCGCAAAGCGCTCCCTAGTGATGGCGGCGAATTTCTAATCGGCGACACCTTGACTTATGCGGATATCGTCGTAGGAGGCGCCCTCGCAATGACTATTTCCGAGGACAAAACCAATGCATTTGGGAGCCCTCAGTTCGGAAAATTGGGTAACGACTATGCCGATGTTAAGAAGTGGGGCGATGACTTCCTCGCCAAGTACGTCACCCGTGAATCCATCGCATTTCCGCCGAAGAAGTACGACGCCGAGGGAAATGTGATTTCGTAGCTTACTTGAACATAAAGGGTGGCACGACCTACCGGTATATGCTGGATGCAGAGAAACATCGTAAGTTCTTTACTGTGTTTTGAACTATCCCCACTAAGGTTTTGGGATTCGAGTAGAAATCAAGCTTGAAGTCGGTGAACCTTACGTATGGTACTACAGGGGTTCACCGTTATAAGCCCATCAAATTGAGCTGACAAAAAACGCATTGTGAGTCAAGAAGCGCGGTTTGCACAAATACCGGCGATATATGTTAAACAAAGCACAGTACACTTAAATTTTAATGCGAATTCAACTATTCAACCGGGCACGCTAAAAGTAATAAGGAACCAATCGTGGAGAGATATGATTGGTTCGCATTCGAGATGCATGATTAAAGTGGAGGTATGTGTCAGCAAAAATTTTCAGTGAAATGAGGCTGATTTTTTGATTTATGCAAATTTCGACCACAACACAGCAATGAATGTCACGAAGCAACGGTCCGTGAATGCACAATTTTCCTATTTCCGACATTACCGTAGTGGGAGATGAGGGAAATGTGTTTCGAAGCTAAATGCAGTATATTTATTCAAACTCTATTTCAAATAGACACTCTCCTAATTGTGCAGTAACGTGTGTTAGATTTGCAATAGCGTGAAAAACATATCCGTGCAAGTCGAGAGAATGCCGAAAAGTAGACATTAACAGAGAAAATTGTTTGAATCGTCTGTGTACAGATTCATAGCGGCCTCTAATTTCTCCAAGCAGATTCTTGTACTCGGCTGGAATTTCATCTGATTTCATGCATTGTTCGTCAGGATAGACTTTATCCGCAACAATTTTTTCGTTCTCAGATAAAATTTTCTTCATTCGATTTCTGAATATTGCCAGATCTGGAAATTTCCGCATGGATATGGCCCATTCACCCACACCAAATTTTCTTTTTCGATACTGACTCCAACTTCATATCTTAAACCACCAGACTTAAATTTATAGATATACCATTCCGTAGAAAATGGCGAAAGTTCAAAGATTTGCACATCAGTACCGTCTACACTGACATAGCATCCAAAGAAGTCTTTTTCTTTTAGCATGTCTTTCCATTTTATCTAGAAAAACGTTAGTACAGATATTTCAAAGAAATAGACAACTTACAATACGCAAACGAGCAAGAGCTTTTATAATAATCCAAATATAATGTCTTTGAGTTTTTTGATCGACTCTAGTCATTGAACTCAATAATTTTTCATTGGGATAATTTTTTAAAAAGAGACAAGATCATAACAAATGTTTAGGTAAAGATACAAACAGGCGCAGTATCTGTGTTCAATGGAGGAGAAGGGCTCTGAACGCTTTCCTGCGGCACAAGTTTGGGGAGCAAGTGCACACCGGTGACCACAGGATGCGCTTCACCACCTGAATAGTTGGGTACGTTTAAGTTCAAGATGAGAATGATATTCGGCATTATGAATTGGCCAGAGATTTCCGTTGTGTTTGTTGGACTCGTGGTTTGGTCACACTGGGTTCGTGAAAGTCGAGTGTTCATATGGTAAGAGAAGGGGACTTCATTGAAGTGATTTTCTGAAAAGGAAGCAAGCAGTCGAATAGACCGTATTGTCCCGATCGGAGGATCGGTGAGGAACGATCGCTAATCAGGTGTAGGAGGACTGGAAATATTGAATTGCTTGTGTTGTACGCAATGTTCCAACTTTCCCCTTTTGACCCCATTTGCAAAAATTTGGAATGCCGGCTGGATGGACATAAGGGAGAAAGATAGAAAGCTTCTGCAATCACATTCCGTGCTCTCTGACAACAGAGATAAGAAAGGGGAGCTACGCGAATCTTTACGTTTATTGCACTCTAATTTTGAACGAAGTGCTATCCCAGCGAGATGAAATTGAGGAAGAAGTGCCACTAGCGCAGATGTGCGAAGTAGACGAAGGTATTGTGAGGTTCGAACCGACAGTTGTTGCTCCGTGTGGAGGTACTGTCGTGTTCATGGACGCTTGTGCATTGCGTCTACTGGTCCATGCCTACATGACACTGTACGTGCGCGATCGCAACGCGAACGGTACGCAGGATGACGAGTAAAATATGAGGCTCTATCGATGCGTGAAACAGTTTAGTGGAGTGGGAGCGAGTACATTACTTCAATTCCAAGCACTAACGAACATTGTGCAGGCTTTCACCATTTCTGACGCATTGCAAGCCCCTGTTAAACGACGCGTGGAAAAAAATTATCGCGCTTAGCTGTATCATAGTATAGTCGAACGTCTGGACTTACCGCTAACGGTTCTCCAACAAATTCTTCGGGGTGCTACGGAAGAATGAACGGGGATGGCGAAAGAGAAGGAAATTTTCGGAGCGCCATGTTAGATGTGGAACTAGAGACGATAAAAGATTTCGTATTATGGTACCGCGCGATTCCACGAAGAGGTGGGTCATCACTGGTATCCAGCTCGGTCTTCATCATGTCCGAGGAGTTTGCTTCGTTTCTCCAATCGCGCCATAGCCCGTTCAGCGGACACTTTCATGCGCTGCTTCAATGCGTTTTTGAACAGCGATTTTGTGGTGAGGCCATGGCGGGGTCGTTCGAAACGTGCGGTATAATCGTCCGAAAAATGGTAGTGGCGCCTGTCGCGTTTTTGGTGGAATTTT
>JAAUYH010240395.1_pt1 | contig 11446 bp, 14 predicted proteins | sample 7278061 | NCBI WGS metagenome assembly JAAUYH01 (sample SAMN14350203, study PRJNA611818) | marine sediment metagenome | isolation source: surface marine sediment (0.6m) | place: French Polynesia: Moorea | collected 2018-08 | reverse complement strand
TAAAATCGGGGTGTATTCTGATAATGAATTAATTGAGACAACCACTACCAATTTTTTAGGACCAAAGAACTATTGACATAAAAATAATACGATCATGAAAATTAATTGGGGCAACGGAATCTTAATAGCATTTATCCTGTTTATAGGATTTATTCTCTTTTTTGTTATCAAAGTGACAACCGATAAAACATATGATTATAATCTTGTTTCTGAAGAGTATTACCAAGATGAACTCAAATATCAAGATGAGATCGATAAATATTCCAATGCAAAGGAAGCAGGTATAGCATTAAAATTTGAAAAAACACCAGAAGGTATTGAAATTAGTTTCCCAGATAAGTATCAAACAGAGAATATAAAGGGAAATGTGTCCCTTTATCGGCCGTCTAACCAGAGATTAGATACAGACATCCCATTTGTCTTATCTAATACAACTTCATTACTCATACCTGATAATAAGTTGGTTAGCGGTCGTTGGGACATTAAAGTAAGCTGGCGTGAAAATAAAGAAGAATATCTCTATAAAAAAGAATTTACTTATTAATTAAACATTATTATGAGACCTCGGATCGAAGTAATCTGCTGGAACAGATTATCACAGCGGTCAGCTCTTAATGATAAATAAGATACTATGTTACTATCAGCTATCGTACTTGGTTTGTTAAGCAGTTTTCACTGTATAGGCATGTGTGGCCCAATAGCCTTTGTATTACCGGTAGATAGGGTCAATAAAAGTAGGGGTGCTTATCAAACTGCATTATATCATGTTGGCCGGTTGTTAGCGTACAGCAGCATTGGCGCTCTATTTGGCCTACTAGGTCGGGGCTTGTATTTATCTGGATTTCAGCAACGATTGTCTATTTTATTGGGTGTTGCGATGATTACTTTGGTGCTAATACCAGCTCGTATTTTTAATAAATACAACCTCTCGAGACCAGTATACAGTTTCATAAATAAGGTAAAATCGAAGCTAGGTTTATATTTGAAGAAAACATCGAATACGGCGCTATTCTCCATAGGTTTTTTTAATGGATTTTTACCCTGTGGCATGGTATATTTTGCTTTAGTGGGAGCTGTAGCGACTTCAGAGGTTCATCTAGGAGCCTTCTACATGTTCTTATTTGGCGTGGGGACCATACCAGTTATGAGCTTCGCCATATATTCAAAGAATATCTTCTCGGTAGATCTGCGTAAAAGAATTACGAAAGCCATACCTGTTTTTGTGGTAATTTTAGGCCTGTTGTTTATTCTTAGAGGTATGGGATTGGGTATACCTTACGTGTCACCAAAAGATATAAAATTGCAAGTACACAATACGCCCATAGAATGCGTAGATTAGCACTAAATAGTTTTAAATAATAAATATATATGAAAATAGTTGATGCTCAAAAAGCTGTTTCAAACATAAAATCAGGAGATAGAATATTCTTTCAGGGCGCGGCCATGACTCCAAACGTACTAATAAATGCTTTATGCGAGCGATATAATGAACTGTCAAATGTTGATATCATTCAAATGCATACTGAAGGTGCCGCTAACTATACACAAGAGCCGTACAATGAAACATTTAGTGTAACCAGTTGTTTTGTGGGTTCTAACGTGAGAAAGTTGGTAAATACACCTCAAGGCGATTATGTACCTATTTTTTTAAGTGAGATCTATAGATTATTTGATGAGGGTATTTATCCCTTGGATGTTGCTTTTATTCATGTATCAACTCCTGATAGACATGGTTACTGCTCATTAGGAACATCAGTTGACGTCACCTTACCCGCATTACGTGCTGCTAAATTAGTGATTGCACAGATAAACCCTCAAGTTCCCAGAACGCATGGTGACGGAATCATACATATTGATAATATTGATTTTGCAGTTCAGGTAGATATGCCGATACATCGTACTGAACCTGGTGAATTATCAGCCGAAGAATTAAAAATAGGTAAGCATGTAGCTGGATTGGTAGAAGATGGAGCTACTTTGCAAATGGGTATTGGTAATATACCCAATGCAGTTTTGAGCAACCTTACAAATCATAGAAGACTTGGGATTCATACTGAAATGTTCTCAGATGGGGTACTTCCTTTAGTTGAAAGTGGTGTTATAACGGGTGAAGACAAGAAATTAAAAACCGGTAAACTGGTCACCTGTTTTGCTGTGGGTTCACAAAAATTATATGATTTCGTCGACGATAATCCTATTGTACATTTTAAAGAAGCTGCCTATACAAATGAGACTTCACTCATAAAAATGAACCCTAAAGTCACCGCTATTAATAGCGCTATTGAGATTGATTTTACAGGGCAGGTATGCGCTGACTCCATTGGACCATTTCAATATTCGGGCGTGGGTGGCCAAATGGATTTTATCAGAGCTGCTGCACTATCTAAGGGTGGCAAACCAATTATCGCAATGCCATCGATTACCGCAAAAGGAGTCTCAAAAATCACCCCGTATTTAAAGCAGGGCGCTGGGGTTACTACCACAAGGGCGCATGTGCATTACGTAGTAACAGAAAATGGTGTCGTAAATCTATTTGGTAAAAGTCTGCAACAACGCGCTAAAGAATTAATAGCTATTGCGCACCCCGATTTTCAGGAAGAGTTAGAAAAGGCAGCTTATATACGCTTTAATGGTCGGACCTAATCACTTTTAATTCATAAAGTAGTCTATGAATACCACCATAAAAGAAATCATAAAACAACTCAACTTGCAACCACACCCGGAAGGAGGGTATTTTAAAGAAACATATAGAAGTGAAGGTGAAATTACCATTGACAATTTGGAAACAAGTTACAGCGGCAAAAGAAATTATTCAACATGCATTTACTTTTTATTGACCTCAAATAGTTTTTCTGCTTTTCACCGCATCCATCAAGATGAGGTCTGGCATTTTTATAAGGGATCACCCATTTTACTACATTTGATCTCAAAAAAAGGAGACTATTCCAATATCACTATTGGTGCAGATTTAACCAGTAATCAAGTACCTCAATTTGTGGTGCCTGGTGGATTTTGGTTTGCTGCTGAAGTAATGGACACCGATAGTTTTTCATTAGTTGGCTGCACCGTAGCTCCTGGTTTTCATTTTGACGATTTCGAACTCCTCGAAAGAGATGAATTGATTTCAAAATATCCTCAACATCAAGAAATCATTACTAAGTTGACACGCAGTTAATTATTTGTGTGAGCAGATTAAGGCTTGAAATGAGATTCGGATAAGTCATTCATAGATTTGGAAAAGTATAACTGCTAAAACTGACGCATCTTTGTACTGTAATTTAAAAACAATAGAATCATGAGTCAGAAAACAGCAATTATCACAGGTGGAAGTAGAGGTTTAGGCCGCGATATGGCAGTAAATCTAGCAAAAGATGGAGTAAATATTATCTTTTCGTATCACAGAAATGAAGCGAAAGCTAATGAAGTCATTTCAGAAGTAGTGGCTATGGGTCAAAAAGTAGTAGCCTTTCAATTCGATGCCAATGACTTTAAAAGCGGACAGGCATTTCTAAAGAAAGCTACCGAGTACCTGCAACAAGAAAATGGTAATCCTAATTTTGATTTCTTAATCAATAATGCGGGCACCGGCACTTACAATATGGTGGCCGATACCTCCGAAGAGCAATTCGATGAGATGATGAACGTGCACTTAAAAAGCGTATACTTTTTGACACAGGCAGCACTCCCATATATAAACGACGGCGGTCGGATTGTAAACATATCAAGTGGTTTGGCCCGTTTTAGCTTACCGGGTATGTCAGCCTATGCCATTATGAAAGGTGCCATCGAAGTGTTTACCCGTTTCTTGGCGAAGGAGTTAGGTAGCAGAAATATTGCTGTAAACACTATTGCCCCAGGAGCCATCGCCACAGATTTCGCAGGTGGAAGCAATAAACAAGAAGACAAACAAGCTATTATTTCAAGTATTACGGCACTTGGGCGCGTTGGTGAGGCAGAGGATATAGGCGGTACCGTAGCCTTTCTATGCTCAGACCGGGCTGGTTGGATCAATGGACAACGCATTGAAGTATCAGGAGGAATGTTAGTTTAATAGCAGATTAGGGCCCTATGGGTCCTTTTTACTAAATTTATTGCAATGAAAGCGTTACAGCATTTTAAAAAAGTAAGCGATTACCATAAGATTGCAAATCTTGCGGCACCCGAACACCCACTCATAAGCCTTGTGGACTACACACAAGTACATTATCCCCCTGATATAAATGAGTTACGATGGATGCAGGATTATTATACGATTGGATTGAAACGCAATGTGGCCTATAAGTTTTTCTACGGCCAACAGGAATATGATTTTGACGAAGGTCTCATGACCTTCGTGGCTCCCAAACAGGTAATGAGCTTAGGAAATAATCCAAATATAAAAGCCAGTAAACCATCAGGTTATTTATTATTGGTACATCCTGATTTCCTATGGAATACCCCGTTGGCAAAACAAATAAAGGAATACGAATTCTTTGGATATTCAGTAAATGAAGCACTTTTTCTTTCCGAAAAAGAAGAGCTAATGATGCTAGGTATACTTAAGAATATTCAACGGGAATACCAGTCAAATATTGATAAGTTTAGTCAGAAAATAATTATTTCACAACTGGAGCTGCTGCTCAACTATGCAGAACGCTTTTATGAGCGGCAATTCATCACACGGAAGATTTCTAACCACCAAATCCTATCGCAATTGGAATCCACGCTTACCAATTATTTTGCGGAGGATGGCTTGATAGAGCAGGGCTTACCAACTGTACAATCGGTGGCAGATTCTTTGAATCTCTCAGCTAATTATTTAAGCAGCATGCTGAAATCACTTACAGGGCAAAGTACGCAGCAACATATCCATAATAAGTTGATTGAAAAGGCAAAAGAACTACTTTCTACCACTTCATATTCCATAAGTGAGATTGCATATCATCTGGGGTTTGAACGTCCGGCATCCTTCACAAAATTGTTCAAGAATAAAACAGAAATGTCGCCTTTAGAATTTCGAAAGACATTTAATTGATTCTAATTATTACTATCAGAGTAGTGATTAGAATTTATTTTTCACCCCTGACATCATCTGTCAAATCCTCAAATACATTTGCACTAGTATGAACTATAAAATTATAACAATATGAAAAACGCAGTGAATTGGTTTGAGATTCCGGTAAGCAATTACGAAAGGGCTAAAAAATTTTACAACACTATTTTAGATGTTGAAATTGCAGATTATCACATGCCTGAAAAGCATATGAAGTATGGTATTTTTCCATATGACATGCAGTCAAAAGGCGTAGGAGGTGCTATAGTGGAATTTGCTGAAATGAATCCTTCAACAGATGGTTCTACTGTTTATCTAAATGGCGGTGATGATTTAAACGTGGCCCTAAATAAAGTAGAGGCTGCAGGAGGCAAAGTATTTATGCCAAAAACAGACATTGACGAGAATGGATTTATTGCCCAGTTTATCGATACAGAAGGCAATAGAGTGGCATTACATTCTATGGGTTAATTTTAAAAGCGAATCCTAAAAAGGGTTCGCTATCTTTGTTTTATGTCACAACTGTCCCGGCTCATATCATTACTAACGCTCTTAAAATCGAAACGCTTATTAACAGCTAGTGAATTAGCGTCTAAGTATGAGGTAAGTGTTCGCACAGTTTATAGAGACATTCGTAAACTGGAAGAAGCAGGTATTCCGGTGTATTCAATTGAAGGTAAAGGCTATAGCTTAGTGGATAATTATACGGTAGCACCGGTTCAATTCACAGAAAAACAGGCCAATGCCTTAATTACAGCTCAACATATAGTAAACCAGTCGAAAGATGCTTCTTTTATTAAGGATTTTAATGAAGCATTAACTAAGATTAAATCGGTTTTTCGCACCTCTGTTCAGGAAAAAAGTGAGTTATTGAATGAAAAACTGTTTGTTTTTAATTGGGAGTATGAAGAGATTTCCAGTGATGCCTTATCGGAGATTCAATTGGCCATTACAAATTTTAACTACATAGAAATCAATTATCAAAAAGCAACTGAAGCACCGCTTACTTTTCGTATAATAGAACCTTGTGCCATGTATTCTACGAATAATAAATGGATATTGATTGCCTATTGCCATTTGCGTGAAGATATGCGCGCTTTTAGAATCGACAGGATTCAACACTTTAAGATTCTGCCTTCAACTTTTGAAGACAGAAAGTTTAGTATTCAAGATTATTTTGCGGCATATACCGGCTAAAATAACTTATACTGACCCATATAGCTTATTCGATTTTATGAAGGTACCACCAAAAACGGAATGTCTGTTTCCTTCACAATCTTTGAAACCACGGGTTTGAAGAATAAGTTTTCCAGAAATGAATGCTTATTATTCACCATTGCCAATAGATCGGTAGGATGCGTTCGTTCAAATTCGAAAATGGCTTCATCGATAGCTTTATCTTCTACTGTCTCAAAACTTGTAGGTAATTTGGCTAAATAGGCGTCTAATTTTTCTTTACACGCCCGCTGATTCGTATCCAAACCTCTAAAAATTCTGTGTAAAACAGTAATGGAACTGCCTGATCGTTCAGCAAGGTCTGACATTAAGCTTAAATGTTTATCGCTAAAGTCTACATACAGGTCTGTTGGAAATAAGATATTTTTAGGCTCATTAAGTTCATAATCTTCCGGTACTACGATTACAGGGCATATTCTCTTATTAATGACCTGAAGTGTATGTGAACCAAAGATTGTACTTTGTCCTTTAGAAGCACCTTTGGCACCCATGACAACCAAATCGACCCCTTCATTTTCTACCAATTCCTTGATGATTTGTGGTAAGCTTCCCATTTTAGAAATAACTTCAAACTCTTGACGCTTTAAAGGGCCTTTTTGCAACTCTTCTTTTAACTTTTGCAGTTCTTCTTCAGAATTGCGCTGAAGCATTTTGTAGAGATCTGCATTGGTTGATAAGGTCTTGTCAAAAAAATCTAAAGGTGGTTGCATTTCAAACGTATTCAAGATATAGAAATAGCTGTCTATACCTTTAAAAAGTTCAATTGCATACTGTAATGCGTGATTCGCATTTTCAGAAAAATCGGTGGGTACTACAATTTTTTTCATACTGCTTTTAGAAACATGTTACTTATTATGAGTATAAAATTATTGCATTAATAGGTTGTATGTAATGATTTTGGTCATTATTTCAAGCATTGGAAGGCTCTTTATGAAAATAAAATTGATGTTTATAAATAGTTGATAATCTGACAAATATCATTGCATGTATGGTAGTGAGATATGATATTTAGCACTCATTTTAATTTAATAGTATGTCAACGAATAAAGAAGATAAAAGCGGATTAGCTATTGGAGGTATGACCATGGTAGGTGTAGGTGTAGGGCTCATTTTCGTGCGTTCGAATCCCATTTTAATGGCGGCCTGTATCATTATTGGTATTGGCCTGGGCTTGGTAATCGCCTCACTAATTTCAAGCAAACAAGAAAAAGCTTAAGAAATAGTTCTATGGAGTCTTCAATTGACGCAAATAATGACGCCAAGCAGGTTTTTAAAAAATGTGGAACCTGTTCCAGAACTTTCGCACATATTCTGAATAGAGAATTTGGCCATATAAAGGAGCCTGAGGAAGCAGCATTAAATCCGCTTGCCGGTGGCATTATGAACGAGGGTCGTCAATGTGGAATGCTCTGGGGTGCTGCGCTGGCGATAGGTGCAGAGGCCTACCGTAGGTATAAAGATACAAATGTAGCCATCGAAGCGGCGGTTACAGCGACTCAAAATGTCATTTCTTCTTTCGTCAAAAGATCAGGAACAACAAATTGTAGTGAGATCATAGGCTTTAATTTGAAGAGTTTTCTCGGTATGACAGCCTTTATGCTTAAAGTTTCCTTACAAGGGATGAATAAAAGCCATTGCTTTAACCTTGCCGAAGCATGGGCTCCGGAGGCCATAGAAGCGGCCTCTAAAGGATTGGCTCTAGGAGAAGATAAGCCATCAGAAGAATATTTGAATTGTACCGCCGATGTTGTGAAAAGAATGGGTGGCACCAAGGAAGAACAGATAATGGTCGCGGGCTTTGCTGGAGGATTAGGCCTTACCGGGAATGGCTGCGGCGCATTAAGCGCCGCCATTTGGAAGAAAATGGTGGATTGGTGCAAAGAAAATCCGGGTAAAAACCCTCCCTTTTTCAATAATAAAGATGCTAAGAAAATTTTAAGAGCATTTAATAACGAGACCAATGGCCAATTAGAATGCCATAAGATATGTGGTCGACAGTTTAGTAATGTAAAAGCGCATAGTGATTATATTCAAAACGGTGGCTGCAGAGAATTGATTGAAATACTTGCCCGCACTTGACCACCAGTAGTGAATTGAAACAAAAATGATATGATATGAGAAAAGCAATTCTAACAAGCTTACTAGCTATTACAACGATCTTTTGTTTAACAGCACAGAATCAAATAGACAATTCAAAACCAAAATTTGAAATCAAAGTGATTACAAGCGTTGAATCTATTGTTCCGCTTGGACTAGGACGTTCGCGTATTATATCGTCGAATGCAGAGCGTGATTACAAAGAATTCTCTTCCGAGCAAACGTCCGATGATAATACCAGAAATAAATCGAAGCGAAAAAATATTCGTGTTAAAGACTTTGAGGAAATTAAACTATTGAACTTCTATAACGTAGGAGGTATTCGTTTTCAAAACATTGCAGCCAATGACGCTGTAATTTCATCAAAATTAACGGGTATGTTAGCCGATGGTTGGGATTTAATCTTTGTTACCAGTGCCGTAGAAAGTGATGCAGGGGAAACTGATGAACAAGGTATATTTATAACGCGTTATATTTTTAAGCGGCAATTGCAATAACTATCAAAGGAAAAAGCATAACGTTATCAGTTTTTACTTTTGTCCAAAAAAAACCTGATCACGTCAGCTGTTGATACAATACCAACGACTTTTTTAGATTCAACTATTGGAATAGCGTGAATAAGTCCTTTTGCCAATTCACGTGCGACTTGCTCAACCTTGGCGTTTGACGTCATTGAATAGGGGTTTGGAGTCATAATATCTTCTACAGTGAGCTCATGATAAACTGTATTTGTATCGTCTAGGCCAGCACCCTTAATGGCATATAGAAAATCAATTAAACTAACCATACCGACTAATTCATCATTGTTTGTCACCGGTATGTGATGATGAAATTTTTCCTTTTCATAAATACGTTTTATATCAATGATCTTTTGCTCAGGCGAGGCGCAAACTACGTTGGTAGTCATTATTGAGGTTACTGGTATGGATTTCATAAGTTAAATTTTAATAAACGTGGTATTTGTAATCAAAGGTAGTCATGGTTTTACTAATGGTATATGATTTAAATCATTTTAAAGTGAATGGTAAGCCGCTATATTTACTCTTAGGCCCATATCAACAACTAGCTTATGAAAACAAAAACTTTATTGGAATTAATCACATTATCATCAAGTATTTATCATTTGGCCAAGGATACACATTTGATTGAAAAAATACATGAGTTATCAGCAAAGGGTAAAGAAAGTATTAATAAAGTAGGTTCAGAAACTTTGTTAGATGACGAAGGTAATGAATTAGAACTCGTTGATAAGTTTATTCAAAAGACGAGCCAGGCAAAAGAAGAACTCGAACAACGAATTGAAGAACTGGTGGCCCAGTTTTACAAGAAAATAAATGTGGCTCACACAGATGAAATAAAGGCATTGCACTATAAACTTGAAAAGGCAGACATGGCAATTGCCTTATTGGAAGCAAGGTTAAACAAATTAGAGGCATGATTGTATGAATCTAGCGCTGTTAATAGGTCGAAAATATAAATCTGTAACGCGTTATAACCAGATTTTAAGGGTTCTGGTTAAGTATGGATTTGAAGACCTTGTCTATTATCTTGAGGAGCATAATCGATATACATTTCTCAGAAAACTTATACCAAGAACCTCGCGAAAACATGCCTTAATGTATAATAAATGGCAGAAAATGAGAATGGTATGTGAGGAGCTTGGCCCTACATTTGTAAAATTCGGTCAGATACTAAGCAATAGACCAGATTTAATCCCTCTTGATCTCACTTTGGAACTCGAAAAACTTCAAGATAACGTTCCTCCAATGTCTGAAAAAGAGGCAAGAGATGTAGTAGAGTCTGAATTAAATGACTCTGTACAAAACCTGTTTGCATGGTTTGAACCTAAATCATTTGCTTCGGCGTCTATGGCGCAGGTCCATAAAGTAATATTACATTCTGGAAAAAGGGTTGCTTTAAAAATACAGCGCCCCGGTATTAAAGAAATAATAGCAGAAGACATTAAGGTTATGTATGCGATTGCCGAAATATTGGTCAAACGTATTCCATCTATAAAAAGCTTTGACCCAGTGGGGTTGGTACAAAATTTCGAAGATGCCATATTAAAAGAACTCGATTTTGTCAATGAATCAATTAACGTACAGCGATTCTATAATAATATCATGCAAGATGAAAGCAAAACTCATTTTGCTAAAGCCCCAAAAGTATATCAGAAGTTCACTACCGGAAAAATTCTTGCCTTAGAGTTCATGTCAGGGATCAAAATAGATAGAATTAAAAAACTCGAACAAAAAGGATTCGATACTAAGATCATTGCAGAACGTCTTGCCAAAAGTTATTTCAGACAGATATTCAGATATGGTTTCTTTCATGCAGATCCACATCCAGGAAATTTACTGGTCTTACCAAATGGACATATATGCTACTTAGATTTCGGAATGATGGGCAGTATTCTTCCAAGGGATATTGAAATTTTTGGTAAACTATTTTTAGCGATCACAAAAAAAGATGTGAATAAGATTATAAAAGCCTTGAGAAGATTATCAAATGATGCACCTGTTAGCAATATGAGAGCTTTAGAATTTGATATTAATGAGTTCGTTGAAAAGCATTATGTACGATCTATTCATAAAAATGAAATGAGCACAATTCTCCTGGAGCTTAAAGATATTATCGTGAAGCATGGATTAAAAGTTCCTACACATTTTTATTTATTCGCAAGGTCTTTGGTAACTGTTGAAGGGGTAATTGAAAGATTGGACCCTGATTTTGATCAGGTCGCTATAGTTAGGCCGCACTTATTAGCTTCAGTAGCAAAGAGCTTTAATGCAATTAAGATGGGAGAGAAGACCATCAATTCTATTTATGAGCTTGGAAATTATATGGAAGAATTCCCGAGAGACCTTAAAAATGCCATCAGAAAAATTAATGACGGAGAAGTAAAAGTCGACCTAACCCATAAAGGGATAGATCCTATGGTTCATACTGCTCAGCGCGTTACCAAGCAACTCATAACGGCTTTCATAATGGCCGCACTAATTATTGGTGCCTCACTTTTTATTATTAATGGTGTGAAACCCCTTTGGTGGAACTTCTCGGCGATTGGTATTGTCTGTATAT
>JAAUYH010114575.1_pt1 | contig 11447 bp, 8 predicted proteins | sample 7278061 | NCBI WGS metagenome assembly JAAUYH01 (sample SAMN14350203, study PRJNA611818) | marine sediment metagenome | isolation source: surface marine sediment (0.6m) | place: French Polynesia: Moorea | collected 2018-08 | reverse complement strand
ATTTTACTGTGTATTTCTGAATAGCTGGATTCAATACCGATAGTGTGGAATCGTGAAGGTGAAGTGAGCCTTGTAAGTGGTAATGGGACTTGGGAGAAGATTTTTGGCGTTAGTTGTTCGCATCGTGTCATATCGACAATGTGACATATTACCTCTTCTTCGTTCGGGTCATCAATTGGATTGATATCGAATTCTTATATGTCAAGTGCGGCCATGAACCGATCTAGAGGTTCTGTGTCAACGTAGGGAAGCCATGCGTCCTCGTGATTTTGATCCTGAACTGGTGCGCTATTTTCTTCGGCGTTCTCATTCGCTTCATCCTCTGTGTGAATAAACATCTCGTATTGATACTCTGTGAACTCATCCTCGCCGTTCGGTAGCGCGATAAGAATGGCGTTGATAGAATTGAGTGATGTTCCGGTTGCTTGAATGCGAGCGTTAATTGCGTCGGATAATGACAGGTCTGTTCTGGGACTTTCAGAACTCCAATGTCCAATTTCACTGCATTTTAGTCGTGTTGTATTCGACTGCAATCTGCGAAGCTGTTCTCGGGCGAGTCTTTCTCTTGGGAACCTTCCTCTGGAAAATCTGTTTCCCCGGAATTTTGATCCCCTGCGAGCGTATTCGCGTCCGAACTACGCTTTGAGTGCCTTCTGCCCTCTACTCTTGGGGGGAGGCTTGTTTGGGTGAGATAGAGATTGTAAAGTGGTTGCCGAGTGAAGAGATGTGACAAATGTCGGATAACCTTGAGCCTGTGTCATTCTCTGTCTGCCAGTGGAGCGTATCATCGACAGAAGGAATAGTGTTGACGTTCTGACAGTTTAATGGCTGAAGAGCGTTCACCGCTTTACACTTTTCTTGGCTCCCTTTCATCTTGCAGTACTGCCTCTCACACACACAATGCGTGATGACTTCTGTACTCCACTAAAACCACGCCTTCTTTCTTAAACACTTGAGCTATAAGATAAGTTGCAATGATTTCTTTTTCCTTTACCACTCTCCTAGTCTCCAAAAAAGGATGTTAGTTTAAATAGGTCAAGATCGTATTTCGAGACATGTCGGGGATCGAAGAGGTCGTTACTTCTAACAATATCTATCCGGCACTTCATCTTTGCAAAATGACTTCATTCGAATGCTTCAATGCCGTCGCTCTGAACAGTATTTTTTCTAAAACTGTTTGCTCAAAAAACTGAAAGTTCCGAATATGATCGACACAGTATACACTGCAACAATTGGTGGAACAGTCGAAACACAAGGTAAATGTATCTTTTTCGTCCCGTTAGATTGCTCAAGAGTGCATTAACTGATATAAAATCGCTCCTATAGGAAGTGAACAGTGGAAGTTGATTATCCCTGGATACATTATTATTATAAGCCCTTTCTTATACGACACCTTAGAAGCATGCCAGATACAATCAGTATCGGCCAGAACTGTGAGCGAGATTGGATTGGGCGGAAACATCAAGCATCAAATAGTGCAATGTCGGAGGTGATGGTAGCATTTGAAGTATTAGCAGCTACAAAACGATATTCGACTACTCAATTTTTCGTACATATAAGGATTTCTCCAGATCTGCAGTTGCAAGATAGCCCTATAACTACCAGTAAACAGTAAACAGCTTTCTATAAATAGTAGGTCTTGCGAGAGTAAACTATGGACCAGCTACTTCTTCATGGACCATGAACTTAGCTGAGAAAAATCTCCAGCTAAAATGTCTCTCAGTATATACGGGTGCAAAAAAGATTTATAGAAAGTAAAATAACTAAACCGTCTGATCAAATAGATTTTTGAATTTTTCTTTCGATAAACAAATGATTGAAAAAGCCTGATCGGCGTTCGAATTCCGAAATCTGGTTCCATGTTCAATATTCCACCAGTATTAATATGAAATTACATATCAGAGAACAGTTACATTCATGGGGTACAGGCGTAGTCAGCGGACTATGCCATTAAACTTCCTTATTCGAGTACACTGAATAATATTACGTATGCGGTGAGTCCTTCAGTGAAGGCTAAATTATCAGCTATTTTGTCACCTTTAGCCACGAGATCGGAATGAGACATCAACTTGCTCTTATAAGGTTCTTCAATAGAACTCCCGATGCTAGAGAGAGGAGCAAATTAGAAATCAACGGACTCTTCAGTTTGGTAGTAGGGTAGATCAGATGCCAAAGGATGAAGTTCATTCTACTCAAAAATTTGATGGAGTTGTCTGTGACCCTCAACTTAGGTAAAGTATCCAGTAGAGAACGAATTTGGCGTATCACCTATTACGTCCGAAGCTGAGATTCTTCTGGAGTTATCTCAATTTTCGTCTCGAGTTCTTGAGAGCAAGCAGCTTCAGAATGATCGCAAGTTTTCATCAGATATGGATGGAGGAATTTAGAGCGCAGTTAATGCAGAGTAGATTAAGAGGGAGCGTTCTGCACTGCATTACGCTCGGTCTGCAGCACAGGTAGGGAGACATATAGTGAACTCCAATATACTAGAATAATTGAAGTGAGTTATTTATTGTTGGAGAGTATTCAGCACGTAGAACACTCTAGTTCAGTATATTTCTCAGGGGAACAAAATCATTCAAAATGTAATCCAAGTTTAAAGTTTTAGCTATAAGATTTCGGATTTGATAGTTCAAAAAGTGAGCCCACAGATCGAATAGAATTTTCGGAATACACTATAGTGTTTCCTCTCAAGAAATAGTTTACGAGTACTCGATGTTCGCTATTAAAAATTTATTTACAGACAAAAGCTCTCGAGACAACTCATAGACTGGTTGTCTTTTCTCACATCCTGTTTTCGTAGCTAAATAGCTTACATACCTCTAAACCTGAATATTATGTCAGAGAAGTATTGATTTTGAGCCTCTACAAATTTTTTCCTGCAGAAGAGACAAATTTGAACTGAAATGCTTCGTGTGTCCTTTTAACTAATATGCTGATTTCATTTGTACGAAAAATTTAGGATCTAAGTAAAGCTAGTGTTCTTAAATGTCCATTTCGGTACTTCCCTAACCGATCCCTTAATTTCATCTAAATTTAGGATGGATGCATCGTTGTAGAATGTGTGGAAAACTAGCTTTTTCTACCACAGGTGTGCCCTCTGCGCAGCACACCAAATCATATGACGCAATTATCCTTATCATTTAGTTTCTAATCTCAATTGCACATCTGGAACTACTGTGCCAAATCTCTGGCTTTTCAGAAGCCATATTTTTTATCATATGGTAGTGGAGTCCCATCATATGCACAGTAGAATCAATTAAAGATAGACTATTACGAATAAATCTGGCCAGTTCGAAATGTACAACAGTTTTAGCACAATTTAAATACTGCCACGACCTCTATGAGCATAATTCATAAACTAATGCTTATACTATAATAATAAAAGTAATAATATTTCTCATATGTGCACTCCAATCTAATCAGGAGCCGTAGATAGCTTGAAACAGAAAACAGTGATAGTTTCAACCGGAACGGATAAAGAGCCGCTTGCTTAACGATTACTTTCTTCATTTGTAAATCACAGTCAGAATAATATTTGTGAGAAACATGCATTATATCGCTCACGCGGTCAAAGATACTGTTTTTCAGTTCAACTTAATATTGATATAATTGTAGCAGACACGTTTTATTAGAACATGTATCATTTTCGGGTATATCTTGATCATTTAAAATTACTAATAGATTGTAACAACTTCTATAGTTTTTTCGATGTCTCTGGACATATCTAGAAACTGCCAGATAACTTTAAAGGATGCTTCCATAAATTTCTAAAAGCTAGAGACTAAGTAAAGACAACCTTTAATTAACAACGACAGAACTATTTCTACCTCCCGCACTGAAAACCCTTTAACAATGAGTGTTTGTTATTGTTTTTATTACACTTCAAGCACAACCATCCTTTAATCGGGAGCTCAAGAAGAAGACGACTAGTCCAGTCAAGATTAAGTTTCATCACGATATTCAACAAAACCAATTGATGATTAGATTTTGAACAGAGAGTAACATCAATGGTACATTACTGAACCTTCTATCGTATTAGTATGTTTGGCTGCGTCTTTCAAAAGGTAATGAACTGCTTGCGAGCCGTATGGTAGCTTCTACTCTATTCGTATCTAGAAATGACGAAGAAATCAGTACATTTTTATTCCGAAAAATAAGGTTAGTTAAACAAAATCCCATCTATGGTTTTGCATTCTGCTTGGACTTCTGAACAATATGTATACTTTAGGAGTCTTCTTTCGAGAATTATGTTTTAATCGGAGCTGTATTAATAGTTTATTGTTCAACATTCTTTATTCTCTTTGCCTCTTGCATAATAATCTACTTTATTGGATAAATGAAATGGAACTGGGCTAATGCTTTCAAACTTAAGTACTGAAACAGTGAGACAGACAATTCATACATGGACCACTGCCTATTTCTACAACAGCATGGTTTTCTGTCAATTATAGCTACGATTAATTCGTATCGAGACTACGTAGAATTGTCTCACTGTTACATTCGTAAATGTTAAATAATTACCATTGTTCCGTATCGAAATAACTGACTAAGATTTTTCCACGAGCTAAATTTGCTTCGAATGTCGTTTTACAATGGTATTTTTATACAATTTAAATGAAGGTTCAGGAAGGCTAGGAATTATTAAAAAGCTTCTGAATGTAACAGGTTCAAACATGGGTTTATTACAAAACCATTCATTTCTATTACGAAAATATCAGAAATTAATGATCAAGCAAAACTCTGAAAATTTTCCACATTTTTTCTGGGCTCGCTCTCGCGGACTTCATTAGTACCAATACATTTTGAAAGCTCATACATTTGCAGCTATCTTACTCTACATGAAGTCGCACAAGGCCGAAAGTCCATGGATTGTATTTCGAGAAATGGTAAAATAAAGCGACGCCATAACTGGTGTCTTTGATTGCAGATGCTTCCCGTTAACAATTTTTCCTCTTCCTCCGACTATACAAAGAGCAGTGATCGGGATGCACCATTCCCACCTGAGCACGGAGAACCTGCACCATACGATAATCTTCTCGCAATGATGAACGTTGCTTTGTATTTTTTTGAATGACTTTGCTTTTGATGAAACAAGCAAATGCCTTGGTTTCAAAGTGCTGATTGATGGTATACTGCTACATGATTGTGTCTAATCTCTCAATTTCCGAATGATGTAGAATATTATTTGACCAATAATTCCATCTCATTACTTTATTCCGTAGCAATTACTATCCAGATGACTTACAGCCCCAGCCCATCACATGTCAGGCATTATCAATCATCAAAGCCAGGCAAATGAGTTTGTGCTCCGTTCATCAAGCTATCAGTGATAACGCTTGCATCATCAGGAACGGAAACAGACTCACATAACTCTGAAGGTTTAGAGTCTAGGACTGATCGCAGCTTCTCCAGTTCCTCAATTTTCTTCTGAAGTCCCTTGTGTTTCCTTTCCCTGTCATCTTTGAGTTCAAAGAGATAGTCACTGATGTCTTCGCCAACCCCCTCAGGAATCTTCTCCGAAAGCAACCTGCGCACGTGACCTGGAGTAAATTTGTGTTTGAACTTCTCCGCTCTATCATTTCGGACGTGGATGCGGTTCACGGGAACACCAAAGATATGAGTAGTGACGGTTCGAACTGCATTGTCGATGAATCGATTTTCGATTACTGGAAAGATCGCGGTGAATACCTTCATGAATGTATCGCTGGTACTTCCTTTCTTGTTGCTCAGACCTGGAGGATCGAGCTTTTCCAATTCATCGGTGAATTGCTGGTTCATGGTATCCGGCCATCCGATTTCGTCCACATAATGCCACTGCAGTCGGGTGAGCGCAGCATTCTTCTGCTCCTCAATTATTTTTTCGGCAAGCTGACACAAAACATCCGGCAAGTTTTTGAACTGCCCGACTCTCGCTCTGATGATTAACTTCAGACACGACTCAGCTGTACTCGAAGCAAATAACAACAGTTAGTAGATCGGACCCTTCATTCCTAGAACATGGCAGTGGCTTACCTTTTTCAGCAATATCATGATACATAACTTCGGCCAATTCTTTCCACTTCAGCGCCATTTCTCGCAGAACATTCTCAGCGACGGTCTTGTTCGGCAATGCTCTTCAATGAACACGATAACGAAAGTTAGAATGAAGTGTAAGCCCAATTATGAGTACTTACTTTTGAAGCACGCCGTCAACTGCTATCTCCATCATTGTTTCGATTCTTCCTTTGAAGGTCTCCGAATCATCACGGGTAGTTCCATCCTCACCAGGCCGCAACTCATGGATATCGTCCTTGAATGCTTCAATTCTTACGCTCCTAAGTCGGCTTAGCTGACAGTTCACAAATTCTTCTTCTGTTAAATTCGAGTGATTCTTCTTCGAAAGCTGGTAGAGTGCTAGAGTTTTGCCTGATGTTGCGTCCTCGAACAGTGTCTTGATATCCTGTATCACGAAATACAAAACGAAAATGTGTGAGATTGGGCGCCGTCTTTCGAGAATATGGAAACGTACGTCGACAATCTCGTCGAGGCCACTATCATGATCAGGCTTGGGCTTCTCTGGACCGAGTTCTCTTTGCTTGGCTCTAAATGCAGAAATTTTCATGTCAAGTTCAGGACGGATACGTGGGATGCTCAGCTTGATTTCAACCCAGAGAACCCTACGAGAAGTGCGTTGTTAGTGTACAATAATGAGTCACGATGTAATGAACTTACTTTGTCAGTTTGCGGACTAGATTGGGAATCCCACACCGGTTCTTGAACTCTGAGTACGGCCCAGCGCGTTCAAAGAATTGTTTCTCCATCTCGCGGTCTTTTTCAAGGCTCCCTTTCTTTCGACTGTCGAGTCTTGATAAGTTGTTCACCACTGGATACCAGTTATGTGGGGCTGCATTGACCATACCCTCGTTGTTCAGAAGCCTCTTGATGTCCTCAGGAGGGGCCTCGTCGTTCACGAGATCACACTATAATGTGAATCCAACGCTGTTAGATAAACAATGAACAAAGAAGAGTTCGGCTCCTTATACTCACCTTTGTAAGGCAGTAGATGGTTCTTGCCTTCAGATTCTCCTTCTGCAGGTCACCAAGCGAATCCATAAACTTCTTGATGAAATTGAGTACGTTCACTGTCCCGATGGGAATACTAGCAGGCACAACTATGAGTAAGATGCTCGATGAGTCCTCCAGGTATTCGGTCAGCACTTTCTCAATGAATTTTACGTCTTCACCTGTAACCCGGTTGTCGTCGTTACCGGTATACATGAAATAGCCAGGTAAATCAACGAGCGTGAGATCAGGATTATCTTCGTCACAAATCTCGATAGTAATCGGGTCTTCCATGAACCCTCTTTTCTTATCTTCTCCAAACGCTTCGTTTTGCAAGTCAATTTCCGACTGTTGCATTTTCAAAATGACATCTTCCAGATTTTCCTCGTCCTTCACTTCGCGTTCATTCCGAGTCATACTACTCCCCCTATAAGTCATCCACGTCTTGATCTTTCGAGGACCGTGCCTGAGACGAACATTCATCACAGCACGTGTTGTAAGTTTCCTTCCTTTGGGAAGCGGGACTTTGCAGATCGCCTGCATAAGTGAGCTCTTGCCGGCACTCTCATCTCCAATAACAACGAGTTGCGGGAACTTGATCTCCTTTCGGTTGATATGTTCCTGGACATCATTGAAAGCAGTGAGCACGCGACCATAATGGCCTTCAGACAAAGCGTACTGCACGGTAGATTCCGCCATCGATGATCTAATGAAAACTTGCCTGCGTTTTGAAGCTGCTTGCTGGTGCGTCGGTGATCTGCGAAAACGACGATTGAGGATAGCGTGGGCATTTTTATGGAATTCTCATCTGGTAGAAAAACAACAATTTGTATTACATGGCGTATCATACCCGAGTATCTTTCTACGCACGCTCAGTCAAAACTTGCTTTTGTAATGATGGGCGACACCTGTATTCCATTTTAATTCCGTTTTTAATGAACTGGGTAAGACGAATGGGTGCAAAGGTAGGGTCTCAGGGTCTAAATGTACAGTAGTGATGCGATTGATGAATCCACGAGTCACGGTTAGTGAAGCTCCATTATAATGTTAAATCACTTCGTTCTTGCTAACATCGAATTTTATATGGCAAATTATTTCTGCTTCAAACAATCTAATGAGGAGCCCACGAATCAATCAGCGATGCGAGAACAAGGATGAAAGCGGATCTGTGCACTGAATCTGGCTGATATATTGGCATTAGTCAGACAGTACCAGAATCTGGTCATGAACGCCATCATCGAGGTATTTGACGAATTCATGCTGTATTAAATGGTTTCTTACGATTCCACGGTTCGGAGGAAAACAGGTGTTTGTGTTACTTCGCTCTAACGGAATCTGTGCATGAATACCATAATTGAGATATTTCGCTAATTCAAGCTATATTGGTAGTTTTCTTTCGATTTCAATGTTTGCAGAAAAACAAGTGTTTGTATTTCTTAGCTTGTTATAGATCGAGCGATTTATCTAGCATTTCGCGGAAACAGTTCCTATCTAGCATCTTGAAATGGTCAGGGGTTCTAACTAAGAGATCTTGTACAGGCAGATTCCGAAGAACTGCAGCCTCAGGGCAGCTTCTAACGAGCATGCCAGCGTGCTCTGGTGCTGGAAATCTAGTATTTTATTGGTGAATTTGCTCAGTAATTCGTCGCACGCAGGTCACTCCGTGAAACACAGGAAACTGTACCGACAACACAATTTAAGACACAAAAAGAATATTCAACAGTATTCTATTGGTTGCGTTTCATCAGTAGTATTAGGTAACTTTTGAGTATTATTTTCAGTATTTGGAAAGTTCTTTTCGTGGTTAAGAAGTTAATCATCGGAATGTTTCATCTGGTGGACAGAGATCCAGAAAAGATATATGTTGAGCTTTTACTAATCGTATTCCATGGAAAAAATTCTACTTTCGTTATCCTTTGTAAATTTCAAGCTGAAGGACTCAAGTATATTCATTCATCATAAAACTTCCAGACATGACGATACCCGTTCAATTTAATGGTTTTCTTATCAATTCTAAGCCATTTGTATAGGGGTATTAGTGCAGGTATTATTATACTGTGCCAGCCTGTACCTCTTCCTTAATGCAAAACGACAGTTCAGTGTAAGCTTCTGACACAACGTGAGCAGCACGGGCACACAGCACGCTCGTTAAGATAGCCCCTCAGTACTGCAACACATTCTCACGGAGATTAATCGAATCAAAAGTTTTTGCAAGATTCGTTTCCTTGATCTAGGGTATTTCCAGCTGTTTCATATTGATGCACAGAACTGTGCTGCACCGTACCGTACACTTAGTAACAGGGTACAGTACTGTACATATTAGGATAACAATGAAATGTGGTGAATGTACTGTGGCGTGACATGACTACGGTACGCTGTGCAGGTTACTGTATTTTCGAATTGCCCTCCCATCTGCACTCTATCTGGTGCACATCCGAGTCGCGTGAAGCAAATAATCAATTCGTTGTGTTTACAAAAGAACAGCAATGTGGCAACACAGTATTACATGTGTTCAAAAACAAACACTCAATACAATGGCAGTTCCTCCTTACCCAATTGTCTGAGATGTAATGACGGGACTCGCATGTGCACGTTTCACCGACAACACTGGTCAAGCTAGTATTACACCAAGCATATGGGGCACGGTCGTAATGTTTCTTAAACTGCGAAACTACTTCTGTTTCAAGTAAAAACAGATATTCGTGAATTTCAGTATTGCCAAATACTTGAGACATTCACAGTTATTTATTGGTTCCATACATTCCGTAAAGCAATTTGCTTATTGTTTGAAACTTTGACCCGAATACTTTAATTTCATGATGAACAGTGTCTCTCGATTTATTCTATACATCGTTTTGGCCGAAATAAATAGCGAATATTATTTTTTAGATCTCTTGAGTGAACTACTGTACATAACAAACCAACACAAAATTGTGTAACGGGCATGAAACGAGCTGTGCACGCAAAACGCTCGGTTATTATAATCTCTAAAGCAATGCTTCATTAATCACTAGGGATTCATTTTATTTAGATACCTTTTAAGCATGATATGTCAGTATTCATAGAATATCAACTTTATGGAGCCACCCAAAGAGTGCAAGATGAAGCATGATTTCCTTAGGTATGAAATACATTTATCACCAAGTGCGTTTCTGTAGACTATTTGTGTATGTCGGTCTACTTCAAATGCACATAATTTCTCGTTCCAATTTCTGTCACTGTATATATTCTATTTATTCAAGTAAGTAAAAAATAATCTTTACCTTATTTGACCATCATTTCTTTTGCTTTTCGAAATTATTGACTAGCATGTATATATATATTTATATACAGGGTGTTAAAAAAAAACAACAATTTTGGAATGCTGCTTTGTACTACTTCTCTACTGCTCTTGTCTAAGATAGAAGTGAGAAAAGAAAGTACTCAGGAAGCCTTCAATTTCGCATTTACGATCGTTGTACAGTCTTCTTATTTCTCGTGAAATAGATCATGGACGAATTTTCGTCCTAACAAAAGGTATCGACACAAATCTTGATTTCTGCTTTTAGTGGCTCCGAATTAAGATAAGAATCCTCTCTGATCTGTTACTCTGTACAAAAATCATTTCTCATCATTAAGAAATCGACTTAGCCTTTTTTACATGCTTTACTACTCATCTTCAGACCTCCAAAGAAATCTCTTTCCAACAAAGATTTCTAAGTTTGCTAGGATCTCGAAAGGGTATGAAGTTTCTTTTCATGTGCGTTCGGAACGAACTCAATCATAGTATTGCTTCATGAAACTCCAAGATCAATACAGCTCCCTGTGCTATCTCTCCATAAGGACTTCTATTATTTACATCTTTCGGATTATCCAAATCGCAAGAATAGGAGGTACTAATTACTGAATAATGTTAGATATTTTGATTTTTGGGTCAACTCGTGTTTTAGCCACTTTCAGGTTTCACCAACAATAGATCAAAAAATTAATAGGCCATCTATAAAGTTCTATCTATGTAAACAGCCTGAACTTTGAAAACAGAATAATATACGTAAATCATTTATACAATATAAGCCTAACAAAGGTGCTGCATAAATTTTCGACCACACAATGAAGTATTGTTTTCTCTTCATGCCCCAAATAGACACAGCACGCGATCTTTTCTCAGACGAGACTACGAGCTGAAAGTGGGTTGTCTTCCTTTGAACAACATGTATGATCACATCATTTTCCGTCAGTTGGATTAAGATTTACGCTAGTGTTTAATGGATTATCGAAGTCCTGAATTAGTTGATTAAGACGATGTTGTCTTCAGTGATTATTAATTTTATACAAAGTATGATTATCATTAAGCTTGAACATGAACAGCACAGTAGATGTTGTTGAAGTAGATGTAGACGAAGTAACAGTGTGAAGAAAATGAT
>JAAUYH010253842.1_pt1 | contig 11448 bp, 4 predicted proteins | sample 7278061 | NCBI WGS metagenome assembly JAAUYH01 (sample SAMN14350203, study PRJNA611818) | marine sediment metagenome | isolation source: surface marine sediment (0.6m) | place: French Polynesia: Moorea | collected 2018-08 | reverse complement strand
TGGCTTACCGTCCACCGCAATGGCTTACCGTCTACAACGCTGGCTCCCCAAGACCACACTACACTCACCGCACCGCAACTTTCCGCAAAATCCAAAATCCAAAATTTTTATGACCGCAACAACAACTAACCTCCCCAGCTTATACGAACCCTTTACAACTGAAGCTAAATGGCAGAAATTTTGGGAAGATAACCAAGTTTATCAAGCCGATCCCGCCAGTGGTGGGGAATCCTACTGCATTGTCATTCCTCCCCCCAATGTCACTGGTAGTCTGCACATGGGACACGCCTTTGACAATAGTTTGATTGATACCCTGATTCGTTACAACCGGATGTGTGGACGCAATGCTTTATATCTACCAGGAACGGATCACGCTAGCATTGCCGTACATACAATTCTGGAAAAGCAATTAGCTGCTGAGGGGAAAACCCGTTACGAATTAGGACGAGAACAATTTCTGGAACGAGCGAAGCAATGGAAAGCTGACTCTGGGGGGAAAATTATTAATCAGTTGCGCCGTTTGGGTGTATCTACTGATTGGTCACGGGAACGTTTTACCCTGGATAATGGTTTATCAAAGGCGGTTTTATTTGCTTTTAATTCTCTCTACAATCAAGGATTAATTTATCGCGGAAAATACTTGGTTAATTGGTGTCCGGCATCACAGTCAGCAGTATCTGATGTGGAGGTGGAATCAAAAGAGGTTGATGGTAATCTTTGGCATTTCCGCTATCCTCTTACCGATGGTTCTGGTTATGTAGAGGTCGCAACTACCAGACCGGAAACTATGCTGGGGGATACAGGAGTGGCGGTGAATCCCAGTGATCAGCGTTATAAGCATCTCATCGGCAAAACCCTGATGTTACCAATTATGGATCGAGAAATTCCGATTGTGGGGGATGAATTGGTAGATCCTGCCTTTGGGACTGGATGTGTCAAGGTAACTCCTGCCCATGATCCCAACGATTTTGAAATGGGACAACGTCACAATCTGCCGTTTATCAATATTATGAATAAGGATGGCAGCTTGAATGAAAATGCCGGGGAATTTCAAGGACAAGACCGCTTTGTGGCGAGGAAGAATGTAGTAGCACGCCTAGAAGCTGATGGTGTATTGGTGAAGATTGAGGATTATAAACACACAGTTCCCTATAGCGATCGCGGTAAAGTAGCTGTAGAACCTCTACTATCAACCCAGTGGTTTGTCAAGATTCGCCCGATGGCGGATAAATGTCTGGAATTTCTCGATCAGCAAAATTCCCCCCATTTTGTTCCTGAACGTTGGTCTAAGGTGTACCGAGATTGGTTGGTGAAGCTCAAGGATTGGTGTATTTCCCGTCAATTGTGGTGGGGACATCAAATCCCGGCTTGGTATGCTGTCAGTGAAACCGGAGGACAAATTGCTGATAATACTCCCTTTGTGGTTGCTAGTAGCGATGGCGAAGCACGGGAAAAGTTAGTTGCACAGTTTGGGGAGAATGTCCAGATTGAAAGGGATCCTGATGTTTTGGATACTTGGTTTTCTTCGGGATTATGGCCCTTTTCGACCTTGGGATGGCCAGAAGAAACTGCGGATTTAAAGACTTATTACCCTACCAGTACTTTGGTCACGGGATTTGATATTATTTTCTTCTGGATAGCCAGAATGACTATGATGGGGGGTCATTTTACCGGACAAATGCCCTTTAAGGATGTGTATATCCACGGCTTGGTACTGGATGAAAAGGGCAAGAAAATGTCCAAGTCCGCGAATAATGGGATTGATCCCCTACTGCTCATAGATAAATATGGCACAGATGCCCTGCGGTATACCCTGATTAAAGAAGTGACAGGAGCAGGTCAAGATATTCGTATAGAATACGATCGCAAAAAGAATGAATCTTCATCAGTGGAAGCTTCCCGTAACTTTGCTAATAAGTTGTGGAATGCGGCACGGTTTGTGATGATGAATTTGGATGGTCAAACACCCCAGCAATTGGGTGTGCCAGAAGCTACTGAGTTAAGCGACAGATGGATTCTTTCCCGGTTCCATCAAGTTGTGCAACAAAGCCATATGTACATGGAGAAATATGGTTTAGGGGAAACAGCTAAGGCTCTGTATGAGTTTATTTGGGGGGATTTTTGTGACTGGTATATTGAACTAGTTAAGTCTCGGTTACAAAATACAACAGATGCTGCATCCCGCAAAGCAGCCCAGCAAACCCTGGCATATGTATTGGAAGGTATTTTAAAGTTATTAAGTCCATTTATGCCTCACATTACCGAGGAAATTTGGCATACTCTCACCCAGCAAGGGACAGATTCTCGACAAAGTTTGTCCTGTCAGCGTTACCCAGAAGCGGATACCAAGCTCATCAATCCAGCCTTAGAATCACAATTTGAACTGCTGATTGGTACAATTCGTACCATTCGTAATTTGCGAGCTGAAGCGGATGTCAAACCAGGAGCAAAAGTAACTGTCAACTTGCAAAGTGACAGTGCTGCAGAAAGAGAAGTTCTCAGCAATGGACAATCTTATATCAAAGACTTGGCAAAAGTAGAGAATTTGACTATTACCGGGGAGCAAAAATCACCAAAACCTCTCAGCAATTGGCGGAAAATATTGGTAATTATTTTTTCCCTATTTTTAGTTAGAATTGCCTTTGCTATATCCAACACTATGGGTAGTATTCCCGTAATCGGAAATTTCTTTGAAATTGTTGGTTTCCTTTACGCATCCTGGTTTATTATCCGTAACTTAATCTTGGCTCAGTCGAGACAAAAGCTATGGACGCAGATTCCCCAATTCACTGATGTAGAAAACTCTCCAGAATCACAACAGCCACAAGCAGCACCAGAAAAAGTGATTACTGGGGTAGTAGGAACAGTACAAGTGCTCATTCCCCTAGATGGAGTCGTAGATATTGCTACATTACGAGCAAAACTGGAAAAAAGTTTAACTAAAGTAGAAAACGAGGCTCAATCCTTGACTGGTAGATTAAGTAATCCTAAATTTGTGGATAAAGCACCAGCAGAGGTAGTACAAGGAGCCAAAGATGCTTTAGCTGAAGCACAAAAGCAACAAGAAATTTTGCGCGCCCGTCTTCAGATGTTGTCTTAGACACGCCTTGCAAAATTTAACTAACTTGAAAATGGGGAGTGGGGAATCGGGAATCGGGAGTCGGGAATCGGTGTTTTCATTCTTGGTTGTGTACAAACGTACTCTATGAGAAGGCTGCGCCTACATGAGGGACTGGTGTATGTAGATAGATTGTGGCTGTTCCCTACTCCCATTTTCCAGTATTGTAGGGTGTGTTAGGACATTTTTGAATGCCGAAACCCATGAATAGTAAACTTATTACTTATTGCTTATTACTTGCGCGTAGCGCTATACCTTTTACAATATAAAATCAAAAATTATAAATTAAAATAAAAACCTTATACCCATGCTATACCTAGCTCAGGTGCATAAAAATGAATTTTTAGATCAGTATCAATTACGACTGTTAGCACGTCAGGAAGCAGAAAATCTCTGGACAATTATCCCGGAAGAAGCTTTTATTTTACTGGGTAAGAGCAATGCTAATAATGTGAAACGAGGAAGTATACCCCAGTCAAACATCGAGATTGTAGCACATACTAATAGCGATCGCATTCCTTTTCGTCTAATTGAAAAAATGCTGGTATTAGTTGAACTCTCTAACATGGGAGAAATTGAATGGGTAGAGGAAGCTACTAACTGGGTACTGAATTTAGTACAAAATTTTCTTACCATTGGTATTACTCCAGATTTCTTGCGTCAAGAAGCAGAGCAAGCAGAAAAGTGGCGACAAGATTTAACGTTGAAGAGTCAAGATTTAGCTCGTCGCAGTTTAGAGTTAGAAGCGCGTCGGGAACAAATTCAATCCCTGGAAGAAAATATTAAACGGGAGCAAAATGATACTGAGGCGGATGGTAATAAGTCTTAATTTTTCGTGAGTACAAGAAATATATGCATCTAGAGGGGTATTTCAACACAAACAAGTGTAATTATTAGGGAAAAATTCGCAAATAAAATACCCCACTCTAGCACATACAAGGGATAAACAACATACATTATCCCACAATCTTTCCATCTCTGTTAGGGGCACGGCATCCATAATCTCTGGGTTGATCAAGCAATCTCACCCACGCCGTGCCCATATTTCCATCGCCACGCACTATTCCATGTCAATAATCTTAAGTTTTTGCTGACGAATATCCAAACTCTAAACGATAACAGGGCACGGCGTGGGTAAGATTATTCTATAACCCAATAGATAGTGGATGCCGTGCCCCTACCTCTCCCCCTTGCTCCCTGCTCCCTGCTCCCCTGCCTCTTTTGCCCATTCTAAACATAACTGACGAAAGCGATCGCCACGCACTTCAAAGTTGGGATACTGGTCAAAACTAGCACAAGCTGGCGACAGTAATACTACTGAAGCTGAATATTGTTTACCTAATTCTGCCGATCGCGGTATGGCTTTCTCTAGAGTTTCCACAATTTCGTAGTTGTTATACCCTGCCTCTTGCAAATATTGGGCAAAGTTAGGGGCTGCATTACCTATTAATAATACAGTTGCGGCTTTAGCTTTTATCTTTGCTATCCAAGGGTGGCGATCGCCATCTTTTTCTTCCCCGCCAGCAATTAAAATTACTGGGCTATCAACGGATGCTAAACCAACTTCTGCGGCATCATAGTTAGTTGCTTTACTATCGTTGATAAAATCTATACCATGCCATTGACAAATATGTTCTAGGCGATGGGGAACGCCGGGAAATTCAGCCACGGCTTGGGAAATCGCCTCTTTGTCAATCCCTGCTAATCTGGCTGCGGCGACGGACATCAGCAGGTTCTGTTGATTATGTTCTCCTACCATCCGCAAGGCAGAAGTTGACACAATTCTTTCATCTTGGGGGCGGGAAGCTATATTTGCAGTCTCCATTACCCAACCATCTGCAATATAAAAGCCCTTGTTACCAATTAAATTATCTTTCCCCTTCACACTAGTCCAATAGGCATTACCCCAATGACTCAAACCCAATTTACTTAAATAAGGGTCATCACCATTCATTACTTGCAACTGGGAACGATGTAACAGTTGAGCCTTAATATTGTAGTAGTTTTCTAAAGTTTTGTGACGGCTGAGGTGATCGGGGGTGAATGTCGTCCAAATTCCAATACGTGGAGATAAGGTATTAGATGATTCTATTTGATAGCTGCTGAGTTCTGCAATCACCCAGTCGAGTTTTGGGTGAGATTGCAATGCAACTTCACAGGCTGCGTAGCCAATATTACCACAAGCCGGGGCATTGAATCCTGCGGTCTGAAAAATGGCGGCAACTAGGGCTGTTGTAGTAGTTTTACCATTAGTCCCCGTAATTCCTACCCAAGGAATAGATTGTAAATGTCTCCATGCCAGCTCCATTTCCCCAATGGTTTCTATACCCAATTCCCGTGCCTTGAGTAACACTGGCACATTCCAAGGAACCCCAGGACTGGCGACTATTAATTGTGGTAAATCCGAGCCACATAATTCTAGAGAATGCCCTAGTTTTACCTGAATTTTTTCGGCACTAAGTAATTGTTGTTGTTTCAGGAAGTTTTCGGAGGTGTTGCGTGCAGCTAAGCTTTCTGCCCTAGCGGCATCACTCAGTACCACCTCCCATCCTTCCCTTCTCAACAATCTGGCCGCAGCAATACCGGACTTTCCCAATCCAATTACGTGAGCTTCGGACATAGACTGTAGCGGATATCCCTGGTTAAGCAATATCTATAGTAGCGTTTATTGGCATAAAAGAACACTACTTTTTGTTGATTTAGACTACAAATTTTTGACGATGGCACCAAAATCGGCTAGCACACGGGCATGGTTACGCAACAAACCCAATAAATGTAAGCGGTTACGTTTAATTGCGGGGTCGGAGTCCATGACTAAAACGCTTTCTGGCCCGTCAAAAAAGTTACTGACAGTGGGTGCAATTTCTGCTAGGGCGGATACCAATTGTTGATAATTGCGAGACTGTTGTGCTGCTTGGGTTTGTGGCACTAATTTGACCATCCCTTGATAGAAACCTAACTCGGAGGATTTTTGGAACAATTGTGGGTCAACTACTGCTTCTGGTTGCAATTGATTGGTATCTAAGTCCCCTTGGGCTGCTAACCTAGTGGAACGGTTAACTGTTTCGTAGATTTGCTCTAAAGTCCCATTTTGCCGGATTTCTTGCAGGAAGATGGCGCGATCGCGAACATCTAATAAATCTTGTAATGCCCGTGCTGTATACTCTGGGTCATTTTCACCTAATACAGCATTTACTAAGTCATAGTCAATTTGTTTTTCGTCCTGCAATAAGGTACGAATCCGTTGCAAGAAAAATTCTTGTAAGGAAGCAATTAATGCTGCTTGATCTTTATCATGTGTTTCCACAAAGTCTGTAGCTACCCTTTCTAGTAGCTGTTGTAAATCAATAGATAAATTTCCAGCCCAAGTAATATTGATCACTGCATTCGCCGCCCGTCTCAAGGCAAAAGGGTCGGAGGAGCCAGTGGGAATCATTCCCAAGCCAAAAATACTAACTAAAGTATCTAGCCGATCCGCCAAACCCACTACTTGACCCGTAATTGTTTGGGGAAGGATATCATCTGCACCCCGTGGGAGGTAATGCTCAAACATTGCTTTAGCAACAGCTTCCGGTTCTCCACTGGCTAGAGCATATTTTTCCCCCATTATCCCTTGCAGTTCGGGAAACTCATATACCATTTGGGAAACTAAATCTGCCTTGCATAATAAGGCTGCTCTGTGGATATTGTGGCTATCATCTGACTTTAGTTGTAATTGTTCGGCAATCAAGGCAGCAATTTTAGCAATTCGTCCCGCCTTATCTAACACAGAGCCTAAATCTTCCTGGAAAGTGACCTTGGCTAACTGGGGTAAAAAGCTATCTAAGGGATTTTTTAAATCAGCTTCGTAGAAAAATTGTCCGTCGGCTAACCGGGGGCGGATTACCCGTTCATTCCCCTGAGCAATAATATCTGCTTTGGCTGTGTCACCATTAGAAATAGTAATAAAGTAAGGCAATAACTCCTGATTTTTCCCAGTTTTAAACACCGGAAAATAACGCTGGTGACTCACCATTACCGTAGTAATTACCTCTACAGGTAACTGTAAAAAATCCGACTCAAATTCGCCAACCACTGCTGAGGGAGATTCAACCAAATTAGTTACTTCTGCTAACAAATCAGGATAAATCTGCGTATAACCATTAACTTTTTGTGCTGCTGCCTGGATTTGTTCTGTAATGATTGCTTTTCTTTCCTCTGTATCTACCATTACAGCAGCCTGGCGGAGACTGTCAACATAATCCCCAGCTTGGGCAATAGTTACGGATTCTGGATGTAAAACTCGATGACCACAAGAAATGCGATCGCTACTAATTTTTTTAGAACCATTAATCAATTCGATTGGTAAAACTTGATCATCTAACAAAGCCACCAACCAGCGAATAGGACGGGAAAACTTGACATCACCATCACCCCAACGCATCAATCGCTTACCTTCCAAGCCAAAAATCCATTGGGGAACTAATTCTATGAGGATATCAGCAATTTGCCGACCAGGAATAATTTTTTTGACAAACACAAATTCCCCTTTTTCCGTGGGACGCACTGACAATGCATCAATTGCCACACCTTGCTTTTTGGCAAAACCCTCAGCAGCCTTGGTGGGTTTACCATCCTTAAATGCAGCTTTGACAGGAGGACCTTTTACTTCCTCTTCTCGATCCTCCTGTTGGGATGGTAATCCTGTAATTAGTACTGCTAAGCGCCGGGGAGTACCGTAAACTCTTACATCTTCAACCTTGAGATTATTATCAGCCAAACTTTGGGGAATGGAGGAGTGCCACTGGATAATAGCACTACTGAGAAAGCTTGCGGGTAATTCTTCTGTACCAACTTCTAATAAAAATGCAGCCATAGGACAAAATTGGCAAATAGTAATTCAATTTATGCAGTCAATTTCACCAGTTTACCTTGCCGATTACAGAATTCCGAGAGAATCACAATTAAGTACACTGAACTATCTACTCCCCAAAGAGAAAATCCCACAACCAAGTATGAAAATTATCCTGAGATTCAAGGAACCACGTAGTTAAGGTTAGATAAACCTGCAATCAATCATCAACCTGTTTTATAGTTTGCGGATATTGGATTTACTGACCAAAAAAATTGGATACAAGCCTCCCGCAGTCGCTCATGGGGAAACCCCCTTTCTGCGCGCTGCTCTCCGGATTCATCTGTGGAGAGAAATATGTATAGCAATCCGATTTGATTCCTGAATCACTCGTAGAGACAGGGAACGGGGAACGGGGAACAGGGAACGGGGAAGAAGGAATAAAAATGTACTGAGTTTTGTTCAAAAATCAAATAGGAGTCCTATATTTTCCTGATTTCAAGCCCCTCGATTCATCGATGGGGTAATAATTCTAAATTCCTCATTCTAAATTCTAAATTCCCCTTGACAGTAAAAGAGTTAAATAATTGATAATTTGTATCATCAATTGCCCCATAGGGTTAATAACTAGATAAATTGTTTTTCCTGCTATATGACTGGCATGATTATTTTTCCCAGAATAGCCAGGAAAATATGTACAAAGGTAGATGCGATTAATTCAAAGATGCACGTATAATATCATACAATTCTTGAATGATCATCAATACTGTTGAGTATAAGTATGAGCCAATATTTTGTGATCACTCAACTGAAATGTATTGCTGAGAGCTGGTTCTCAAAAAACTTTTAACTCGATTAACCTAATTATAGATCCAACTGCCCAATCGTTAATGTTGAAGCTTAAGCCCTTATATATACGTAAATTTCATCTCAATAATTTCCAGAATTTAGTTATACAAATAGCAATTTTGGTATCAATTTCATGCAGCTTCTTGGTGTTGATTGGTTGGTATTTGGATCTAGAAAATATCAAAAATATTGGTGATTTAAATAAAATATTAATCAAGGCAAATACAGGATTATATTTGTTCTTATCTGGACTTGCCCTACATTTGTTACAGCCAAAAATTGTATCCAGAAGAAATAAAAGTAAAACAAATTGGAAATTATTACCATTGTGGGAATTTTTGTTTGGCTTTCATCAGTGGCTACATTTTCATGCCCATATCTTGGCTAAAGTAGCTTTAGGATTACTAATTCTCATTTCATCCCTCACCATGAGTGAATATATAGGAAATTGGCACCTAGGGATTGATGAATTATTATTTAGTGATGCATCTCCAGGGCGCAGTACATCCTATCTGGGAAGAATGAGTTTTTTCACAGCAGTTAATTTTATGATCATTGGTATGGGAATGATCGAGGCTTCTGCTTCGTCAGACAGTGCAGATGAAAATTTTTTTTCATCACCAAGTATGAAAGAGGATTCTTTCCCCTACACCCTACACCCCATAGCCTACACCCTCTTTCAAGTCAGGGGGGAGGGTGCAGTCCCGGTGAACAAATTTCACCATCAAGCATTCAAGAGGGTTATTTCCCCTACAACCTACACCCCACACCCTATACCCTCTTTCAGTTCATTCTTCTTGGTTATAGCTACAACAAGGTGGAGATGATCGATACTGTTATGCCTTATTTCCCATCCATGAGCTTGTACTCAGCAGTCACCTTTTTGTTCATTTGTATCAGTATGTTATGGATGGGTAAAGATAAGGGTTGGATGGATGTGGTATTGAAAAAATTCCAGTATACTTACTTAGTATTGTCTTGGTTATTGCTGGCAATTTTTCTGCCGGCGATCGCTAGTTGGTTAATTGCTCAAGGTCAAAGGTTAAACTATTATAATCCAATATTTGCCATTGCTTTATTTGCATTAGTCGCGATCGCATTTTTGACTATTTTAATTTGGGAGTTTGTTCTGGTAATCAAGCGCCTCAGCCAGGAAAGAGATGACACCCAACAAATGTTTCAAGCTGCTGAGAATCAATTTCAGACAATTTTCCATACAAACCTCCTCGGGATTGTTTGCGCCAATATTCATGGTGGTGTTCAACAAGCCAATGATAAATTCTTGCAAATGACTGGTTATTCACGGGAGGAACTAATATCGGGTAAAATTACCTGGGTGGAACTCACTCCACCAAACTATATTCCCCAGAATGAGCCAGGTATTAGTCAAACAAAGACTCAAGGCGACTATCAATCCTATCAAAAAGAATTTTTGTGCAAAGACGGCAGCCTGATTCCTGTTTTATGTAATAGTGGGGTTTTGTCAGCAACCCAGCCAGATATTATCACTTGTATTCTAGACTTAAGCGATCGCCAGCAGTTAAAAATGGCAAGTCAGCAAGAAAAAAGCAAACCCAAGCTCCTAGCAGAATTAACTCAGGATATCAGCTGCTGCTCAAATCCTGTAGTCATGCTAGAAACTTGTTTTGCCAAACTAGCTCCAGAACTTGGTTTGGATATCTACTGGCACTATTTGCTGGAGAATGAACCCCCAGTCATGCATCTCAAATCCTACAGTGGTATTTCTCCAACCTTGGCTCAATCAATGGAATGCCTGAAAGTTGGTCAAGATGTATGTGGGAATGTGGCACAATCACTATCTACAATGGTCTTAGATCATGTACAGCAATCCGTAGATCCCAAAACAGTATTTATCCGCTCCCTTGGCATTAAAGCCTATTATAGTCAGGCGTTAACAATACAGGGAAAGTTGTTAGGAACAGTTGTTTTTGCTAGTTGCAGCCGCTCGCAATTTAGTGAAAGTGAACAATTAATCATGCAAGCGGTGGTGGATAGCATTGCCATGAACATGGAAAAATGGAGATTGACTAATTCCTTACAACAACAAGCCGAACAACTGCGAGATATAAATCGGATTCGAGACGAGTTTTTAAGTATATTATCCCACGAATTGCGATCGCCCCTCCAATCAATTTTGGGATGGGCACAACTATTACGTTCCCGGACACTAACCACAGATCAGGTGAGCAAGGGAATAGAAGCCATAGAACGCAACGCTAAAGCTCAAACCCAGATTGTAGAAGATTTGTTGGATATTTCGCGGATGATTAAAGGTAAATTATCCCTGAATATCCGTACTTGCGATTTGGTTCCCATATTGCAGACTGTCCTAGAAAACGTAAAATTAGCTGCAAAAGTCAAGGAAATCGATTTTAGTTGTTCTATAAATTGGCAGCAAAACCAGGGTTTCCAGACTTCTCAAGGGAACAAACTACCATCACCGACCCCCCAATTTTTGGTGTTTGGGGATTCAGAGCGCCTGCAACAAATCATTTGGAACCTACTTTCTAATGCCATCAAATTTACACCTAATGGTGGTCGGGTAGAGATTTTGCTTTCCCAAGTTAAAGATAAAAACCAACCTAGCGACTCACCTTTGAGTTGCTATGCTCAAATTCAAGTTAAAGAT
>JAAUYH010144346.1_pt1 | contig 11448 bp, 8 predicted proteins | sample 7278061 | NCBI WGS metagenome assembly JAAUYH01 (sample SAMN14350203, study PRJNA611818) | marine sediment metagenome | isolation source: surface marine sediment (0.6m) | place: French Polynesia: Moorea | collected 2018-08 | reverse complement strand
TTGGTCTGGTAAGAGACCGAAAAGGAGATTCCTTCATGTCCCACGATATCAGCCATACTCCCCTCAGCAGCAGCGACGTCGATGTTTCCCCCCTTTTCGAGCCGACCCGGCTCGGCGCTGTCGCCATGAATAGCCGCATTGTGATGGCGCCCATGACGCGCAGCCGAGCCGCCATCGACGGCGTGCCCTCGCCCCTAGCCGTGACCTACTATCGCCAGCGTGCTGGTGCCGGCCTCATCATCACCGAAGGCTCGCAGCCGAGCTACCAAGGGCAAGGGTATTGTCGCACGCCCGGCATCCACACCCAGGCCCAAATCGAGGCTTGGCGCAGCATTACCGGGGCGGTCCACGAGGCCGGCGGCAAGATCGCGCTGCAGATCATGCATGTCGGCCGCGTGGGCCACCTCGCCAACCAATTCGAAAGGCAGGGCTTTGTCGCGCCCTCGGCCATTGCCGCCAAGGCCGAGATGTTCACCGACGAGGCCGGCATGCAGCCGATGGCGGTCCCCGAAGAGCTCACGGTCGAGGGCATCCAGGGTGTTGTCGAAGAACATCGCCAGGCGACCGAAAACGCCTTCGAAGTCGGTTTCGACGCTGTGGAACTGCACGGCGCCAATGGCTATTTATCACATCAATTTCTGTCTACCGGCAGTAATCACCGCCGGGACCAGTACGGCGGCTCGGCCGCCAATCGGGCCCGATTTGTCATCGAAGTACTCGAAGCCATGGCCTCGGTTCGAGGCCCCGAGTACGTCGGCGTACGCCTCTCGCCGGGCGCCACGTATAATGATATCGACGATGCCGACCCCGGAGAGTCCCACCGAGCCCTGCTTGAGGCCTTGGCTCCTATGAGGCTGGCATGGGTGCACTTCATGCACACTGGCTGGCCCCAAGAGACCCTCTATCCCCTGGTCTCTGCCCCCCTCATCTTGACTGGAGACTACGATGGCTCCAAAGCCGTGGCCGCATTGGGCCAGGGAGCCGCCGCCATTGGCTTTGGCCGTCCGTTCCTCGCCAATCCCGATCTGCCCGAGCGTATGCGCCTAGGTCGCGCGCTCAACGCCCCCGACGGGTCCACTTTCTTTTCCCCGGGAGCAAAGGGGTATATCGATTACCCGTCTTGGGATGCGCAACATGGTGATTGAAGTACGGCTCTACGAGGGGGAGGCGCTTTGACCGGCGAAGCCTGCGTCGATGACTACCTCGCCTATTGCAAGAATATCTTTGTCTGCGCCTTGGCGTTTGCCGCGATCCGTCGCGTCTCTGTTCTCTCAATCCCGCGTACGTGCTGAAGCTGCGCTGTAGTCGATCCTAAGCTTCGATGGCTTGTCGAAGTTGGGTAACCACTTTCGGCAGTAGCCATCGGGTTGCCAGACGCTCGGCCGATTTTGGCAAGCGGGTGCGTGACTCCACGTTCACCCGGTAGTGGGCATGGGTGATATTCGCGTGCTCGCGGTGTGGAGACATGACCAGCCTTCCGTCGTTAACCCGCAGATCGCCGTCCATCAAAGCCCATTCAATACTGTAGGTCCGCTCCAATTGCCGGGCATGTACCACGTTGGTCCAGGTGACTGAACCGATAGGGAATGGCAATTTCATGGTGAAGCGCACTGTGGCTTCGTGGGCATTGCGATTGAGCACGTGCGCTTCTCGAAGGGCGAAGACCCGTTCAGGCAAGCGCCCGTAGTCGGTCAGCATGGAAAAAATATGGGCTGGGTCACGAGCAATTAATGTCTGCACTTCCACACCCGGCGAAGTTGTACTTACCGTGGTCAGTAGCTCGCCTCGTTCCAGCCGCTTTGTGTCCTGGCATGATGAACTCCCGGCAATCGCACCAACTCCTTGCACTCCTGGCATCAATGTATTCTCCCTTACTGGTCTCTAATGTAGTCCGTACCCTGCTACGCCCCGTCGCCCATCGCCCGTTACCTACCGTCAGGGCTCGCGGCCTTCTCCTACCTAGCCTCCGCAAGCCAAGTCGTCAATAAAAAACTACCAAAACTCCCATCCGAAAGCATCCCATAACGAGAATTCCCCTTTTCCGTGGGCGATTGTGGAAGTTTAGCGTAAGCTAAAACTACCAATGGGTTCAAACTTTCTTTCACCTGTATCAGCGGCTCGCCTTCTTGGCGTGGGTCAATCAACGGTTCGGCGTTGGTGCGACAACGGCCTACTACGTTTCAGTAAGACCGCTGGTGGCCACCGCCGCATCGACCGCCGGGAACTACTGCAGTTTGCCCATGAGCGCGGGCTCGAAGTCGTCGATGATGCCGCCATAAACTTGGTGGGACGGAGTGGTAAACGACTGGCCAGCTCTGAGCTGTCGGAACAACTATATCAGCGACTCATCATCGGTGATGAAGCCGAGGTGCAGCAGTTCGTCGTCAATATGCTGGCGCACGGCGATCGAGCTGCCGATGTCTGTGATGAAGTCATTGCTCCAACTATGCATCGAATTGGCACAGAGTGGGCAGACGGGCATCTACGCATCTTCCACGAGCACGCCGCAACCCAGGCGATGCAGACAGCTCTGGCTCTGGCGCGCAGCCGGCAAGTACCCCATCGCGGCAACAAGCCGATCGCAATCTGCGCCGCACCACCTGATGATCCATACGCGTTGACGGTTTCCATGTGCGCATTGGCGTTGGCGGACGAGGGGTTTCACACCATCTTATTGGGGCCAGATACCCCACTCGACGAGATTTTGCACGCCGCCGTTGATATGTCAGCCCTCATAATTGCGCTATCGATTAGTCGCCAACCCGCTGTACCAGTAGCACTGGCAGAACTGTGCACGGACGCCAGCCGGCATCGCATTCGGGTGGCAGTAGGTGGGCGTATGCTCACGCCAGAGCTGCGCCGTATGCTGCAGCCGGACTTTTTTGGCGATACCATGGCCCACCTCGCGAGTTATGGCCGGCGTCTGCGTGAGGATCACGCTGGCGGGGACTGCGCCGTCTTACCGTACGAAGTTCGGCAACCGATACAACCAAATACCGGAGCGAATTCATGACTGGATTACTTCTCATTCATTTGGCGGTGACCTTGACTATGGTCGGCATCATTTGGTCGGTGCAGTGGGTGCAATATCCGCTTTTCGTCCAGGTTGGCTATCGAGAATTCGCCGACTACCACCGGACCCACGTCAGACGCATTGGCCAAATCGTGATGCCACTCATGATTGTGGAGGCGGTCACCGGACTTGCACTAATCTGGGCGCCGAGCGGTGTCTCTCCCCTGGCATTGACTGCGTGCTTCCTCCTCTTGGTCGCGGTGTGGATCTCGACATTCATGGTCCAAGTGCCCTTACACCGCGAGCTGTCATATACTGGCGCGACAACTATCCGTCAGAAACTGGTACTCAGCAATTGGATCCGCACCATTGCGTGGACCGCAAAAGCGCTGATCTTGTTATTGCATTGGCCCGCGGTGCACTGATCTCGCGACCTCTCGCTAAGGACTCGCGCAAAAATAACTTCCCGTTTTCGACGCCCAAAACTGGGAACTGATTTCTGCGCGAGCCCTAATGAGCGCGGTGGCACGGGTGGAGGTGAGCATGGAAGCGCGTTGGCACCACCACTTCCGGCCCTTCCTGAACCTGTGGTCGCCTGGGAAGAGGCGCGGCAAGGGGCCTGCTATATGATCGCATCGTACTCGTGCAGTGGAATGGCACCGCCTGGGAAGAGAGCGACGGCTCGGTAGCGCCAGGCGTCGGGGTTGATGATACATCGATGACGCTCCCCAGTCTGGCCGTAAACGAGGCCGATGAGATCGTTGTCGCATGGTAGGGCGAGGGGGCGCAGAAGCGGCGACTGTCGCTTTCCCTTTGATTGTTGGGATGGCGCTACCTGGTCATCGCTGGCGGCGCTGCCCGTGGATACCATCAGTGAAGGACGATGCTGCGTGGAGGCCACGGTCGGCATAGATTCAAACGGACATCTGGTACTTCTGATGAGGTGACCTCACAAACCACCGGTCTCGATACAGAACTGCGGGTGCTGCGCCTAGACGGTGGCCAGCGGTACATGCTCGGCGACGCGCTCGATCACACGACTGCATTCGATGATGGTTTCGGCGGCTATGATAGCCTGGGAGACCTTTTTCTCACTTTCGACCGGGATGGGCAGCCAGTCGTGGCATGGGATTACTCAAACGGGCATAACGACAATATCGAGATGGCGGTACGTATGTGGACGGGGAGCGACTGGCGCCGGTTGGCCTCACAAATCAGCAACGGCGGAAATACCACCGGCTTGATCATCGATGGCGACGGAGCGCCAGTTCGGTCCTTTGTCACCTACGGCGACGATTTTGCGCAACTATTCTTGCGCGTCCACCGCTGGGACTTCAATGCGTGGATCGATCTTGGGATCGACATCGAGATCGACGATCCCAGAGCTGCGCAGCTGGTGACGGGGGCCGACGGTGATGTCGTTTTCGCGTGGCCCACTGAGACTGATTTTGTATTGCGAGCTTGGAATGGCGCCGAATGGCAAGAACGCGCAGCTACGACAGATACACTGTCAGAATTGCCCAGTGATGTCCGTTTTCTAGTCTCATCAGATAGCAGCACTGGGTTTGATGTTCACCTGCGCCATTTCGAAGATGGGTGCAGGCGCGGTCTATCAGCGTCTGATCGTGGTGGCGGAGTTTCTAACAGCAGTGCCCCTTCGCTTGCGCCGTATGTCTCAAGTAATAGCAAGCGCGTGTGCGTTGCGTACTATGAGTACGGCAGCGGCGGTGATCGGGTCCTGCTCTGTTGTCACGATGATATAAATTTACACCGATCTGCCGCCTATTTGCTTGGGCGCTGATGTAGGCTGGCTGAATCCGCAAGACAGTCGCTCGAGGCGTGCGTTATGCTCGGGGCCCCAACGGTCTAGCAGCTGTATCGGATCAGCACATGTGTGCCTTTCATCTACAAGGGTATCAAGACGAAACGGTTATTGCTCGCAGTCAGCGCAGCATTGTTTATTATGCGACGCAGATAGCGACGTCACGGCGCGTGGCCGTCAAGACATGTGCTGCCCCGCTGCCGAGCGCACGCGATATTTCATGTCTGCGACGCGAGTGGTCGATCTTGAGCAAACTCGACCATATCCCCGGTGTGATCTCATCCATTGAATTGGTGGAATCTGGCAATAGCATCGCTCTGATCATGGACGATGGCGGCCAACGTCTCGTCGCCGATGTATTGCGCAGAGACGGTGACATCCCCGATTTGGATCGCTTTTTCGCCATCGCCATACGCCTGATTGACATTCTCGATGCGGTGCATGAAGCCGGTGTGGTTCACAAAGACATCAAGCCCGCGAATTTGCTGATCCGAGACTGGGAGCAGGTGCAACTCATCGATTTCGGCATTGCCTCGGAGTTGCCCCAGGAGTCACAGGTGTTTGCCCGCACTGGGGTGTTGCAAGGGTCTCTGCCCTATCTATCTCCAGAACAGACCGGGCGCATCAATCGACCACTCGATTACCGCAGCGACTATTACTCACTCGGGGTCACGTTTTACGAATGGCTTACCGGCAACTTGCCCTTCCATGCCGAGAGCTCCCTCGATTGGGTCTATTGTCATCTGGCACAGACTGCGCCCAACCCCAAGACGATGGTACCGACGCTGCCGCGCGCGCTCGTACAGCTTATCGCCAAACTCATGGCGAAAAACGTAGAGGAGCGCTATCAGAGCCGTCGGGCATTGATCGACGACCTCTGCCGCTGTCGAGAATTATGGCAGGAGGGACAGCTCGAACGCACCGTGGAACTGGGTCGTCACGACCGTTCACGCATATTTCAAGTATCGGCTAAACTCTATGGGCGTGAGCACGAGCAGCGGGTTTTGCGACAACTGCTCGCCGACGTAAGCGGCGCCGGCTCGCGCGCTGGTGAACCGTCTCGGCATAAAGGCTGCCATTTCGCCGTAATTACTGGACCCTCTGGCGTGGGCAAATCTGCCCTAGTCAGAGATCTATTTGCCCCCATTGCCAAACAACGCGGGCTGTTTGCCGAAGGAAAATTCGAACTTCTGCAGCGCGATCGCCCATTCCAGGCCCTTACCCAAGCCCTGAGCGAGCTGGCCGACCAGCTACTTACGGAGTCTGATGCCGCGCGTCAGGAATGGACGGCCAATATACAGCAAGCGCTTGGGCAAGATGGCCAAATCATCGTTGATTTTGCACCGAGCTTTGCCGCCCTCCTCGGACCGCAACCACCCCTACAAGTTCTCAAGCCCGAGGAAAGCGAGCAGCGGCTGTTGCGCACCCTCGCGAGCTTGATCGATGTTTTTGCCCGCGAAGAGCATCCGCTGGTACTGTTTTTCGACGACCTACACTGGAGCGACAGCGGTACCCTGCGTTTGCTGAAAACCTGGTTTCGCGATAATATTTTTGAGGCATTGATCGTGATCGGTGCGTATCGCGAAGGCGAAGTGAGCGCCGATCATCCGCTTGCGGCCACCCTGACCTATATCGATACGTACACGACGGTGACAAATCTCCCATTGCAACCTCTCGCCGAGGCAGATATCACTGCCCTTATTGCCGATTCACTGCATGTCACGAGGGAGCGGGCAGGGGGGGTGGCCGCCATCATTGGCGAGAAAACCGGTGGCACTGCATTTTACGTCGGACAGATGCTGCGCGATTTGTACAAGCGCGGCCTCATCCAATACCAAGCTGTTACCGGCCATTGGCAATGGGACCAAGCCGCCATCACGGAGCTGGAGGTCAGCAGTAACGTTGTCGAGTATATGGTGAAGCGTTTGCGTCGGCTGCCAGCGCACAGCATGAGGGTATTGCAATTGGCCGCTTGCATTGGCAATCGCTTCGATGTGCGGACCTTGGCGCTCATGACTGGACACTCGACTGCGCAGGTGTCAGAAGCATTGATGCCCGCCCTGATCGAAGGATTTGTCACGCCGATGAGTCGCGACTACGCTCTTTTGGCCATCGCGCACAACACAAATGACAGCCCGCGCGGCAATGCCAACGATGGGGCCGATGGTGGGGCCGATGGTGAGGCCGATGGTGAGGCCGATGGTGAGGCAGACGATCAGCATCACCACGGCGAACCAGACGGCGAAGCCAACGCTTGGTATCGCTTTGGCCACGATCGGATTCAAGAGGCGAGCGCGGCAGAGCTTTCACCGGCCAGACAAAAGCGCGCACACTTAGCTGCCGGGCGGATTTTGCTCGCTCGCTACCGCGACGATCAGGCGGCATTAGAGCGACATCTCATGATCGTGGTGGAGCATTTCAATGTTGCCTTGGGTGAGATCGAAGAAGAAGAGGAGCGGCTGCAACTGGCCAAACTCAATCTGCGCGCTGGGCGCCGGGCCAAATCAGTCATGGCCTATGACGTCGCGATTGCACTCTTGCGCAATGCCATCGGGTTATTGGGCCCTGATACAGACGGTTGGCGAAGGCACTATCGTCTCTGCCTAGACGCGCATCGCGACCTCGCATATTGTCAGTATTTTATCGACGAGAGCGCCGATATTGCGGCGCTCTTTGCCCCATGCCTCGAGCATGTCGCCAACGCTTTCGATGAGGCATATATTCTTCATCAAATGGTCATCCTATGGAGCTATGCTGGCGAGCATGCCCGGGCCTTCGACGGCGGTCGCCGGGCGCTACAGCTGCTCGGAGTCTCGTTGAGCAAGCGCCCGGGCCGCCGGCACGTGTTGACCGAAGTGGCTCGGCTGCAGGTGCAAATGCGGGGGAGCGAGCTGCGCAAGAGCGGCGGTACTGGCATCGACGATCCCGCATGGCAGCTCGGCTGTGGCATACTTGTCACCATCATTCCGGGAACCATCGTGACCTTTGGCATGCCGGCGGGACTGTATTATCGGTCACCGCCCTACGCCGCTATCACGGTCTGAGCGACAATAGCCTGCTCGCACTACCCTACATCATTTATGGTATGTTTGTGGCCCATCTCCGGGGCGACATGTCCCGCGGTGTATCCATCGCGGACTTTGGCAAACAGCTCGCTGATAGTACTGATACACGCAATCAAGAAGTCAGTCTGATCAACTTCTTCTATGCTCATTTTCTCGGCGCTTGGCGCATGCCGAGGAGTGAGTTGCCGCAGCTAAACCAAGTAGATAAGTATGCCACGGAGGTGAGTGCGGCCCCATCCGTGATCGGTCGTCATCTATGCTTTTTCGTAGATGGCCGTGAGCTGGGTGAGGTCGAGCACATGGTGACGGCCAGCGATGGGCGCCTGCGCGACGAGCGGCTGCAGCGATTTCGCACTATACACCGTACGATCTGCCAGAGCATCACTTACCTGGCGGACGGTGCTGGCGGAGACGGAGCCGATGAATCGGTCGGGCAGCGTTTGCCGATGCCGCATGAACTCGACAAGACCGGGCATGACTTTACCGACATTTTGCAAGCGATTGCCGTTCTACACGCGGCCATTATGAGTCGCGATTGGCACGTCGCTACGGCCTGGGTTGGCTCCTTGACGAGCAATGACCCGCGGTTGGGCATGTATTTGGCCGATGTGATGGTATGGCAATCGGTGCTTGCGCTTGAGCGGGCACGCGAAGCGGAAAGCGTTGGGTTTGTCGGGAGCGTCGGAGTCGCGGACGGCGTCGGGGGGCAAGACGACGGCAAGCGCGTGCGGCAGCGGCACCTCCATTGGCCATTGCGGCACCGGCCATGGCACCTGCGCGGCGCACTGCGGCAGGCCAAGCGCAACCAGGCCCGCCTTGAGCAATGGAGCGAGATGGTGCCGCAAAATTTCGCGCATTTATCGCATCTACTCAAAGCCGAGATCGCACGGGCACGCGGCCATCACATCGAGGCGCAAGGGGCATATCGACGCGCGATCGACAGCTGCAGTGGCGGCAATCGGTACAACTATTGCGCGTTTGCTGCAGCGCAGGCGAGTCAATACTATCGGGACATTGGCTTGATGGATTTATCCGAGACCTACGCCGAGGAAGCCCACAGTGCCTACACTGCTTGGGGGGCCCATGCGGTGGCAAGACAATGGACTAGCGCGGACTGGCGCATCGCAGAGGGCACAGGTGTTGGCGATCGTTTCTCCACCCAACCCCGCGCCTATGGTTCGGCGACATCGGATACCGATCTCGCAGCGAATGCGCGCTTTGATATCGATACCCTGATGCAGGTATGCGAGCTCCTGACCCGGGAAATCGTACTTGATCGCCTTATCGAGAGGTTTCTCGCCTACCTCATGAAACATGCCGGTGCCGATCGAGCGGCTTTGGTGTTAGCCATGGGAGGCAGCCCCGAAGTCGTGGCCGCCGCTGACGATACGGGCGTTGAGCTCATTGCCGACGAACCATTAGATCACAGCGATAGACTGCCGCGTTCCATTGCGCGCCACTGTCTACAGCACGGTGAGCCCATCATTGTCGATGATGCCCAGACAGACACTGTATTTGCCGGTGAGCCATATATCGCCGCGCACAGGCCCAAGGCGATGATGTGTTTGCGCCTCGACAATCGCAACACCGCCGTGGGGGTTATATATCTCGGCAACAGTATGACCAAGGCCGCATTTGGTGCAGAGCGAGTGGCACTTGTTCGTACACTATCGACGCAAGCAGCGATTACCTTACAAAACGCTTACTTGTACGGACAACTCACCGCAGCGAACGCCAACCTGGAAGCCGAAGTCGAGCGGCGCACGCGCGAGCTCCACGCCACTCAGAGGGAATTGATCGAGCGTTCGCGTCACGCGGGTCGTGCCGATATCGCCGCCCGCGTACTCCACGAACTGGGTAACGCCATGAACAGCGCCACCACATCGGTGTCGTTGCTACAGAACAACCTCGATGAGATAGACGGTAGACGCCGCCTTGAGCGCTTGAGCAAGCTGCTCCACCAGGGCGGCGAGCGCCTGGACCGGCTTATCCATGGCAATGGCGGCGGGTCGGTCTTGGCCCGCTATATCGACAAGATTGTGGCCATTGGGACCCAGCAGCGGCAGACGTTATCGGACGAGCTCAATCATCTCGATGCGTTGATGGACCATATGCGCGTGCTCTTGGCTGCCCAAGAGGAATATGCCCGTCGAGACACCTTTGCAGAATCACTACACATTCAGCCCCTCATCGGCGAATGCTTGCAGCGGATTATCACGGCGGAGCACGAGATTGAGGTACAGACTCATTTTGCCCCGCTGGGCGTGGTGATGCTAGACCGGATTAAGATGGCCGAAATCCTGCAATCACTCCTGCGCTATTTATGCGAACGCCTACGTGGTGTGGACGATGCGCACTTACTTATCCGGTTGACCCGCGATGATGCTGGGCAAATCGTGATTGCGATGCGCGACAACGGCCCCGCACTCGACGATGAGGAGTGCCAGCAACTATTCCGCGCTCGCGGCATACATGGCGCGGCGAGCGCGGCGGGCGTGCTGCACCACTGCGCCACGGAAGTCATGAGCATGCATGGGACCGTGACTGCCAGTAACACTGACGATGGTTTTTGCTTTACCGTTATTCTGCCGTATCAGGAAGAAAAGTCGGCGTCGAATCGAGGATAATCGTCAAATTGCTCGACGTATTGGTATCTCGGACGCTTGCTCGGTTGGGCTCGCACGAACCTGCTGTATGTCGCGTGTCGCTTATCGCTTAGCCGGCGGTACCGAGGTCGTCGTAGTGGTGGTCCATGAGGCTCTGTTTCGACCAATCAACGCATTCCTGGCAGAAAACGACATCGTAGTCAGCCTCTATCTCTTGTACGCTGCCGCAGGAGGCACATAGATCATAGTTGTATTCCTCATGACTGACTTCCAGATTTCGATATTTGGGTTGTGTCCACGATCGTCGGGGTTCAAAGCTGGTCGTTTGCATTGTGATGAAAGACTCCTGTTAAAGTGCTTTATACGGCTGCCCTCGCGATTTTTATTCTAATCCAGTTGTTCTATACAAAAGACAACGCTGCTGAAAATGCGCCGCCAGTGTTTGGGTGTGCTTGCGCCATGCCCCTTGAAGCGACCATGATGTCGCCTCCGTGAGGATTGTTGGTTGTTCTTACTTCCTTAACGTCCGCCTCTCGGGCGTCAAGATTTATGGCGCAAAAAATCGTACGATCGCCAATTGACGCATGGCACCATCATGCGATGTCAAACTATGCACAATCGTAATAACCTGCGGGTTCCGCGACGGCGAGATGCCCCTAAGCACGAAGAACAAGGCGCGTCCGGGGTGTGGGTCTTGATGGAAACAAGTTTTGCAGAGAAACTCCCAGAATCCTCCGGTGAAGATCAGCCTTGCTGTTGGATAAACCGAAAACTTAAGCTCGCTTGAGAGACATCATGGACGACCGAAAGACAATATGCATTGCCGGTGCCAGCGGCCTCGTTGGCGCCAACCTCACCAAAAAAGGGCTCGCACTCGGCTACCAGGTCCGTGGCAGCCTGCGCAACCTGAACGCATCTGACAAGACCTCCTGCCTTCAGGCA
>JAAUYH010003166.1_pt1 | contig 11452 bp, 7 predicted proteins | sample 7278061 | NCBI WGS metagenome assembly JAAUYH01 (sample SAMN14350203, study PRJNA611818) | marine sediment metagenome | isolation source: surface marine sediment (0.6m) | place: French Polynesia: Moorea | collected 2018-08 | reverse complement strand
TTCCTGAATTTATTCTATCTTAGTAGACCCGAATTGTTGTCATGCTATGACTTTGCAATTAAAGTAAATAACCGAATATTTCAGATTTCAGTATGTTTATTTTTCTTTAGCTTGAATGTGAGTTGAACATAATAGGCTTTATTATCATTGTTCTTGGAAAGAGACAAACAGATATCTTCTGGATTTCAATTTCCTCTGAATCAGACAGAATATGGATACTATTTCTGCCTGGCAAGTTGAATTTACACGCGGCTCCAATTTAGCTCGTTTAAACTGCCGAGATCTAGAAGCAAATTCAAAAAAGAATCACTGCCGAAATCGACGATTTCATCAGGAAGGACTGCTTTTCAGCGAAACTAAATTGAATATCGACACAAAACTGTTGTTCTCTGTTGTAGAAATTTGTAGAATTTGGAGTAAAGTAAAAAGTTTTTGATAATATTGATCCTTGTAACAGCATACTAATAGCTATAGATTCCTCAAATTTGTCGTTTTAGATTATAATCAGCTGTTTGATGAATTTTCAAAATGCAGCTTCTTCATTTGACACATAGAAACTCCGTTTCCTTTTTCATGGCTTCTTGTACATAACTCATTTTACTGTCTCAAGTTTCAGATGGCCCAAGCTTCGATCTGACGCAGCAGCTTTTTTGACTCGGAATTACACAGCATTAAACAGGACAAAAAAACTACTTTGACTAAAAGTGTTAGTGCGGATTTAAGAGGGATACCTAGCTCGTTGTCGAATTTTTATGCTGTCATAATATATGTATCCGCATTACAGACCTTCAGATCGACCCCTTCTAGAGGGCATCGCTCCTAGAACGGTAGCTTATTCGAATTACCGAAACGACAGGGAAAAGAATGATCGGAATATTCTTGGACTACAAGAACGGTAACTAGGACGAGACGCGAGGTGATTTTGAAGAAACCCACTATCCAACCTTCAGAAATGAGAGATGAACGTGGTGAAAAGGCTGTGCAAGCATCAAGAATAGATTTGAAAATGATGTCAACCCTATTTTTCGAGGAGATTGAATTTCAGTTCGCTCAGTGATTTAGACTGTAAATAACGAAGAAGTAGAAGAAAAATAATCCAGCAAGAGATTTCTCGATTTAAACACGGCATTGTTTTTCTTAGGATGGGAAATTTGAAGGGTAGACTCGTTCCATACCTTAGGCGGGTGTAGTAGACCGTCCGTCATTTACACATCTCCACGTGAGGACTACAATCGAGACATCTTGGTCTACCATTCCCTATATTTCCTTGTATCTCTATACGTTACATACATTTCCGGCCTCGAGTTCGTTGGTGCAATTGATCGTTTGCAGTTAGAGTGCTCACATGCGCTCTGTTTTACTGAAGAGAGAGTTCACATTATTCAAGACAGTTCCACTGATCGTTTTTTGCAAATTGGAAATATTCTCAGTGGAAAGTCGATTGTCGAAGAACCATGATATCACATTATGGGAGACCGAAGATTTCATGCGCCCTCGCACGCTGATACAATACAAGAAAATGGCAGAAGATGTCAATAATTTGCACATGGTGTACTTGGCAAGTGCTAAAGACTACTATTGGTTGTCAACCAATTATTATCTTTGCAATATGTAAATTTGTAATTGTACTAAAAACAAAGAAAATAAAATTCACACTTCGACTCGAATCATCGTACCGAACAAGCTCAAGTTATTTATGAACCATTTGATACTATTCATTGATAAAATTTTTTACTGGTACTTTCACTACATGGGAAACAATCCGACCAAAAACACCGAACCATACAAAGTAGAACGAATCTTAGATTCAAATACATTACAGAAGAAACTGCATTGCTGATTGAAGTGGAAACGAAACCGTGACTATGAAAACATCCAGCAGACGATACGGACCTAATAAGGTCTCAATACTTCTTAATTTTATGTATGTCGTCAAGCAGAAGGTCTCAATAGTCGAATGGAGTAGATACGCTGCTCTTCAATTTTTCGGCTACCATTAATTTCTTTTTTATAGCTTATTTTTTTGGTTTCCTTCATGCCTCTAGCTTGTAATATGGTTTGATTTCTATAATCATTTACTCTTTAATGATTTGTAGGAAATTTTGAGTAATTTACATCCGAAGCTTTTGGTACATCATGGGCTAACAGTATAGGTTGTGTTCCCTGCTTACTGTGATTAGATAAACGAAAGTCATTCCGCACTTGTTCAACTATTTTCCGACCATAATGTTAATTATTCTTCATTAACTTACTCTGGCACCGGTTCTTCGGTATTCTATGCGCACAGCCTTAGCCACTCCCCGAAATTCATTTCAATCTCAACACCTTTATAACGCCGCGCATGTTCGCTGAAGTTAGCGAAGCATAACTGTCGCCGAATATTTTCCTTTAACGATTCCAGAGGATTACGACAGCTATACCTTAATTTCCTATCTTCTTTGAAACTCTAGAAGAAATCAGCACCGTTCTATTCTTCTTGAGACTGCCCAACGCAACGTGAGAACATGACTTCAAGAGACGTACTCAACTGTGGCTTTCCGACAACCAATATACTAGACACTTCCCAACAGTCGTTATCCATGATATACTCAAGAAATAAAAATTCAAAACACACTATGTTCTGATTCGTATATTCAGCACCTTGGGTGGTGCTGCGGCCTACCGGCATATGTGATGGTGATCAGGCGTTAAGCACCCGAGGTGAGACCACCGAATGTCAAACGACAAACACAAAGCAGACAACGGCGAAGTATAGTTCGAATCAGAAATAATTACGATTCCAGGCGCTCTCTATTAACTGTAGTCGGGAAAAGCGTGGCATCCCGAGGCGTGCGCCGATACCTGATGAGCAGGTAGGGTAACCCGAAAGAGGAGCAGACAAACGTCGATTCTCCCTTTAATTTGGAATGAAATCGACGAGATCAAATGACTCACCAGGGCGCAACGTCGTATGGCGTACGTTGAGGTCAGGCTGATTCTTAAATGCGACTGTACAAAGTTCGACTTCCTCTACCGAGCCAGAGACTCCAGCCCGAACAAGATGCGTCTGTAATCTTGGACAACGGCCGAAATATAAACCATTGTTGGTAAAAATCGGTCCTAAATAATCTAACTCAGAATCAAGCTTAAACTTGATACTCAAATTGGCTTTTGTAGAAATTGAACCATTTTACAATAAGCCGTTTTGTGCTTTGACTCTACTACAGTATAAAAGCAAATAACATTTTTTTAGTTCAAGAAGAAAAGAATCGCAGAAAATCAAGTGGCAATGCAAAAAAGACCGCACGAACCACCAAGCTTACAGAATTGACTGATTCTATCTTGGAGGTGCGTTCAGGTCTTCAGCTGCCAACGCAGTACACTATTTCATTCATACCTATCTCTGGATGAATTTTGATGGAGTTGTGAGGCACAAGGTGTATCATCTAGAGCTTTGCACTTCACAATTCAATGTATACAGTATGTTTTTACTAAATCCGTAAGGAGGTGTCCGCTAGAATCAAATGAATCCCAACACAATGATCACGATTGATCTTGCAATCCACTTATTTAAATTTTAGTTTTTTGCCAAAACAGTTCAACTACTGGTCAACGCTTTGAGTAAGGAAATATCCGCAATTTGTGTAATGCAGCCTTTTCAAAGGTAATGTAGTAATTTAAGGTAAAGGGTATATTACAGTATTTAATTTAAATTCACGTTCTAAAGTTGGCTTACCCACTGTTTCGCCGGATATCGAAGACCTGAGTTTCTGAAATTCTTGATCAATGAGACAATTATAATGCATAGCTCGCGTTTATCTGCTCTTTTCTGAGAAAGGAGAGCTTGATGAATATTACAGTAGAAGAAACCGAATTACTGAACATACTCAGAAACTAATGTGTTGTGATTCATTAAAAAGCAGTATAGCAATGCATGTTTCGAAGTTGCTATGGTATATTATGTTTGAAAGCTTTAAATCTGACTAAAAATTTAATAACGCGTTTATTAATTAAGGGTTCATAAAAGCATCGATATTTTCAGACGCTTTCATAATACTGAAAGCTCGTGACACTGTAACTTATAGCGGCTCCAACTGACTTTCTGTTGACCTACGCCCGTTAATTGAGCAAACGAAATGTGTTCGTGTATATTTCGGTGCTGTTCTCTTCGGGTATTATATATTATTTACAATGATTTTTATTACAGAGCCAAGCATATAGGCAGTCTCAAAATGATGTAATTCATTGTGTACTTATTGCCCGTGAACACGCTTGATGTCTTGTATAAACTATAGAAACAGCTGCATCAAGTTCTTCTTTTCTCGATGAAGTTCACGCCAAGAAATAGTATCAATATGGGACTGCAACAGACTTGTGTTGCCGCGAGAGCGACGCTATCAAGCCTTCACTCCACCCATTTGCTCGCAATACCTTGGGTGTGGGCTCAAGTGATCCGATCAACATATTTGTCCTCATGAATATCCTTTTCGTGAACACATCCGTACTGCAGTTATGGTGTGTAGCCTCGCCAGCCATCGATGTGTATTACGCTCCCATGTGCATAGTACTTGAATATTATAGCGGCCAATGTTTGATATATTCGATTGGGAACATGTACAAACCGTACACGAGTAGGTCCGTTGCATAATCCAAAAACGCAAGCCCAGTCGGGCTGATCCTTCCGAAAACGAACAAAGTTTGCAGTTTGGATATCTCCTACATCATCATCTTCAGGCTCAGTAAGTTCAAAATTTATTTGTTCATTACCCGGAAGATCACCAAGCAATCGGCCAACCTTGCGATATTCAGCCATAGCTGCTATTTTAGCTTCATCCACTTCAATAGAGCGTTCTTCAGTTCCAAGAAAGAGTGGTTCAAACTCCAAAACCTTTTCAACGCCTTCATTAATGAAACCAGTATACGGCAGTTTGTTCGGAGACAACTACATCAAAACTCACTTGTTCGACTTTTAAAGTATAAAACAACCAGTGCCAAATCAATTCAAATATTTGATGTAGTTCGAACCGAGCATAATATCGTCTTAGCCTATCGATATATACAAAGAAACGGTTCGAAGCTCTTACCGAGCGAACTCCATTGCAACCTGGCTCCCGGCACCTCCATTTTAGTTTCTGTACTCCTTTTTTTCCGCGTTTCCCTTCATACATAGTTCAACCACAATTGACACTGTCACGATTCTTGGTGCACCCTACATTTTATTCTGTCTCAAAAATACCCTGCTCTCGTAAATATGCAAGCCCAGTCCCTTCATCTCGCCCATAACCCGATAAAAATTCACGTTGAGCCATAGCGGGAATCAAAAGGGATTCATGGAAGTACTGTATGGTCATGTTTTATAAATGCATCTAACATTATCAATTTCAAGATTGTCTCTTCGTGAGACACTAACATAAAAACGCCGTGAAATATCTATTAGACATCGACTAGAACAGTACCTAAATTTCGTAAATATCATCTTGTTCTAACCTTTTACGAAGCAGCCTGATCTGTAGATTTTATATCTGTCCGTTTGAAATTTTTTTATTGTTTCGTAAGCAAACAGCATTTCCATTTTTCTGCTTTCTTCACAATGTCTACATTTTCCTTATTATCAAAGCGCTGTTTTACTCACAATCTGATCCGCCGGTCTATCGCCTCGGTGTTGACATCACTAATACTTATATACTCCTCACTGACAGGAAACAGCTTGAGACTTTACCGTCACTGGAAAGGGTGTACAGCCAAAACTAAGATAGTCTGAGTTGAGAAAACAGATACTTGATACATTTTGCGATCTAAACTTGCTAGTACCCCAGTAGTTTTCTCTTTTTCGTTTCAGAGCCAGAAGATTTATGCCTCAGTTGATAGCTTTACGTTTTTGCTTCCTACGAATAATTGTTAAATCTTGCTTGAGATCGCTGCCAATTATAAGTAATTTAGTGGAGGAAATGTGTCTTGTCAAATTAGAATATCAAAGCAAAGTATCAATAGCCAAAGATGGGTAATAGTGAGTAATGTTCGATAATTTAGACAATTACTTTGCTGATGTTACTAGAGCACATCAAAAAGGCTAGTATCATGTGTATGGGTTATTAAAAAATGAATAGGTCGTTTTAGTTGCCAATCGCGCAATCGCGCACTGTATATTCACAACCTTAGATTGGCGAGAGCTAATCCGATAGTGCATTACTGCAAAACATATTTGTCTTTTCGGGTTAGAGCTCCGAAACCTAATTCGAAAGATGTGCCAAACGACCAGTTCCTATCGATGCACATTAATTGATGTCAAGCCCTGCCTGCAGAATCAGAGCCTTTGATACCCTATCGATTGACCACTACCGCATAATTGATTAGTATTTAAGTCAACGTTCTTTTAGGTAATCAAAAGATAACGAACAAGAAGAATTAACACAAAACCTAACCTTCTAGCTTGTTGAACCACAAACTGTCCACTTTGCTCTACTACTGAATAGCCCGTCTTACCGTACAGGTTCTTTGGCTTATTTTTCGATTAGATTCGCATTCATTGGTTCTCGTGTCGATGATTACGGTGACAAATACTGCGACAGGGATAATTGGCACAATCAAGCGCCGATACGGTGCATCCCAGGCGATCGTCGAACTTAGTAGCAAGTGTGCGGAGCTTGTTGTCAAAAGTCACAAATTGTTGAACACTGGAGGGTAGCGCTGAAGTGCCACACGACACGCGTGGGATTTCCACAGCCCTGAATCTACGTCGCGAGGAGTTTGACGTGATTTTGAAGAACCTCGACAAAATGAAGCGGCGGACTAAGCGCACACGTCCCATTGACCGAACTGAAAAATTCATTTTGGCACAGGGGTGGGCGAAAAAGATGGAGTCTATACACAGCGATCTGGCCAACGTGAGAGACGGCACTGAGACTATTGTGTCGAGTTGGGATGTAGGGCAGCTTTTCGTAACGAAGGTGGTGGAAGAAATCGTGACAATTGACGCGACGAAGAGGAAGGAATTGGGAAGGGGGCCGGGAAGATCGGGCTAGCATGCAGGAAGTGTGGCGATGAGATGCGAAACTGTGACCTATGTCGCTCAATATCTGATGAAGATGGTGAAGCTCACAGACGCATAAAAAGAGGCACTCAATCGGTACGGCGACCTTGGCAAGTTGGCACTGCCTGACGCATTGTACAGAGCGTGGCTGAATTCCCATGCTATTGACAAATCATGCGCCATTCAGCTATTGCAGCGTTCAGCGGAACTACTACATCCGGATTCGAATTAGATGATGGGTTTGTATCGCAAGTGAGGTATGAATGGAGTGGAGGAAAATTTTGATTTGGCAATATCTCACTTTCCTTTCGCAAGTTCGCATGGCGATGTGTCGTAGTTGGTGGAATTGATTAGATGTTATGATTTCAAGAATGACAGGAAGAAATTGTTGAAGTACTTCAAAATCGCAAGCAAAATGCGTTTGTTTATGGACCAATGGATTTATTGTGTGCATATCGCAATTGAGAACAAATTTGAAAGCGATCAGCTTATACAGCCGATGTTTGTAAGGGATCAGAACGAGTGTGCATTGCAGCAAAGTATTTGCCTTTTTTTCGGGCTTGGTGTACCACAAAGTAATGCGAAAGCCATTGATGCTTTTCATACACTTGATTCCAGTTCGTACTACGTAACGATAGACGATGGAGCCCTCGGTTCTTTCTGGATTCAGCGCACTTTTCTTTTAGACCACAATGAATGCTTCGATGGTACTCACCAGCCGTCTGCAAATGCTATGCGCTGCTACTCCGATTTTCTTTTCAAGAAAAATCACTTTCTTCCCTTTCTGCTCCTTCGAGGGGCAATAGAATGTATTCATAGTGGAAATGGGAACGGTACGCACTTCATCCGGCGAGTAGTGATTGTGTTGACGCCCATATATTTCTTGCAGATTATTATGCGCGGGGTGTTCGCAGAAGGAAACGCGAGATGAAACTGCACCTGAGAATAAATGCTCATGCAAAAGTCGCATGCCGTCAGGTGCTCGGAAGAAACATGAGCGTGTCTAAGGGAGTAAAAAGAATAGAAGAAAGAAGCGATGTCAATCAACGGAAACAAAAGGCCCGTGGGCGTCGGAAATATCCTAAAAGGTACAAAGAAGATTCGCACGGGAAGTAAATCACGCAAGCTTCTAAAAAAATGTTGAGCCGATTAATTGAGCAATCTCTTTTACTGTTACCGCTAAGGATAATTACGTTGTTCCACAGGATGCGATCGCTAAGATAAATATTTTCGCTGTCAATAATCTACGAGCGACAATGAAATAAAGTACAAGTTCCTAAAAATTCACCTTAGTAATGCAAAACTTTGTTTACACCTCAGCTGTGCTTTGTTTCACAAATGTTTCCTGTTCAAGTACAACAGATTCCGTAATTTGGTTTCCTCCTTCAAATCAGGTTAAGAGGATAGAATACTGCTTTATTTTAGTATACCAGAAATGGACAAATCAGTAATCCTTTGTACACCAGATCTCCTTCATGATTATCACTGATGAAATTCCGGCTTCGCAGTTTCTTTATGCCGGGTCGCATGTTCCAGTCGACATCTTCACTCAAATATTGAACAGACGAAAAGTAATGATCACGGGACTAAAGTGTATTGAAGTGTTATACAATGATCAGTAATGGAGCTATACAATGGTGCTTTTGAATCAAATACTGCGTATACTCTTTGCATTGGAAAAGATTGAAATCAATCAACCTGCTCTGCCTTTGATTGCAATGCCCTACTCCGGTTCTGCATTTAAGTGAGTACTTAGAAGTTGTGCAGATTGAGCTAGCTCTAGCTACCAACCCGTGCCTCCACGTCTTTCTCGTAAAGCGAAAGTAAGCGTTGGCCATTAATCCATTTCGTCTTCTTTCCTCCATCGACTCGTGTAGAATAAACATTTCAAAGAGAAATAAACGCTTGATTCTCAGTGCTGATTTGGAAGCAATCCGACATCAGGATTTGATAATTTATATCGATTCAAATTTTCGTCGTAACAAAGTTGGTGACAGTGAAGTTAAGATTTTAATGACTGAATTGCTTTCATGATCCATTATTTTTCTACAAAACGATCTAACATAGGAGCATGACGAAACTAGATCAGATATACTTGTTCAATTTGTCAATCAACTCACCTTTGTGTTTTTCGAGTTCTAAGTGAAACGAGAGTATCTCTTTATCTTGCGTCGTTTTTGTGCTGTACTTAAAATTTAAAAAAGGAATTGGCATTGATTTTCAGCTTCTGTAAGACCACTAGTCTTATTATTGAATGATCAAAACACAATGTAATAAATTTCATCGAGAACTGATAAATCGATTAAAGGAACTTTGATGTACCAGGAGGGTATGTACTAGCAGTCAAATTTCCGTTGATGCGCCTTGTTTCAATAACTAAAATCGAATGCAACTCAATCTAGCTGAAAAATTGGGAAGGAAAACGTGACAGATCCCAAAACCGCAAAAGTGTGTTTGCAGAATTTCATATGCTAAGCTCTAAAAATAGTTCATGAGTTGACACATTCTATGGGTTGATTGTTAAGTGAGAGTGACCACATTGGAGAGAGTAGTGACGAGTAGATTCTGTAAGATTCTTTCAGTAACACCTTGTAGATAGCCAATCTATATTTGGATCGAATGGATATGGGTAGTACCTTTCAATTTGAATTTTAATTTTTGTATGGACATGAAGGATTTTATTAACTGTTGATCGAGTTCCAAATAATTGCGTTTTGATTACTCTGACAGGACGTGAGCCCCCGATTCAAGCAATTTAAATTTCTAATCTACAGAAACTTCATTGACCACTAGAATAAATCGTTTTTATCTAGATTTTATTGACTACGGAATTCAGATTATCGAGCCGTTGAAGTTGGAACCTATATGCATTCAAATTCTGAGAACGCAATTTAGTCTTTTTAAATTTCTCTCCTATACTGTAAAAGTACTGTTATTAGAATAAAGAGCACATCGTCCAATCATTTGGAGCAAACGTCTCGCATTTCAGCACGTTATTCATTTCGAAACAAATTTCTCTATACTTCAGAAATTCATTTTAGGTTTCTCGAGATTATCAAGGCGAAGATTTTAATTAAGTTAAAATTATATTATGTGTTTGAGTTTATTCATTCTATTCGCCGAACAAACACTTTGAATTATATTACAGGCTCAGAGAAGTGCTTTAAATATATGGAACACTTTTCACATAGTAATTTGAATACTGTTTTTGCATTTCCTATGGTTTACCGAGAAACTAGTTGGTCCTAGCTTAGGAATTATTTGTCAAATTTCTAAGTTGTAAGCTTTATCACATTTGCCGTCATATGCCAGACCGAGCTATGGCCGCTAATCTTCATAAAAGCCTCTTCTTCTATGCTGTGCAAACCATTAATCGGCTAACTTGTCTTTTGACAACATTTCGGGACGAAGTCCAGGGAAAATTAGCGGCCTCAAATTCGGACTGCCAGATAATCGTAGCAATTAATATACTATAGACTTCTACACAAATGATTATTGTTTTAGTAGAAGTGAAACTACTTCTTTAATCAATTATCTGAGATTATTAGGTGCCATTCTTGCGGCCTACGTTCTGATCAACGTGCAATTGGGAACGACAGCTATTAATTCAATTGCTCCAAAAACTATCCAAAGTAACAGAACTCAAGTAAGAGATCGCAAACATTTTTAAAATCCGTAATAAAATATCTTTACTACATGCATATACAGCTTTAAAAGCTACGTGAACATCTAGAAATATCGAAGCAGAACTGTGCGGGGTATCCCAGAGTTCGCATACCTTTTCTTTTCATTATTCCGCCGATAATCCAGTATTTCTTGGAAACTTTGAAGCAGATCTTTTAGTTAAGTAAGTATCGTTCTATTAATTGAATTGCGTAGCAGTCTAATCTTCAAACTTCGAAGACACAGTAGACCAATTATAATTAATCACGTCGATACTTAATCACTCGTTGAAGAAAGTAGAAGATAGAGTGTATGGAACCACTTGTAGTTTGACTAGAAATTAACTTAATCCAATCGAATTCTTGTTCAATTCGTAAGGTTTTCATATGAAATTGAGCGTTATTTGTATGTTTTTACACTTTTCATGACTTCGATTTACTGCAAAGCAATTTGTTTTAAGAAAAGTCAAAAACATTGAAAATGTCGTTCATTACTTGGTTAGCAAACTACTACATAGAGAGCTAAAGCCAGTAAAAAATTTCGATATATTGCACACGGTAAAAACGTGGCAAGAAAGACAGTAGATCATGAGGAATCGTCTTTTCTGCAAGTTCGCGCTTGGCTCAATCCATTAGTAGTGTACTGCGAAAAATCGACCCAGGCCTACCAATTTATTTGGATAGCAGTTTAATTTTAGCAGCTCCCATCTGAGAATAGTTTGCTTATATCGCTCGTTTCAAAAAATTAATTGTCGTCAGGAATCTGAAAAGAATTATATTA
>JAAUYH010232608.1_pt1 | contig 11453 bp, 1 predicted proteins | sample 7278061 | NCBI WGS metagenome assembly JAAUYH01 (sample SAMN14350203, study PRJNA611818) | marine sediment metagenome | isolation source: surface marine sediment (0.6m) | place: French Polynesia: Moorea | collected 2018-08 | reverse complement strand
GTGGAGGTTGATGGGGTCGTCGGCGCTCTCTGCGATCCATTCCTCCAGCAGGGCCTGGCGGCGGTCCGGGGGATGGTGCGACAGATCGCTCTGGCCCAATCCCACGGCCACGTGGGGCAAGACGGTGACGCGCTCGCCGTCTTGGCTGGCCACCATGCGCAGAGATTCGTGGCGATCGACCACCGCCTGCAGCGCGTACGCCAGCGCCGAGCGCGACAGCGGGCCCCGCAGGTCGAGGGCCACGCACTCGGTGTACGCGACCACGGCCCGGGGATGGAAACGGGCGGCGACAAAGAGCTGCTTTTGACTATCGCTGGCTGGCACCTGCATGGCGGCTGCGTCATGGGGGTCATGGGAGTCATGGGTGGATCCATTGGACAACCCATTGCCAGACGCGTGGGGCAGAAATCCATCGGCCTGCAGGGCGCGCACGGTATTGGCGACCGCGTCGATCACGGCATCGACGTCGCGCTCGCTGTGCGCGGTAGACAAGAAGCAGTTGCGAATATCCTTAATGTAAATGCCGCGTTCGAGCATGTGGTAGAAAAACAGCTCGGCGTTGATGTGGGGCGCGAATTCAAAGCGAAACAGCGAGGCCACGTGCACCGCTCTCACCGCGTCGCCCACGCCCTGGCGGCGAAAACCGGTGTTGAGGCGGGCAACGAGTTCGGTGGTGCGCTGACTGAGCTCGGCCTGCAGCGCGGGCCCGCGTCGGCGCAGCTCGGCCAGCATGGCCTGGATCGCGGCGAGCGCCAGCGAGTGCATTTGAAAGGTGCCGCCGTAGAACGTACTTTCCAGGGCCGGGTAGGAGTCATCGCCGTAGTGCCACATGCCGCCGTCGAGCCGGTCGAGATAGTGGGCTTTGCCGGCGATGAGGCCAACGGGCATGCCGCCGCCGATCACTTTGCCATAGGTCGTGATGTCGGCGGTAATGCCCATCAGCCCTTGCACACCGCGTGGATGGACGCGAAAGCCGGTGATCATCTCGTCGAAGATCAAGGCGATGTCGCCCTCCTCGGTCAGCTGGCGCAGATCGCGCAGAAACGCCATGGGCTGCCGGGCGGGATTGCGCGCCTGGATCGGCTCGACAATCACGGCCGCGATCTCGTCCGCACGGGCGCGGATCGCGTCCATGGCGGCGGGGTCGCCGTATTCGAGGACCAGCACTTCGTCCATGGCCCGCTTGGAGATGCCCGGTGAGATGGGCAGCGAACGCGCGCCATCATCGCCAATCCGAGATCGTCGGGCCAAGACCGCGTCGGAATGGCCGTGGTAGCTGCCGGTGAACATGACGATCAAGTCGCGCCCGGTGGCCGTGCGTGCCAGGCGAATCGCCCCCATCATGGCCTCGGTGCCGGTGTTGGCAAAGGCGATGCGCTCGGCTTGTACGAAGTCGCATAGGTCCGGCACCAGCTGCAACAGCTGCCGCGAACGCATACCAAATTCGAGCCCCTCGGCGAGCTGCTCGGCCACCGCGCGGCGGATAAAGTCGGGATTGTGGCCAAAGAGGCCAATGCCAAAGCCCATGGTCAAGTCGATGTAGCGGTTGCCGTCGATGTCCCAGACGTAGGCCCCGTCGAGCTTGTCGGCCACGATGGGATAGAGCAGCTCCTTGAGCGATCGACGAAAGCCCAAGGACGCGCGATAGTCGGCCAGCTTTGGCCGGAGTTCTTCGGCCACGGTTTTGGAGCCCTTGGTTTTGTCGCTGAGGCGCGCGATCAGTTGTGCCACGTGGCGAGATTGCGCCTGATCGAGTTCACGCGCCAGCAGTGGGCGACCGCCAGATCCTCGGAATGGCCCAGCGGGCGCCGCTTGCCGCTCGCCTCGCACCTCGGCTCCTGCACCGGCACCGGCACCGGCACCGGCCGGGGTCTCGCGCCGGTCGGTCCGGCGTCCCCGCGGCGGCGGCGGTGACCCGTCGAGGTGCTCGACCAGCCGGGCCAGATGAACAAAGCCGTTGCGCACCAGCGCGGTGGGCACCCCGAAATCGACAAAGCATGCGATTTCATTGATGCCGATGGCCATGAACTCGCGCACCATGGCCGCCGCGCGGTTCACATCGCCGATCAAGGCGCTATCGGCGATATAGCGATCGTAGGTCTGCGACAATAAGAAGTCCAGATCGTCGTCCGACAGCGAATCAAAATCCACCGTCATCCCCTGGCTGCGGAAGAGATTCTTGAGCAGACTGACCGACGATTTGAGATAGTTGATAAAGGGCGCTTTGCACACAGCCTTCATCTGCGCGTCATCGTCGCCCAAACAGGCATGGAGCATGAGGGTGACGCGAACGGCATGGGGATCGTGACCGGCGCGCTTCAGCGCCTCATAGTAGCGGGCCACATTGTTGCGCAAATCGTCGCGGCTCTGACCGATGAGGTTGGTGATCACGTTGCACCCCATCTCGCCAGCGCGGGCAAAGGTCTCGGGGTTATTGACCACCGACAGCCACGTGGGCAGACGCGGCTGCTTGGGCATGGGCACCAGCGTGGTTGCGACCTGATTGCCAGCGCCGCCGCGGCATGGGTAGGGCTGGCCCTGCCACAGCTGCCACGTCGCTTCGATATGCTCAAACATGACTTCGCGGTGCTTGCCAAAATGCTGGGGCGCAAAGACAAAATCGTCGGGATGCCAGCCTGAGGCAAAGGCCACGCCGACCCGGCCATCGGAGAGGTTGTCCACCAGCGACCACTCTTCGGCAATGCGCACCGGATGGTGCAGAGGCGCCACAACACTGCCGGCCCGCAGGCCGATGCGCTCGGTCTCGCGGGCCAGGGCCGCGGTGACGACGGCCGGGTTGGGCGAAAAACCGGCAAAGGCGTGAAAGTGGCGCTCGGGTACCCACACCGCCTCAAAGCCGTGGCGGTCGCCGTAGCGGGCGCCTTCGAGCAGTAGATCGTACTTGTCTTCGCGGTATGCGGGCTCGTAGCAGCCAAAGTAGAATAGGCTCAACCCCGCGCGTTCTTGCGCCACCACGGCCGAGGTGTCGACGGCGCGCTCGCTTGCGGCCTTGTGCTCATCGGGGCGCTGATGGCGGCGACCGGGGGGTTGAAAGCCGGTGTGCCGAGCCGGCGGCGGCTGTTGCCCGGCGGAGACCGGGGTCGCCGCCACCGATGTCGCCACAACCTCTGGGACGACCTCTGGAGCCACCTCTAGAGCCACCTCTAGAGCCACCTCTGGGGCCACTTTCGGGGCCGCAGACGAGGCCGCAGACGGGGCCACACCTGTGGGCCGCAATAGGCCGAAGGCCTGCGATAGGGCTTGCTGCTGCCGGTCTGCCAGGCCGCCGAGGAAGTTGGCGTGTTGTGACAGCAGGCGTTCGACCGTGTCGCCGGACGCCGCTGCCGCAGACGCGGGGGCGGCCGTGACCGGCGCAGGCAAGACCGAGGCGGAGGCAGTCGTGACCGGCGTGGTCAAGACCGCGACGGGGGCAGCCGCGACAGGCGTGGGCACCGCGGCGGGGATTTCGACTACTGCGGTTTCGGTTGCCGGGGCCCGGTCGGCGACGGCTGCCACGGACGGCGATGGCGCCTCAGTAACCCGCGCCGTCTCAGCCCGTTCCGACATGGCGGCTCCCGCATACGCCGCGGGAGCGCGTTCGGCAATATGGGCACTGAGGGCGGCAATGGTGCCCAAATTCTCAAACAGTTCTTGCAGCGAAACCTTGACCGAGAATTCCTCGACCAACATCCGATTGAGGTCCACGAGCACCAATGAGTCGGCGCCCAACTCCAACAGATGCGCCTCGGTATCGAGGGTGCCGCGGGCAAACCCCATCAAGTCCTCCAGGGTCTGCTGCAGTTTGTCCGCTATCGCTGCGCTGCGCTGTACATCACGTTGGCTATGCATCTCGGCGTTTTCCTGGTTACGCGGTGGTAGATGTGTCGATGAGATATGGGGGCTGGGGGTCGCTGCTGGATCAGCTTCTATGTCGGTCGGTAACGGCTGAAACCAATGCGAACGGCGATGAAAGCCAACAGTCGGCAGATCGCCCACGCGCCGGCCGCCGAGGCTAGTGCCAATGGCGGCCCAATCGGCATCCACGCCAGCGACGTACATGGCGGTCAACGCGCGCATGAGGGCCGCCCGCTCGTCACTGCCGCTCGACTTTGTCGCCAATAGCGGGATGCACGGACAATCGAGGGCGGACTTGGCCAGCATGGTCAACGTGCGCCGCGGGCCGACTTCGAGACATAGGCCGAGTTGGCGGCGGCCCATATCGGCCAGGATATCGGCAAAGCGCACTGGCTCGCGGATATGGCGGCGCCAGTATGCAGCCGTGGGGGTCTCGCGATGCAGGGCGCCGCTCACGTTGGCGTAGACGTCGACGCGGGCCGGGGCATAGCCGACGTCTTGGGCCCGCGCTTGAAAGCGATCGAGAATGGGCGCCACCACGGGGGAGTGAAAGGCCCGGGTCACCCGCAGCCGGCGAAACGATAGCGCACGCCGACTGAGAATCGCCTCGACCCTGTCGATGGCGGCGGGCGTTCCCGAAATGGCCACGTTCTCGGGACCATTGATAGCGGCAATGGCAGCGGCGACGACGACTTCGCTGGCGGCGGCCTCGCTTGTGGCGGCGGCTTCGGCGAGCACCGATTGCACCACATCCAGGGGCGCCAAAACCGCCGTCATGGCGCCGGGTGGCAGAGATTGCATGAGCCGGGCCCGCTCTTCGACCAGGGCGATGCCGTCGGTAAAGGAAAACACACCGGCCGCCGCCGCCGCGGCCAATTCGCCGACGCTGTGGCCGGCCATGACCGCGGGCTGAATCCCCCATGCGCGCAAGAGCTGAGTTAAGGCATAACACAGGGTGAACAGCCCGATTTGCGCGAACACAGTGTCTGCGGGATCTGCGGGATCTGCGGGACTGGGGGGGACCGCGTCGACGACATGGTCGAAATGGGTCCCGAGCCCAAGCCATCGCCCGATCGCGGCCCCGCTGCCGGGCGGCGCCTGGCGCTGGAGTTCTTGGACAATGGCGCGAAAATGCGGCAGCGTGCGGCATAGTTCCCGCCCCATGTCGGCGTACTGGCTCCCCTGACCGGGAAAGACAAAGGCCACCTCGGGCGCAACGCTACCTGCTGCCCTGCCCGCTGCTGAGCTTTTCAGGGCCCCAGATTGCACGGCACGATTACTATCGCCGCGCAACCAAGTTGACAACTTGGCCGCCGCATCGGCCGCCGACGAGGCCACGAGCGCGAGGCGATGGCGGTGATGGTCGCGTCCCACGGCGAGAGTGTGGCAAATATCGGCCCATTCGGCTGCAGCGCCGGCCCCGGCGCCATCGGTGTGGGCGGAAGCGGATAAATACGCGCACCATGCCTCCGCCAGCGCGCGCAGAGCGGGCTCAGAGGTCGCAGACAGCAGCAGCGGCCTGGCGCCCGCAGGTGCGGCTGCTGCATCAGTGGCCGCATTTGTGGCCGCAATGGCGCCCGACCGCGGCGACGCATCTGGCCGAGAGCCTCGGGCGGACGGGGTTTTCGGCCCCGCAAACCCCGCCGACGCAGGCGCGAGCGTGGCGTGGGCATTGCTGCCGCCAAAGCCAAAGGAGCTCACGCCGGCCGCCATGGCGCCGTCTCGCTGGGCCAGCGGCGTGAGCGCCGTGGCCACGGCTAGGCTGCCGCTGGGGCGAATATGCGGATTCAAGGTGTGGAAATGACATTGCGGCGGCACGTAGCCGTGTTCGAGGATAAGCGCGGCCCTGATGAGGCCCGCGATACCGGCGGCGGCCTCCAGGTGACCGATATTGGCCTTGATCGACCCGACATGGCACGGCTGTCGGTCATCATCCTCGGCCTGATGACCAGCCTGATGACCAGCCTGATGATCAAAACGATGCCGGGGGTCGAGGTCGGAGAGCACCCGTTCGAGCGCGTGCCATTCGATGGGGTCGCCCAAGGCCGTGCCCGAGCCGTGGGCTTCCACATAGGCGACGGCGGTTGCCGCCATGCCGGCATCGGCCAGCGACGCCCGAATCACGGCTTCTTGCGCCGGACCGACCGGGGCGGTGAGACCGCTACTGCGCCCGTCCTGATTGACCGCAGAGCCCAGCACCAGGGCGCGCACGGGATCGCCATCGGCCACGGCCTCGTCGGCGCGGCGCAAGAGCACCATGCCCCCGCCTTCACTGCGCACATAGCCGTTGGCGGCCGTGTCAAAGGTCTTGCAGCGACCGTCGGCCGCCAGCATGTTGGCGGCCGACAGCCCCGCGGTCACGTGCGGGTCGAGCAGGATGTTGACGCCGCCGACCAAGGCCATATCACAGGTGCCGCGGCGCAGGCTGTCGATCGCTTGATGAAGGGCCACCAGCGACGAGGAACACGCGGTGTCAATGGCAATGCTCGGACCGCGCAGGTCAAAGAGATAACTCAGGCGATTGGCCGCAATGCTCAGCGCGTTGCCCGTGGCGAGATAGGCGTGGGCGGCGACCCCGGCCCCCACCATCAGCCGCTCATAGTCGCGGCTCGATATGCCGATGAATACGCCGGTTCGACTGCCCGCCAATGCCCGGGTCGCGAGTCCGGCATCGGCGATGGCCTCGGCGGCCAGTTCGGCGATCAAGCGCTGCTGCGGATCGATATAGCCGGCCTCGCGGGGAGAGACCGCAAAATACTCGTGATCGAAACCATCGACGGCCGCCAGGTAGCCACCGGGCGGCCATGTCGCTGAATCGGCCATGGTTTGCCGCCGCCGTGGGCTCGGCCGATCACTCACCGCATCGATGCCGCGACAGAGCATGTGCCACAGCTGCCGAGGATTGTCGGCTCCCGGAACCCGACAACTCATCCCGACGATGGCGATGGGGACCGACCCCAAAGGCACGCGGGCAGATACATTCCCTGGCGACGCGGGCTTCGGCGCGGCGCCTTTGCCGCCTATTCTGTTGTCGATATACGCGGCTGGCGCGTTGCCTGCGCTTTCGTCTCCGCGCTGGTCGTTATGCAGACGGAGATGGGCCGCCAGCGCGTGCAGATTGGGATAATCGTAAAGTAGGGTCGGCGAAACGTCGATGGCGAAGCGCTCGGCAATCGCACCCGACAGCGCCACTGCCGCACGCGAGTCCATCCCATATTGGGCAAAGGGGATGTCCAAGCCCATGCTGCCGGGTGGACAGCGGAGCTCGCGGGCCACCAGTTCGCGCAAGATCTGTGCGACTTCGTCATTTGCCTCGATGCCATAGCGAGGGGCGCGAGGGCCTACGGCCGCGGGCGTCTCAGAATTGGGCACATTTGCCGCGGCCTGTGCGTCGTCGTCGATGAGGTCCCAGATCGACCAGGTGCCGATCACGCCGCCGAGCTTCTGTTCGATAAAGCGCTCTTTGCACAGGCGGCGCTGGATCTTGCCGCTCGAGGTCTTGCTGACGCTGTAGGGCCTGAGGAGAACCAGGGTCGCCAGCTGCAGATCGTGACATTCGGCGATGCGACCGCGCATGTGCTGCCAAAGCCGCGGCCCCTCGCGCCGGATGCGCGGGATATGGTCCTTTTCCACTTCCCACAGCACCACCAAAGTCTCCTCGCCGCCCTGGTCCACGGCAAAGGCGGCGCCGTCATGGGGACGCAGTCCCGCATCGCAGCCAGCCACAGTGCGCTCAATATCCTGGGGATAGTGATTCATGCCGCGGATGATGATGAGGTCCTTGTGCCGTCCCGTAATGAACAGCTGGCCCCGGTGCACAAAGCCCAAATCGCCCGTGCGCAAGTAGGCGTGGGCACCCGAGCCCGCGATGCAATCGCCCGCGAGGTGCTCGCCCGCGAGGTGCTCGCCCGCGATGCGGGCCGCGAACACCTCGTCGGTCTCGCGGTGGCGGCCCCAATAGCCATGGGTGACACTGGGACCGCGCAGCCACACTTCGCCGACCTCATCCTCACCGCAGCGCCTGTGACTCATGGGATGGACAATGGCCACCTCGCCATCGGGATCGCCTTTGCCACATGCCGGAATGGTGCGCACGGCCCGACCCTCGCCACTGTCGTCGGCCGATGCCGCTACCACCCGATCGCGCTCTAGGGCCGCGGCATCCACCTCGATCCACGTCGGCAGTTCGACCGGAGAACTCACATGGCAGACCAAGGTCGCTTCCGCCAATCCATATCCGGGACAGTGCGCGGCAGCGGAAAAACCAATCCCGGCAAAGCGGGCGGCAAAACGCTGGATCGTGGTATGTCGGACGGGCTCCGCACCGTTGATGACCATGCGCCAACAGCTCAGGTCGAGGCCTTCGAGTTCGTGATCCCGGATTTTATCGGTACATAGGTCGAACGCAAAATTGGGCGCCGCGCTGTGGGTCCCGCGATAGCGCGACATTGCCCGAAGCCAGCGAATCGGCTGTTGGGTAAACGTAGCCGGCGCCATTTGCAAACAGGGAATCCCGCGCACGATCGGGGCCAGCATACCGAAGATTAAGCCCATATCGTGAAATACGGGCAGCCAAGAGACCAGTACATCGTCGGGGCCAAAGGCCAATCTGCGCCACGTATACTCTATGTTATGGACCAGATTGCCATGGCTCACCATGACGCCTTTCGGATCTCCCGTCGATCCCGACGTGTACTGCAAAAAGGCGATGTCATTCGGTGCGGGGGCTGTGGCGGCACAGGCGTCCTCGCCGACATGAGCGGCAAGCAGTGTTTCGTGGGTTGCGAGTTCGCGCTTGCCAACCTTGGTTTCGCCGAGTTGACCCCGTTGCATTCGCGCGTGGACCGATCGGGCACCGGCGTCCGTAGTCAACAGCAGACGCGGCTGCGCGTCGTCCATGATTGCGCGCACGCGCATTAGCGCGCGTTCATGTCTCGGTTGAAAGACCGGCACTGCGATGACGCCGGCATAGAGACAAGCGAGGTAGCCGACCACAAACTCGATCCCGGCAGGATACAAGAGAATCACGCGATCGCCCGCACGACATCGCTGTTGAATTCCCGCCGCACACGCGCGCGCCTGGCGATCGAGCTCTGCGTAGGTCAGCGATGCTTTGATATCTACATGGCCATCGAGAAAAGCCACGGCGAGATCATTGGGTTTTGTCTCTACATGACACCGTAATTTTTGTAAGATACTTTGCCAAGGAGCGCGCATTAAAAGCCGCTCCGTAATATTTTACAATATTTATATATCGGGGCCGATATGTGTTTGGTGGACACGGAGACAGTATATGTCAGCGCGACCTTTTTTCGCCATAGCGGGCGCGCAACTGAGTTCATTGGGCGAACTTTGGCGCCCGCCCGCCCGTATGCGGACGCCCGTATGCCGGCGCCCGCAGGCGGACGCCCGCGCACTGGCTCGTTCAGCGCACCAAGCAGCGCGCCTTCACCCGGGGTCCCGGGGGCGGAATCGCCGCACTGCGCTCCACGACAAACTCAAGCGGTGTACTTGCCGAGCACGAATCGCGATTTTCCCGGATGTACCAACATGGGAGTTCGCTAATCAGGGGTGCTTGCGAAGAACAGGCCGGCAAAAGCACTTCATCCACAAGTTCACTGCCTACGTAATATTGGTCGGATACCGCACAGCTGTGTTGAACACCAAATGCAGCGGGATCTAAGTCAATGTCGCTCGAGAAACACGACTGGCCGATCACCTCGTTGACTTTCTCGGCAATCAGGATCAACGCGTCGCTCAATTCGCGATCACAAATGGTGGCCACCGAGTTGCGATCGGGAAACTGGTCGAAAAAATGTGCCAGGCGAACCGGCGGCGCCGCAGAACCACTGCTACTGCTGCACGACGGCATCAGTCGGCGCATCTCGCCCGAGACGTCGGCCTGGCTCTGGACCACCACGGGCGCGGCCTCACCGATGATGCCGGCGACCAGGATCTTACTGGGATCGTCTTTGAGTGATTTCAAAAATTCGACGTATTCGTCGATGCCGAACATATACGGCGAGTCGGACCTCGGCACGCATTGATCCTTACCGCCCACGGCGCGCGGATCGTCAGGGGCACATTCGACGCCAAATTCAAAACAGCGGAAGGAATTGGCCGGCCCCAGGGGATCGGTCAGCGGACTATCGGGATGGGCGAACATGTAGCGGTCGCGCGTGGAGCAGTCATCCTCGTCGGTAATGATAATCACTGCTAAATAGGCATCCTCGCGCAAGAACCCCGGGTTGATTTGCGGTGACAGCGCCCGGCGCAGGGACTCCAGGGGTTGCTCGAAATCGCATCCCGCCGTGCCGATCTGGGCGATACAGGAAAATGCATCGCTGAGGTCGCCGCGATAGTTGCGCGTCCGCGTGGTGCTCCCGGAGGCCACGAGATCGGCGATATATGCATTATCGAGAAAACCCGGCTCGAGATTGCACGCGGCATGGGGTGTGGCCTGCAGCTGGCCGTTGTCGCCGACGGCGTCGCAGTTGAGCACCGTGGGGTCTGCGCCGACGTCGGTGGAGACAACGCCGATATGTACACTCGGCAAGCCCTGTTTGTCGTCGCGCAACACGTCCATGAACTGGGGAAAGTTGCTGGCCAGCGCCCGCTGCTCTTCGCCCATGGATGACGAGTTGTCAATGACAAATAGAATATCGACGGCACGAGCGCTATCAATGCGGATCTGCTGCACCTCTTCCCGACTGAGATCGGGCGCTATCTCGTCGATGGGGCGGCTATTGACACAGCCAACCACATGAGCAGCAGTAAGAATCGTAATCGTCCCTAAAGTACACCTCGCAACCAGAAATCCCATAAAATATCTCCGTAAAACATCCTGTGTGCCCATCGTCTGCGTGTGCCCAACAGGCTTATTTGATTACGACATATGTACGACATATGACCACAAACGATGTTTCAATTTGACACATCGCCCATTCCCCGCGGGATGAGCCGCACACATGTTGCGGCCAGCGCAGCCAAAGCACCGCGCGACGAGACAGCCGCCTCGTTGGCTCTGCGGGATTTTTTCTGGCCACGAAGACTGGCGAGCGCGAAAGTCCATCATTCGCGGGCCCGCGGCGGTTGTAACCAACTGTCAAACCCGGTATCAAATTGTCATGCTCGCACTACTAGTCAATACGCCTCCGGTATGGCTCGAAGCGGTGTTTTCCGATTTTGACGCCTTCCTTCTCGATCACGCCGCCTGCGAGCGCAAAGCGTCGGCCACGGGCATGTCGTTTGTGGTCAGGTACCCCGATCGCACCGAATTGCACGATCCACTCATCACGTTTGCCCGGGAAGAATTGGAGCATTTTCACCAAGTGTATCGATTGTGTGCTGCACGCGGTTTGGTACCGACGGCCGACGAAAAAGACCCCTATGTCGATGCGCTGATGCGCTGGGTGCGCAACGGTCGCGACGCCCGCCTGCTCGATCGCCTGCTCGCCGCAGGCGTGATCGAAGCCCGCGGCTGCGAGCGCTTTGGCATCCTGGCCGAGGCCCTCAGCGATCCCGAACTGGCGGCCTTTTACCGCGACATCACGCGCTCGGAAGCGCGCCACCACGGCCTATTTTTGCGCTTGGCCCGG
>JAAUYH010124060.1_pt1 | contig 11453 bp, 6 predicted proteins | sample 7278061 | NCBI WGS metagenome assembly JAAUYH01 (sample SAMN14350203, study PRJNA611818) | marine sediment metagenome | isolation source: surface marine sediment (0.6m) | place: French Polynesia: Moorea | collected 2018-08 | reverse complement strand
TCTATGGGACAAATTTTGAGCAATGAGTCATAATTCAACTGAGCAAATTCTACCCATATATTCGAGTTCTGCTCTACTGTTTGAGGTGCCATTTATTCAGTATTTACACAAGTGAAGATATGTCGGGGTTTGAAAAGCCTGGCTTGGTCTGTTAATCAGGAGGTTCTAATGAATGTACGACACCATTGGGATGAGAATGATTCGAAAACTGTTCTGAATGTTCACTATCTTGACAATTTGTATCAAGACCATTAGCTATATGGTCTTGAATTTTCGTTGTTCACACTCGACGAAGAGTTATAATGATTTCTGAAAAAGCTGTATCTGCCGACAGGGCAAAAGAAGAACAGTTAGAAAAACGAAGGAGCCCGTAGAGATAATGCCTATATGGATTACGTTAAACGAGCAGAGCGAGAAGCGATGCATAACTACGACACTGTTGGTTTGCAAAATTAAATCCCACTGCGGGTGATGGCAAGCGTCCCACCTCTTTCGATAAGACGTCCACATGGATAGGATCGGGATAGAAGTTGCAAGTTTCGAATTTGTAGTCGCATTAAAAACGGTCACGGCTACTCAAAATACGAAAGGGTAGGCAGTTTCCGTGGCACTACGAACTTCATAGACTCCAATAATTCTATTGTGGACACCTCGACTGAACAGACGATCGACTCTAGCATCCAGTTTATAATGAGCGCTAAAGAAAAGCAAATAGAATAACTGTTTCCGCTTCACGTAAACCAAAATTATATCAGTAACCATATTACACAAGCTGGCTCCTTTGCATTAGTCACATCAACCCCGCAACGCGCTTTCGACCATTGACAACAGTGCCACCTCCGCGAACTATATCACGGAAGAAACGTTCAATGTAAGTTTCACCGAGTCTCGCAGCGATTTCACGGGTGATACCACCGCTCTTGCGAATGACATCAGGTAGCAATTGCAGGAGCTGCTCGTTTCCCCGTCCATTACTACCTTCGACAAGCCATTCCACAAGCTCGCGCATGTTCTCTAGATACCCACGTTCCTCATCAGTCACCGGCGGCAACGCAAAGAAAGATACGTCAGGGCGTAGTAAAACTGGTAGAGGCGCACCTGCATTCGCTACAGCACCGAGCACCGCGCGGACAGGAGTTGGTATCGCAACCTGCAAGTTAGTAGCCAGTCTTGTGTAAGATTCACGCGCCAGCACATCGATACCTTTGGCAATTTCTTCAGCTAGAATATCGCGCACAATCCCACCCTGTTCGCCGAGAACGAGGCTGAGCGCTTCCGGCGTGACGGTAGATTCACGAGCGACCGTGTCGAAGTCCACGAATGCATCCCCATCGTTTATCATTCCCTGGGCTGAATCGACGAGCACGCGGAGTCGCGTCACACTGAATACACCATCCTTGTACAAAATCTGGCGCAGCGCCTCCTTCAACTGAGGAGATTTGTCAGTGATAACAAGGCGGGATACGAAAGGAAATGACTCCATGATTAGCTTGAACTCTGGGTCACCCACAAGCGCAATACCTTCCAACACGGACAAGGCGCGCAGCAGGAGCGCGAATGAAGGTGGGATTCGGAAGGGAAAATCGAACGTGACGCTGGCCAATTCGTCACTTAAGCTCTGAAAATTAATCGAGTTCGCGCCGCCCCCTTCAAGTGCCTGGTCCAAAATGGCACCAATCACTGGCTCAACTTGTGAAGTATCGACGTCCGGCGGAAGGAACTTGAGTGCAATAAAGTCATCCACGACGCGCGGCCAGTCGCGGTTTGCAAGATGAACGATAGCCGATACCATGGCATCCATTTCCTCCTTATCAATTTCTGCCATCAATCCAAAGTCAATAACGCATAGTCTTCCATCGTTCAAACGCATCAAGTTGCCTGAAGTGAAGTTAGAACAGCATTGCGATGGTGTACAAATTAAGAGGTCACGTACCTGTGTGTGGGTCGGAATGGAAGAAGCCGGCAGATAGCAATTGGAACAAAAAGCATTCGACGCCTTTGCCAACTAGTTCGTTGATTTGGCCAGGGTCACAGTCAGCTAGCTTAGTACCGTTAATCCATTCCATAGTTAGTACTTTCCGTGAGGTGTAGTCATCGTAGACAGCCGGAACGACGACATCAGGGATACGCGCTTGCACCAGTCGAGCAAACCGTCGGGAATTCGCCGCTTCATTTTCATAGTCGAGCTCCTTGTATGTGCCTTGGGCCCACTCGGCGAGCAATGAGGTGTAGTCCGTCTTATTTGATGTGAACTTCGCCTGCACCACCTCGGCCATTTTTGCAACCGACTTTAAACAGTAGAGGTCCAAACTGACTTTTCTCAACATGTCGGGGCGTTGCACTTTGATAGCGACTTCTTTGCCATTTGACCGCAATTTTGCCTTATACACTTGACCTAGTGACGCAGCGGCAATCGGGGTTGACGACATGTCCTTGTACATTTCTGACACAGGACGACCTAGCTCTTCTTCAATCATCGCAAATGCGACATCGTTCGAAAAACTCGGCACGGCGTCACATAGCAGCCGCAATTCATTCATCGCGTCTGGACCAACGATATCAGGACGAACCGATAGCGCTTGACCCAGTTTGACGAAAGTCGGACCCAATTTCGTCAACACATCACGAAGTTCAGCAGCACGTGCACCACTGTTAGCGGCTAAGGTACCACGAGATAAATCGAACGTAACCTTGGTGACGAGCGGTGCGAACGCGGTGAGCACTTCAAGCAGTCGCGCACGAGCAGCACCTGGTCGCTGATTCCAATACGCGCGAATAGCATCTTCGTCGTAATCGAGTGGTAGCCCAGTATCGTCGCCACCCACACCACTGTTATCTGCAAAGCGCACGTCAAGCGTTTCCACATCGACTTCTTTCGCAACTGCAAGTGCAGCACGAGGAAACACTACTCTTGGACGTCTCCTCGACTGATGTGACTGTGTGGATTGCGTGGTCGCTAATGCATGCCTTCGCCATGTCACCGCCGTAGGTACCTGGAATGCGCTATTCATTGTGCTTGATTGTAGTGCGGGTCGATGCGGATTCAGAGCTTGACCTTAATGACGGGAAGCACCGATTTTGGCATGTTGATGAGCCGGTGGCACGGGATGCCATCCGTGACGCATGGAACAGTATGGGTGGCAGGGAATGTTTCGCCTGCCGTTCATTGACCACTCGTTTTGCTTAGACTACACCACAACGTTTTATAAAAAATCTGATGTTGGTATTTTCATATCTGACGCAATGGATAATCTCAAAGTAGAAATAACCCTCGAATCTTAGACTGTTAAATTTAGTCGAACTTATTTTCATGAATGTTCGTACCGGTAACCAGTTTCGTGATTCAAGAAATTTATGAAAGGAACTTAACTCGGTTAGCGCGTTTGATTAGAATCACTTGGGGCTACTTTTCGCGTCGTTCTCCACAGCAATTCACACTGTATTCGTAAGTAATATCCGGATTCGAAACTGCCTCGATTCACGCTTAGTCGCCCTCCAGTCTCAGTAATCAATGGATCGCTACAAGTCTTGCGAGTAATTTTTCTACTTATAGAAAAAACGCCGCCGCCTGGGCAAATTCGACTGCATGAATGTAATCGGCATATGTCATACCTCTGCAAAATGTGCTGATAAGCCCTTGAAGAGAAATCTCAGCTCGAGAAACATGGAACAGCTGATAAATCCAGATTGTAGTATCTCATATTTGTAATTGTTATGAGTATGAACGGAGGAGGACTTGAATCATCTTTAATTAGAAATGTAACAATCTTTTATATTGAAAGTAATATGTAGCCTATACAGTGAATCCGATTAGACGAAACAACTCAATGGTTATGACCCTTTTGTTGCCTTTACAAATATTCGCAAGTAGCATATTTATAATCTTTATAAAGTCTGGGATATACTGCTTGATAATTTTGGAATGTTCAATCGTTCTTTCTGTTATTGTTTCAACATCAGCGACTGATCTTGTAGCCTACTCAGCTTAATCTTAGATAAAGTCACAGTTCCATACGCAAAAATTAAAAGAATCTATCAATATGTGTATGTATGAAACAAGATTTCCTACTATTTACGAGAAACAGCTCCGGTGTACTCTTAATTTAGTTGTCGATTTCAAAAATCACAAGTTTAATAAATGTCTTCATCGAGATTAGGGTTTGTGCACCTGCTAATCTCTTTTTGATCTGCAACACATAATTGCGGCAAGTAACAAAGGATAGAAGACTTCGTGTAGCTATACTCGTTCGCTAGATTGCCTTCCTACCCATACAGTGGTGTCTTTGAGATCAAGTTTTATCCAGCTTGAAGCTGAGCTATTTGAAATTCGAGTATATCCTAATAGCGCATAGTGATTACTATCTAATTATACCATTATTCAAAGTCAATTCGGTACTTACTTACGCCAATTCAAACTCTTGAAAATTCCGTAATCACAATTAATGAGGGAAGAGGAGTCAAAGGATAACCCTATACAGCATGAATGAAAATAAGAAACCTCAAGAAAGTTTCTATTACTACGTTATTTTGTACTATAGAGTAATAAACCTGGATAAATGCTGTTCTCAATATCCACACCTGCTTATTTGAGTAGTAGAGAGGCGAGGTAGATAAAACCATAATTATCGCCGTATTGCTCGGAATAAACAGTCATATTTAAATACAAAATTATGGAAAGGGAGGTGAGCGAGGTGGCTCAAGTTGATGTATCCGTATCCAATGATTCTTTGGTCTACTAGATTTCTAAAAATTTATGTCGTATAAGTCATCTTTACACAACTTCAAGTGTACAAATATTAAATGTGGATTTCTTATTGGTGGGAAATTCGTACAGTGGTCACATGGATCCAGAATTCGGGCATATTTATGAGACATCGGTATTTTATTACTTATTGTGTTGGCAGCATGCTGGTACTACTCTGGAAAGTACTAATTAGAATCGAATACCAATTAAATACTAGCTACGGTATACAAAATTACAAGTAATTACTGCGAAGATCCATCAACGGACGAAATTTCTAAGAAGCTCCCAAGGATAATTTGATTAATTCCACTTCTTAATTTTTCAAAAATTTTCTATTGACTTAGTTACCTGCTGTTCTGTGAAGATATTTTTCATGAATTTCCTTTATTGACGCAATTCAAGTAGTCTGAAAATATTACAGACATAAGTGAAAAAATATTGTCGAAGTATGATGTTTGTATGGATTGAAAAAGTATAGACTTTTCCTGTGCATTGATTATGCAAATGATACATCGTCAGCATCCTTTTTCTATGTTCAAAAAACACACTTCTTTCACATATCTGTAAATATGACTTAATTAATTCTATATAATACGGTGAGAAGAATCAGCATTTAGGTCATATTTCAACTTTTTGAAACTTACTGAATAAGCAAAGGCTATACCGGTTGGATACTTAGGATCGAAGTATTACGGACGAAATTATCAAACAAGTAATGATTAGCAGCTTTGCTTTCAAAGAATGACAGTTTTTTTGCAGTAAGTCGCTCTTCTATTCGAATTATGGGCTTCCCAATCCTACCAAGTCGTTATGCGACAGTGTGAAGATAGATCGAATTGATAATTTTCTAACGAAGCACAAGGTAACTGATAAGAAGCCATAAAATTCCTTATTCTCAGTATTGCTAATGAGACAAAGTAAGATGGACTTCACAAGTCAAACTTTTCTCGAATGCGCTCTCGCTCTCTCTCTCTCTCTCTCTCTATATATATATATATATATATATATTCTACCGATTCGAATACATTTTCAAGTGTATTACAATACATGCGGCATGCAATGGTGTTTAAACCCTTGCGGCACTCATTATTTTTACCTTCACAAGACTGTTTAGTAGCTCTTTCGTACACAACGGTTGGTAAAACTGTTCCAAGTTGGCTTCCGTCTACGTCAGTGTGGGTGTCCAAGCTCAATTTCGCAGGTTTTTCCCGCTCTATAGTACGAGGATAGTTTTAATATTTGGGAAATATCGCCGGATTATTGTCGGTCAACAGAAATATCGTATTTCCGGAAATGGTTCCTGGGGATATCCTAAATTGTTTCTTTGAAGGATTTTTGCCTCTCATCGTCTATTGGCTTCTCTTTCATTATGTTATACTACCTGATCCGCATTACTCTTGATTTGGTAGAGTTAAGACTTGTAGAGTGGAAGATTCGGATTAAAATAAGTAAATACGTGTGTATCTTTTGATACATTGCTGTTTTTTTACCGATTCAATTCTCTAGCGGAGAAAATTTTTACAGAACCACGATTGAAACCTCAAATACTTTTGTAATGATCAATTGAAAAGACTTGAGAACATTAAGCTGCTCCATTATCTGTAGAAAATTCATGCCTTGGCCTCGTTGTACTCCTTATGATACCAAACGAAGGACAAAAACCCAACGAGGCATGCCCTGCCGTCATGTATTTCAGCGTTACAGATTCATAAATCCTTGATAACTTTCGCGTTATAAAATATCAAACAATGACGTTGATTTGTTTCGATCAGTGCAGCTGTACGCCTACGTGTACGAATGCATTGATTTCCAGCGATTGTACATTTATGTTTGAATTATCAGTTCAATTGAGATACAACAGTATTTGAATCATGTTCTACACCTTCAGAACCCATCACATTCGTTTCGAACCCAGCATCATCATTGATGATTCTAAGCATGTAGCTGTTTCTACAAAATTGTCAGCTGTTCAGCTTAACAGAACATTTGGGCAATAGACTTGTTTAGTGTAGTCACAACTGATACCGCACATTCACACATTACTTTATTTTCTCATTTCCATTCAATTTTGCCGTTTCTCTGCACATTTTGCTCATCTCTTGAATTCATTTTTGAATCTTAAGTGCCGCGTTCAGGATTCAGCTGCTGTACTAATCAATCAGGGCTTTTGCTTCTCAAATTGTAGATGCGCCATATATTGTTATACATTCCTTGCTCCGGTCCATGTATAATTGTACCTGATTTGTGACTCAGTCAAGAAGTTTCCGAAACATTGCGACTGACTTCATAGAATGCTATTGCATGGATCAGTATAAATTTTACAAGAGCATGCTTGCTCTATACAGAAGAATGTAACAAAACATATTCATCAGGCCTAAGATAAAAACCAGTTGCTCAAGATAGTTTCATAAGCATTGAATGTCCATTTCCTTCTGCTTGTTCGAGAATAAACATTTTCACAATCCCATAGGTCGATCCCACTGCATCACGGTCAGATACAGCAGCTTCTTTCAATCAATGAAATGTAGAATTTTACAAGTCCATTAATTCTAACTGATCAGCTAAACAGAAAGATTTCGTTCAACACAATCGCAGGCAAGGTTTTTTATTTTCTTGTTTTCATTTATACAAGTAAAATGCTATGATAAACCCATGATCTGGAACACATGAATTGCCTCAGACAAAGTCAGATTCATTGTTCGGTAGAGATCGAGCGCTTTCGAATGTTTCTCTACTGAACGCCGACTCATTCTATCATAGTATTATCGATAGAACTCACAAGTACGGTTATTTTAGTCTACGAGCTTAAGGCACTCATCGAGAGCAAATTTTATTTTTCAGTCCGGGTTGTATCTTAAGTTTGAGATATTCATCAGGTAAATTGGAGTCCGTCACTCAGTTTACTTATTCTTGTACTTAATCCTCGTTTACGAATAGTGACACTTGCCGATTCTTGTATTATCATGTGTCTATCGTAGTGAAGCTAAATACAACCAGTGTTCCAGAGATTTACGAAAATAGATATTTTCAGAAATCATTTCTTAAAATGTATGGTCTATACACTGGCAGTACTTAAAGTATTCAAATTTTAGACTTAAATTTGAATGAAACGAATACCTTTGGAGTGCCGATATTTAGAATACATCTAATTTGTTTCTTCTGTTAATCCACATGTTGCGATCCCGACATTTTCAATCCTTCCACTCCTATCGTCGATTTCGAAACCAAAGTATTGACCGATTTTCGCGTTTATGTTCCAGTACACCAACTCTACGGAACCAATCCACCCAAAATTGACAGGCCTCAGAAGTACTGAATTTAAATTTCAATTTACGAGTCGAGTTAGTTAACTTAAAACCGCGTTTCTTGATGAAAACTCCGCGATAAGTTTTCAATTTAGATCTCGGTAGATATATGTGATCTTTGATATGGGTTCTTTCCCGGTGGATTTGAAGGGTTGGAAATTTGCCACCATTAGGACGTAACAAAATCGTAACTCGTACCCATCTCGGGAAATAGAACAATCGAGCGGTACCTCGAATTTCGTACGGAAATTGATGAGCACACATTGACTAAGCTGTGAAGAACGATTCCGGACTGAATCACAAGTAGTCATTCTATTTATAGTAGCATAGTTTTGTCCCATTCAGTGGTTTGCTGAAGTAACGAAATCAATAGAACCTGGAGTGAGAAGTTGCTGATTGCTGAAAGACAGGTCCATTTTCATTACTTTTTGGGGTTAACGCAAGCAATAGATCTTCGCACTGAATCAGAAAGATCTATCACGTAGGGTAGAAGTAACAAAATCAACGTTTCAGACTACGGGACAATTTCATTGGTAAGAGATTCGAAAAGGCCCAGGATTTTAGAAATCTTGCATCTGTATTGCTCGGATCTGACTATTATTGTGATTTTCTTGTGATTTATGGGCATTACAGCATTTACTTGATGTACAACGCCTTTCTTCACACATTGATCTTTTAGATGTACAATTCTCCCTAGAACTCATGTTGAAAGAGTTTGACAACGGAAATCGTAACTGAGCTCACGCTTAACCCATGTTTCACGTCTTTTGTAGCAAGCAATTTGTGTATTCGGCCAATTCTGTCACAACCTAGCATTTGCAACCAAAATTCGAAGTCAAGTTCAATTAGGTCTACTGCCAAATTGATATCATTCCGATACGGCAACTTGACTAGATTGTTGGCCCAGAGTGATGTTTTTTCAAAAGCGTGAGATCAGGTCACTACATTCAGAGAGACTAGTGCATATGAAGATTCATCGATCACATCTATCTGTATTCACTCCCTCCGACTGAATGCATGCTCATCCGGAAATAGCACAATCAGTCAAAGGAGTCTAAGCGAATTCATCGGTTGAGCTCTGGGCAGGGCGTCTCCACGATAATTCAATTTGACTTTCATCCGCGGGCAAGAGAAGGTTGTCGCGAACTTCTTAGAGAGAATCGATTGTAATATTCTTAGTAAACCCCAGGAAAGACGGAATGAAGAAAACCAAGCGATAAACACTAATGAAACTTTCTTAATTGATACTTTGCTTGATGCAAAGCGTTATGATGTTCGTGATGAACAAACAATTGAAGAGAGGTCAATTGGTGTTTTAAATCCACATCTTTACAGTTTACTGCAAGAGAAGACTTGACTTTCTACTACGAATATGTTTAGTGAGTTGGTCTCGATAGCTGCCTTCGTGGGATGGCAAAAAAGATATCTAAATAACTAGAACACATCAGAAACTGAATTTCTACTTAAGGTAGTACTTTTTATACTGTCAATAACTTAGCAATGTAGCAACCCTAAGTTTTGTAACATAGAAGATAGGAACCTGTTGAAGAACGTAAAAAATCTCCTATTACAAATAGATGTAGGCAGCATGCTACATTTTGAACCTCAGAGTTCACTGCCAAATCAAAGGGAAAGAAATACAAAATGATGGCCTGTTGGGCAAGTCTACATTCGGTGAACACGATGGCCATGCAGTCGTAGGAAAGAAAGCGGATAGCTAGCATGGCTAAACTTGCTTTAGTAACTGCTGTACGAACGAAAGAAACACTACATGAATTAGATTTGTAGAATAAATTTTTCATTTTACATTCAGAAGATTTCTCGGGTGACTGAAAACAAACTCGCATTTTTCGAAACCAGAATAGTTTAATCCATCGTAACTCATAGAACGAGTAAATAAGAACTATTTTTCAATATTCATTTAAGATATTTCTGCAATACTCAAATGACAAAGCAAGTCACAAAAAGCATGGCTCTGAATCCCGATCAAAAAAATCTTCTAGTGTTATTATTATAAGACATGTAAAACTCTTATGGACTGAGCCAATTCTACCTTAGTTTGAGATCTATTTTCATATATTGTTGGATTGAATAGACAATAAAAAAGGAACAGAAATGAACATAGTATTTTTTTAGCGATCCGACAAGAATCAATATCAAAATCAAATTTCCGAATCTACTGGTCATTCGAAAGCCGCTTTTTTCAATTTGAAGGACTAAAATTTTGTTCGCGTGACAGAACTGAAACATGTAAAACAATACTACAGCCAGGGGCTTTGTTTTAACAACCCCCGTCTAACCAGTATTGGATTCTATAGGGAGGTAGGTCGTATAGCGGGCGGTAACCCTTACATTTACATAAGTGTATGAAAAGGTATTTTACTCTGAAATGCTACAAACTGTGCACTATGAACTCATTTGTCAATATCTGCTTTAATAATAAGTACCCTAGTTCAATATGGAGTTTTAAGCAATATAGTTTACTTGTCGATTTTAAGGCAGAATACTATTAGTAGTTCGGAGACACCTGTGGGTATTCAATTAGATTTTCGGTCCAAAATATCAACCTAATTCAACCAGTTGAAGTGTTCTTTGCTACTCCTACGTCAGTTTTAAGGACCCCTTTCTAATTTATCCGGTACATATCGGCCCTCAGGAGGGTTTCTGAAGAACGCGATTTCCCTCATTGTGACTTTTCTGCGTCGTTACTGAATCTTCTGACTTCAATTCTTGATTCTTTTCCGCCTACAGACCAGTTTTCAGTATAGAGGTGCATGTTAGGCTTGTTGTTGGAGCTCTACAGTCACTCAATCCCGCTTATTGGGTTACACGTCGACTCCTACAGGTGCTGGTCGTCCCTCTGGAATTGGTGATGGTGCTTTTCTCTCGACGTATTTCACTGCTGAGGCATATTCATCATGCCAGAACTGCGAAAGAAATAAAAATATGATTTGACAGATCTTTGCAGTCTTAGCTTCTAACAATATGTTGTTCTAAAAAATGCATTTTTGGAAGAAGATGATTCGATTTCTAATATGTTTCGGTATAATGAAGGTGTTCAATAAATGCCGCTTGGTTAATCTTGTAATCAATACAACCCACACCTGTCAAAAATTAGCCTGGGAAATCGTCAACACGCCCATAAGGCCATTATTATGCAGGCGATTAGATGAACATAGAAGACAAGAAGTAGGATCATTGATTGATCACATGAATCTCAGGAGTCGTTCTCCACCCATTCTTAAAGCTGCTCTCATGTTTGAGCGGGGCATCTCGATATGTTCGTCGGTAGTGTGCAGGTTCGCACTTAGTGAAATGTTGAAACTGAGTAGAGGAGTTGTTTGTTTTGTTTACGGTGCTGTTTGCTTGGTTCTACTTGAGAATCGAGAACAGTGTACTGCTGA
>JAAUYH010054719.1_pt1 | contig 11453 bp, 14 predicted proteins | sample 7278061 | NCBI WGS metagenome assembly JAAUYH01 (sample SAMN14350203, study PRJNA611818) | marine sediment metagenome | isolation source: surface marine sediment (0.6m) | place: French Polynesia: Moorea | collected 2018-08 | reverse complement strand
GCGGGGGACTTAAACCCAGTTGGGCGAGGCAACAAGGCTTTACTTTTACTAAAAATATTCCCTCCTGCCTCCTGCCCCCTGCCTTCTGCCTCGCCCGAAGGGCTGTTAAAATGATGATCTAATGTTAAGGCTTTTTTTATTTTGAGTTTTTCTATAATCCATTTACTACTACAATCTGTAAAACTCCAATTTTTATCAGAGAATTTCTCAAAAGTTTGCCATGTTTGTTGAATATCCTCTGGTGTTAAATAGTGAATTTGAGTTAATTTCCCTGAAAAAAAAGCTTCTCCTAAAGCAATGGCTCTTAATCTTTCTTTTCTCATTCTTAGAAGGGTAAGTGTTTCGTCAATAATATAATCAGTTGTCAATAAAGTTTCGGTATTTTGATTGAACCATTGAGATAGTATTTGATAATCTGGATCAGAAGGAACAACCGCAGCAAACCATGCACTGGTATCGACAAAAATCATATTGATTTATTCTCCTTCATTTTGAGAATAAAGAAGATGATCATGATCTCTACCAGAAAAACCAACATCCTGATTTTCTTGTGGTAATTGAGCAATTTTTTTTAGAATTTTTGCCGGTGAAACTTCAGTTTGTGCAGAATGAGATTGAGCAAGTTTTTGACTCATCCAGTGAAATAGTTCTTTTTGTTCTTCTAAAGGTAAACTTAAGATGGTTTCTTCAAGCTTTAAAAGTTTTGTTGTATTCATTTTTCAATTAGATACACTGACTCTTGATTAATAATAGCACATTTGAATAAAAGAGCTAAATTTTGTTAGAATCATATCAGTCAGACGAGCAAAAAAATGAGGTCAACTTATATGAAAGCTGAAGAATTAGACGAAAAATTTGATAACAACGAAGATGTACTGGAAGTCTTTGATTTATCGACCTTAAAAAGACCAGGACTAGAAAATCAACAAGTTAACTCTATTATAGATACAGAAAAAATAGCAAAACTTTATAAAGAATTTTCTGAAGAAGATCGGCAACTTTCTGAACAAGGAATTAATGAATATGCTGAATTATTAAAGCAGGAAGATAAACTACATCCTAATTTTATTAAGGACTAGGAATAGCACGAATTAATAACGTGAGTAAACTGGTTAAAACAGCAACGACAATCGGAATAATTAAAGATTTTGCCCCTTTTAAATCAGCAATATCTGTGATTAACTTATCTTGTTGTGACTCAAGTTTATCAACATTTTTATTAATCACAATTAACTGTTTATCAATACTTTCTGTTTTCTCTTCTAAACGCGCTTGTCCCACTTCTAAATGATTAAGACGATCATCAATTTTATCCAGCTTTTGATTGATTTGTCCTAAAACTTCACTTAAATCAGTGGTTACTTGTAGCGATATATTAGACATGATTGATTATGATTAAATTAATGAGGGTGAAATTTGTCGCTTTTTATCTTGTTTCAATCGTTAATTGTTTCCTACCCTTAAACTGAGGTTACAAGCGCACACCTTTTCCATTATGTATATAATATCATGTCAAGTCAACCAAAAGCAAGCATTTGTAACACTAATTAATAACTAAATTAATGATCATTTTGCAGAAGTTCTTGTAATCTTTCGGTTTGGGTATCTAATGGAATATCCGTGTCAAAATAGATAGCATTAGGTCGTTCACGATGAGTAAACTCTTCCCAAGCTTCTTTATCGTCTCGATGAGATAATATGTATTGTTTAAGTTGGGAAAGACTCATTTCTTGAAAATTAGGTTTCGGTGACATCATATCTCCATTGTCCTTGTTCAAAAATAGTAATTTCAATAGTTCCTAATTCTCCAGCTATAATGAAAATTTCTTTTCTTATCTCATCATAGCGAATTAATTGAATGGGTTGATAACAATTAGAGAGAGTTTGACAAAGAACTAAACACTTTAATAGTTGTGATGACCTTGGCATTGTCTACTTTGTTCTGGGACTGTTTTATTAATGCACTTTTTTACCCCTCAACCCTTAGTTATAAGCGTACACCTTTCCCATTGTGTATAGAATATCATGTCAAGTCAACTAAAAGCAAGCATTATTAACATTAATTAGCACTCAGTCTCAGAAAATATTGTTAAAATTATCTCAGGTTAAATAGGAGTTTAATAGATGAGTTCTATTGAAAGCACAACACAAAACCACGACACTAATAACATAACCAACCTTTATGAAACAGATTTTGTAGAATGGACAATTAAACAATCTCAAGCATTAAATGATCATAATCTAAAAGCTCTTGATTGGGATAACTTAAAAGAGGAGATAGAAGACTTGGGAAAAGAACAAATTAATGCAGTTCACAGCTTTCTCAAACAAATTATCATCCACAGATTAAAACTAGACTATACCAACGAAATTCTATCACGCAGACATTGGATAGATGAAATTGATGATTTTCAAGACGAAATTGAAAGAAGATTAACGAAAACCCTGTTAAATAAAATTAAGATTAAACCCGAATATGAACGAGCAAAGCGTAAAGTTTTGAGACTGTATAATATCAACTTACCTGATCAATGTCCTTATACTTTTGAAGAACTAATGACCCGATTTACAGAAAATTAATCAAATCACTCGCTTTTATTCTTATTCCATTTTTTACTTCTTTTAACGTTTAAATGTTATTTGTAAGCGCACACCTTTTCTATTGTGTAGATAATATCATGTCAAGTCAATAAAAAGCAAGCATTTTTTACATTAATTAGCACTACAATCTAAGAAAATATTGCTAGAATTATTTTAGTTAAATGATCCAATAAAACGATGACACAAGAACTCATAGAACTGAGACAATCTATTAATGAGGGACGTTATCAAGACGCATTAGACATTATCGATGAATTAGAAGAAATGAGCAAAAAAGCAATCTTAGAAAAAATACAAAGTTTTTTAGTAAGATTGTTGATTCATCTAATTAAAAATCAAGTCGAACAACGACTGACAAATTCGTGGGCTGTTTCCATTCGAGATTCTATTTTAAAAATTCAATCCCTTAATGTTAAAGAAAATAATAAATCTTACTATATCAAAGAAAAAGAATGGCAAGATTATTTAGAAGAAGCTTTTGATGACGCTGTATTTGCTGCGAGTGTAGAAGTTTTTGAAGGTAAATATAATCCGTTTCAACTGAGAGAAAGAGTTAATGAAGAAGAGATTAAAAAAATAGCCTATGATCTTTTAAATATGACCTACACCTATTCAAAAAAAACAATTAGAGTCGAAATTAATCATCAATTATCTCAATTACCAGGGGGAGAAAATTGGATCAATTAAATTACAAATAGGATGAATAGGGAACAAAGGATAAACATTCGTTACAAATGCTATAGCACAGGCCACCCCTAATGATAGGCTGAAAAATGCACGCTTATTACTGGGGAAGCCATAATGACAGGAGCTAACGATACACCCTATCTTCTTCGTGCTGCACGGGGAGAAATCTTAGATCGTCCGCCGGTTTGGATGATGCGACAAGCTGGACGTTATATGAAAGTATATCGGGATTTACGGGATAAATACCCCAGTTTTCGTGAAAGATCCGAAAATCCTGACCTCGCCATCGAAATTTCTCTACAACCTTGGCGAGCGTTTCAACCCGACGGGGTAATTATGTTTTCTGATATTTTAACCCCGTTACCCGGTATGGGTATTCCTTTCGACATTGTAGAAAGTAAAGGACCCGTTATTGATCCCCCTATCCGCACCCAAGAGCAAGTGGATAACTTACGTCCTCTGAACCCTGAAGAGTCTTTACCCTTCATCAAAACTATTTTACAAACCCTACGTCAAGAAGTGGGTAATCAATCCACTGTGTTAGGATTTGTAGGATCACCCTGGACTTTGGCCGCTTATGCGATCGAAGGGAAAAGTTCTAAGAATTATGCCATCATCAAGAGCATGGCCTTTTCTCAACCTCAGATTCTGCATAAATTTTTGAGTAAAATAGCCGATGCGATCGCCGTTTATGTCCGTTACCAGATCGACTGCGGAGCGCAAGTAGTACAGTTGTTTGATTCCTGGGCGGGTCAACTGAGTCCTCAAGACTATGAAACCTTTGCGTTACCTTACCAACAACAGGTGGTGCGTCAAGTCAAAGAAACTCACCCTGATACCCCTTTAATTCTCTATATTAGCGGTAGTGCTGGTGTGTTAGAAAGAATGGGACAGTCTGGGGTAGATATTGTCAGTGTTGACTGGACCGTTGATATGGCCGAAGCAAGACGACGGTTAGGTAGAGAGATGAAAGTACAGGGAAATATCGATCCTGGGGTGTTATTTGGGTCCCAAGACTTTATCAAAGCGCGGATTTTAGATACGGTACGCAAAGCAGGAAGAGGTGGCCATATTTTAAACTTAGGTCATGGTGTTTTGGTGGGAACCCCAGAAGACAATGTGCGTTGTTTCTTTGAAACCGCAAAACAGGTGGATCAATTATTAGCAGTTCCTGTGTAGTTTATTTGCTTATCATTATTTTGTAGGGGTCGATGAATGTTGACCCCTATGTTAATTTATTCCTATTTCCAGAGACAACTCTCATCTTTAAAAGTTAACTTTTTTGTTGTGTAGGACGTAATAAAATATCATGAATTTGGACATAGTCAGGTTGAGATAAAATATAGTAAACAGCATTAGCAATGTCTATTGGTTGTAACATAGGAAAACGACTATAAAGCTCTTGAGCTTTTTCCTTATTATTGTTATATTTTTCAGCAAATTCTGTTTCGACAAACCCCGGACTAATAGCAGAAATTTTAATGTTTTTATTGGTTTCTCGTAATTCTTGTCTTAACCCTTCTGTTAATGCTCTTACTGCGTATTTACTAGCAGCATATACCCCACTATATAATGGCACACGATGACCAGACATCGAACTAATATGAATAATATGACCCTCGTTGCGATCGCTCATATCATTAATCGCTTCACGGGTACAAATACATAAAGCTAATACATTCACTTCTAACATTTCTCTCCATGCTTCGGTTTCTCCCGTCATCAACGGTTCTTTATGACCTAACCCTGCATTATTAATTAATATATCCACACCGCCCCATTGCTTCCTAATTGTGTCAAACATAGTCAATATTTCTGATTCTTGACGTAAATCAACTTTTAGGGCTAAGACTTCACTATTTTTTTCTTGCAATGTTTTGGTTAATTTATCTAACTTTTCTTGACGACGCGCACAAATCACGACACGACAATTTTCCTCAGCTAAACGATGGGCGATCGCTTCTCCGATACCACTGGATGCACCCGTTATTAAGGCAACTTTTTTAGATAGAGTTTCTAACATAATCTCAGTTATTTTCCAATTATTATATCAGTTAATAAACAGCATTTACCTGAGTAGTCTTAGATTCAAATAGTTAACAAGGATTTAACCGTAGTAATTCCCAACTTCCATAATTATCAAGAAAATATTAAAAAATAAACAAGACAAAAATCACTACCTCACATTTAAGGTAGCATAAGAGAGAAGCAAAATCACTGAGAGAATAAAAGTGATTAATACCCCATTAATTTTTTTTAGAATAATCATAAATATGAAGACATTGAAAGCTATTATTGTATTTATATTTTTAGGTATCATTGCATTTATGTTTTTACATAACTTAGTTGACATCTTATTCTTAGTTGACATCTTATTAGTTATTTGTACTGTTTTGATCCTGTGGATAGGTTACAGCTTGTTGTTCTGCCATCGAAAAGATAATAACACGACTTCGGAGTTATCAAAAATTATAGAGCTTGTCATCTACTGTGCAGTTTGGTGGATACTTCTCTTTATTCGTTCTCCAGAGTCCATAAAACAGCTTTTTAGCAACGAAGAAGAACTCTTCAACTTAACTTATGAATTCTTGCTTATTACTGTCGTTGGAGGTTGTATAGCTCTCTTATGGGATCAGATTAATAAGGAACGTGATAGGAAGGAACAGAAAAGCCAAAATCTTCGTCAGATGTACTCTGAAATCTTATCAGCATATAACCAAGCCAAAAAAGTTCGCCGTCAGCTAAGGGCTGTGTGTGGCACACGCTGGGAAATTAAGCTCGGTACTGCTCTTGACCTTAACAATTACGATGAGCAAATAGAATTGCTCAGCGAAGCTCAACTAATGTTCGAGGTTTACGCAAAAATAGTAGACGATGAAGACGATGAAAATGACGCTGACAAAAATAAAGAAAAAGCAGCACAGTCATTGTTATGGTTCCTGAGTAAGGAAAAAGCAAAAGAGCTAAAGGAAAACATTAAGAATATGGAGTCATATTTAAATGAGATACTCAAAGAATATCAGGAAAACCGACAGAAGTTCTCAAAAGAAACTGATACATACGAGCTTAAACAACTTTGCAATCTTCAAGAATTTATCGGCCCCTATGATAAAAATAATAACTTTAATAAAAAGTTTAAGGAGCCTATGAAAGCTATTCGCAATATTCTTCTAACAGAAACTAAAGAAGTTAGTCTAAAATAAGACAGTCCAGTTTAGTGATTTTAAAGAAATTTAAAATTAAAATGGACATCCCAAAAGATAAAATTATCCTAGCTGATCAATCTCTACAAAGATAACAAAATACAGAATTTTCTGTCTTTTAAGCACATTCATCCACAGCAATTAAAGCATTTTGTTCTAATTGTAATTGATACATATGGTTAAACAAATTCCAGCAATATTCTTCTGAAAGTCCACAAGTAACAGCACCTCGCAAAACAACATTAAGATACCAATCATTGGGAGCTAATTCTTGGGGTAATTTATCGATCACCACATAGGTTCTCACATTATCATAAACCTTTCCTTGAGCATGAATCGTTACAAATTCCCGACGATAACCATTACGGGGAACTTCTTCCCGTTCATCCAAGCGATCGCTAAATCGCAAAGGAAGCCGATACAATACCCCTTCTACTTTAGCATTCACATCCGGTACTACGTCTAAAACCCCACAATTACGCCGTAAAGAACGACGATAAAACCCTAAACGATATTCTTTTAAAACCCCTGTTCCTACCACATAAGGGTGGGTATTTTCCCCAAACGTTCGCTTCAAGTCTACTGGACACATACAAGAACCATAGGCAAAATAGTAAAACGAAGGTTCTGATATCTCTTTGGGTTGCCAATGACTTCCATTTTGATGATGATAGGAAATATAGTTGGTTCCTGTGTCAGTGGTGATAAAAGCAGGGGGGTTAGGGATGTGGTTCATGGTGCATAATGGGGGTAGTTAATTCTAATTTTAATGTTCCCTTAAAGAACTTTCCTGTTACAATTGACTTGTCTTTGACTCAGTTTCTAAGGTCAAGGTTAATTTATCGGCAATCCCTTCGATCCAGCATTCATCTTGTTTAGTATAACTACGGGGAACATTAGCCCCTAAAATCATTGCCCCGTGGTTTCCCAAGGGTTGACAAATAACCCCTTGTGTGTTAGGAGGTAGATAATTAAACTCGATTTTACCGGGATAAAGGTTCAAATTAACCAAATAAACAGGTTTTTGGGTTTCTAGAACCCGTTGTAAGATTTTGCCTGGAGTCACTTGGGGATTCGGTCCGAGGACACCCCGACGCAGTAACACTGTATCCTGATAATACACGACTAGAGAGCGAGTAACGGTATTAGTTAATACCAGATGAGAAGCCCAGGCTAGTTCTGTTTTGATAGAATCGGGGAGATTAGGGTCAAATTCGATGCCTTCTTCTCCTTGTAAGGTGACAGCATCAGGCGATCGCGGTTGAATCTGTTGCCAAATTAATCCCACCAAAATTAAGACACCGCTTAAAATCACGCCTAAGACATCGGATCTCGCTTGAGAATCAGTTAACTGTACTGTCACGAAACGATTGATTAAGAGGAGAATCCCTCCTAAGCTACCAGTAAATAGGGGAATTAATCGTAAAATTCGGTTAGGATCTGATGCCATAATAGTTTGAAAATGAGAATTTAATTTATTATATTTTGGCAGAAAAAAGCTAATTCTTGTCTCTGTGGATAACATTAGATAAAATAGGCAAGTGATAATTCTAATTCTTAAAAGCTTTGAAAACTCGACTAGCTATTTTAGGGGTTGGACGTTGGGGAACCCACTTGGTGCGTAATTTTTTAGCCCATCCTCAAGCAGACGTGGTGGCGATCGCTGATCCCATTGCTGATCATTTAACAACGATTCAAAATAAGTTTTCCCTTGATTCTCAATCTATTTTATTAACGTCTGATTGGCAAACCATTAAACAGGAAATCGACTTAGATGCGATCGTGGTGGTTACCCCTGCCTCTACCCATTATCCTCTGATTAAAGATGCGTTACAATCGGGTTATCATGTCTTAGCCGAAAAACCCTTAACCCTCGATCCGGGGGAATGTTTAGAATTAACCCGTTTAGCACAACAGCAACAGCGACAATTGATGATCGATCATACCTATCTATTCCATGCTGCGGTCAATCAGGGTAAAGTTACGGTCGAAACGGGAAAATTAGGACAATTACGGTATGGTTATGCCAGTCGCACCCATTTAGGTCCGGTTCGTCAAGATGTGGACGTACTTTGGGATTTAGCCATTCACGATATTAGTATTTTTAACCATTGGTTGGGGGAATATCCTCATCAAGTACAAGCGCAAGGAAAGATTTGGTTACAAGGCGATCACTATACTGCTTTATCTCCTGATGGGTTAGCAGACATGGTATGGGTTAACTTATATTATCCTAGCGGATTTCAAGCAACCATTCATCTGTGTTGGTGCAATCCCGATAAACAACGTCGTCTTTGTGTGGTAGGAAGTGAAGGGACATTAATTTTCGATGAAATGTTGCCAGATCAACCCTTAGTCTTACAACAGGGTTATGTGCAACAACAGGGGGAAAAATTTATCCCTGAAGGACAAGAAAAACAGGTGATTGCGGTGGAAAAAGCAGAACCCCTCAAAGAAGTTTGCGATCGCTTTTTAGAGAGTGTGAGAACGAATACGGTGTGTGAGTTTTCTTCGGGAGTGGTTGCTACAAAATTAGTACAGATTTTAACGGGTTTAAGTAATTCGATGAAAGAAAATGGGGCAATTATTACTATTGGTGAGTTAGATTTTACTAATGATCGCTTTGTTTAATTTTCTCTTGAATCACTTGTTCCATAATGCGAATATTTTCCTCTATAGGTACAATAAACGTTATGTCATTATGTCTCCCAAAAATATTGTTTGATGAAATCACCAAAAATTCATATAGTGAAGAGTTGAAAAGCTTTAAAGTCATGCTAATACTTAAAAGAATTACAATGATTCTATTTTTATCCATATTTTTATTAATATTTTCCACCGCTAATGTTTGTGCTCAGACAAACGTTGTTGTATTAGAAACAGAAAATGAAATAAATAATGAATATATTCTCTCTGAATTATCTGAATTTTCAGATGATTTTAGTGAAGCTAAATTTAATAAAGATGCAGACTATATTACTCTCAATAAAAAATGGAGAATAGATATTGATTCTTGGGGGTGTGATTGGTATTGGAAGCCTGTAAATATCTCTATTAAACAAACAACTAAAAACCTACCTGATTCTGAAAATAACGATACTTTAGGTGATGGTTCTCTAGACATAACTATGAAACACGAGCCAATAGCTCAAGATAAACAATGGTGTACAGATAAAGGAAAAATACTCAGACACTTTAGTTCGGGAATAATTCGTTCTACTAAACCGATTTTATATGGTCATTTTAAAGCCAGAATAAAAGCTGCATCAGTAATGCCAGGAACTTCCTCAGCTTTTTGGTTATATAATGATGATGATATAGGGAATGACGATAAATGGTGGACTGAGATTGATATAGTTGAAACTGGTCAAGGATATGGCTATTTTAAAGGAAATCCTATGGTAAATCCTATGGCATATTCTTCTCATCGATTTAAACATCCAACATATCCTCAACATGAAGTGGAAATTAATTCCAATGAAGAAAAACCGAAGGAGCAACAAAGGTATAACGAATTTCAAGAACAACACAATAAAATGTGTAAAAAAATATATTCACAGAACTCTATAAATGAATGTAATGAACATTTCGATAAGGGATTTTTCTGTCGTCCATTAAATGGAAACCAAAAACGAAGATGTATTAGGAGTAAATATGAATGTAATGAAAAGGAACATCAATGTCCTAGTGAATATCAATGTAGTAATAATGCAAGTTCTTGTATGTGTAAAAAATGTAAGTCTATATTTGATTCAAGCTTAATTGAGAATTCTGAATTTAATCCAAGTGAGGAATATCATATATATGAATTAGACTGGAATAAAGAGGAGCTTGTTTGGTATGTTGACGGAGAAGAAAAACATAGGGAAGACAATAAATGGTTCCATCAACCTTTATATATAGCTGCTTCTTTAGGAGTACGTCCACCATTAGATGAATACCCCAATATATGTCAACATTGTCAAACTACTTTTCCAACCACAATGAAAGTTGATTATATTAAAACATATAAAAACGACTTTGTGCCTAATGGGGGATTTGAATATTATGGTGATGATCTCGGACAAAAATGTACGCCCCCTTATAACAACAATAAACAATGTCAAAATATTAATCAATGGACCACTGAAACTGAAAATGGTAATTATCCTAAAGCTGATTATATAATTGCCAATCAAAATAAAAAGACAAATCCAGATCAAATGACCAAGCAAGAGAAAGAAGAGAGAATTAATATTCATAGTGGTCAAGCAGCTTTAGTTCATTATTGTAGAAATGAAGCTCAATGTAAAAATGAAACTACAACTAATCTTAATTCCAATTCTAATGAAACATATAAAGTTAAAACATATACATTAATAAAGGATTTACCGCAAGGTGATTATCAATTTAGTGCATGGGTCAGAGCTAATATGAAAATCAACCAAGAACCTCCTTCTTTTCCTCATGCTCATATTGGTGTTAAAATTAATGATCAAGAACCGCCTGATGGATGGATTATAAAGTTAGATCAAAACAATCTAACTACTGAAAATGAAAAGTATCAAAAATTTCAAAGTTCTGAAAATATAAAAGCTGATAAGAATTCTAACAAAGTTGAAATTTTTGTGGAATCTGATTCACCTTATGATACAGGAGTTAGCATAGATGATGTTGAATTGAAATTAATCAAGAAAAATTAATAACAGATTTTTTAATAACTTAAAAAGTATAAAAGTATAGTAGAGGCGAAGTCATCTCGCCCCTACTTATTTATGTTAGTTGATGTAAAAATTTGGGAATTCTAAGATTATAACCTGTTATAACAGGTTATAAAATAGCTAAAGAAAAAAGCGATCACTTGATGATAGTCGATCGCTTTTTATACCAAATTAGATTCTAAACTACGATGAAGATATTGACAAAGCGTGAGGGCATCAACCCCCAATTCACTACGGTCTTTAGCTGCTAACATAGCCGCCT
>JAAUYH010000033.1_pt1 | contig 11453 bp, 7 predicted proteins | sample 7278061 | NCBI WGS metagenome assembly JAAUYH01 (sample SAMN14350203, study PRJNA611818) | marine sediment metagenome | isolation source: surface marine sediment (0.6m) | place: French Polynesia: Moorea | collected 2018-08 | reverse complement strand
TTTTTCAGACGTTGTACTACATCTCTATCACAGTAATGTGTAAATATAACTTTCTGTTTTTCTCTGGGCAGTGGAGTTATAATTTTCTGACAGTCAGCGATGTGAGCCGCATGCTACGAGGGTACTACTTCATAGTCCTTTCACTTCGTCTTCCATACAGTATATTCTTGATCCAAAAATGTTGATTCGATTCTTTCTGGAATTTGCACCATTTCTTAATAGCACCAATTTTAGGACGTATGGGTTTCAATAATCCCGTCACTCACCTCGATGCAACATCAAGCGGACAGAACATTGACTCATCTGAGATAGCGACGTCAATCCGCAAAGCAACGGAAACGTTATCGGAAGACAACTTCACCTACATAGATATACCAGGGCAGGATGGGAGGGAAGGGTTTTGAATTCGTCCAACCTTATTTGAAGTCGCTCGATTACCGCACTCTGAAATGTTACTGCTTGTCAAGATTGTACACGAAGATATTTTCACACACGGTTACAATGAAAATGTATGATTTCAAGGCCCAGTTCTGAATGTTGCACGACATTGTTTTCCCACTGCGGGATCTATTGGGGAAATATCTTGTAACATCTGCCAACACGAAGATTTCTGTCCCCTCATCGTATATGTTTCTCATCGTTCGAACGTTTTAGTTCATGAACGATAGCTTACTTCCTAGAATGTTCTCTTCCCCAAAGCAAACCAAGACAAAGCCCGAAACGCCGAAGGCACCACGCCTCTCTAGTTCGCCGGGGCCGGTGTTAGACTTGCCGGCCATTTCTCTGGGACCCACTTCGCTTGCAACCGACGCTAGTCCCGGAACTAAGGAAAAAAAGGAAGAGGAAGAGCGCCAGTAACACAATCGTACTTGTCATCGATGGACAGGGCTACGGTAGGTAGCCAATTCGGTTGCTCATGTAACAGAGCTGCCTAGATGGGCACTATGTTGATGAAGAAACAGTCGACTATTGTGCCTACTAGATTGTATCGCAACTCTTGCAACATTGAATCTGAGAGCAGGTTTATCCAACTGTAGAATATGCTATGAAATTTCTTGGACAAGCACCAGCACACACATGAGATTCCGACAAAACTGGGTGGACTAGTCAGTATGGGCTTTTGTGATTTAGAATCAAGTCCAAAGGAGAAGAGTCAATGAATTTGAAGCTTGGCCTAGAAACCGAGGAGGTGTTCTTGCTACTCAGTTTGACATCTTTTCTTTCTTTGATTCTTAGAATTCTTCCAAAGTTACAGTCTGTGCCTCAAGTAAACTATTATATTACACAGTAGTAACAATAAACAAATCCTTTGTTTACGTAGAAACTGGTTTGTTCAAATCCTACTGCTGTAGATATTGTATTGATCCGGATTGTCACGAAAAAGTAGATACGAGCCAATTACATGTATGACGGTTTGCTCCGTCAGATAGAAATTTAAGTCAGTGTCTAATCTAAGCAAGAGATGCTGACGTCTTCAATTGCTTTGAAAACAATGAGAAAGAATGGGGAGTTCATGATTTCACAGTTACAGTTGAGTAGCCAGAAAGAGAGGAGCACGGAGTTATCATGGGACAGGAGCCGTTCATTGAGTGTGAGGTACTGCAGTGGAAAGGAATTTTGATTTGAAAAAGATGTCAACTAAAGGGTTTCATTATGAGAACTCGTCAGAATCATATCGCCAGCTCTTGACACGAGATGTGGTCCTTCATTTAACACATGAACTGTTCACATTCGTTAGATCCAGTACTAGTAGTCCTAATACCGATGATGCGAAAGAGATGATAGTTTCTCAAGGTAACCCCCGGCCATTCACTAGACTACAAAAAACATCATGAAAAATTTCCAGAAGTAGAGCGAATCGCTCCATTGATAATAGATTAGAGCTTGAGGAATGGGCGGTCATGCAGCGGTTGAACAGGGCGGGCGTCCGTCTTTCCACCTGCCAACATGGTGAGCATGTTGATTTGTTTCTGGGACGCAGTCCTGACCTTCGACGACACCGCCCAGCGCACACCTTCGGAGCACGGCGGAGTGGTGAGAGATCCTTGATATAGAGTCATGTATTCCGGGTTGATGGAGTCGCCAAGAAGCCCAGCAACGTTCATAGAACTGTTGGTAGCGAGTGTGCTGGCAGCGTCGATAACAGTCTGCAAGTCCGGGTTCTCTGCACCGACCTCGAAGAACACACCAACCACAAGCAGCTCGCTTTTCCCACGCAGATGGACAACGTGAACTTCCGTGGGATACAGCTTGCCATTTAGAGCATGCTCAGAATGCTGATGCGTATGAAGCTGTAACATATCGTACCTGTCATTTCCTACGCTAACAGTGCCACATGTACCCAGTTTCATACAGCTCATTTTGTACGATCCGCTCGCCATATCATACTTGACCATAGCTGTTCCAGACGGCTCGAACTTCACGCCAGATATCCATGAGAGAGAAGTTGCTTCTGCGGGCTTGACATCTACAGGCGACTGAACCCGCCCTCCACATTCGTTCGTGCAGTACGAGCATCCGGCGAAGATATCATATGGCGGGTTCTTACAATCAAGCTTAGCCCAGTTTTCAGGGGTGTTCGGACCACCGCCTTCGTATTGATAAGCAGCGAATCCAGAACGTTGACCTTTCCTGGGGCTAACTGGCATAAACGGGCATGACATCGGTGCGGTAGTGCCATTCGGGCAATTGGCAGATGCCAAACCGAAGAGAAAAGTCAAAAGAGTGAGGATTGAGAACTTCATGGCCGTTTTGTTGTTTGAGCTTGTTCGCACCGATGATCGGACTACCTAGCGGTGAGGTGCTTTTATACGGTTTTCGAGTGCAAGCCGCATGACCGTCCAAGTGAGATCGATGGCGAGATCTTTCCTTCGACGGCGGAAACTTTGTGGCGGTGATGCCTCGCAAAGAACTACAATTCATAAAGAACAGATTCTATGAGAAAAATGACTTCGCATGCTCTCTTGACTTCCCAGCCGGACATTTTCTGCTCCTTTCTGCTATTTCCGGAAGCATCCCATCAAAGCAGTGAAATCCGAACACTTAATTGGAGTCGATCCAGGGCTTCGCTTATTGGAGAGACTGCAATTGAACGCCGTTTCAAATTTGTGGTTGTCGAGATAGGCAATATCCTTGCCTCTACTCTCAAATTTCTGTTCGATCTGCTGAGATCGCATCAGTTACCAATCATCAATGCTCGTTTGAAGCATAAAACAATTCTTCATTCTGTTGGACCGATGCCCCCTGCTGACGTGCAGAATTAGCTTAGACTATTGCAGTCGGGCCTGAGCTTTCGAAAGCTTAAACACGATAGTAAGGCGATATTGCTAGCTAAAAATGCGTTATTTTCCACGTATGAGATCGCTTCGAGCGGCTAGTTACGAAACTTCTAAATGCTACTGCTGGAAAATTTCCGTTCCAACATAAGTTCTATAGTTGATACGAAACCATGAGATGAAATAGAGTACTCGATTTCGGTTTATATCAAGGCTAGAAAGTACGGAACCCGAAGTATAGGGTGTCTTCTATTCCCTAATTTGTGCTCTATGGTCCACAAACGTTCGTTCTTGGTGGTTTTAGTTCCTGGTCCTGGAGCGAACTCTATAGCAAGCTGTCCAAAAAAACAAAGACGCTCGAGAGCAGTGTTGTTTAAGATGGAATTCCGGAATTGTTTCGCAAGGGACGTGTACGATACAAACCGCCCGTGGGGATTGTTGTCCTTCCTTTCATCGAGAAATAATCTGAGCCATCGACGCTGAAATGGTTTCGTCCTCATTGCTTATCTGTAAATGACGATTTTCTGATTGACCCAAATCAAATCAATGATACCAAGAATCACATTTCTGCTTGCGTAAATAGACCACAAATCAATAATTTATGAAGAAACCCAAATCTTAAGATTCTCCCGCCAGCACTTCGGATTGGTGTCTTTGTGGCTACAATCTATGAAATTCCCTCAATCACTTCTCTCAGCTATTAGCTGATGTTGAGACTGTGTATCGGTACAATGAACGCTACCTGAACCAGTTCATGCTTGCCGATAGCTGAAAAAAATCTAGTAGCTTAAATTGTCAGGTCTTCATGTAACTAAACGCGGACCTCCGAGAGGAATAGTGCGATAAATATATTTTCATATTTCTTGCACCTATTCAGTATTCGAAACTGTTTGATTTTGCTAGTAGTATCACTTCCAGTGTCTACATCTGCATTGATCACGGCTACCACCTCATCTAAATCACGTACTAGTTGAGGTTGCACCATATCATACTCTGATTCTAAACTGCCTTTATTATGAATTTGATGCGTCCTCAAAGTTGATCACTCCAGACCTGACCCGCAATTAATTTAGCTGCAATTTATTGTAATTTGCTATGCCAATTGCTCAGTTTAGGAGGTTTAAATAATGCCATAGGTATTGGAGCATGTCTAGAATTGGAATTCAATTGCCCCAATATTTGAATCTGAATACAATTAACAAAATTTCTGAGAATTACTACTCCATCCCCGTTTTCTAAGTTCTTTCAACCCGATGACATCACTGTGATGCACCCAAGTTGCATTCATAAAGCTGCAAGAGCTCTGCGATCATGTGATCGGTATGCAACCACAGTGGTAGCATAAATTAATTTTATGTAGGCCTGCAAGTGAAAAACTGCTGAGGCATTGCTCGACGGCAGCAATATTGCAATGTTCATTGGTACGTGAAGCTAAATGTTCCAAAATTGCAAATTGTATCAGAAACAGCAGTACGCAGCAATATTATTGGGGTCACCTCTGTCACTACTACATGTTTTTCATAAATCCAGGACAAACGCTTTTGATTGCTGATAAAAAGGTCAATTCTATTGAATTTTTTAATCTTCGAATTTTACTTACTTTGACTTATTTAAAAATGATTAGCGAAATTATAATTCTAATAAATATATTTTGAATACATTACGATTGAATTCTTTGCTTTATTTTTATTTGATTTCTTAGACCTTGTTTTACATCAATATTTTTACTTTTGATGCATGTTATCTAAAACAATATCATTACAGAAAAAAACTCAACGTAATTAAATTTTTCGTTACCGCTTGGTAGTTCTAAACACCCTTGTTCATAACTCAATTACATTATAACACGAATAGAAAGAGTGTTTGATATTTATATATTTGATAGCGAAGGCAATATGCTGAATTCGCTGCATTTTTGCAGAAATAAAGTCTCAAATATCTGATCAGTCCAAAAAAATGTGATTTATGGAACTCTTTTGTGATTCAACTGTTTCCATGTTCTATTGCAGTCATGCAGCTTGTACTCGATGAATATCTATGAATTCAGAGACTTCCTAAAGGTTTTTCAGAGATCCAAGTAGGCCATAATGACATTCCAAAACGGTTGTTAAGAACTCGCATTTAAATAGGGATAAGAAGTTCAGCCACATCACTGTGACGAGAGATTTAAAAAAATGGAGTCGATATTTCTCAATATTAACGGCTCTATGAAGGTCTCATGGAAAAGTGTTTGGGGAAAAAATCGGCGCATCGCTAAACATTCTCCACGAGTGTATTTGAACTTGATAAAAGGCAAGAAAAGCACTGTCGGGATGAGTGTTACTCATCAATTAAAGATCAGAGCAAGAGGCCTCATATTGAACCTTCCAGACAATCTACCATTTCGAATAAAACACTAGATATTCAAGATTCAAAATTTTCGTCCCAAAGTTTCAACTTTAATCCGAAAGAGCATTAAGAAACCATCCAACTTGGTTGCGAATGATGGGAAATCGGTACTCATTCTCCAGCCCACTAGAAAGGATGCGACCATCTACAAATAATTCCTAGTTGATTCGTAGAACGAAAGAGTTATTCTGAAAAAATCGTAGGGTGGAATAGTAACATCGATTCCATCAAAATGGCTAGTTGTAATAACTATGAGATTCTAGCTTCAACAAATATTTGGAGTACTGTATATTAGTCAATTAAGTACTTCTATCGAATCTTGTAAAGCAAAGTGCATCTAAACAGAATGGGAAATCTATTTACACTAAAATAAGAAATACTAATCTTCAGAAATCTCTCACTTATTAACTTGCAATATTGCAAACGAGGTATTTTATTTCGATGAGAAGGATGAATTTATTCATTACAATCAATTCACTTAGCATCTTACACGCTAAAATTAATTTCTGTTACGACGACAAATCTAGTTTCCGAAACGTGAATCCATTTTCTTGATAAAAGTTTAAATAAGTCAGCTTGACGGGAAAATTTCTGAAATTAAAGAAAAATAAATTGAACTGACATTATAGAATTGAAATAGAGGGGCAAAACCATGATTCAGAACAGGTTTAATTTTTTCTAACTCTTCTTGAAATCACGATTCCAAATTCGTAAAACTTTTGGACCCCAATCAGTACCAAGTGCAGTCAGATCATTGTGGCCCATTCATTAAGTCTTCCTGTACTTTTTAGAACACTACAGAATAAAAATTAACTTATTCTCCTTAACACCTTACGTGTAGAGGAAAAATCGAAAAATGTGGGAAGATGATATGACAGCTGAGCAAAGCCAAGCGCGAAATCAACGAGACCTTTATTTCGAAATGAGACGTTCTGAAGATGCATCTTTTAACTATATTCCAATCCAAGATATAAGATCTTCTGTAAACATGTCGAGTGACTTAAGAGCAGATCCAAATGAAGCCGCAAGCATGCTGGTATCGAACATGATGCCTCCTCAGCACCATGGTCGTTCTCGAAATTCAGAGCGCGTGCCTTATGAATGCATTACGCAACATACAGGGACTCTTGACCAACTATTCATTGGAGTTGCGCGAGGTTCTCTTTGTTTGTGGGAATCAGGATCTACAATCAACTGGATTGCTCGTATGGATGGGTATCCCTCACATAGACACGCAATGGAAGCTGCGTCTGCTTTATTTAAGGCAACAAATAGATGGAATACAGCAATGGATGGAAGAGTAAGGTTTCAGTACGTTACTCGATTCGACGATGCATGTTTTCAGTTAGTTTATGGAGGTAATAGGGGGGCCGTTTTTGCTTCTGCGTTTTTCCCAGATCAATGGAGGAATTCTTTAAACACTCTTTACGTGTTTGACGCTCAATTCACACAGAAAAATAGGCCGTACATAGTTAATACATTTCTTCATGAGTTAGGCCATGTTCTTGGTTTGCGTCATGAGCATTCACATTCTGGAGTGCCAGGTTGGTTACCTCCAGAAGACCGTGTAAATGGAGCTGAATCCATTGTTTGGGGAACTCGAAACCCGAGATCTGTTATGGTAAGTTGCTTCTAAAGCTGGAGGATTTCAAAAATACTAACTAATGCTACATATTTTAGGCTTACTACAGAGGTCAAGATTTGCAGCCAAGTGATGTTACAGCTATACGATCAGCTTACGATGAGCTCGATGACGGAAGAGTAATAACAGGTACTGGAAGATTTGGAAATGTGAGGAAGACTATTGAGAGAGTAGTTCCAAACAACTAAAACTAATCACAACTGCTTGTAAATTATACTCATAGCTGTATCCTGTGAGAATAATTCTGCTGTCTTTCGAAATATTTTGAATGAGTAGTACAAAGCTTATGTGTGAATCGAATTTTGTTCATATAGATGAAAATCTACATTACCATTAAATTAAGAGCTACTGAAATGCACTCCCGGCCGTAAGCAATGATCGGTATTCGGCTAAAATTTTGATCGTAGCAGAGAGTGCAATTTTAAAAAAACTGACGATATTCAATTATTCGAATTATCTAAACTTATTCAGTAAGGCGATAATTTTTTGGGACAAGTATTCTGATTTTTAAAAACCAATTTAATATAAGCCAGCATCAAATGACCAATACAAATAGTAACACGTTCTTTTCTTTGTGAGCTACGATTCTGTTACTCGCCGATAGCAGTAGTCGAAGCAAGAGATTTACAAATTTCAACTTTCATAGTTAAAAGATGTGAGGTAGAGCTTCTCCTTCATTGATACTTATAAAAGCATTTAATTAATTATAAATTATTTCAAAACATAGCTAAATTTTCACTGCAAGTTTGTCAGATTCTGGTCCTTTCTCATTCTACTAAATGCCTGACAATCAACCATCTCCAAAATCGCACCGATAAATCAATAGGTAAAATGAAAACAGCTTGTATATTTCGTGGTTTTTGAAATTCTTCAATTCATTTTTCAGTTATTTTTTTTTGAAAAGTACTAACTCCAGAGTCATTATTCGCGATTCTGCACTTCTTCTGATCGTATGATTCATTTAGTACTTCAGCTAGTTTCGTGGATCTAACTTTTTGTTCGTATCAATAATAGTATGTGTAGAATAGTATATTTTTAGAATGATTCACTTCAATCAAATAATATTCAACGCAGATAGCTGACAACAATTCATTCATATTCCGTGACTGAAACTTGGTTCTTACATCTATCTGTATTAAATTATTCTTAAAATGGATGTTTCATAATCATCCAAGTATTGGAATTCCGGTTGCTCACTTCTAATTTCTCAGTGTCATCCTACGCTTTAGTGCCGTGATGCCTCTAGCACGTAAATAAATCTGAGAACTGAAGCAAATCTGATCTTTCTGCATTGCATTATGAAGAAAGCTGTAAGTGGTTCTAAAATTGCCCGCATTTCTTAAATCGCTGTGCATCGCATAACTGTACGAGTTATTTATTTGAGAAATAATGCTTGTGGAGTAACTGATTCTGCTGTAGAAGTTTCTAAACGATATAGTATAAATAAGTTATTCTACACGGACGGCATTTCACACTCCAAAATTATATTGTTCTTATTCATTTGGTCGTCTCAGTTTTCTTTCTCTGCAATTGAGTCAGGGACGAAGTCTCCCATCTGTTTGAGCATCTAATTTTGAGATCCGCATAGTGTTCATCTGTTAGCAGTCGAGTGGTAAGAACCCGAAAATTAATAGAAAATAGTGAATTGAATAGAACCTGTATATTGAAACATGCGATTAATTTGGTGTAGTAATAGTAACAGGTCCCTGACAATATTTTTTTATCATCAGTCAGGTGACATGTTTGGTTCGTCCCTCATTGAACCATGAGAAACCCATAAAAAAATTTGGAAAATGAATGATGTAGTGCAGTACCTCGAAAAATTGTTCCTACTTCGGTAGAGAATATCCGAATTGGGACCGTTCTATTGCTTCCTTTTTCGAACCCATGGAGAAGGCTACTTAACTGGTTCCTTGGAGCCGTGCGTCGACAATCCCACCGGTCGGAAGCTCGTCCCTCTGTTCGGAACCAAACAGTTGGAAACAAGCACCACTGTTGGGAATGAAGTTCCTCTTTGTAGTCGCGGTCGTCGCACTCGCACTTTCAACACCGTTATTTGCGACGTCACAGAATGAGTTGATGTTCATAGGACCGGATCCACTGACAGAACGTATGCGAGATTACCAGCGTTTCCCCGATTTGTTGAATTGCAGATATGGGTTGGACACGTCTGCGTGTCAAGACTGTTTGCAATTGTGTGAGAATGTCGCGGTGCGCTGGACAGATGAACTCTCGTGTAGCGCGAGATGTGTAACAAGGGGACAGTGCCGCCTCATCGTCTGCGACGAACCAGGTCCGAAAACATGTTGAATGTGAGCTACAAGAAATAAATTGGTTCCCTTCACCCCTGCTTCGCAACAACACAGAAAAGTCACCATGCTGTAGTCGACTTGAGTTTGCGCAGTTCGTTCAGCACGTCGAACTCGGTGACTGCAGCACTGATTAGTCTCATGAACGTTGTAGTGGGCTCTTCATGGTCCCGGTGAAATCATCGTAACTTCCGAACTACGCGAAGCCGTAGAACATGCACACACCCAGCGCCACCTTAATGTCCGACATCATTTCGTTGTGGTCTAGCCTCTATTAATGCACGTTGAAACAAACTTCCACGTAACCTTTGACTACAGTAGCTCTTCGGCGCGCCCCTTGTACTCTGTATGCTCCATTCACAGCCCCACAATCATCGCCACGTCGTACGCGACATTGGCGACACCCGCGTGTTCGGGATCAGTTAAATACACGTGATTGTTCGTGTCGTGGAAGAGCAAGTTCTCTGTTTTCGAATCCCCATGACTGATAGCGAGGGGAGGTTCGGTCAAAAGTTTGATGAATAGTAGCAAAAATGATTTCTACTCATCCCACAAAGCCAGCGCCTCCGGTGTGACAACCTCAGATATATGTTTCTTTGCCACTTCCCATCCGCTCTCACGAAGTGCAGGCAGTCCGTGCGAATAAACTTGATGGTCGAAACTGAAAAATACTTGCCGCAACTAAGCCAGCTTTTCCGAATTAGTCCGTTGCGAGTGATACGCAGCTAACGCGTCAGTGACCTTGATGGCATCAAAGAAAGACACGCCTTCCGTAGTCCCACGTTATTTAATTGCGATAAGTCGTCCATATCAAGACAGAAGTGCGTCTTTTCGAAGTTCACCATCGTTGCGTACACTTCATGCACGTAGACAAGTGAATTCGGTACAGCATCTCGATACCATTTTGTCTCGTTTGTATATACGTCCAATGCTTCTACGAGCGCGCGTTGCTTCGGTACGTCAAGTGGCTTTTTCGTGGGCAGCTTTTCTGAACCAGTTCCTTGATTGCAAGTTACTGCCAACTTATAACTGGTGCTAGCCAGTCCGCCCCCATAAATCGTTCAATGTTAACATTTGATGCTTCTCCTTCATCGTTGATGGCACCGCTCACCCGTAAGACCTTCGCGAGCTATTCTGCAGAGACGCCTTCATGAATTGCAGGCAAACCGACTTCGGTTCCAACAATGGAACTAGATATGGATGCATTCATGTTTTAGAGTGTGGATATGAGAATCATACGAGTCCATAATAACTCTTTGCTACAGATGAACTTGAGATGACGTGATCCACACAAATAGGGTCATGAATATGAGATACTAAAAATTAACTTGAAAAGCGAGCAGACAGTTAGACCTAGCCTATTACAATTTCGTGATTCAATCAATTGAATTGGATCATGGACCTGCTGGACCCTACGAACAAACATCAGGGCACAACACTTGGGATTGGTCGCCGTGTAAGGATATCCACGGTTCTATTCTTTCCTTGTTCCACTTATTATTAGCGCGCCATTGCATTCATGGACAAGCAGGGAATACGTCGCAGTACTCTTCACCACAGTTCCATGGACTAGAAATAGGGTAATTCAAGGAACCCTCGGGGTATATCTAGTGATTGTCTCTATTTTTTATCTCGTGGCCCGAATTTTGTTGTGTTAGTAAAAGGTGGAAATGGAAACAGATACAATGAACGCGGGGATTAATTTGTACTTAACTAAGAGAAGGTAATTTAGTTTCTTCATATTTTTGTATTGTTCTGACCGCATCGATATAGAACTATTTCTTAGGCCATTTCCAATTTGGTAAACGCAAATAAAGTTTGCCTCGTAATTTCGATGTA